>WNGK01008447.1_pt1 | contig 11233 bp, 7 predicted proteins | sample 5400601 | NCBI WGS metagenome assembly WNGK01 (sample SAMN13153376, study PRJNA577476) | soil metagenome | isolation source: 60 cm soil or saprolite under Garry oak tree replicate 1 | place: USA:California | collected 2016-06-15
GACCTTTTGCTGCGTCTGGACTTGCAATCCTGCCTGATGGAAGAGCGCTTGCAAGCGAGCGCGGCTGTGAACGCGCTTCAGACGAAACACTCGTCCCAGCCAGTCCGGGAAGGACAGATCCACAAGGAGAAAGTACCCCTCAGGACGGAGCACCCGTGCTATCTCGCGTATGCCTGCTGCCTGATCGTGCCAGTGGTGGAAAGAGATGGTGGAGAGAGCCAGGTCGACCGAGGCGTCCTGGAGCGGCAATGCCTCCGCCATGCCTGTAAAGAAGGTGACGTTGGGAGTCAGGCGTTTTGCCATCTCTATCATGCCGTTTGCCGGGTCTACTCCGATCAATTGCGCCTCTGGCCAGGAGCTCCTGGCTTGACGTAAAAGCTTTCCTGTTCCACAGCCGACATCAAGGACGCTCGCAGGCTGATGGAGGATACCTGCTGCCAGAGCAAGCGTGGCTTGATGTGCCTGATCAAAAAAGGCTCGTTGCATCCAGGAATGTTCATAGGTGCTTGACCAGTGGTCGAAACGCTCGATGTCTTTTTCACGATGTGTCGTTGTCATAGATGGACCTCCTTTCCCATCTATGTACGGTTTGCGTCGTCCTCCTGTTGTGAGCGATTTTCCCACGGGATGCGCAGCAAGTTTTAGCTCATCACTCGTCCGGCTTGGAAGCATCCTTCCCGGCTCTCCCGCTTCTCTGAAGCAGAGATAGTTCTGATCCCTTGTCAGAAAAATGCGAGAGGTTGAGTAAGCCTGTAGCCCCAAACCACTTATGCACTACGTAATGCAGCAGCAACCCGTTTCCAATTGACAACACCAAAGTACATTTCCAATACTCTGTTAGCAAACACTGCTATCTGACTCTGATACTTGCGAGCATCAGAAGACTCAATCCAAGTGATACACTGATCTTGCAACCAGTCTCTCAACAGAGTGTCAGCCTCAGTGAGATACTCAGCATTAGCCACTACAGATTGCCAATCCACCGATTGCAACAAGCTATAGACTAACTCTGTCAACTCATCAACCTTTCCTAATGCCCGTCGCTCACCACGTAACGTATCATATACCAATGTCCAGTTGACACGCCGAACACCATTCATAAGGAAATCTTGTACCTGAACATGTACAGCTTCCTCGTGTCCAGAATATCCACCTTCTTTCCATGCCTCTACAAGCTGCTTGACAAACTGTTCTACCGCCCGACCCGCCTGAGAAAGCGAAACACTATTCGCAACCCTCTCCACCTCCTGGTAGGTCTCATAATAGCTTGTCATTACAGTGAAGACATCCCACGTTGGAAAATTAGGCCAACCATTATATTCTTCAAACTGCATACGCACCTCCTCTTTCCTTCAAGAACAAGAATAACATTGCAAGTCTATCCCATTTCCCCTTGATTGGCTAGATGACAAGCCTATTCTTCGTAAAAGCGAAGAGTGTAGACGAAGAGCGCTTCTTCCACTGTCTCTCAAATGGCTTGCCATTATTCTCCCTCTACAAGCCATCTCAGACACATGCAGCACAGCTTTTTGTGGTAAAATATATCTGTTAGTCATTGAGCATAGCAACCACTTATGGCAGAACTTTATACGTAAAGTAAAGCGAGCACTGCACATGTCAAAAAGACGCGGACACGGCGAGGGCTCCGTCTACCAGCGCAAAGATGGCAGATGGGTAGCCAGTATGTCCTTGGAAGGACGCAAACGCAAAGACTTCTATGGTGAAACGAAAAAGGAGGTCTTGGATCAACTCAAAACCGCCTTATATCAGCAACAGCAAGGCACGCTGATGACAGGACCACGGCAGACGGTTGCAAATTTTCTTACGCATTGGCTAGAAGAAACACATAAACGCAACATCCGCCTTCATACGTACCAAAACTACCAGGATTTACTACGTTTACATATTCTTCCCGTCATTGGACACCATCAACTACAAAAGCTCTCACCACAACACCTTGAAACGCTCTATGCAAAAAAACTAGACGAAGGATTATCAGAGGGCGTCGTACAAATAATGCACGCGATGCTTCACAAAGCTCTTGATACCGCGGTACTTTGGAACATCCTTCCATTTAACGTTTGTGACAAGGTAACAGCACCGCGCCAAAAGAGGCATGAAATGCAAACACTCACGCCGGAGCAAGCACAACAATTTTTAAAAGCTGCGCAAGAGCATCGACTGAAAGCCCTTTTTGTGTTGGCTCTCGCCACAGGTATGCGAAAAGGTGAAATCGCTGGTCTCAAATGGCAAGATATTAACATGACCTACGGCACCCTTCACGTTCGGAGAACCATCTCCTACGTCAACAAAATAGGCATTATTGAAAGTGAACCAAAAACAGAGCAAGGTAGACGAAGTATCGTCCTTCCCGCCTTCGCGATGGAAGCATTGAAAGAGCACCGCCTTCTCCAATTGGAAGAGCGACTTCGAGCAGGAGAACTCTGGCAAGACCACGATCTTGTGTTTAGTACAGCAACAGGAGACTATATCAATCCCACGAGTACACTTCTAAAAATCTTTAAGACTATTCTCAAAAAAGCCGGACTCCCCGATATGCGCTTCCACGATCTTCGACATAGCGCAGCAACACTGCTTCTCAGTATGGGAGTGCATGCAAAAGTCATCCAAGAACTTCTCGGCCATAGCCAAATCAGTATCACAATGAACATCTACGGTCATGTTCTTCCTTCCATGCAACAGGACGCGATGGAGAAGATGAACAGTCTGCTCCAAAAAAAGGAGTAATACTTTTTGTACTTTGCCACGTTACCCAACCACTTCGCCATAAATCCCTGCCAGCAGCCATGAATTCTGGCGACCTCGCTTGAGAGGACCGATTTTCAGCGCTGTTTGCCCAGGGAAGCCGCCACTTTCATCACTTTCTCACATGGTTTGTGTGATTGACACTCAACCTTACTCATGAAACCTGTAACCCGCGCCCGTATTATCGGATAGGGTGCCATGAAAAACACCGTTTAGAGAAAGGAGCTCAACCATGAAGCGTTTTATTGGGAAAGGCATCACCGCTACCATCCTGGTGGTTGCCTTGGCCTTTCCTCCAGTCACGTCAGTATTTGCTGCAAGTCCCGGTACACAAGGGCAGCCAGGTCAGACATGCCTCTCTTCGACTGCTCCCAGTGAGCCAGGGCAGGCAGCCAGTGCTCCTGGATCAGCATTTAATGAGACGGGCCCAGGAACAGCTGGCACTGTCTACGCCGGCAACGGCGTCTCAGCTACGACAGCCAATAGCGCCAATGCTGTCTCTCAGTATGATGTGGCCTGCTTCCAGGTGTCACAACCCCATCCGTAGCAACAGGCAAAAAAACAACCCGCAGGCATAGGAGCCTGTGACACATGGGGAAAGCGGGTATCCAATCGGTAGGATACCCGCCTTTGTGATGTATGGAAGCAAAAGAGCGACAGTCTGCCACAAGAAGCCAGCCGCCGTGTGCTTCACATCTCATCGTTGGTAGGTTCGCACACTTCTGGAGTACAGCTACTCTTCAACCGCCTCCGAAACGTACATTTCCGGCCCCAATCTGTGAGATGATATCAGTGGTTGACACTTTGAGCTTATCACATTCGGCAAAGAATGCTGACGAAGAGCCGATTTTAAGCTCTGCCAATTACGCGCAAAAAGTGGCAAGGTTATCTGACAACGCCGGAATCGAATGCTGGCAAAGCGCACTTTTTGCTGTCAAATTTGCTGTAAATAGCAAATTTGACACGTGTAAATCCTCGATAAAACAGCTTCATTCCTATATTGAGACACATTGCTATCGCAGCTTGGTGGCATAGCCGACGTAGGATACACCTTTAAACCAGCCTGGCCCCATTTTCAGGTGCCTATTACTGAGGCCGCGGGGCATAAAACCGGCCAATTCGCGCACCTGCAAACCGCTTGTCGTCAGCACTACGCGCAGTTCGGATGGTTTGATAAATTTATGGTAGTCATGCAAACCAGGCGTCAGGCCGCCACTGGGAAAATGCTCGCCGTACCAGATGAGTGCGATGCGCGCAAGTATTGTGCGGTTGATCGTATCGAAGACAAAAATGCCTCCTGGCGCGAGGACGCGGGCGATCTCATTGATTGTCGCGGACAGATCGCGCACATGTTCAAGCACATCCAGACAAACAATGACTGAAAAACTGCCGTTGGCATAAGGCAGCGCTTCGGCAACCCCTTGTTCATAATAGATAATGTGGCCCAGACTGCTCTGCCAGGCATGTATACGCGCCGCCTCCAGCGCCCCTGGAGAAGGGTCTATGCCTATCATTATCGCTCCGCGTCGCGCCAGGTCTTCGCAGATCAGGCCACCACCAGAACCTATCTCCAAAATTTCTTGCTGGGCGATTGCTCCCTGGCCAAATACTCTCGTTATACATGCTTCGATATAATCGCAGCGATCTCCGGTCATCTGGCCAAGGAAGCAACCTTTGTCCCACCAGCTATACGAAGCGAAGATTTCTTCCTGTGGACGTTTACGTTTTACTATCATGAACCTTTTTGTCCCCCGTGAAGTTTGTGCATGATATAGCGATTATACAACCTTTGTCGCTACTATTTCTCGCTGCCGGTACTCAGCGACCTGGCCGTCGAGCACGATGGTCTTTTCGGCACGGATGTCGACCGAGGAGGCCCCGATGCAGAAGGTGAATGCTCCAGGCTCCGTAACGAAACGCATAGCTGGATCGTAGAAGGCGAGCCGGGATGGATGCACAGTAAAGGTGACCCTGCGTGCCTGCCCAGGTATGAGGGAGAGGCGGGTAAAACCGAGCAGTATGCGGTTGGGACGAGCAACAGAGGCGACCTCGTCGTGGCAGTAGAGTTGCACCACCTCGTCACCAGCGCGCTCTCCTGAGTTGTGTACCTCTATAGATACCTCTATCGGTTCGGTGGTACTCTTCGCCTGCACGGCAAGGTCACTGTAAGCAAACGTGGTGTAGCTCAAGCCATGGCCAAAGGCAAAAAGCGGGCTCGCCGGCGCATCGATATAATCGCCGTAGAACATAGGATGGTCGCCTCCAGCACGCAGCCCAACGTGGTTGGGAACCTGGCCGACTGAGCCCGGCAGGCTCACAGGCAGGCGGCCGCTCGGATTCGTCTTTCCGGTCAGCACATCGGCCAGACCGCTGCCACCTTCTTCTCCTGGTGGGAACACCTGCAGCAGTGCGTTCGCTCGCCTGGCAATGGAAGCAAGCGTGTGGATGCGTCCACTGAGTACCACCACCACAAGCGGCGCCCCTGTCTCGGCAAGCGTCTTGACCAGTTCCTCCTGAACGCCTGTGAGATCGAGATTGGTCGCGTCATTGCCCTCGCCGACCGTCGATGAGCGCAAGAGGCCACTCCGTCCAGCGACCACGACGACGGCCACGTCAGCGTCGCGCGCCACCTGCGCGGCTTCAGCGAAACCAGAGCGGTCGTCGCCCAGCACCTCACAGCCTTTGGCATAGCGGACCTCTACGCCATTTCCTAAGGCTGCGCGCAGGCCCGCAAGTGGTGTAACGTGCGGGGTGAAATACGGACCGGGTGCGTAGCTCCCAGCGGCCCTTGGAACGAGGAGCCCCGTAACCTCGATATGCTGAGGTGCTGCGTAGACCACCTCCTGGTGAGCAGGGTAGTGGTAATCGCCCTGCAGGAGCCGTTGGTCGTCCGCACCCGGTCCAATGACCGCCACACGCTTCGCGGTAGGAGCCAGCGGCAGCACCCCGTCGTTGGTCAGCAGGATGGTCGACTCTGCGACGGCCCGACGAGCTAACGCACGCTGCTCAGGAGTCTGAAACGCCGCATTGGCGGCTTCCGCTTCAACATAGGGGTGCTCGAAGAGTCCAAGCTGGAATTTGAGGCGAAGCACGCGACGAACTGCTGTGTCAATGACCTCGAGTGGCACCCGGCCAGCCTCGACCTCAGCTGTAAGTGGCGCTCCATAGCAGTCAGCAACAGGCAGCTCCATATCGAGCCCGGCCAGCAGCGCCAACCGGGCTGCCTCGCCTCGAGTTGCCGCAACCCGATGGTATTCCATGAGCATCAAGACGGAAGCGTAGTCTGCGACGACGACGCCAGCAAAGCCGAGTTCGTCACGCAGCAGTCCGGTGAGGATGGCGGGGCTGCCTGCACAGGGTAGGCCATCGACGGAAGCGTAGGAGTTCATGATCGTGGCGAGTCCGGCGCTGCGGATAACGGCTGCGAAGGGCTCCGCGTAGACTTCACGCAGCTCTCGTGGACCCATCTGAACGGGACCCCAGTTGCGCCCGCCCTCCGACATGGAGTAGCCAAGGAAATGCTTGGCTGTGGCGGCAACTCCGTGACGGAGGTCGTCGCTCTGGAGGCCCTGGACGTAGGCGGTCCCGATGGTCCCTGTGAGCACAGGATCCTCGCCGTAGGTCTCCTCTACCCGCCCCCAGCGGGGGTCACGAGCGATATCGAGGACGGGAGCCAGCGCGTGCCGGGCACCGACTGCTACCATCTGGGCACGGATGACCTCGGCCACCTGCTTAACCAGGGCCGGGTTCCAGGTTGCAGCGAGTCCAATGCCCTGGGGAAAGACCGTTGCATCACGGTGGCAGAACCCACCCGTGGACTCCTCGTGAACGATGACAGGGATGCCGAGACGCGTACGTTCGACGGCCACATGCTGGATAGCATTCATGAACGTAGCACTCTCCTGTGGATGGAGGCCGGTCGAGGCACCAATGCGCGTCACCTGCCCAATGCCGTGCGGCATCTTCTCGACGACGGTATCGGGGTCGAAGGTACCCGTGCTCACAAAAGCGGTGCTCCAGATGCAGCTGAGCTGAGCCAGCTTCTCGTCCAGCGTCATGAGAGCGAGCAAGTTCTCGACGCGGTCCTCAACGGAGGCGTTCGGGTCGCGATAGAGTGATGTGGTCAAATGTGTACTCCCCTCATGTACGGCTCAAAAAGGCCCGAATTACCGCCATCGTTTCGTCATAGCGGTCACGGCGGATGTTGTGACCGGCACCGGTGATATGCACCAGTTCACCTTGCTTCCACAGTTGCGCCGCTTCCTGAGCAGCTTCGGGTGTGACAATCGCGCCCCGCTCTGGATCGCCCGTAATGAGCAAGATGGGGCACTCGATGCGTGAAATGATCTCGCGCCACGGAGCAGCGTTAGAAACTGCTGCGAGTGCAGGCTCCAGGATGTCAATATTCAGCTCGGCCTTGGAGTCGGCCCAGGGGATGATCTCCTCTTCGACCCAGGTGGGATTCACAGCGAAGCCCCTGGCGATGCGCTCCTCACGCGGGAGCGCTCGGAGCTGGAAGAGCCATTGCCACCCGAACTGGTTTTGTTGCTCCCCACCTGTCTGGAACAGAGACTTGTCCACATTTGTCTGAAATCGTGGCTTGTCCACCAGGGGCGGGTCTTCCAGCACGATGGCTCGGACCAGATGGGGATACGTTGCGGCAAGCGTTGCGGCAGTGATGGCCCCCATCGAATGCCCCAACACAAAGGGCTTTTCCAGGTGTAACGCTTGAATGACCGCTGCTGCATCGTCAGCCAGCAGCGCGAGCGAGAACTCCGTTGCAGAGCCGCCCGAGCGACCGTGACCGCGTGCATCGGTCATGATAACATCGTAGCCTTCTTCGAGCTCGTGGGCCACACGCGACCAGCACAGGCCACTATCTGTGACTCCGTGCAACAGGAGAATGGACGGCTTGTTGTTGTCGCCTGTGCGATGATAATGAATGGTGATGCCATTGGCCTGCACATTTCCTTCAGACCACTCAGTCATGTTGTTCTCCTTCCCGGCATGGCGGACTTGAAAGACAGCGGTGAGGCGGATGTCTCGCGAAGAGGCGCCCACGTACACCTGGTAGTCGCCGCTCTCTATCACCCAGCCGTTCATCGTGACGTCCCAGTAGGACAGTGGATGCGATGTGGCGTTCGAGTCCAGCGTCACGCTCACATCCCTGGTCTCGCCCGGCTCCAGCTCGACCTTCGCCCAGCCCACCAGCCGCCTGGGCGGTTCACCCGTGCTTGCAGGCAAGCCGAGATAGACCTGCGCGACCTCGGCACCCGCACGTGAGCCCGTATTCGTGACCTTGAAGTTTACCTGTATAGTCCCGGTTCCGCCGGTCGTCTCGGGCACCACCTGGAGCTGCGCGTAGGCGAAGCTGGTGTAAGAGAGCCCGTAGCCGAACGGGAAGAGTGGTTCAATCCCCAACTGATCGTAGCCCCGGTAGCCGACAGCGAGGCCCTCACTAAAGTTGGCGACGAGCTCTGTCCTAGAGTACTGCTCCGGCGAGGAGACCGGGGTGTCGGTGTCGCTGCGCGGGAAGGTGACCGGCAGCTTCCCCGAAGGATTGACGTCGCCGAACAGGACGTCGGCCAGGGCGTTGCCCTGCTCCTGGCCGCTATACCAGCTCTCCAGCACTGCGGGGACCCGGTCAAGCCAGGGCATCAAGGCGGGTCCACCGGTGGCCAGCACCACGATGGTGCGCGGATTAGCGACAGCCACCACCTGGATGAGCAGGTCCTGCTCGTTAGAGAGCGTGAGGCTCGGCAGGTCGGCGTGCTCATTGCGGTAGTCCCGCACGACGACGAGCGCCACGTCCGACCGAGCGGCGAGCGAGGCGGCCTCTTGCATTGCCGGCAGTATCGCATTTGCCGGGTGTTCCCAACCCAGGCGCACCTTGCTGCCAATCAGGGCAGAAGTGGAAATCTCCTCTGCAACAGGAGTATGCTGCTCCGGCCGATCGGCCGCATAGTCGATCTGCAGCGTGTGCGGCTGGCCAGCGACCAGTTGCAGCATCACCGATCGGGTTCCCAGGGTGATGCCCGGATCATCGATGAGTAGCTGGCCATCCAGATACAGGCGGGCCGTCCCCAGGTGAGTCAGCGACAACGTGTACTCACCGGTCGCAGGCGCTGTGAGGCTGCCTCTCCAGCGCACCGAGATGGCGTTGTTGAACTCCTCCGGCGTCTTCAGCGAGGATGCATTAAAGAGACCGAAGTTGAAGAAGCCCAGGTTGAGAGCCACCTGCCGGTCGGTGCGCACCAGTCGCGGCTCGCCCTCGAAGCGCGTGTTTGTCCAGTACTCGGCATAGAGCCCGTGGACTTCCGGGCCGGAGCCAGCCGAGGTGAGGACAGATGATGGCACCAGTGGCGGGCCCGGCAGCAGATCGGCCGCGGAGGCCGGATCTACGCCCTCAGCGTACTCCACCCGTACGCCCTCGCCTGCACGCTGGCGGATACCCTCCAGTGTACTCACCAGGTACGTCGGCTTCACGAAGGAACTGCCACCCCCTGTTATATAGTTGGCAGCGTCACCACCGATGACGGCCACCGAGTGCACCTGGTGGCTCAATAGGGGCAGCAGCTCCCCGGCATTCTTCAGCAGGACGATCCCTTTGCTGGCAATCTCTCGCGCCTGCTTCCCATGCTCCTCGACGGGCAGCGGAGTGACCTGGACGAGATGCTCGAAGAGCCCGTGCGCGAACATAGTGCGCAGCATCCGCCGTACCTTGTCATCAAGGGTAGCCAGGCTCACCTGCCCCGCCTGGATCGCCTGCAGCAACTGCTCACCGAAGAACTTCGCGCTGGGCATTTCCTGGTCTAAGCCAGCATTGGCGGCCTCCACAGTGCTGTGAGTCGCCTCGAAGTCGCTCATCACCCAGCCTGTGAAGCCCAACTGGTGCTTGAGGATGTCGGTCAGCAGGTGCGGGTGCTCGCAGCAGTAGAAGCCATTCACCTTGTTAAACGCACCCATAGCCGCACCGACATGACCGTCCTGCACCGCCAGCGCGAACGGCAGCGTATAGATCTCCTGCAGCGAGCGCTCGTCGAGCTGTGCGTCGATATCGAAGCGGTTCTCCTCCTGCGCGTTCACGTTGTAGTGCTTGGCGGTGGCTACCATGGGGCGGCGCTGGATACTCTGGATAGAGCGAACGGCCATCTGCCCCGTCAAGATCGGATCTTCTCCCAATGCCTCGAACAGGCGGCCGTACACTGGGACGCGGGCGATATCCAGGCATGGAGCCAGGAAGACGTTGTGCCCGGTCGCCTCCGCTTCGCTGCCCAACAGCTCGCCATACTGCCCGGCGGCTGCGAGGTCCCACGTCGCCGCCAGCGCGATGGGAGCAGGAAGTGACGTCGCCTGGACAACGTTGATGCCAGCAGGGCCGTCGGTCATGGGCAGCGCCGGGATGCCGAGCCGAGAGATCGGTGCGATGTAGTAGGCGTCGTTGGACTTCCCGTGGACCATGCCGATCTTTTCTTCCAATGTCATCTGCGCCAACAGGAGAGCGGCCCGTTCATCTGGGGATAACGACGTGTTCAGCCACGGCCGGTCGTGTGCTGAAGTTGTGGGGTGTGTACTTGTGTCCATTTCCATCTCCTCATGTATTTTGTCGTCGAGGTTACCTCTGATGGGTCTGCGCGTCAATCAGGCATCAATCTAAGCGAACATGGGCGGCAGAAGCGAGACGAAGGAACGGAGGAACAGTCGCCCTTGTCTCGCGCACGTGAGAGCCTTTCCCCTGCCGGGGGCGACGCACAACACAAGGCGTCCCCTCCCCCCATCCACACCGCTCCCGCCCCTACGGGTAGGTTCTTTGAAACGAGTTTTGCTTGCTGTTTGTTTCACTTGTTTCACTTGTTTCACTTGTTTCATTTGTTTCATTTGTTTCGCATGTAGCAAACAAACATGGGCAAAGAGGAACGCGGACGACCAAGAAGGGAGGTATGGTGTGACATCCCCTCGGAAGCCCCTTCGTACCTATAGGGGCGGGAGTGGGGTTATGCGGGGAGGGGACGCCTTGTGTGGTGTGTCGCCCTCGTCCTGCTCCCGTGAGCGCTGTCCCTTCCTCCCGGGGCGACGCAAGCGTCCCCACTCCACTCCACCCCGCTCCCGCCCCTACGGGTACGATCCATGCTCCATCTCACAATCCCTCCCCGTTAGGGCGCGGGTACCGCGCCCCAGGAGCGGTGCCCACCGCATTAGCCTTTGACGCTGCCGGCGCCCAGACCGCCACGCCAGAAACGTTGCAGGATGATACAGCCAAAGAGCAGCGGGATGGAGGAGACCAGCGCCCCGGCGATGATCAGCGTGTAGAGAAACTTATTGGCTCCTCCCGTCGTCACATTCCAGGTCTGCAAGCCCACGGTGATGGGAAACAGCTTCTGGTCCGAAAGCATCACCAGCGGCAGAAAGTAGTTGTTCCAGATGGCCACGAACTGGAAGAGCAGGATGGTCACCAGGGCAGGCACCA
>WNGK01014119.1_pt1 | contig 11233 bp, 12 predicted proteins | sample 5400601 | NCBI WGS metagenome assembly WNGK01 (sample SAMN13153376, study PRJNA577476) | soil metagenome | isolation source: 60 cm soil or saprolite under Garry oak tree replicate 1 | place: USA:California | collected 2016-06-15
CAAACAACCTGCAAGCCAACGGAATCAACAAGAATGGTGTCATTGTAGGCACCGGAGGTTTCAGTGGAACACAGAAAGGCTTCATAGCCAACTGTCATTAGGCTCCAGAGTTGCTGGCCGCGATGATTATCTGCTGAACACAGATCACCAGGGCGCCCGGCAACTTGGGGTTGGTTGATGAAATATCGCGATTGCGCTCAATGACCAGTTGTCAAAACGTGAAATCGCCTTCTCATAGAAGGCGATTACGCTCAAAACCCGGCCATCGCCCATTGAAGCAAAGAGTAAAAATAAATTGAGGTCTTGACTTCCCTTGGTACTCTTCCTTGTTGAAGGGTGCAGCCTTTCCATGTGAAGGAATTTTCAATCTCGTCGGCTGGAACAGGTCCGGACAATATGGCTGTTCCAATCACATATATATATCTATAGCAGGACGCATCGAGCAATTTAAACGTATCGAGGAGGCAACCGCATGGACTCCAAACCTGCCCTCGATCCACATCAGGAGTACATCTGCAGGTTGCGAGACTTTGGCTACAATAAGCAAGAGGCTCGTTTTCTCTACCTGGCAGCTACCCATTCGGGATACTTCACACGCCACCAATTCCTTAGCTTCACCGACCAAACTAAAGGCTGTCTTGTTCATCGGTTTACCACTAGGCTGCTGACTCAGCATCACGCCCAAGCAACCCAGTACGGTCATAAGACCTACGTCTTCAAGCTCACATCACGGAAGATTTACGATCTGATTGGCAAGCAAGAGCTTCGGGACCATCGGTTCCACACCGCCGACTTCATTCGGACGAGGCTGCTGGTTCTCGACTTCGTCCTCGCCCACCCCGATCTTCAATACCTCGAATCCCAGGGGGGGGAACTCAAGTTTTTCCACGAACAACTGGGCATACCAGCCAGCCTTTTCCTCGGACAAACCGATAGGACGAAGGGCCTGGACCCAAGCTTGAACCGCTTTTTCAAGGAACGGTTTCTGGTCTTCGTCTCCCCCAGAGTCGGAGGCACACAGGGAGCGTCACTCCCCACTTTTGTCTACTGCGACCCAGCCCATCATGGCACCTCTTGGTTTGCCGGCTACCTGGACCGGCACCAGACTCTCTTCCGTCGCTTGCCCGCTTTCGATCTCATCTATGCCACCCCGGGCCACTGGAAATTCGACTGTGCATCCCAGGTTTTCGTCGCGATTTTCAGAAATGCCCAGTGTCCTGACCCCGAGCATCTGGCCCGATATTTCCAAATCCGACGTCTCTGGGAGACAGGCCAAAACGCCTCCCTCACTCGCGCCGACCGGGATCTACTTCGCGCTGGCGACAAGCAATACAAGGGCGAACCGTTCGAGTCCGCCTACCAACAGTGGTTCGCGGCGGGCCTTCCGGAAGTCGATCTGGACGTGCTCTTAGGTCCGTCTTTCCTGCGGCAAGAGGTCGGCTTTCAGACCCACCTTCTACCCGATAGCCACGACTTCTTGTCGTGCCAAAATGCACGTCCCGTTTAGACCCTCGCTCCAAAACGCTCGATCCACTTTACGTTCTGCATCACGGTCTAGAGCGACAGCGCTGCAAGCTGTTGCAGCCCCAGAACTCCCAAGCTGAAACCAAGAACAATTCGGACGCGGGAAAATCCACACCGTGGCCGGGAGCGACCCCGGTTTGTCCCCGTTTTTCGGGGCCAAAACGCCCTCCGGGGTTCCGGGTCGCTCCCGGCCACAGTGTTCCACTCCCGCGTCTTCAGTTCGGCTGGCAGGTTTGCCATCCGCAATCAGGCGGCAACGTCTTGCCAGAGCTGTCTTGATGATGTCTGCAACCTCTGAGGACTTCCTGCATTCTCCCTCAATGCCCTCCTAGTTCCACTCACCCGCAGAAATCGAACACGCCGAGGCATCCCTTCCTATCAGCAAAGTCGCACCGGCGCCGAGGCTCGGATGCAGAACACCTTCCTCTATGAAGGAATGTCTCAGTGTGTTCGATCTCTCAACCGTTCCGATGCTTACCTTCGCCCTCTTCTATACGTCAACGCAAACCTCTACGGGGACCACGGACAACTACATCCAGCTTTGGCACGGAGAGACGTCAAGCTCCCACGACAGAGTCTGGAAGGCGTCCAGCGCACCGACTGCTGTCATCCCTACGGTGCCTATCAGCCCCAATCTGGCAGGCAGCCAGCCAAGCAGGCAGGCTCCCCCAGATGGATTGGTTTAAATTGAGGTTTGCCTTCCGCTGGTACTCTGCTTTATTGAAGCGCTGCAGGCCGCGCGGACAAAGCACACGCCGGACGCAACGCCTTCCGCGTGAGCGCGCTCCTGCGCCCAAAAATCAGCGGGCGCAAGTCTCCCAAGGAGAGATTTGTCCAAAGGAAACTCCACAAAACCACGCCTGCATCCCGCAAGAGTGGATTGGAGCCAGAACGAAAGCCTGAGCTTGGTACGTCTATATCTATTTGTTGCCGCATCGGACAACCAGGCGCGGAAACATGCCGTTTAGCGGCGACATCTCGAAGCGCTTGTGACCTGAGCCTGGCAGCTTCGATGGAATCACCTGTATGATCCGACGACCCTCCCCAGCTCAATCCCGCGAGTACTATGTGGACGCTGCAGAAGCAGCCCGATTTCTGTCCATCCATCCGCGACCTTTGCAACATCAGTTATGTATGACTGAATGGCTCACAGCAGCGGAGGCCGCCGCGCACTTGAAGGTACGACCGCGCACCCTATTGCTGTGGGTCCGTCAAGGCCGCGTCCCCGCACACCGGCTGTCCGGCGTCCGGCGCTGTGTCTGGCGATTCCTACGCTCCGAATTGGATGCTATGCTTACCCCGTCATCCGCTGGCGCTGCTCAGGAGGAAGCATGTTAAGAGCGCAGCGACATACCCATGGATCTGTGCGTTTCGATAAGAGACGCAAGACTTGGAACTATCTCTGGTACGACGCAGGCACACGCCGGTCAAGGTTGATCGGTACAAAGCAAGACTTCCCGAACAAAGCGGCGGCCTGGAAAGGAGTCGAACGCGTCCAGGTGAAGCCGAGTGCATCCGGAGAAACCGTAAGCAACGTGGTATCCCGATATGAAACCGAGCGTATGCCCTCGCGTCATTCAACGGCGCGGGTTTATCGCTCTTTCCTGAATAATCACATCCTGCCGAAGTGGGGCGAGACTCTCATCTCCGATATCCAACCCCGCCCGGTAGAACTGTGGCTTCGCGGTCTGCCGTTATCGCCGAAGTCAAAGACGCACGTCCGCAGTCTGCTGCATTCGATAGTGGAATTCGCGATGTGGTCCGGCCTACTGGATATCACCCGCAATCCCATTTCGCTTGTCCAAAACAAGGGAGCGATGCGGCGAACTCGGAAGGCACGTAGCCTCACAGCAGAGCAATTCCACGCGCTGCTCAGCGAACTGCACGAGCCGTTCGCAACGATGGCCCTGCTCTGTGTTTGTTTGGGTCTGCGTATCAGTGAGGCTCTCGGCTTGCGATGGTCTGACGTGGATTGGTTGAACTCGCGTCTGAGCGTCAAGCGCGGCATCGTTGAGCAGGTTGTTGGCGAATGCAAAACGGCAGGCTCCGCAAAGACCGTCACGCTTGCAGATGATCTACTCAACCGGCTGAAGTCCTGGAAACAACTCACAGAATTTTCGGGAGCTGAAGACTGGATTTTTGCAAGTCCGTTCAATATCGGGAGGCTTCCCTACTCATACGGAGGTACACGCGATGAACTTGCACGGGCGGCGAAGGCTTCAGGGATTGGGCACGTAAGCACTCACGCATTCCGGCACTCGTACCGTTCATGGTTGGATGCTGTGGGAACCACGATTGCAGTACAGCAGAAAATGATGAGGCACACGGACATTCGTACCACGATGAACGTTTACGGTGACGTGGTCACGGATGAGATGAGATGACGACGGCGAGTAGCAGGGTCGCTCGGCTTGCTTTCCAGACGAATGGAGCGCAAGCAGAGCGCAAGGCCAGCTAACCCATTGAAAAGGTGGTGGGCGCTGTAGGATTTGAACCTACGACTTCCACCGTGTGAGGATGGCACTCTACCGCTGAGTTAAGCGCCCACTAGAGAAGCCATATTCTAGCAAACGCGCCAGTTCCCTGCTGTCGCATCGCGTGGTAGCCTACGTTCTGGCCCGAAAAATACGTTCTGGAGCGGCCCTTCCGACCGACCGGTGCCGAAGGCTCATGTGGAAGAAGCCAAAACCCGCAGCCTCACCCCCCGTAACCAATTCCAAACAAGGCTCTTACGCCAGCGATCCAAATCAAGAAGAGACGCAACTTTCTGAGCCTGGGCGGGTTAACTCCAATGTGAGCAGCGTGGCTTTAAATCGCGGGTTGCTCGCAATGGGCGTGGACTCTACCGCAGCGGTTGCGGATCCCGTTGCTGGGGAACTGACCGACGCCGATGTGATGCTGCGGGTCAAGGCGGGCGATGACTCTGCCTTCGATTACCTGGTGCAGAAGTACCGGCGTCCGATTATTAACTTCATGTACAGGATGGCGCACAACACGGCCACGGCGGAGGATCTGGCTCAGGAAGTTTTTCTGCGGGTGTATCGATCGCGCGCTAACTATGAGCCTAGCGCTAAGTTCACGACTTGGCTGTATCGGATCGCAACCAACTTAGGTGTGAATTATGCCCGCGACACGCGTCACCAGCGACCGGAGAACACGGTGAATCTGGACGAAGCCGACACCGAAACTGGACAGGCTCCGGATTTGGCAGACAAGACGCCGAACGTGGAAGAAGAAATTTTACGGCGCGAACGCCTGATGGCCATAAAGCAGAAAGTCGAGGCGCTCCCCGAGCGGCAAAAGATGGCGGTGCTCATGCACAAATATCAGCAAATGGACTACCGCCAGATTGCCGAGGTATTGAAGTTGAGTGAATCAGCCACTAAGTCGCTGCTGTTCCGCGCCTATGAAACGTTGCGGGCAGAGCTGAGAGAGTTTGTATGAAGGAAAAGATCATGAAGTGCACAGAAATTCGCGAATTGCTTCCGGATCTGGCCGCCGGGCTTGCGCCCGTGACGCCGGAGCTCAACGACCATCTCCGTGCTTGTGCAGCCTGCGCAGGAACGCTCGATGAGTTTCGCAAGACGATGGCGCTGCTCGACAAATGGCAGACGCCGGAGCCTTCTCCGTACTTCGATGTACGGCTGCGCGCGCGATTGCGCGAAGAGGCGACTCAGCAGCCATCGGCGTGGTGGGCTTGGGCACGTCGCCCAGTGATGGCGATTTCACTGGCCGTCGTAATTGTGGCCGGTGTAACCGTATTTCGGATCGAGCACCCGCCCCGCACGAATCCTGTTCCCACGCTTGCCAATGCCAATATTGAGCCTGGCACAGCCGTGGGCGATCTGCAGACGCTAGATAAGAATCATGATGTGTTTGCCGACTCGGATCCAGACACCGACGGCAGCCTGCTCGACGATTTGCAGGTTCAAAAGGATGTGGACGCGAATCCGTAGTTTTGGGCGGCTTCTATAGAGTCAGGTGTGGCGTTGGCGCGCGCGCAAGATTCTGGGGATGAAGGAAATGATAGTACGAACACTGACGGCACGAAAAACGATCACGAAATGGATCGCCTCCGCTGGCCTAATGCTGGCTCTGGGGGTTGTGCCGTCGCTTGCGCAGAACCGCCACAACGATCAGCGTTCGGTTCCTCTCCCCGGCCGCGAGGAACGCAGGGAGTCGCGTTCGCAGGGACGACCCGAACCCTCCCGGCCCATGCAGTCGCGCCCACAATTCAAATCACGGCCGCAGCCCGAACCACAACGAGAATATCGGCCTCCGAGGCCCTATCAACCGCCAGCAGAAGGACACCATTCCGGCCAGTGGTTGAATCAGCATCGCGAGCAACCGCTGGAACAGCAAAGGCGGGCGCTTGAAAATGACCCGCAGTTTCGCAATCTTCCGCGCGACCGTCAGCAGAGGTTTGAGCAGAGATTGCAGCGCTTCAACGGCCTGCCTCCAGACCGCCAGGAGCAAGTTCTGCGGCGAATGGAAACCTGGGAGCACTTAACACCGCAGCAAAAACAGCAGTTCCGCTCCTATGACTCACAGTTCAAGAACCTGCAGCCTGACCGTCAACAGGCCGTCAGGAATGCTATCCAGACGCTACGCGCGATGCCGCCCGACGCGCGCCAGCGGGAAATTCAGGCTGGGCGCTTCAGCCAGTTTTCGCCGCAGGAGCGTCAGATGCTGAATGACGCGGCGCACTTGCCTCTGGCGCCAAACGAGCCCTCTGCGCCTTCCGCCGAGCCGCCGAGGACTGGCCCGCAGCGCTACGTCCCGAGGCCGCCACGGTAGGTTCTGAGGAGGGCTTCCTCCCGCCTTTTATGGCTTTGTAACCATCTAACGTTCGCCACGTTTTTTGTATCCTCCCGAATAGTTCCACATCAAAAAAGCCTGCTACACTGCTACTCATCCCTCCCCCCTTGGAGACATTTCAGCCGCGGGTTCCGCTCGCCCGGGACGTAGCGGTTCGTAAGGGTACGTATGTCGAGCCTTCTTACAGCTCGCACCGCGTTTGTCATTGCGATCGGCCTTTTACTTGCGTGTGCCTTGTTGGTCTATGGAACCCTCGTCAACTTCACTGAGAGCGAACGCCTCGTAGTTCATAGCCTGCAGGTCCAGGGGCTGCTGGGGGAAACTGAATCCGCGATTGCCTCCGCCGCCCGCGACAGGCTGACGTACGTCTTCAATGGCGACGATTCGGCGTTGAGTCAATATCAGCAGGCCGTCGCGCGTATCGCCCCGGCACTTGCAGAACTGCGCCGGACCACTATGGATGACCCCGTCCAGCAGGCCAACTGCGATCGGCTGGAGGGTTTGGCAAATGAGCGCCTCCGGCTCTGGGAAAAATCGGTTGCCCTGAAGAAGAGTGGCCAGCCGGCTCCTCCGGGGCAGCTCGACATGACCCCGCAGGGCGTCGCCTTTGCCGATGAAATCATTTCTGTCACTCAGGCGATGCGGGCGGAGGAGTCGCGCCTGCTCCAGGGAAGGAAGGTGTCCGCAATCCTCCAGTTTCTCTTTGTTCGGGTCATCCTGGTTGTCAGCTTCATCGCAGCGATTTGGTTGCTGTTCTGGCATTACCGCCTTTTGCGTGATGAATTGCATGCGCGCGAACAAGCCGAGCAGGCGGCGGAGGAAGCCGCAAAGACGGCAATGGAAGCCGAGCGCAAAGCCCACACCTCGGAATATGCCGCACACGAAAGCCATCAGGCTGCTCAGCGCCTGAGCGCCCGCCTGCTGCAATTGCGCGATGACGAGCGCCGGAAATTTTCACGCGAACTGCACGACAGCATTGGTCAAGGTCTGGCTGCGGCGAAGATGGTGCTCTCGTCGCTGGCTGTTGGTCACGAAAATGAACGTGGCTATTCCGAGTGCTTGAACCTTTTAGATCAAGCGATCAAGGAAACCCGGACCATCTCTCATCTGCTGCATCCCCCGGGCTTGGACGAGAGCGGCTTCTCGGCCGCCGCAAAATGGTACGCAGAAGGATTCGCAAAAAGAAGTGGACTGGACCTCAAGATTGACATCGCTGAACCCGCGGCTCGTTTGCCGCGTGAGATGGAGATCGCACTATTTCGGGTCCTGCAGGAGAGCCTCGCCAACATCCATCGCCATTCCCAAAGCAGCTCAGCCGAAATCCGGTTCGAGGCTCAACGCGAGCAGGTGACGCTGACCGTCCGCGATCATGGCACCGGCATTTCTAAGGAAGTGATCGACCGTTTCAGGTCTTCCGGCACTTCTGGCGTAGGCCTTGCCGGGATGCGCGAAAGGATCCGCGAGCTGGGCGGGACTTTCCAAGTCGAATCCAGCGCCGCGGGGACTTGCGTGCAGGTGGTAGTGCCTCTGGCAGGACAACGGGCCTTTGCAGCAATGGATTTGAGTTGACCGGTATTCCGCCTCAGCTGAGGCCGTGATTGCGCAGCGAAAAGTTAAGAATGCGCAAGTCTGGTCCGAGATTGGCCCGTCAGGCTATGACTTTCAGTCGCGCCACAAATCTCTCTTGTTCCAACGTAGCATGGCTGAGGGCCATGCCCTGATACGAACCCTCGTGCGTCGAGGGCGACAAGCTGCGGCGTTTGCTGCGCTATAATCAATATGTCCACATGCACTTCCGGAATCCCAATTCGCACTTGCCCGCCTGCTGGCTGCACATGCTTGTGTGTCCACGCAGATATCTGGCGGTGCTGCCTTCGCAAGTGCGTCCTAATCTATTCGGCAGCGACTAATTCCAATCCTCCTCAGTCTGTGTGAGGCCGCAGCCCGCTCGAAGGGTGGGCGTTCGGCCAAACGACGAAAGACCAACAACCAACGACCGATTCTAGGAGGATCACATGCCAACCAAGACCCTGACCGTGATTGATGGGCCAAAAATCAAGACTGCCCTTCCCGGGCCAAACGCCAAACACGTTCTCGAGGGGGATGAGCGTTATATTTCGCCGTCCTATACCCGTTCGTATCCGCTCGTAGCCAAAGAAGGCCGTGGCATTGTTGTAACCGATGTGGACGGCAACGAGTTTTTCGATTTCTCATCCGGCATCGCTGTGACCTCCACAGGCCACTGCCATCCCGACGTAGTGGCCGCAATTCGGAAACAAGCAGGCGAGCTGATCCACATGTCGGGCACAGATTTTTATTACGAGAGCCTGGTCACGCTGGCCGAGCGGCTTTCCAAAATTGCGCCTATGCCGGGACCACATCGCGTGTACTACGGCAACTCTGGCGCCGAGGCGGTTGAGTGTGCGCTGAAGCTGGCGCGGTATCTCACCGCATCAAAGGCGCAGCAGCGCCGCCGTTTCGGTCCGGCTCTCCCCGGGGTCACTCACGTCCTATTTCCGGATGTGTATCGCAAAGGCGAGCAGGATGCGCTGGCCTGCGCACGCTTCATCGAAGAAAAACTATTCAAGACGACCGTGCCTCCAGAGGAAGTCGCGGCCATTTTCGTTGAACCGGTGCAGGGCGAAGGCGGATACGTTCCCGCTCCAATGGCATTCATGCAAGAGCTGCGGCGGATTTGCGATCGGCACGGAATCCTTTTGATCGCGGACGAAGTGCAAAGTGGTGCCGGCCGCACCGGTAAATGGTGGGCGATCGAGCACACTGGCGTTCATCCCGACATTATTTGCATGGCAAAGGGTATCGCTTCCGGCATGCCGCTGGGGATCACGTTGACCAAAGCCGAAATCATGGACTGGGTGCCGGGATCGCACGCTTCCACGTTCGGCGGCAACCCGGTGTGCATTGCGGCATCGCTCGCCACCCTCGACGTGATCGAGCGCGAAGGCCTGCTGCGCAACGCGGAAGACGTTGGCAATCACATGCTGCGCCGCATGGCGGACTGGCCGGCGAAACACCGCTTGGTCGGCGAAGTGCGCGGACGCGGCCTGATGATCGGCGTCGAACTGGTGAAAGACAAGCAGACCAAAGAGCAAGCTTCAGCCGAGCGCGACCGCGTGGTCGAGCTGGCGTTCGAGCGCGGCGTCCTGTTCCTCGGCTGTGGTGCAAGTACCATCCGCATCGCCCCTCCGCTGATCACGACGAAAGAGCAGGCGGACGTGGCGATCGAGGTGTTGGAAGAGTGCGTGGAGTTGCCTGGGAAGTAGTTACGTAAAGATCTCCCACCCTCCGCGAGGAACGCAGACCGGCGGGGCACCCGAGTCTCACTTGTTCTGCCACGTCTTCCCGGCGGTCGCAGCTGTACGAGCGTTTTCTAAATTAGCCTTCGTCTTCATTTGACGAATCATAAAGAACCATAGGGCGGCCAGTAGAACCAGCGGCGCGAAGAGATTAACTAGCCAGCCCCACCCTGATTGTTCAGGCGAATCTGCATACCAAATCTCGACGTTCTTCTGACGCAGAGTCTGTAACATTTGCTCCTGGCTCCCGGGCACATTTACCCGAAACGGGCCGCCGTTGTGGTAAATGCCGTCGGCGCGAGTCTTCGAAATCCTTACCATTACGACATTTCCGGCGTCGACCTGGGTAAGAAACTGCGAGTAGCTGATTTCAGGCGCGGGCTGCGTTCTCGAATTGCCGCTCTTGACGGCCTGCCACAACAAAGTAGCGGAGACCAGGATCACCAGCCAGAATATGACGGTTTTGATTGTGCTATTCGTGAGGAACTCCAACCCGAGAAGTCGAAGCCGTCACATCTTAGCGCAAAATCACCCAGTACAAAGTCTTCAGTGTCGTATTAATGATTGACATTATTAACGATATACGTTATCATTCCTAGAGTGATTAAGAGTTTCGCCGACGCTGACACCGAGCGGATCTGGCGAACTGGCAAAACGAAGAGATCCTCGGCCAGCGTCACCCGGCGAAAACTTGCAATGCTTGACGTTGCCGCCAAATTGGATGACTTGCGAGTGCCGCCAGGCAACCGTCTGGAGAAGTTGAAAGGAAACCGGGAAGGACAATACAGCATTCGGATTAATGATCAATACCGCATTTGTTTCACTTGGCAGGATGGCAATGCCTACGACGTGGAAATCGTGGATTATCACTGAAACTGAAACGAGGATGAGATGAGTATCGTAAGGAAGGGCGCACCGAATTGGCGGATTCATCCTGGAGAGATTCTGAAAGAAGAGTTTCTCAAGCCGATGAAAATGAGTGTCTATCGGCTGGCCAAGGAAATTCGTGTTCCTGCACCCCGCGTGAATGACATTGTGCTGCGGAAGCGCGGGATTACCGCCGACACGGCGGTTCGGTTGGCAAGGTTTCTTGGCACTTCCGAGCAGTTTTGGCTTGGCTTGCAGTCAGCTTACGAAGTGAGCGTAATCAAGTCCGAGCGCCACGAGGAGATCGACCAGATTCGGCCCCTGCAGTCCGCAGATGCCCACTGAAGTTGTGCCCTCGGTGGTTAAGAAAAGCTTGAACCACTGAGGGCACAGCGGTACACAGGGGAAATCCACAGAGTTTGTGACCCTTGTCACTGCGGAACGCCCTGTACGACCGAGTCGCCGCGAAGCCTGCCTCAGATAAAGACACCCCCGCCCACAAGCACCGGCCGTCGTGGTGAGGAGGACGCTTACTTCCACCTGCGCCGCTGCGGATATGTCATGGTTGCGCGCAACTTCCGCACAGCGCGGCATCACGGGGAAATTGATCTCATCGGCTGGGACAAGGACGTGCTCTGCTTTATCGAAGTCAAAACTCGCACAACCCGCGACGTGAAACCTGCCGCCGCAGCGGTGGATCGCAAGAA
>WNGK01007737.1_pt1 | contig 11232 bp, 10 predicted proteins | sample 5400601 | NCBI WGS metagenome assembly WNGK01 (sample SAMN13153376, study PRJNA577476) | soil metagenome | isolation source: 60 cm soil or saprolite under Garry oak tree replicate 1 | place: USA:California | collected 2016-06-15
TTGCGGGTGCGAATTTCACCAACGCGTTCGATCTCCTGTTCCTGGAGGACCCGCAGGAGCTTCGATTGCATCGCGGGCGGGAGTTCGCCGATCTCGTCCAGAAAAAGTGTTCCGCCGTCAGCCATTTCGAAGCGGCCCGGCTTGTCTCGGAGCGCGCCGGTGAAAGCGCCTCGTGCATGGCCGAAGAACTCGCTTTCAAACAGATTTTCAGGGATGGCGCTGCAGTTAACTTTGACCAGTGGACCATTATGGCGAGGACTGGCGTCATGAATGGCCTGTGCGATGAGTTCTTTGCCCGAGCCTGTCTCACCCGAAATAAGAACCGTGGAATCTGTTGGAGCTACGACCGCGACTTGTTTCAGCAGGGCGCGCAAGGCGGGGCTGCGTCCGATAATGCCCTTGAATGCGGGCTCCGCTTCCTCTTCTGGTGTCAGCGACTCGTCACTCGAAACGTCATCCTCTGTTGAGTTGCCATTGTCGCGCAGCATCCCGGCGAGGCTGGCAGTATCTCCGGGACCGCGCTGGACGAATTCCCAATTAAAATCACGAAAGGCTTCCGGCCTTGTGCTGGCGAGACCGAGGACACCGATGGGGCGATCCGCGATCGTGAGAGGCACGCCGCAAAAGGACTTCATTCCACTTTCGAGCAAGACAGAGGCGAAATCAGGGAAACGGCACTCGTTCTCTGTGTTGATCGTAAGAGGCTCTTGACGTTTCCAAACCCAGGCGGCAATCGAGTCGTCGATCGGAAACGCCATGCTGGCTCCGCGATCAGGTGGCAGATCAGCCATCAGCAAGTGCGGCCGGATCGCGTGCCGCACCGGTTCATAGAGCCAAACGCAAACCGCGTGGATTTCTCTGAGGGTAGGAAGGCGAATTGCCAACTCATAGAGCAACCGGGGGAATGTTTGGTCCAGGGGCAGATCGGCAGCTCCCCTCGATTCAACACCAGGGGCTTCAACCCGGCGGTCGCTATCGAATGAGAATCGTCCTGCGCTGCTCCCGCTGAGCTGTCCCGCTGTAGCATCCATTTCGTTTATCATAGTAGTCATATTCAATCCTTCCTGGTTTGTTCTTAAGCGCAACCGAGCGGAGACACACCCGGACTTAGCAATCTCTTTTGGTCACCTTTTTCGGGGGAAAGTCGACAGGGCCAAATCGGATCGGTACCGGCTGTTCCTTCTCTTGCGGAAGGGGCCCAAGGAAAACAATCGGAATGCGATGACGTCGTAGTGGCAACGGCCGCTGAACTAAAACATCAGCGTAAGCAGCCGGAGTCAGGGGGCGCAGCGCAGATTTCCAATCTGCTCTATCGCAGGTTTCCAAGGTTTCCAACTTGGGGACCTCGGCGATTGTGAGCGATTGATTCTTCCCATCGGTTTCAGTCCACGAGAATAATTTTTTCATGATTAACACTAACCACGCTCGTGGTCGGAGTTCTACTGTTCCTTGGTACAGGAAAGCACCTGTCCCTTGGGACAGGTCGATTCTGATCTAACGGTGGGCGGAGGCAGCGAGTTTTTCAACCATTCGCACGAGGTCAGCAAGGGATTCCGCTTTCATCTTTTGCATAATGTGGGCGCGATGGAATTTGATCGTGCGCTCGGTGGTGGCGAGTTCGCCGGCGACCTGTTTATTAAGCATTCCGGAGGCAATGAGAGGCATCACTTCGCGCTCACGCGGGGTGAGTTGTTCATAGCGCTCGCGCAATTCCCGAGTTTCGGAGCGCTCTTTGTGTGCTGAGCGATCCCGCTCGATAGCGGCGCGGACAGCGTCCACCAGAATGCGGCCACGGAAGGGCTTGGTAAGGAATTCCACGGCTCCCGCCTTCATCGCGCGCACGGTGGTCGGGATATCGCCGTGTGCAGTAATGAAGATGATCGGGATGTTGATTCCAGATTGGGCTAGCTCGCGTTGGAGGTCCATGCCGCTCAGCCCTGGCATACGCACATCCAGCACCAGGCAGGAGGGCCCATCAGGCTGATGGCGAAGGAATTCCCGGGCGGAACTAAAAGTTTGCACTTTAAGCCCGGCCGAGCGAAGCAGGCGTTCGGTTGAGCGACGAACTGACGGATCATCGTCCACGACGAACACGATAGCATCCGGCTCAGTCATGTTTACATAAAAGGTCTTACAACGGTCCCTTCGAGGCAAGGCGGAAGCAGGACACGGGTAGCGTCGCTTCAAGGCCCGGTTGGCTGTGGGGCGAGTCCGGCAGCTCAGAAATCCAAAGACCGAAATCCGAAGGCCGAAAGAAGTCCGAAGCCGAAATCCGAAAACTGCTGGTTCGGTGGCAGGTCGGCGACACTCCGTGCAGTCTCGCAATTTCACCCCTCCTCCGGATTTGAGCCCCGCCTGGAGCCACCTTAGAGCGCCGCTGGCAGGCCGCGAAAAAAGTGCAGGACTGACCCCGACGACTGACGAGAAATCGTAACCCCATCCGCAAGAAAGCAGATTCACGAAAGTTCGTTGAGGGATGAAATGGGCCGAATGTTCCTATGATGTTGGCGTTTGGGAGGTCCCGCTTTTTTCCCAGGTTGGCACGGGTTGTGAGATACAGCGATTGGCTGGATGAAATTCCGTGGCGGGAAAAATGATGAGCTTTTATGAAATACTTTGAAATTCTGGCGAGCTTCTACTTTGCCTACGGGTTACGAGAAGAGGCTGAGGGACTGGCCGTCGTAACCTGCGCTCTGCTGGGAGCAGGCCTCTTTCTTTGGCGAATGACGCGATACCTAAAGAAGGACAATGCCGAGGAGTTGGAGCGAGAACATCATGGCGAAAAGGTTCCATGAATTGGATTTTTTGGGCCCTGCTGTCAGCCTTCTTCGCCGGACTCACGGCAGTCCTGGCGAAAATCGGTGTGACGGGAGTCGATTCAAATCTGGCCACGGCGGTACGCACGAGCATTGTTTTGGTATTTACGTGGAGTATTGCCTTCTGTGCCAACTCCAACGCCCTGGGTGCGCTTTCAAGGTTATCTCATCGCACGTGGATTTTCCTCGTGTTGTCAGGCGTCGCGACGGGTCTTTCGTGGCTTTGTTACTTTCGAGCGCTGCAACTCGGGGAGGCCTCGCGGGTAGCTCCGGTGGACAAGTTAAGTGTGGTGTTCGCGATCGTTTTTGCTGCCGTCCTGCTGCGAGAGAGAGTCGGTTGGCAACAATTGGTAGGAGGCTCGTTCGTGGTCGCTGGCGCGGTCATTCTCGCAATCAAATAGTAAGGCTATGAAACACGACTCTTCATCACTGACACGCCGCCAATGGATCAGCTCGAGTTTGGCCACTTGTGGCTTTCTGGCGGCGGGCGGCCTGGTCCAGGCTCAAGCGCAGGAGATACCACTGCCGCAAGGTTACACCCGGCCGGGCCTGGTCACGGAAACGGGCAAGGCACTCGGATGGCGCGCGCGGTTGGTCACCGAGCATCTTAATGGCGGGAGGACCTACGCGGTGATTTTTGCCAAAGGAGACGAAGTCATGTCCGGCCTCACGGAATTTGCCGAGCGCAATAAGATCACGGCGGGCCATTTCACTGCTATAGGTGCGCTGCAGAGCGCACGGTTCGGCTGGTTCGATTCGGCGCGCAAAGCTTATCGCGACATCCCGATCAATCAGCAGGTGGAGTTGATTTCGCTGATCGGCGACGTCGGCCTGGTCAACGGTGCGCCGCAAATCCACGCGCATGGGGCGGTGGGTCTGCCTGACGGGGACGTACGCGGCGGGCATCTGCTGCAAGCCATCGCATGGCCAACGCTGGAAGTGTTTTCACGGCCCACCCGACAATGCTCATCAAAAAGCATGACGAGGAAACGGACCTTTTCCTGTTTGATTTGAAAACATGAGCGGGTTGTTTCGCCGCTGTTATCAGCAAAAGATTAGATGAATAATCGCTCAACATCCGTAGAAGGCTCTGTCGCTCTCCATGAACCTTCGCAGCAACAGACGGAAAACGGCCTCCTCTCCCCAACCCTCTCCTCCAAAGGAGGAGAGGGAGAAGACTCCGGCTCGTTTTCGGCTCCTGGTCCCAATGCGCGTTCGAAGAACGTCGAGACTTTCCATGAGCCTGCCCCCGATGTGTTCGAAAAGGCCTCCTCTCCCCAGCCCTCTCCTCCCGAGGAGGAGAGGGAGACTCCCAAGCTCGGCACTGTGATGGACACCGGGCCGCGGCAAAGACCCGTGAACCCGTGGATCGCGTTCATCCTGGTCGCAATTGGGACGTTCATGATCATGCTGGATGCTTCGATTGTTAACATCAGTCTCCCCTCGATCGCCCGGAGCTTCCATACACCGGTTGGCGGTGCCATGGAATGGGTCATCATCGCCTACCTTGTAACCATCGCTGGGACGTTGCTGACCTTCGGGCGCTTGTCCGACATGATCGGGCGCAAGCCGATATGGCTTTCCGGGCTGGCGCTCTTTACGCTTGGTTCTGGCACTTGTGGCGCTGCCAACTCGCTGCCGCTGCTGATCGCCGCGCGCGCCTTCCAGGGGCTCGGTGGCGCGCTCCTGTTCTCGACCAGTGTCGCGATCATCACCGACACCTTTTCTGCTGAAAAGCGGGGCTTAGCCCTCGGATGCAACGCGGTAGTAATCGCCCTAGGTTCCAGCGCGGGTCCGACTCTGGGAGGCCTTATCACTGAGCACTGGAGTTGGCGTTGGATTTTTTACGTGAACCTGCCGATCGGGATTTGTGGTTTTGTCGGGTCGCAGAAAGTGCTTCGGCACACTTTGAACACTGCGCGGCAACGTTTTGATCCCCTCGGCGCTGCCTTGCTGGCTACAGGCTTTGCGTTGCTGACGCTGGCGCTTTCCTTTGCCCCGGAATGGGGTTGGAGTTCGTGGCGTTTTCTCCTCTGTTTGGGCGTGAGTTTGGTTGCTTTGCTGCCTGTGCCGGCTGTAGAGCGCCGAGTGGCTGATCCAATCATAGACTTGGGCCTGTTACAAAACCGCGTATTCAGGTCGGCCCTGGTCTGCATGACCCTGGCGATGCTTGCATTGTTTGCGGTGGGATTCATGCTGCCGTTCTATCTCGAGGAGTTGCGTGGGTTTTCTGCAGCCAGGGCCGGATTGTTTCTCACTGCCCTGCCCTTGAGCCTCGCGCTCGTGGCGCCAGTGAGCGGCTTGTTGGCGGATCGCTTCGGCTCACGTTGGCTGGCTTCGGGAGGATTGGCCGTGGCGTGTCTCGGTCTCCTTGCTTTGGCGCAATTGAATGCTCAAAGCTCGGACTGGGGCATCATCTGGCCGCTGCTGCTCACGGGTGTTGGCCAGGGTCTGTTCATGACTCCCAATGCGCGCGCACTGATGAACGCCGCACCCGCGAATGAACAAGGCGAATCCTCCGGCCTGCTGGCAACTGGCCGGGTGCTGGGTCAGAGCTTGAGCGTGGCGTTGGCCGGGGCGATTTTCGCCGGGCTTGGAGGCGCCGAGGCCGGTCGGACTTTGATCGAAACTAACCATTCATTCGTCCAGAGCGAAATCAACACCCTACAACTAAGGTTTCTCACCGGCTTTCATACCGCGTTGTTGGTTTGTTCGGGCATTGCGGCGGCAAGCATCTTCGCCGCACTCACTCGAGGTAGTGAGACCGAACCGGTATTGCTTGCAGTCTCCGCAACGAGGGCCGCCAAACGGATTCAAAACCAAAATGCGATTTAAGAAACATCTCATTACCTTCCGGCCTGGCGTATTGCTTGCCGCCTGTTTCGGAACTGGATTGATCAAGCCGCTCCTTTCCGACGCCGCGCAATCCGACTCCACCGTTTATGCGGCCGATGCGCAATCAGGATTAGCGAACGACTGGCTCCGAAGCCAATCCAGCTTGTTCTCCGCGTGGGACGTTGGCGGACAGTTTCGAGCACGTTATGAGCACGCCGAGTACCTGGGGACAGTGGACTTCAGCGCGACAGGCGGGCACTCGTCCGATAATCGGATGCTGCTGCGCACGTTCGTCCACGTGGGTTATGATCCAACGTCCTGGTTGAATTTCTATGCAGAAGGCCGGGACAGTCGTGGTTTTTGGGATGAGCCAAATCCGAATCCCGACCTGGACACGGCGGATCTGCACCAGGCCTTTGTTCAGATCGGAAATCCAGAAATCTTTCCCCTTATCGCCAAGATCGGACGGCAGGAGTTGAGTTACGGTGACGAACGGCTGATCGGCATATCGGACTGGACGAATGTCCGAAGAACCTTTGATGCAGCCAAACTGCGGTACGAGGTCGAGGGCTTGTGGGTCGATGCATTTGTTTCACATCCCGTGGTTGTCTGGAACGACCGTTTCAATGAGTCCGATGGTGAAGATTGGTTCTCCGGTATTTATGCCTCGACCACGAAATTGATTTCCTGGCAGGAGTCTAAATTCTATTTCCTCGCCCGGAACACAGGCACAGGCTCGCCCGAATTTTATGGGCCGCCACCTGATCCGCAGGGCGCCACGCCGCGGGACATTTACACGGTCGGAGTTCACTTCAAGTCCTTGCCAGGCAAACTGGGAGGTTGGGACTATAACCTTGAGGCGGCCGGACAATTCGGCCGATTCAAGGAAACTGCCGCTGGCGTGCCCACGTCGGTTGCGGGCAAGAATCTTGTTCAGCAGGCCTACGCAGCCGTCGCCAGCGGGGGCTACACGTGGACCCATGCGCACGGCAATCCGCGCGTAGGATTGGAGTATCTCTACTCCAGCGGTGATAGCAATCCCACTGACGGCAAGCATGAGACCTTCGACAATCTCTTCCCGACCAACCATAGGCAATTTGGGCTCATGGACATCTTCTCGTGGCAGAACGACCAGATACTGCGTTTCATGGGTTCCGTCCAGCCACTCGAATCGCTCACTGTTGTGGCGGATTATCGTCTGGTGTGGCTCGCTGACACGCACGATTCGTTCTACAACAACAAAGGGGCGCGGCGCGGCGGGCTCGCAGCGACCGATGGCACGGGCTACGGAATAAATCCGAATTTCAGCAGCTACGTTGGTTCGGAGATTGATTTGGTCGCAACTTACGCCATCAGGTGTGACACATCGCTGCAGACCGGCGTTGGACATTTTTTCGTGGGGGACTACGTGAAAAGTTCCCTGGCCGGAATCGGTGGCACACGGGATGCCACGTTCGCTTACCTCCAATTCACCTTCAACTTCTAATCTTATGCATGACCATAAAGTATTCGATCAAGAATCAAGCGGTAAACAGATGAACCAGGGCAGATTCACGACTCGTAGCCGCCGACGTGAGGAGGCGGAACCCGACTTGCAACCAAGAATCCGCCTCCTCACGTCGGCGGCTACGGTTTCTTCGCGCAGTCCTGAACCGACCCTGCCTACGACCCGTTGGCTTATCGCCGTGGCGGGGATTGTGATGCAGGTCGCGCTCGGCTCGGTTTACGCGTGGAGCGTGTTTCGAATTCCGCTCTCGCGCGCTTATGGGTGGAGCGTCCCCCAGGTCACCCTTACTTTCGAAGTGGCGATACTCATGCTCGGTTTTGCCGCCTTCGCCGGCGGGTTGTGGATGAAACGAGCGGGTCCGCGCCGAATGGCGGTGATCGGCGGTCTTGGTTACGGCCTGGGTGTGATATTGGCCGGGCAGGCGCACGGACACCTGGGATTGCTCTATCTTAGTTTTGGAGTGTTGGGCGGCTTTGGTTTGGGGCTCTGTTACATCGTTCCGGTGGCGACGCTGATCAAATGGTTTCCGGACAAACGCGGCATGATGACTGGCCTGGCTGTGGCGGGGTTTGGCGCCGGCGCTCTCGTCACTGCGCCGATCGCGCAGAGGCTGATCCCGTCAGTGGGTCTTCCCGCCACGTTCGGCATCCTTGGCAGCGCTTATCTTATCGCGATCGTGGGTTCTGCGTTCTTCATGAAAAATCCTCCGGAAGGTTACCGGCCAGCGGGATGGCAGCCTGCCGCGGCTCAACGGACGCATGCTGCTGGTGATGTGACGTTAGGAGAGGCGCTGCGCACATGGCAATGGTATGCGCTTTGGGCCATGCTGTTCCTGAACACGATGGCCGGGATTTCGATCATCTCTCAAGCGGCGCCCATGGCGCAGGAGATTGCCAAAACCAGCGCTGCGACGGCGGCGGGGTTAGTGGGGATCATCTCGATCGCCAACGCGGCGGGCCGATTCCTCTGGGCATGGGTCTCTGACTTCCTTGGCCGAGCACGGGTATTTCAATTCATGTTCGCGGCGCAAGCAATTGTATTTGTGCTGCTTTCCCTGGTCCATAGTTTTAGAGCTTTGGCCATTCTCTTATTTATCGTTTTGTTGTGCTACGGCGGGGGCTTCGGAACGATGCCGGCGTTTGCCGCAGACTTCTTCGGGCCGCGAAACGTCGGTTCCATTTATGGGTTGATGCTGACGGCCTGGGGATTTGCCGGGGTGTGTGGGCCGACTCTGATTGCGCACGTGCGCCAGAGCACAGGCCACTATATTCAGGCTCTCGAAATGATTGCCGCGATCATGCTCGTAAGCGGCGTTCTCCCGTTTGTAATCCGCCCTCCCAAGGGACGAAATGCAGATTCTACTAATGCTCCCATTACACAACCGAAGCCGGTCTTGAATCCAATGCGATGAAAAGTGGTGAAGCCCAAAGTAGCCGCCGACGTGAGGAGACGGGCACGCAGCTGCTCGAAAAATTCCGCCTCCTCACATCGGCGGCTACAGTCTGTCGTCCTTCGGGTTGATTAGCACCTGGAATCTGTCACGCTGCGATGGAATGAGTGATTTTCTCTTCGCTCGCTCACAGATGGCCATGTCGCTGGCCTTCCACATCGTCTTTGCCGCTTTGGGTATCGGGATGCCGCTGCTGATGGCTATGGCGGAGGGGATGTATCTGCGGACGAAGCAACCGGTGTATCTTGATCTCTGCCACCGGTGGGCGAAGGGCACCGCCATTTTGTTTGCGGTGGGAGCGGTTTCGGGCACGGTGCTCTCGTTCGAGCTTGGTTTGCTTTGGCCCGGCTTCATGCAGCATGCCGGGGCAATCATCGGAATGCCTTTTTCGCTGGAGGGTTTCGCGTTCTTCACCGAAGCCATTTTTCTGGGTGTCTATCTGTACGGTTGGAAGCGCGTTTCGCCCCTCATTCACTGGCTGTCCGGCGTGGTTGTGGCCCTGAGCGGGATTTTTTCAGGCATCTTCGTCGTCACGGCCAATGCGTGGATGAACTCGCCCGCTGGATTCAAAATCGTTGACGGACAGATTAGGGACATCAACCCCATCGCCGCGATGTTGAACCCGGCCTCGCTTCACGAAGTCGTGCATATGACGTTGGCGGCATTTGTGGCGACAGGCTTTATGGTGGCGGCAGTTCATGCTTTTTTTCTGCTGCGTGACCTGAGCAACCCTTTTCATCGAACCGCGCTGGGCCTCGCTCTTGTCGTTGCGTGCGTCTCCATGCCGTTGCAAATCCTCAGCGGTGACCTGAGCGCGCGCTCGGTCGCCCGACTGCAACCGGCCAAGCTCGCGGCGATGGAAGCGCACTATCGAACGCAGGCGGGAGCGCCGCTGATTATCGGCGGGATTCCGCAGGACCAAACGATGACGACCGATTACGCCCTGGAGATTCCGCGCGGCCTGAGTTTCCTCGCCACGCACGACCCAAACGCGAGAGTGGCCGGCCTGGAGGAATTCCCCCGCGACCAATGGCCGAATGTCCGGGTCGTTCACTGGGCCTTCGATATTATGGTCGGTTCAGGCATGCTGATGCTCGCGCTGACGCTCTGTGCGGATGGGTTATGGCTGAAATACCGGCGGTTGCCTGATAACAGATGGCTTTTACGCGGCCTGGTTGCCGCTGGGCCGTTAGGGTTCCTGGCGATTGAAACCGGATGGGTCGTAACGGAAGTGGGACGCCAACCATGGATCATTTATGGCGTGATGCGGACTGGCGATGCAGTAACACCCATGCCGGGACTGGTGGTGCCATTCGTGATCTTCACCGGAGTTTACTTCTTGCTGGCAATGGTGGTCGTGTTGCTTCTGCGGCGGCAATTTTTGGAGACGCGCAATCCCGTGCCAGCCCAACCGCCCGAGATAACTCATGCTTAAGCTGATCGTGGCTTTTTTCATTTTATCGTCGCTCATTGTCTATGCGCTGATGGGCGGAGCGGATTTTGGCGGCGGGATATGGAATCTGCTGGCGTTCGGGTCACGAGCCAAACGGCAGCGTGAGGCGATCGCCGACGCCATTGCCCCCATTTGGGAGGCCAACCACGTATGGCTTATTCTTGTTATTGTTCTTCTGTTCACTGGATTCCCTGGAGGTTTCGCAACCATGATGACGGCGCTCAACATTCCGATAACTGTGATGCTGCTTGGCATCGTGCTGCGTGGCTCCGCGTTCGTGTTCCGCAAATACGACGTGAAGGATGAGCGCCGGTGGAATACCCTCTTCGCGATTGCCAGCTTTTTAACCCCCTTTTTTCAAGGGGTCATCCTTGGCGCTTTAACCACCGGCCAAATCCGAGTCGAGCAAGGGCGTGTGCTCACCGGCTTCATGACAGGCTGGCTGACGCCATTCGCGCTCTCGTGCGGCGTGTTTGCGCTCGGACTCTTCGCATTTCTGGCAGCCACTTATCTCACGCTCGACACGCGGGACGAACCTGACCTGCAAGAGGATTTTCGCCGGCGCTCCTTGTGGTCTGGACTGGCGCTTGCGCCCATTGCATTGGTGGTCTTCCTCACTTCCCGACAAGGCGCGCCGGCGATGTATCATGAATTGACGCGATGGTGGGCGCCGGTGCTGCTGGTGTGGACGAGTCTTTTTGCCGGCGCGGCGTTGATTGCCCTCTGGCGGCGACGCTTCGTGGCGGCCCGGGTCGCTGCGATTGGACAAGTCACCCTCATTCTTCTGGGCTGGGGTTTGGCGCAATATCCCAATCTGGTTACGCCTGATGTGACCATCACTAACGCCGCTGCCCCTGAATTCACCCTGCGCTTATTGGTGATTGCCTTGGGTTTCGGTGCAATCTTGTTGCTGCCGTCGCTGGTTTATTTGTTTTATGTTTTCAAACGCGGGGAGCGTGGATAAAGCAACCGTTCAGGAAACCAACAGGAGATAACAGAGAAAACAGAGTGGAAATGGGCAAAGAACCGTCTTGGCGCGTACTGAATTGAGCCACCAAATAGCCCTGCCACGCATCTGTATTGGTTGAATCCGAGGCTCAATTCTCCGTTACCTCTGTGTCCTCCTGTTCAGATCGAACGTTTGAGCGCGTCACGAATGGCGCCCAGCAAT
>WNGK01043163.1_pt1 | contig 11232 bp, 13 predicted proteins | sample 5400601 | NCBI WGS metagenome assembly WNGK01 (sample SAMN13153376, study PRJNA577476) | soil metagenome | isolation source: 60 cm soil or saprolite under Garry oak tree replicate 1 | place: USA:California | collected 2016-06-15
CCTCCATGTGTTCATATAATGCCTTATCCTTTCCTATCTTCGATGATTAGAAATATCTGCTATGATTACACGCGTGACCAGCTATCATCGCTAACTGATCACTTTGATCAGACACTATCCCACTTACGTGGTTATGTCGCTGACGGCGTTGGGTCTCCAATGGAGCAGCCGGTTTTCCAATGCGGTAACCAGCGCATCCATGATCAAGGCCACTACTGTCATAATAGCCATCGCCGCGAAGACACCATTCACATTGAATGTTCCCTTCGCTGTTTGGATCAAACCGCCCAGGCCCTGAATCGAGCCAACAAACTCACCTACAATTGCCCCAACCAGCGCAAAGCTAAAACTGGTGTGCAGGCTTGCTATGATCCACGATAGTGCTGATGGGATAATTACCGCTGTGGAGAGTTGTCGCTGGCTTGCCCCCAGTATTCGTGCGTTCGCTAGCAGGTTGCGATCAACTTCGCGCACCCCCTGAAAGGCGTTGAAAAAGACGACAAAGAAGACCATCACAACAGCCAGTGCCACCTTGGATTGCATCCCCAGGCCCAGCCCTATGGCAAAAATGGGACCAAGCACGACACGGGGAATTGCATTGGCTGCCTTGATGTAGGGGCTTAGAATGTCGGAGAGGAACCGATTACGTCCAAGTACTACACCAAAGACGATCCCCAGCACAACGCCAATGACGAAGCCAAGAATGGTTTCTTCTAAAGTGACTACGACTTGTTCCCATAACGGTCCTTGCGCCGTTCCCTGCGTCACCCATGTGACGAGTTGGACCCAGATACCAGAAGGTTGGCCCCAGAAGAAGGGGTCGATGATGCCTGTACGTGAGCCGAGTTCCCAGCCACCTATGAGCACAACTAGTAGCAGGACGCGCAGCGTGTTGATCAGCAGCCGACGGCGGCTGGGGCTTGCTGTGCTGCTTGTTGTCCCTCCTGAGCTTTCAGGGGTGACAACCAGTTCATCGATCTCGTTGCTTTGTGCGTTCATAGCTAATGATTACCTCGTTGCGAAGGTCTTCCCATATTTCATGATACAGTTGGACGAAGCGCGGCTCGAAGCGGATTTCCGCCACATTGCGCGGACGTGGCAGGTCGATGGTGTAGATCCCCTTGACCGTGGCCGGCCCTGCCGTGAGTACACATACACGGTCGGCCAGAGAAATAGCCTCCTCCAGGTCGTGTGTAACAAAGACAACAGAAGCCGAGAGGGAGGACCACAGATGGAGCAGTTCGTCTTCCATCAAGGTTCTCGTTTGTACGTCGAGCGCGCTGAATGGCTCGTCCATCAGCAGAATCTTTGGATCGTTGATAAAGGTCTGCGCCAATGCTACACGCTTGCGCATTCCCCCGGGGTGGATTTGCCGCAGCCGGTTGGACCGACCACTGCACAAAATTCACCTGGCGCAACGCTAAGTGTGAGATCTCGTAGCGCTGTGTAAGTCTGTCCCGTGGGCGTTCGGAACCGCTTGGTGACATTGTTTAATTCAATGGCCGCAGTGACCTGCTTCGCCCCGTTGTGTGTAATAGTTGATGAGTTTTTCATAGGCAGAGTGGTAAACACCAAACTCCTTTCTCTCATGGTCTTCTAGCACCGTTTCATGGGCACTTACCGCATGAACTCGTGAATTGTGCCGTGAGCCTACATTGAAAGTGTAGTCGAGGGTGCGTAAACAGCGCATAAATGTAACCACTTCCGTCATAAATAGCATGTAAATATTCATCCATTCATCCCCTCAGACTTNNNNCAAAAATAAAGAGCAGGCATACTCCTCAAGTATAGAGTATGCCTGCTCTCTTCGTTACAATTTATCCCTGCCAGCTTGAACGTACCTCGCGTAATTGTTCAGGTGTGAGAATTCTGAACAGAATGAGTAGATTTTCCAGATCGTACTCCAAACCTATCGAGTGTAATTCCTGGCGAATACGACCAAGTGCACTAATCTGCGCCGTCGTGATCAATCCATAACTCACAAGGCTCGCTGCCAGTAGCTGGTCGGGGGTCAATAATTTAAACATAAGTAAAATTTCACCCAGTTGATAATTCAAATCCACACCACGTAGCATACGCTGAATATGTTGCGCTACCTCCAGACGACTCTCAGGCACGAGATGGCCCTCCAGGAGTACGCTACCCAGTGTACGCGTTGCTCTCCCATTGAGGACCTGTACCTGTGGTGGCTGCGCCTGCGGGGGGGGCATTGGCGGAAGGCTTTGCATAATGTCGAGTAGTACTGCATTATTCGGGGTCATGCTCGAATCTGCCTCGACTCCCAGATCTGCTAACCTCGGTGCTTTTTCGGAAATAGGCCCAGTGAACGCCGTTTTGCTTTTCATCTTTTCGTTGCTGATCAACTCACCTGCTACCTGATGGAGTGTCTGTTCTTCCGGTTCCTCGGTAATATATTCCCTTCCCTCTTTTACTGGTATGGGGGCTGGTGCTGGCGCTGGTGCCGGTGCTGCTGGTGGTACTTTCACTGGCGTCGGCGTTGGTGGCGTCGCGATAGAAGCCAATGGCGGTGTCGCTGCTGGCGCTGGCTGCCCGTAAGTTGTGCGAGAGTACGCCTCTGTTCGCCGTGAACCTTCCATGCTGACCTGCCCATTGATAGAGCGTTCAACTGGTATATCCTGAATAGGCGAGGCCCGTAACGGCTGGGCACTGATGGTGATGTTCTCAGATGGCGGCGTTGGTCGCGCTGCAGGTGGAGCATAATTTGTTGGTGCTGTACCTGTGTTCGTCACACCAATCGAGCCATTGGGCCTCGCGAACGGTGGCTCCTCGCTGGTTACTGGCTCCGTGACTTGTTGGTACGAGTAGTTGTTTCTTGTCGTGTAATCTCCCCCAGTTGGTTGAGTTTGACGTTCCTGGAGCATACGTGAGAGTTGAGCCAGTCCCGATTCCTGCGGGTTTTCCATACCTATCTGGCCGTTCGCCAGACGTTGTAGGGTTGTCGCTTCGCCTGGGGCTGCCGCCGGGGTCTGTGAGGGAATTGCACTCCCTCCTGACTCATATGTTGATCTGCTTTCTGGCATAGTCGATGTCGGGTTATTTCCTTGTGGTGTCCAGACGCGCTGGTTGGGATACAGCACTGCCCGGATTTTATCTGTATACGTTGATGGATTACTGCCATTGCTCATTTCAGCTTGCATTGGCTGCGCTTCTGGCAGCGGCGCTACTCCTGGAGAGGCCGCTGGTATGTTGCTCGGTGGCTGCATTGGAGCCATTGGCCTGGACGGTGCCTGCATATTATCTGCCAGTGAGGGACGCGACACAGGTCCGTTGGCAAACAGAGAGTTTAATGTCGGTGAGGGAGGTGGTGGTGGCACGGTCACTCTTGATGGACTGGGGCTGGCTGGCATCTGTGTCGGCGGAGGCGTGGTCATTCTGGGCATACGTGGCATCGTACCAGTGGCTGTCTTGATCCCATTTCCCGGTATTCGAGCGCGTACTGTATCCACCAGACCCATTATACCAAGCATTCCATCAACTTCACTATCTACCATCGCTTGCGAGCGATCTTCTGTATCATATGGCCCGTATCCTGCGATATTCATACAACGGAAAGTCAGTACCTGCACTCCTCGCCCTCTCCGCTGTGTATCCAGCGCCACCCAGAACTCGCGCCGAGCCGCCGCCGCTTGCGCCACGTTGACAAGTACTATTTTGATGGGATGACGGGCAATTGCATCAAATACTTCTACTGCCGTACGTGCCGTATGGCTTTCATAGCCAGCAAGTTGGAACTCGCTGGTGAGCAGTACAGCTAATTGTTGATCTCTCTCAAAAAGAAGAATATGTGGCCCACCAGTACTGATGTTCATAATCCGCATTACTCCGGTTACTGCACGTACTTTGATAGCGTGTACAGAAAGGCACTATTGTTGCTACCTGTTCCTATCCTATAATCTACCTGAATCCAGTATCATAAAAACTCTGGCTTTTTAGCTGCTGTAACTAAGCCTTCCCTTATATTGGCGCTAGTATAGCATACATCTCTAGTAATGTCATAGTTTCTATGCCAGAAGTCACCCGCTCTCAGCTCTGTCATTTGTGCCATTCGCCTGTAGCCCATATAGAGTCTCTTTGCTGACATAGGTACTATTCTATGTGCAATAATAGATCCATGCTCAAGCAAATTTCGGGTTCTGTATCATTTACTAAACAAACTCAGGAGTGAGTATTTTACTTAATTGATCAGGAGTGCCATCAATTATGAATCAACCACCATTTCGTCCTGTAGTCGCTTTTATGACGGATTTTGGCTATGGTGATGGCGATGTGGGCGTGATGAAAGGCGTTGTCCTGGGCATTGCGCCTGATGCTCAGCTTGTTGATATTACCCATTCTGTTGCCCCTCAGAACGTGGCTTCCGCTGCCTGGATACTCGCTGCTTCCTATCGCTATTTTCCCAAAAAAACGGTCTATACCTGTGTCGTCGATCCTGGCGTGGGCAGCTCTCGCCGTCCCATCGCTCTGAGTGCAGGCGATTGGCTTTTTGTTGGCCCGGACAATGGTCTCTTCAGTTATGTGCTGGCCGAGCAAACTCTGCACGAGGCGGTGGAACTTGTCAATCCTGCCTATCGCTTACCTCAGATTAGCTCCACATTTCATGGCCGCGATATTTTCGCTCCGGCGTCTGCTCATCTCGCCCGTGGTGTTGCTCTCTCTGATCTGGGGCCTCGCCTGGCTCTCAGCGACCTGTACCGCCTTGATCTTGCCCTGGCCGTTCGCCGTGATGAGCATCTTGAGGCGCGAGTGCTGCATGTCGATAATTTTGGCAACCTTATCACCAATATTCCTCTTAGCCTGGTCCCCGACCTTTTCACTTGCCGCGCTGTACGCCTGGAATTTCCTGCTCACAACCACGTGCTTACAGAGCGTCGTCGCTTTTTTGCTGATCTCCCTGACAATGATGAACAGGAGGCTCGCCCCTTCATCTATGCTGATAGTTCTGGTTATGTGGGCATCGCCGTCCGTAATGGTAACGCCGCTCGCACATTACATATTGGCTATGGTGAGATCATTATTGGGACGATAGAAAAGTAAAAAGAAAAAGTCTGGAGAGCAGCAGGAAAAGATCTATGGAAATGTTCCCCATGTAACTTTCGCCGCGTTTTCAGCGTACAAATTAGTGGGGATTTGTTGCTCATCATCTTTCTGGAGGATCGATGTCTTACCGATCAGCCTATAGCGAGCAATCAGTATTGACATTGCTCACTCCTGAAAACGCTGTTGAGAGGCGGGCAAGATTGATCGAGCATACACTTAACTTCCCAGCAGAAATATGCTATAATGAGCTTATACCCTTTCGATGGGTGAGGGTGATCGGCAGTGTTTTGATGGTGGGGGCGGCAGAGTGGCCGCAGCAGTGGTTCATCTCTTGACCGGTTACAGCGTGAAGAAAGGACAGATTGAAACATTGCAGGAGCATCAGCATGATGCATCTTATAACACTATCCCGTCGTACCCCATCTGGGGGGTGGGTTCATTACCCAATCAGTCAAAAGCAGAATATCCTCCGATATGTAGACAAGGGCTGGTTCTCTCGCGCTGAGGTCGCGGCAGAAACTGGCCCTTTCCGTCTTATTGCACCTGGATGTGAGAGTGGTACAGGATGGCAGATGACATTGTAGGTACTACCAAAGAGGTGCATCCCTATAATGTCTCTATTACGTCTTCGTCCCGCTTGCGCAAGAAGCGCTTTTTCCCTGGCTGTTACTTGTAGCATTGTCTAGAGCAGTGGTGTAGGATTTTTTTTCCCTGGTGTTCTTGATTTCAAGAGGCATCCTTACACCATAGAGTCACACAACAGAGAGAGGGTGAACCATGGATCTGGTGAAGCGGTTGGAGGAATATCGAGATCGTGAACGAGAACTCATGTGGGAAGGCAACTTCGCCCAGTACTTCGAGTTTGCTTGTAAAAAGTTGGAAATTACTCGACTCTCCCATGAGCGCATTTATCATATGATTATGGATGCTGGAGTCGATACGACCCGGACTGGTGATCAGCGTTTTAAATTCTTCAGCCAGGAGATCTTCGGTATCGAAAAGCCTCTCCAGCAAATTGTTGATTACTTCCATTCTGCGGCTCAGCGCCTGGAAGTACGTAAACGTGTTCTGCTGTTGATTTTAGCGAAAAATATCGCGTCGGCGTTGGCACCTTTACTCCGTCAGATCCTAAAAGCCAGGATATCAGTGAACTGGTAGGCGGTATCGACCTCTCTACCATTGGTGACGTTGGCGTCGAAAGCGATCCTCGTGCCTATCGTTTCGATGGCGAGCTGAATATCGCCAATCGCGGCATTATGGAATTCGTTGAAATGCTCAAGACGGATGAGAAATTCCTCTACGTCCTGCTCACTCTCAGTCAGGAGCAGAATATCAAAACCGGGCGTTTCAGCATGATCTATGCTGATGAAGTGGTGGTCAGCCACACCAACGAGCATGAGTATCAGTCCTTTGTTGGTAACAAAAAGTCGGAAGCGCTGCAAGATCGTATCATCCTGGTCAAGGTTCCCTATAACCTCCGCGTCTCCGATGAAGTGAAAATTTACGAGAAACTCCTCAAACAGAGTTCTTTGCAAAATGTCCATATCGCTCCCTATACCTTGCGTATCGCCAGCATCTTTGCCCTCCTTACCCGTCTGGAGCCTTCTAAGAAAGCTGGCATGAGCTTGATGAAAAAACTCAAACTCTACGATGGCGAGGATACGGAAGACTTCAAGCAGAAGGATGTACGCGAACTCCAGGAAGAGGCCCAGCGTGAAGGTATGGATGGCATCTCTCCACGCTATGTTATTAACCGTCTCTCCAACGCTCTTATCAAGCCAAACGTGACCTGCATTAATCCTATTGATGCCTTACGTGCTTTGCGCGATGGCCTGGATCAGCATACCAGCATCACCCGCGAGGAGCGCGAGCGTTACCTGAACTTTGTCAGCGAAGCCCGTAAAGAATATGATGAGATTGCCAGGAAAGAAGTTCAGCGCGCCTTTGTCTACTCCTATGAGGAGTCCGCTCGTACCCTGCTGAACAACTACCTTGACAATGTGGAGTCGTACTGCAATAAAACCAAATTGCGTGATCCTATCACTGATGAGGAGGTTGAGCCGGATGAGCATCTGATGCGCTCCATCGAGGAACAAATCGGCGTCTCCGAAAACGCCAAACGTTCCTTCCGTGAGGAGATCCTCATCCGTATCTCATCGCTGGCTCGTAAGGGGCAGACCTTCGATTACACCAGCCATGAGCGTCTCAAAGAAGCTATTGAAAAGAAACTGTTTGCTGACCTGCGCGATGTGGTGAAGATTACCACCTCCGCACGCACTCCCGATAAAGAGCAACTGCGCAAGATCAATGAAGTTGTTGATCGTTTGATGACAGAGCACGGCTACTGTCATGTGTGCGCGAACGAGATTCTCCGCTACACGGGCAGCCTCTTGAACCGTTAGTTGTTGACAGATACTGGATGCAATCAGGCCAACTCCACCGAGGTTTCCCTTCCAGGGACCTCGGCGGAGTCCTCTGAGATCGATCAACGTCCTTCCAACGAGGGTGGTTGCAAACGTATCCACATCCCCGTTTTGTGATACATAAGGAGAACAGTTATGTCTGTCTCACAGCACGATTGGTCATTACATCGTAAGGGGCAGGTGGACCAGGAGCGCCACAAAGAGAAGATCCGCGAGGCGGTCAAGAAAAATCTGGGTGAGATTGTCAGCGAGGAGAGCATTATTCTCTCCGATGGCAAGAAAATGGTGCGCGTTCCCATTCGCTCCCTGGAGGAATATCGCTTCCGCTACGATCCCGGTCGCCAGACACATGCCGGCCAGGGCAATGGCAAGAGCAAGGTGGGGGATGTGGTGGCCCAGGAGCCAAAACAGGGGAAAGGCAAAAAGGGCGACGCTGGCAAAGAAGCAGGCTACGATTACTACGAGGCCGAGATCACGATGGAAGAGCTGGCAGCCATGATCTTTGAGGATCTCTCCCTCCCTAATCTCGAACAGAAACGTCAGCAGGAAATGCAGACCGATGCTGTACGCTTTACCGATGTGCGCAAAAAAGGTCCCATGAGCAACCTCGATAAAAAACGTACCATTATGGAGAATATGAAGCGCAATGCCGCTAAAGGAGAAGCCAAATTCAAAGATATCAAAAGTGAGGACCTGCGCTTCAAAGTATGGGAACCCACCATTAAGTATCAATCCAATGCGGTCGTCACTGCCATGATGGATGTTTCGGGTAGTATGGGAGAATTCGAGAAATATATTGCCAGAAGCTTCTACTTCTGGATGGTACGCTTCTTGCGTACCAAGTATAATAACGTGCAGATCGTCTTCGTCAGCCATCATACTGAAGCAAAAGAGGTCACCGAAGAGGAGTTTTTCCATAAAGGAGAAAGCGGTGGTACTCAGGTTTCGTCCGCCTATGAACTGGCGCTGCAAATTATTCAAGAGCGCTACAACCCGGCGGACTGGAACATCTATCCTTTCCACTTCTCCGATGGAGATAACCTGCCCTGGGACAATGATCGCTGCGTCCAACTCGTCAACAAATTGATGGAGCTATGCAACATCTTTGGCTATGGCGAGATCCGCGAGGGCCATTATCGCTCGCCCAGTACCCTCATGTCGGCCTATAACAAGATTACCGACAAGAAATTTATCGCTGTCACCATCTCCGATAAAAAAGAGGTCTACCCGGCGTTGCGCAAGTTCTTTGTCCAACGTGGTGATCCCGTTCCCGTTAGATAGTCAGGAGCTTCTCATATGACAATTCTTGATGGCTCTAATCCCGATATCGAACGATTACGCGATTCAATCGATGCTGCCTGGGAGGAGGCCCGCAAATTCGGACTTGATCCCTTCGCTACTCACTTTGAGCTGGTGCCTGCATCGATTATGTACGAGTTTGCCTCATATAGTTTGCCTGGCCGCTTTAGTCACTGGACCTTTGGCAAGGCTTATTATCGCCAGAAGATGCAGTATGATTTCGGCCTCAGCAAGATCTATGAAATGGTGGTCAACACCAATCCCAGCTATGCCTTCCTGATGGAGATGAACAATCTGCTGCAAAATACTTTTGTGGCGGCTCACGTCTTCGGCCATACCGATTTCTTCAAGAATAATGCCTACTTCCAGCATACCTCGCGCCGCATGATCGATAAGGTGAGCATCAATGCGGAGCGTATCGCCAAATACGAATTTGATCATGGCAAAGATGTTGTGGAGCATTTTCTTGATGCTGCCCTCTCCATTCAGGAGCATGTAGATTACAATTTGCTGCTGCGTGAAGACGAGCCGAAAAAAGAGGGAAAGCCCAAAGGAGGCCCAACCAGCGAGTATGACGATCTGTGGAGCCTGGAACAGCGTATGTTGCGGGCCGAAGAAGAGCGTGAGCTACGTCCTGGCAGACCGCCTAAATTTCCTGAGAAGCCAGAAACGTGCGATCTGAGATGTTGTACTTTGTGCCTCAAATGCAGACAAAGACCATGAATGAGGGCTGGGCCAGCCTCTGGCACTCGCGCATCATGCGCGAACTCGCCGACAAAGGCATCATTTCTGATGCGGAGATGATCGAGTTTGCTCAGTTACACTCTGGCGTTCTCTCGCCATCGCGCGTCTCGCTGAACCCCTACTATATCGGTTTCAAGGTACTTGAAGATATCGAACGACGTTGGGATAATCCCACCACAGAGGAGCAGGAGCGGTTGGGGCGCAGGCCAGGGAAGGGACGTGAGAAACTCTTCGAGGTGCGCGAGATGGAGAATGATGTCTCCTTCCTGCGCAATTACCTGACCGAAGATTTGATCAAGGATCTTGACCTCTACCTCTACAAAAAAGAGGGCGATGAGTGGGTCATCGTCGAAAAGGACTGGCGCAAAGTGCGCGATATGATCGTTGCCAATATGACCAACTTTGGCTATCCCTACCTGGTCGTGGACAACGGCGACTATCGTGGCAACCGCGAGCTGTACCTTCGCCACATGTATGAGGGCCAGGAACTCGATCTGAACTATGCGGAGAAGACGCTCCAACACGTTTACTTGATGTGGGGCCGCCCGGTTCACCTTGAAACGCTCTACGACAACAAACGTATCCTGCTCACCTATGATGGTGAACGTAACTCCAAGAGTACCCTGGAAAAATAGCAGCGCATCTATCCAGACAGTAAAAACGAAGGCTGATAGAGGTCAGCCTTCGTTTTTTAACGCCTTGACCACCAGTAGGGGTACTCTTTTCTGGCCTGAATAGCGACTCTGTTTTTTATCTCATCAAAAATAGTAATTGTTGAGATGCAGTAAGTATGAGCTTCATCATTAGAAAGGATGAGTACGTAGCGAATGTTGTGTGATGCCAGAAAAATAGTAATTTTTAAGAATTGACTCGCCTTCTATAGTTCAGTATACTTTACCTAGTCGCTTATGCTTTTGCATAACGAGCGAGACAAATTTTATATATGTGTGTATATCGTTTATGTCGTGCTCTGGAGTATCAGCGTATGGAATCGGTTCCTATCTACACTATCGGTTACGGCAATCGTTCATTAGAAGAGCTTATCGCTCTACTTCAGCGCTATCAGATCGAGTACGTCGCTGATGTCCGCTCTCAACCCTATTCTCGCCACAGCCCCGCTTTCTCTAAGAAATCACTCGTGCCATGTTTACAACAGCAGAGCATCGGTTACCTCTTCATGGGCGACGCGTTGGGCGGGCGACCAGCGGATGCAACGTGCTATGTGGATGGGAAGGTGGATTACTTCAGAGTGTGCGCAAAAGCTTTTTACCAGCAGGGCATTCAACGCTTACGCATGGCCTGGGAAAAGCAGCTACACGTCGTTTTACTGTGCGCTGAAGTAAAACCGCAGGAGTGCCATCGTAGTAAGTTGATCGGCAATACACTCTTTGAACAACATATTACGGTGGCCCATATCGATGAAATGGGGGAGTGTAAGACGCAGCTGGAAATAAATCAAGTATTACTGGGTGGGCAGCCAACGTTGTTTGAGGATATCCCCGCTGTGGAACTAAGCGGAAAGGTGGGACGTGCCCGCAAAAAGCGACCTCTTCCGCATATTGATCAGCACGGCTAAAACCAGGACCATGCGGTCTGTCCATCTTCACCAGGTCAGGAAAAGATCTTGACACAACTACAAATTGTCACTATGGGTGTGTATGGCTTTACGAGTGAAACATTTTTCCCTGCCCTGTTGCAGGCCAGGGTA
>WNGK01007739.1_pt1 | contig 11231 bp, 12 predicted proteins | sample 5400601 | NCBI WGS metagenome assembly WNGK01 (sample SAMN13153376, study PRJNA577476) | soil metagenome | isolation source: 60 cm soil or saprolite under Garry oak tree replicate 1 | place: USA:California | collected 2016-06-15
GACCGCCCTCGAGGCCGTCATTGCCAAGCTCGGCTCCGGCAGCCTGTTCGACAAGCTGCCCGGCTGAGTGGCCCGAAGATTTTTGCTGAGGTGAGACTGGGTGCCGTTCGATTTGAGATTACGCGGGTGAGCGTACCCACCCCCTCCCCCCGATGCACCCATACCGGTGCAGACGCGGTCTTCGGGGGCCGAGTACCCCCCCACCCCCTCCCCCAATTTGCTCCGAGATCGGTGCAGATTGGGGCTGCGCTGGGAGGACGAGGTACTGGAGAGACACTTCCGCGGTATGAGTATGACCGCATCTTTCCGCACGATATGTGTTGGCGGTCACCAGTTGGTGTGAGAAGACAAGGCGACTTCGGTGTCGGGCGCTGTGCGTTAGAAGCTCGCTTCCATCCCCGGTCCCCAAAGGCGAGGGACCGGGGGCACCCTCATTCTGGGTTGAAACGGTCACAGGGACCGGGGCCACCCGGCCATTCCCCCGCGCACGTACGCCCCGTTATACTTTTCACAGGACTCCCAAGTGCTCGCACCCATCCGTTTCCTTTGGAACGCAACCCGCGGCTCCCGCCTGGCCCCCTGGCGCAGCGAGTACCTTCGCTGGCGCATGGAAACCTATTCCGGCATGTGGGCGGAGAAGATGAAGCCGCGCGAGATCTTCAGCTTTGTCTGGGCGCAGCGATGGGAATTCCTGAGCTTTCTCTTCTGGACCGGACGCGTGCAGCGCGAAGCACGCCGCCGCCCGTAATTGAAGCTCTAAATGTTACATGGGGTTCTAAGCGGTAGGTCGGGGTTTTAACCCCGACAACTGGACCGCCACGATTTGAGGCCTTCAGGCCCTGAGGTATGCTTTGTTCCTCTCCGGCATGGCCAACCGTCATGGGATGGACAATGCAGCCGCGAACCGATAGATAGAGTCGAAAGGGAATCAGAAGATGGCTCGGACTTACAACTCTCATCGCACCCGCCGGAACTTCCTGAAAGCCTCGGCCTTCGCATCTGCGGCCTCCGCTCTCCCCGACTGGCTAACGGCCGCGCAGTTCGCCACCGACTCCCGCATCAACGTCACCGGGCCGGACTCCCTCCGCTCCCACGCCCTCAGCCGCGGTCTTCTCTACGGCGCTGCCGTCAACCCCGCGCTTCTTGACGTCGACGGCCTCGCAGCCGGCAACACGGCCGATCCCTACACCCAGCTCGTCGCCAGCCAGGCCAACATCCTTGTCCCCGAAAACGCCATGAAGTGGTCGGCACTGCGGCCTACCCCCGCCACCTTCAACTTCGCGCCCGCCGATCGTCTCCTGCGCTTCGCCGCCCTAGCCGGCCAGCGCGTCCGCGGACACAACCTCTGCTGGCACGAGCAGCTGCCCGACTGGTTCAAGACCACCGCCACCCGCGACAACGCCCGCAATCTGCTAGTCGAACACATCCAGACCGTCGCCGGCCGGTATCGCGGCCAGCTTCACAGCTGGGACGTGGTCAACGAAGCCGTCGAACCCAAGGACGGCCGCCCCGACGGCCTGCGCAACTCACCCTGGCTCGGCCTCATCGGCCCCGACTACATCGAGCTCGCCTTCCAGACCGCAGCCGCCGTCGACCCCGGCGCCAAACTCACCTACAACGACTACGACATCGAGCTCGACACCGCCGACCAGACCGCCAAGCGCGGCCACGTCATGATGCTGCTCCGCCGCCTCAAGGCCCGCAATATTCCTATCCACGCCGTCGGCGTTCAGAGCCATCTCAAGGCAGAGGGTCCGCAGCCCGGCATCGGCTTGCAAGCCTTCATTCGCGAAGTCCGCAAGATGGGCCTCGACGTCTACATCACTGAGCTCGACGTGAACACGCGCGGTCTCGAAGGCGGTCCCGAAGCGCAGGACTACGCCGTCGCCCAGGTCTATCGCAACTACCTCAGCCTCGTCCTGCGCGAGCCCAACGTGCCCGTCGCTCTCACCTGGGGAATTACCGATGCCCACACGTGGCTCAACGAATCCAAGGCCCAATGGGCCCTTCGCGACGACGGCGCCCGCCAGCGCCCGTTGCCCTTCGACGATGACATGCAACCCGTCCCGGCCTTCGCAGCTCTGCGCACGGCAATCGACTCATCGCGCCCGTTCGTCGCCGCACCGGCGTCCGGCCCCGCAGTCGATCCCGGCACCCTCTACAAGCCATTCCGCGTCCAGGGAAGCCCCGCCACCGCACCGCCGCCTACGCCCATCCCGCGCGTCCAATAAATTCAACAATCTGGCGGCCAGCAAGTGATCGGCTTCAGCTCAATCTTTCTTTGACCCGTTGTCCTTCGGCATCTCCACGTACACCAGCCCGAAGCGAATTGCCGAACCTTGGCGCTCTCCAATGCCCACAATCCGGAATTTCTCAGGCGTTCCTGCGCGCAACTCGTGATCTTCTGACGAGTTCACATTCCCCTGCACCTGCATATGCTGGTCCTTTACGTCGCCACACGTCAGGCCACTGCGAGCTGTCTTGATCGCACCCACAGGTTTCCCGTGATCGCACTCCAGCACATCGCCATAACGAGCCAGCGGTTTGCGATAAAAATCGAGAACCTGCACGGGCGAGTCGCCGCTGAGGTAGTTGGCCGCTACGAGTCTGAAATGCGTGTCGCCAAACGTGAATCCCATATCCACCGCAGGGTCGTTATCCGCGCTTTTGAAGAGCTTCGATCCCGGGTAAACCGGCAAACCCACATCGGAGGCCGTCACGTTGCCGTTGGCATGTAACTCGAAGCCGCCGCCGGAGCTCTGTGCTGCTGCAACTGAGCCGCAATACAACAGAAGTGTTCCCAACGAGGCGCAAACGAGAGGGAGAACTGCCGGGGCGCGGAACTGCATATTGAGACCTCCGAATAGATACACAGTTCGATACGAGTAAGGGCACCGGCCGGTTCCTCACTGATTGCGACCGCGGATCCTCGGCCATCCCCATCACAACGCCTCGCCTATCATCGTCTTAGGAGTCTTCTCTGGAATGAAGCCGGCACTTTTCCTGATCCGCTGCGGCATCGCATTTCTTTTCTTGGCCTCTGCCGCCTTCGCGCAGCAGCAGTTGCCTCCGGCCGAGCCCCCTCAGCCGTTGCCCGGCTCCAGCCCCGACCAGCCCACCCTCCGCGTCACCACGCAGGAGGTCCTCGTGCCCACCCTCGTTGAAGCGCACGGCGGCGGTATCCTCTACGGCCTCAAGCCCGAAGACTTCATCCTCCACGACAACGGCGTACCCCAGAAGATCCGCGTCCAGGAGGAGATGGACACCGCGCCCGTCGCGCTCGTCGTGGCCATCGAGCAGGGCCGCATGAGCGCCCTCGAGTTCGACAAGTTCAGCCACCTCGGCCCGCTCCTCGACAGCTTCCTCACCGATCCCCGCAGCCAGGCCGCCCTCGTCGGCTTTGACTCCGCGCCGCATCTCCTCCGCGACTACATTCACTCCAGCGAAGACCTCAGTCAGACTCTCAAAACCATGGAGCCCGGCGACGGCGGCGACGCCATCCTCGACACCGTCAACTATGCCGTCGACCTGCTCGAAACGCAGCCCAAGTCGTATCGCCGCGTCCTCCTCCTCCTCAGCGAAGCTCGCGACCACGGCAGCAAGAACACAAAAATCACCGGCCTCATCCGCAAGATCGGCCAGTCCGATGTTCTCGTGCTTACTGTCTCCTTCTCCCCCATCACGGCCGAGTTCCTTCACGACGTAAAGGACAGCGGCGAAAACCGCACTATGGACATGGTTTCCGCTCTCGTCGCCTTGATTCAGGCGCTCAAGAAGAACGTCTCCAAGGAAATCGCCACGATGTCCGGCGGCGAATACACCACCTTCATCGGCGACAAGAAATTCGAGCAGCGAGTGCAGGACGCCGCAAAGCATGCGCGTAATCGCTACCTGCTCACCTTCAGTCCCAGCGACTCCACGCCCGGCCTGCACTCTATCCGCGTCCACCTCTCCGAGAACTACAACGCCCACGTCGTTGCCCGCGCCAACTACTGGGTTGGCCCCGAAGCCAACCAGTAGTCAGACCCCGCACCGCGATTCTTATGCGGCGACCCGCGATTCCGATGCGGCTACGGAGCCCGGAACCGAGGTCCGCACGCGAGGCATGGCGATTCCAACCGCGATGATCCAGATGAATCCCGGGAATCGGGTCAACGGAATCAGGAACAGAAGTTTCGGACTGATGAGGTGAAAGATGCTCAACTCACCCGTCGCCGCCAACACCAGTCCCAGCACCACGATCCACGTGGGCAGTAGCTTCCTGAAGGCGGAGGAAACGGAGACACCCGCCATCAGCAGTCCCATCGGCACCGAGAATCCCGGCCCGCCCAGCGCATAGGAGAAGTAGTAGAGCCCGAGCAGAACCTGCGAACTCTGCACCACCGCCGGATGAATCAGTGTCCACGTAGCAAAGCCCGCGCTCATTCCGTTGAACGCTGTAAGAAATCCCCCGAACAGCGCGATCTTCGCTCCCGCAGCGCGCACTCCCAGGAACTCCATGCGGCTCACCACTACGGCGGTGAACAGCCCGAGACACACGTTCGCGCCCATCTGCAGAAACACGCACACTAGCACCCGCGTGGCTTGAGTTTGAAAGTACGGCACGATGACCGAAGGCGGCTCCCACGGGCCCGGCCAGTACGGTAGGCCCCCGAACGCCGTCACGGGCAAGAGACCGGCGAGGAACAGCAAAGTGTAGAGCGATGCCAGAAGCCATAGCGGCGGTCCGGCATGTTTCGCGATCGCGACCGGGGCTTGCGTAGATGCATTTGTCATGGCTGTATCGACTCCCTTCAGGAATTTTCGAGTGGCCGCAGGGGAATGGCCGCCCCAGAGTGTGACCTGCGATCGACGGACCGCAGCCACAGTTCGAACACCAGTGTGTTGATCGAGAACCCGATCCAGAAGGCAATTCCGAAGAACTGGCTGGCCGAAAGATGAGTCAGAGTGCTGGTTGCAAAGAAGACACCCATCACTGGGCGTGTGGTCGCGATCCCGAGAAGGATGGCAACCGCACGCAGTGTCCATCGGCGCTTCAAAGCCGTTTCGCCGCGACGGCGATGCCAATATGCCCGCGCCAGTGAGAGCAGGAACAGGCTGTCGAAGAGCAGTACGGCCGATCGCTCTGTCCATCCGCCGATGGAGTCCACGCTCATCGCATAGGCCGTCACTCCCACCACCGCACCGAGCGGGAACAGGATCCCCTCCACCCACCGGAATCTCTCAAACCGGCGAAAAACCACCAGCGGCGTCAGCAGCACAAACAGCAAGGCAGGCACAATGTGGGCGAGCGTTAGGGCAGCGTGCGAAGCAAAGGCGTCGTCGAGAGCCGCCAGTTGAGGCGGACCATTATGCGCGGGGGCGGCCAGCGCCACCATCCGCCGTATTACCACCGCAATTGCGATAGCCACGCAAATCCAGAAACCGATCCGCAGCAGAAGGGGAGAATCGTTCTCTCCCGGCATCCCGGCGTCCGGCATCCCGGCTATTTGCGATCTTGGTCGAGTGTCCATCATCGGCCTCCACCGTGCCATGGACCGCATATTACAAATCATTTGACATAGTGTCAAATTAAAATAAAATCAGGTTGAGGATGACTTGCAAACGAATCAACCTACACCGCCTTGTAAACGGCCCTACGACCTGGGCAAGCGGCAGAAAACGACCGGCCGGACGCGGGAACTGGTCGTTACGGCGGCCACTACCCTCCTCGAATCAGGCGGCGTGCGCGACCTGACCATGGACGCACTCGCGCGCGCCAGCGGTGTCACGCGCCAAACCATCCACAATCTCTTCGGCACCAAATCCGGAGTCCTCGAAGCTCTCTTCGACCGCCTCGCCGTCGACGCCGGAATGATGCGTATGCGCGATGTGATGCAGAAGCCCGATGCCGAATCGATGCTGGCTGCCTTCGTACAGGTCTTTGCCGATTTCTGGGCCAAAGATCGTCTGCTCCTCAAGCGAATCCACGGCATCGCCGCCGTCGATCCGGAGTTCGGCCAGACCCTCCAAGCCAGAAATGCCCGCCGTCAAATGGCCGCGACCCACGTCATCGACCGGCTTTACAAGAGTGCGCCCACCATGGATCCTGAAGAGAAGAAGAGGGCCATCGCAACCCTCTGCGCCCTCACTTCGTTCGAATTCTTCGACGTGCTCGCAGAGACCTCCGGATCCACCGAAGCCGCGGTCTCCCGCCTGCACCCACTGGTAAAGAAAGCCCTCGCACCCGACTAACAGGAGCTCCTCATGCCCCACGCCGCCATCAATTTCGCCCAGAAATTCAGCCTCTTCTCTGAGCAGTGGCAGCCCAAGGTCATCGCCGAACTGAACAATTATCAGTTCAAGATCTCGAAGCTCCAGGGCGACTTTGTCTGGCACGATCACCCCAACACCGATGAGGCCTTCCTCGTCCTCGACGGTTCTCTCCGCATCGACTTCCGCGACGGCGCCGTCACCCTCAATCCCGGCGAAATGTATGTCGTTCCCAAGGGCGTCGAGCACAAGCCCTTCGCCGAAAGGGAAGTGAAGCTTCTCATCATCGAGCCCCGCGGCGTCCGCAACACCGGCGAAATCGAAACCACCACGCGCACCGCCCCCAACGACGTCTGGATCTGACCCCAAAACACCCATTGGACATTTTGCCGCCAAATCTGTGGCATAATGTCCCTATGGCAGACGCAGCCGCAGCATTTGCATCTCCGAACTCAGCATTCGACTTCGATTGGAAGACCGTCGAGCGTGGCGTCCCGATCTCTGCTCTCGAGCAGTTCGCGGCATACTCTGGCTTCGCAGTGAAAGACCTGTTGGAGGTCGTCATCCCGGCGCGCACACTCAAGCACCGCCGCCAGCGCCAGGAGCCACTCAGTATCGACGAGTCGGATCGGCTCAGGCGGGTCGCTCGAATCTACGATCTGGCTGTGAGAGTTTACGGCGACGCGGAGGACGCGAGGGAGTGGTTGATTGGCCCAAAGCGTCGCTTTGAAGAGAGGTCTCCTCTCGTCCTGTTACGCACGGAAGCCGGAGAGCATGCGGTTCAGGAATTCCTTATTCAGATCGACGAAGGTTACTTCGCCTGAGCGATGCGAACATTCTGGCGCATCAGCAACTTCAGTGATCTGAGTGGAGAAGGCGGACGCATCGCTTCTGGACGGTGGCATACGGAAGGGAGCCCGATAGTTTATTTGACTGAGAGCCCAGCCAGCGCAATGCTGGAACGCTTGGTGCACTTCGTGGATGGCAACGGAAGGATGCCTCGAACCTACACTCTCCTAGAAATCGAAGCACCCGGCGAAATCGCAATCGAATCCCTTTTCACCTCTATTGAAGTGGACTGGAAGAATCGCATGGAGATCACCCGAGCTGTCGGAGATTTGTGGCTGCAATCCACCGTCTCGCTCCTAGCCCGTGTTCCGTCCGCCATCGTGCCCAGAACATGGAACTATCTTCTGAATCCCTTGCACGCCGACGCCCCGCAGATCCGCATCGTCTCGGAGATCCGCGAGCGCTTCGACACCCGCCTCTTCCACTCCGGACCGCGTTGACCCTGCTCACTTTCTGCATCCCCTCAGCCACTCCATCCAGCAGCCTCCTCCGCTCGCACACCCCGCCCGTTTCTGTTAATCTCAATCCAGACACTTGAGAGTGGACTGAGAACGCAAGAGGAGTAACAAACGCCGTGCTGGCGACTGCTAAGAAAACTGACCTGATTCAACGCTTCCGCACACACGAGTCCGATACTGGATCACCTGAAGTCCAGATCGCGATTCTGAGTGAACGGATTGGCGAGCTGACCGAGCATTTCAAGACCCACAAAAAGGATCACGCTTCGCGCCGTGGTCTCCTTATGCTCGTCAGCAAGCGCCGCCGCCTGCTGGATTACCTCAAGACGCACGACACCGACCGCTATCGCGACGTGATCGGCAAACTGGGCATCCGCAAGTAGCAGACACCAAAAACCAGAAAGCTCATCTTTGATTCGGAAGCGCCCAGACCGCTTAGTGGTCACGGCCCCTGTTCTACCCACAACATGGGGCCACGATGTACCTGGCGAACCTAACCCGCAGCCGGGACCTGCGCACAGCTGTCGGCTGCGCAGTTCCTGCTTTGCGGTCCGCAGGCCGGAGGAATCCACTCCCGCGCGCAGCTCCCACTCCGCTGCGCAATCCCTGCTCTCAGCACCCCCGCCAGATTCACCCCTCCGCGGCGTTCCCCCCACAAGTTTCCCAAGCGAAAAAATGAAAAGAGGACACTATGTCGACGAAGCATGAAGTATCCGTCGAGCTTGCCGGCGGCAAGCGCCTGGTCTTTGAGACCGGTCGCATGGCCAAGCAAGCATCGGGCGCGGCCCTGGTCACCACGGGCGAAACCGTTGTGCTGGCCACTGCCGTCGCCTCCCCCGACCCCCGCGAAGGCATCGACTTTTTCCCCCTCACCGTCGACTACCGCGAATACACCTACGCCGGCGGGCGCATCCCCGGCGGCTTCATCAAGCGCGAAGGCCGCCCCAGCGAAAAGGAAATCCTGACCGCGCGCCAGATCGATCGCCCCATCCGCCCGCTCTTCCCTGACGGCTTCCGCAACGAGACGCAGGTCATAGCCCTGGTCTTCTCCGCCGACAAGGAAAACGATCCTGACGTGGTCGGCATCAATGCCGCCGCGGCCGCCCTCGCGCTCTCTGACATTCCCTTCAGCGCCACCGTCGGCGCCGTGCGTGTAGGCCGTGTCGGTGGCGAGTTCGTTATCAACCCCACCTACTCTGAGCGTGCCGCCACCACCGTCAACATCATGGTCGTCGGCCACAAAGACGGCATCGTCATGATCGAGTCAGGCGCCAAGGAAGAGACCGAAGAGGTCATCCTCGCGGCCATCGAGTTCGCCCACACTGAGATCAAGAAGATCGTGGCCGCTATCGACGAGCTCGCCTCCAAGGCTGGCAAACCCAAGCGTTCCTTCACTGCTCCCGAATTCGACGAAGCCTATTACAACGAGCTCAAGTCGAAGATCGGCGACCGCCTCAAGGGCGCCCTCGACACCAAGACCCACGCCAAGACCGAGAGCTACGCCCTCATCAAGCAAATCAAGGATGAGCTTGCCGCCGCCCTGCCCGCTGACGATCCCAACGCCAAGAAGAAGCTCGCCACCTACTACGAACACCTCCGCGAGCGCTCCTTCCGCGAGCAGGTCACCAAGGACCGCATCCGTCCCGACCGCCGCGCATTCGACGAGATCCGCCCCATCAGCATCGAGACCGGCGTTCTTCCTCGCACCCACGGTTCCGCGCTCTTTACCCGTGGCGAGACCCAGGCCCTGGTCACCGCCACCCTCGGCACCGCCGACGACGGACAGCGCCTCGAGTCCTACGAGGGCGAGCAGAAGAAAAACTTCATGCTTCACTACAACTTTCCGCCGTTCAGCGTTGGTGAAACAGGACGTATGACCGGCGTCGGCCGCCGCGAAGTGGGCCACGGAGCCCTCGCCGAGCGCGCCATCACGGCCGTTCTGCCCAGCCCAGACGAGTCGCCATACTCCATGCGCATCGTGTCTGACATTCTGGAGTCCAACGGCTCCTCGTCCATGGCCTCGGTCTGCGGCGCGAGCTTGGCCCTCTATGACTCGGGCATCCAGCTCAAGGGAGCTGTTGCCGGCGTCGCCATGGGCCTCGTCAAGGAAGGCGACGACTACGCCATCCTTACCGACATCGCCGGCGCGGAAGATCACTACGGCGACATGGACTTCAAGGTGGCCGGTACCCGCAAGGGCATCACCGCCCTCCAGATGGACATCAAGATCGGCGGCCTCACCCGCGAAATCCTCCAGCAGGCAATGGAGCAGGCTCGTCAGGGCCGTCTCTTCCTGCTCGACAAGATGGATGCGGTCCTCGACGGTCCACGCACGGAGCGCTCCAAGTACGCACCGCGCATCGAGACCGTGCAGATTCCCACCGACAAGATTCGCGACCTCATCGGCAAGGGCGGCGCCACCATCCGCGGCATCATCGAGCAGACCGGCGCCAAGATCGATGTCGACGACACTGGCCGCGTCTCGGTCGCGTCGAGCGACGCCGACGGCCTAAAGAAGGCCCTCGCCATGATCAGCGACATCACCGCCGTGCCTGAAATTGGCAAGATCTACCTTGGCAAGGTGGTGCGTCTCGCTGAGTTTGGCGCGTTCGTCGAGCTCTTCCCGGGCACCGACGGCCTCCTCCACATATCCGAGATCGCCGAGCATCGCGTCAAGGAAGTAAAGGACGAGCTCCGCGAAGGCGATCAGGTCATGGTCAAGGTCCTGGCCATCGAAGGCAACCGCATCAAGCTCAGCCGCAAGGCCCTCATCAAGGAACAGAAGGCCAAGCTGGCGCAGTCCGCTCCTCCAACTGAAGATGGCTTCTCCGAAGGCCAGCCCTCTGAATCTCAGGCCGCACCCGCCGCACCGCCCGCCAGGCAGCCACAGCCCGGCAGCGAGTTCGACGAGCGCCAGCCCCGCTCCAACCAGAGCACCATCCTCATTGAAGGCGGAGACGACTTCGACGAGGAGGAGGGTGAGGAATTCGACGAAGAGAACGAGCCCAACTTCAACCGCGTCGAAGGCGCTCCTGTGGTTGCCGGATCCGCACCCGCCGCAGGCACCGGCCGTCCCCCGCAGGGAGACAACAACCGTCGCCGTCGTCGCCGTCGTGGCGGTCGCCCCGCTGGCGGCGGTGGTCGCCCCGCTGGCGGTGGTCATCAGGGCTAACTAACCCCTCAATCAAGCACCAAAACCAAAGGCCCGGACACTCGTCCGGGCCTTTGGTTTTGGTGCCTTCCCTAACCTAATAAGTGTCATACTGAGCGAAGCGTTTTTCAGCGGAGCCGAAGAACCTGCTTTTCAGGAAGCAAATTCACCTCAAAGCTCCGTGCCACGTCTTTGCGACTTTCTTCTGTCGCAAGGGCGGGATACCACGAACGCGCATCACCTCACCACGCCAAACTCCGTAGTCCGTTCCGGCCTCTCCAACCGGTCGAAATCCACCCGCATATCCCCATAATCGACATCTTTCGAATTCGACCTCTTGTCCTCGTACATTCGCAAATCCGCCGTAATGCACAGCGACTCCATGTCGCCCGCGTCTTCCGGAAACACCGCCACTCCCAGGCTTCCACCCACCTGGATCGCGCGATCCTTCAGCGCCATCGGCTGATGCAGCAGCTTCAAAAGATCTTCGCCAACATGCGTCGCTTCCTCCCGGCTGATCG
>WNGK01016417.1_pt1 | contig 11231 bp, 8 predicted proteins | sample 5400601 | NCBI WGS metagenome assembly WNGK01 (sample SAMN13153376, study PRJNA577476) | soil metagenome | isolation source: 60 cm soil or saprolite under Garry oak tree replicate 1 | place: USA:California | collected 2016-06-15
TGACCCAATAGCCGAGGAGCGAGCCGGTGATGATGACCGCCAGATAGCCGCCGGTGCCCAGGATCGTGAGCTTGCGCTCGGTACGCAGAAATGTCGGCAGCCAGGTGGTGATGGCGTAGTAGCCTCCTTGCGCACCGGTCGTCAGCAGGCAGGTGAGGATGGTCGTCTTGAGCATCGGCGGCGAGAAGATTTCGAGGAAGTTCGCCGTCTTGCCGCTCGCTGCAAGATTCTGCTGCGTCTGCGCGAACACCGGTGGCTCATCGACGAAGCGCCGCACGAAGAACACGAGAACCGCCGGCGTGATGCCAACCCAGAACAGCGCGCGCCAGGCCGTGTCGGCCGGCATCACGCTGAAGAACCACGTCGCGAGCAGCGCGGCAATGCCCCAGCCGATCGCCCAGCCGCTCTGCATGGCGCCGACCGCCTTGCCGCGATGCTCGGGACGGATCACTTCGCCGATCAGCACGGCGGCCGCGGCCCACTCTCCGCCGAAGCCGAGACCCATCAGCGCGCGAAAGATGAAAAGCTGCGTGTAGTTCTGCGCGAAGCCGCAGAGAAAGGTGAAGACCGCGAACCACGCGATGGTGATCTGCAGCGTGCGCACCCGCCCGAAGCGATCCGACAGCGCGCCCGCGAACCAGCCGCCGAACGCTGACGAGAGCAACGTCGCGGTGCCGATCAGCCCGGCATCGGCGTTGGTGATCGCAAATGCCGCGATGATGGCGGGAATTGCGAAGCTGAGTATTTGCACGTCCATGGCGTCGAGAATCCAGCCGCCGGTGCACGCCCAGAACGTACTCTTTTCGCGCGGCTGCATGTCCGAATACCATGCAGTCGGATGATGATCGGTACTGCTGACTGTCGCCGTTGACATGGTCTTTTCCCCTCGCGGCGTTCCCCACGCCGGCGTTGTGGCGCGCCGCTTACACCGCAAGCTGCGCGTTCTTCAGGTCGGTCACGAGCATGTATCCCGGCGCATGCGTGATCGCGAATGAGGGCCGCGCGACGGCGATCGCCGCCTGCGGCGTCACTCCGCACGCCCAGAACACCGGAAGTTCGCCGGCGGCGACCGGAACCGCGTCGCCATAATCGGGCTTCGCCAGATCCTTGATTCCGATCGCCTCCGGAAAGCCGAGATGCACCGGCGCGCCATGCACGGCGGGCAGGCGGGTGGTGATCTGCACGGCGCGGATCGCATCCGCGGGCTTCATCGGCCGCATCGAGACCACCAAGGGACCATGGAAGCGCCCGGCGGGCTGCGTTTGCACGCTCGTGCGGTACATCGGAACGTTGCAGCCTCGCTCGATATGGCGCAGCGGGACGTCGGCCTGCAGCAGTGCCTCCTCGAACGAGAACGAGCAGCCGATGACAAAGCTCACGAGATCGTCGCGCCAGACGGATTTGAGATCGCGCTGCTCGCCGACCAGTTCGCCGTCACGCCAGACGCGATAGCGCGGAATGTCGGTGCGGATATCGAGATCGGCGCCGAGCACGGGAATCGCCGGATCGCCCGCCTGCGAAACGCCGAGCAGAGGGCACGGCTTGGGATTGGCCTGGCAGAAGCGCAGGAAGTCCTCCGCATAATCGCGCGGCAGGATCGCAAGGTTGCCCTGCACGTAGCCGGGCGCAAGACCGGAGGTCGGCACATCGAGCGCACCCGCGCGTGCCGCGCGGCGGACATCAAGGCCGGAGTTGAGTTTCAACGGATCGGCAACGGCGAGATTGCTTCGCATCGCGTTTCCCTCGCTCACCCGTCGTGCCCGGGCGTAAACGCCCTGACGCCCAGGCACAGCCCACATGACGAAACAAATCGAAACAGCCTCATTCAGTCCAATCGTCATTTCGGATGAACTTTGATAAGCTCACCTTATCAGGCAGGATTACTCCTGGAGCAGGGATGTCACCCATGATCGATTTCAAGACGATCGAGACCTTTCTCTGGGTCGCGAACCTGCGCAGCTTCCGCGGCGCCGCCGAGAAGCTCAACACGACGCAGCCCGCGGTCTCGATGCGCATCGCGCAGCTCGAGGATCTGCTCGGCGTGCGCCTGCTCGACCGCGACCGGCGCATCGTCGCGCCGACGCCAAAGGGGCAAGTGATGCTGGTTTACGCCGAGCGGCTGATGCGGCTGCATGCCGAAATGATCGAGGCGGTCGGCGACCGTTCGACCATGCGCGGCATCGTGCGGCTCGGCTGCTCGGAGACGATCGTGCACACCTGGTTGCCGAAACTGATCGAGCGCGTGAACACCGCCTACCCGAACCTCGAGCTGGAGATCGAGGTCGACATCACGCCCAATCTGCTCACACGGCTGACCGCGCGCGACCTCGATCTGGCGATGCTGCTTGGGCCGATCAGCGACCCGAATATCCACAGCCGGCCGCTGTGCACCTTTCCGCTCGCATTCGTCGCGGGCAACAAGGTGAAGCTGCCGAACAAGGCGGTGACCTTGGAGACGATCGCGCAATGGCCGATCGTCACATTCTCGCGCAACACGCATCCCTACATCGTGGTGCGCGAGATGTTCGTGCGCGCCGGGTTGCAGGTGACGATCCACGCGAGCGCGTCGCTCGCGACCGTCGTGCGCATGGCACTCGACGGCATCGGCATAGCGGTCATTCCACCCGCGATCCTCGACAATGTCGCGGCGCCGGGCAAACTGCGCCGGATCAAGACCAGCGCGAAGCTGCCAAGCCTCAACTTCGCGGTGGCCTGGCCGTCGTCGCCGGACTCGTTCGCCGCACAGAAGGTTGCCGAGATCGCCACGCAAGTGGCGCGGGAAAACAAGCAAGGCTGATAAACTGAGCTTATCGAAATTCATTTCAAATTGCGATTGGACTTAATGAGCATAACGCGATTTGCTTTGGATGCATTTCTCCGTCATGCAACGCCATGACGACAACAGAGGACCGAGCGAAAGATGGCGCAGGCGCAATGGGATTTCTGGATCGACCGCGGCGGCACCTTCACCGACGTCGTCGGCCGCAGGCCGGACGGCGCACTCACCGCGCACAAGCTGCTCTCGGAAAATCCCGAAGCCTATCGCGACGCCGCCGTGCAGGGCATCCGCGATCTGCTCGGATTAAAGAAGGGCGAGGCGATCCCGGCCGGCCGCGTCGGCGCCGTGAAGATGGGCACCACGGTCGCCACCAATGCGCTGCTCGAACGCAAAGGCGACCGCACACTGCTGGTGACCACGAAGGGCTTCCGTGACGCCTTGCGCGTCGGCTACCAGAACAGACCGAAAATTTTTGCCAAGCACATCATCAAGCCCGAAATGCTGTTCGAGCGCGTGGTCGAGGTCGACGAGCGCGTGCGCGCGGCCGGCACGGTCGAGAAGGCGCCCGATCTCGACGCGGTGCGCTCCGATCTCGAGGAGGCGCTTGAGGACGGCATCAAGGCGGTCGCGATCGTGTTCATGCATGCCTACCGCTATGTGGATCACGAGAAGGCCGTGGCTGCTCTCGCGCGCGACATGGGTTTCGCGCAGGTCTCGGTCAGTCACGAAGTCTCCCCGCTGATCAAATTGGTCGGGCGTGGCGATACCACGGTGGTGGACGCCTATCTGTCGCCGATCCTGCGGCGTTATGTTGCGACGGTGGCGGATGAGATGAGCGCGCCATCCCTCCCCCGCAGGGGGAGGCTGGACGTGAGCGACGGCGAGCGGACGGGTGGGGCCGTCTACAATGCAGGGCCTCACCCGACCGGCTTCGCCGGCCACCCTCCCCCTGCGGGGGAGGGATTAGAAAAAATCCGCCTGATGTTCATGATGTCCTCCGGCGGACTGACGGCCGCCGAACTGTTCCAGGGCAAGGACGCGATTCTCTCCGGCCCCGCCGGCGGCGTGGTCGGCATGGCGGAGACCGGACGCGAGGCGGGCTTTTCTCGTCTGATCGGCTTCCGCCGATGATGCTGATCCACACGGTCGCGGCCGGCGGCGGCTCGATCCTGCATTTCGACGGCGCGCGCTTCCGCGTCGGCCCGGACTCGGCCGGCGCCAATCCCGGGCCGAAATGCTACCGCCGCGGCGGGCCCTTGGCGGTCACAGACGCCAACGTGATGGCGGGAAAACTCATTGCGGATTTCTTCCCGAAGATTTTCGGACCGGAGCAGAACCAGCCGCTCGACGCAGAGTCCGTCCGCAATGCTTTCGCGGAGCTTGCCAAGGAGGTCGGCGACAAATCATCCGAGCAGATCGCCGACGGCTTCATCAAGATCGCCGTCGAGAACATGGCGAATGCGATCAAGAAGATCTCGGTGCAACGCGGCTATGATGTGACGCGCTATGCGCTCAACTGCTTCGGCGGCGCGGGCGGCCAGCATGCGTGCCTCGTTGCCGACGCGCTCGGCATGACGACGGTGCTGATCCACCCGTTCTCGTCATTGCTCTCGGCCTACGGCATGGGCCTTGCCGACATCCGCGCCACGCGTCAGCAGGCGATCGAGGAAGCCTTCGGCGCGAAGTCCCTTGCCACGCTCAACAAGACCGCAAAGCGTCTCTCCAGGGAGGTGGGCCAGGAGGTTGCCGGCCAGGGCGTGCCGGCGAAGGCCGTCAAGGTGCACGTGCGGGCGCACATCCGCTATGCCGGCACCGATACGGCGCTGGTCGTCAAAGGCGCTACGCTCGCCGCGATGAAGTCGGCGTTCGAGAAGGCGCACAAGGCACAGTTCGGCTTTATCGACGCTAAGAAGGATCTCGTCATCGAAGCCGTATCGGTCGAGGCGGTCGGGGGCGGCGCCAAGTTCAAGGAAAAGAAAGGCAAAACCAGCCGCGCGAAGCTCCCCTCGCCTGCGCGGCGCACGAAATTCTTCTCCGACGGCAAGTGGCACAGCGCGACCGTCTACACACGCGACCGGCTTCTCCCCGGCCACAAGATCAAAGGTCCCGCGATCGTCATCGAGCCGCATCAGACCGTGGTCGTCGAGCCCGGCTGGCAGGCCGCGATCACGGCGAAGAACCATCTGGTGCTGACGCGCATCGTGAAGCTCAAGCGCACGGCCGCGATCGGCACCAAGGCCGATCCGATCATGCTCGAGGTGTTCAACAACCTGTTCATGTCGATCGCCGAGCAGATGGGCGTGGCTCTTCAGAACACGGCCTATTCGGTCAACATCAAGGAGCGGCTCGACTTTTCCTGCGCGGTGTTCGCGCATGACGGCACGCTGGTGGCAAACGCCCCGCACATGCCGGTGCACCTGGGTTCGATGGACCGCTCGGTCGAGACGATCATTCGTGACAACAAGGGCAAGATCAAACCCGGCGATGTTTACGTGATCAACGCTCCCTACAACGGCGGCACGCATCTGCCCGACATCACGGTGTGCACGCCGGTGTTCGACGACAAAAAGAAGAACATCCTGTTCTGGGTCGCCTCGCGCGGCCATCACGCCGATGTCGGCGGCATCTCGCCCGGCTCGATGTCGCCGAACGCGACGACCATCGACGAGGAAGGCGTCCTGTTCGACAACTTCAAGGTCATCGATCAGGGGAAGTTCCGCGAAAAGGAATTGTATGACGCGCTGCGCGGCGCGAAATATCCGGCGCGCAATCCGCTGCAGAACGTCAACGACATGAAGGCGCAGATCGCCGCCAACGAGAAGGGCGTGCACGAACTGCGCAAGATGGTGACGCACTTCACCATGCCGGTGGTGAAGGCCTACATGAAGCACGTGCAGGACAACGCCGCCGAGAGCGTGCGTCGCGTCATAGACCGCCTGCACGATTCATCGTTCGAATATCCGATGGATCTCGGCACGACGATCAAGGTGAAAATCTCGGTCGACAAGCAGAAGCGCGAGGCGACCGTCGACTTCACCGGCACATCGCCGCAGCAGCCGAACAACTTCAACGCGCCCGAGCCGGTCGCACGCGCCGCCGTGCTCTACGTGTTCCGCGTCATGGTCGATGACGACATTCCGATGAACGCCGGGTGCCTGCGCCCGATCAACATCGTGATCCCGAAGCGCACGATGTTGACGCCCGAGTATCCCGCCGCCGTGGTTGCGGGAAACGTCGAGGTGTCGCAGGCGGTGACCAGTTGCCTGTTCGGCGCGCTCGGCGCGATCGCCTGCGCGCAAAGCACCATGAACAACGTGAACTTCGGCAACGACAAGTACCAGTATTACGAGACGATCTGTTCGGGCTCGGCCGCAGGTCCCGGCTTCCCGGGAACCGACGCCGTGCACACGCACATGACCAACACGCGGCTCACCGATCCGGAGATTCTCGAATTCCGCTATCCGGTCGTGCTCGAGGACTTCCACATCCGCAAAAGCTCGGGCGGCAAAGGCAAGTGGAATGCCGGTGACGGCATCCGCCGCACGATACGATTCCTGGAAAAGATGGACTGCACGCTGCTGACCGGTCACCGCGTCGTGCCGCCGTTCGGATTGGCGGGCGGCGAGAACGGTCAGGTCGGACAGAACTCGGTGCGGCGCAATGACGGCTCGATCGAGAAGCTCAGGGGCTGCGACGCCACCACGATCGATGCCGGCGAGGCGCTGATCATCCAGACGCCGACGGCGGGTGGATATGGGAAGAAGGATTCGTAGTTGGTCGCGAAGGTCGAGCCGCCTGCTCGCTACGCTCCCTCCCCCTAAAAGACCCCCTAAAAGGGGGGAGGGTCAAATAAGATGACCCCCGCCCAACGGCGTGGACTCGATAATTTGATGGCGTGAAACCAACTCACACCGCATCGCAACATAGAGCGGCGGGCGCCGACGCGGCTTGCGCCCTCCCGCGTCAACCAACTCATCCCAAAGGCCAATCGATCTCACCGACAATTGTCCTTGCCCCCGTCCGCACCTGAGCTAGCTTGTCGCGCGTGGGAGAAGTTCGTCGCATAAGGCTCGGCCGTCTAGAGCAGGAGCCAGCGACAAACCGGGGAAACGTCATGTGGAATCAGGTCTACGATCCATTTCATAGCCAGATCTTGTCGACCATCGCGGCCGCGCTGCCGGTGGTCACGCTGCTGGTTCTGATCGCATCCAACAAGGTGAAGGCGCACATCGCAGCCGTCATCGCGCTGGTGGTCGCCAATCTGGTGGCGATCTATCTCTTCACCATGCCGGCCGGCATGTCGCTGCGCGCAACCGTGCTCGGCGTTGCGACCGGCTTTTTCCCGATCGGCTGGATCGTGCTCAACGTCATCTTCCTCTACCGGCTGACGGTGGAGAAAGGCGCGTTCGAGACATTGCAAACCACGATCGGCGGCGTCACGCAGGATCGGCGGCTGCAGCTTCTGCTGATCGCATTTTCGTTCGGCGCATTCTTTGAAGGCGCGTCCGGCTTCGGCACGCCGGTCGCCGTCACCGGCGCAATCCTGATCGGCCTTGGCTTCTCGCCGCTCGCCGCCTCCGGCCTCTCGCTCATCGCCAACACGGCCCCCGTCGCCTACGGCGCGCTCGGCACGCCGATCGCCGGCCTTGCCAGCGTCACCGGCATCGATCCATTTCTCCTCGGCGCGATGGTCGGACGGCAATTGCCGTTCTTCTCGCTCATCGTGCCGTTCTGGGTGGTGTGGGCCTTCGCGGGCTGGAAGGGCATGAAGGATGTGTGGCCGGCGATTCTCGTGACCGGCGTCTCGTTCGCGATCCCGCAATTCCTGATCTCGAACTTCATCAATCCGTGGATCGTCGACATCGGCGCATCGCTGATCTCGATGGCCTGCCTGATCGGCTTCCTGAAAGTGTGGCAGCCGAAGGTGCTGTGGCTCTCGCCGGCGTTACGCTCGAAGGACGAGTCCGCCACCACCATGCCGCCGCCCAAGGCGCCCGGACCCAAACCTTCGACCGCGCAGATATGGTACGCGCTGATCCCATGGATCATCGTGTGCGCGATCCTGCTCCTGTGGGGCACCAACTACTTCAAGGGCTTCATCAACCCGTGGGCGACGATCAACTACCCGGTGCCGGAGCTGCACAACCAGATCATGAAGGTCGCGCCGGTCGTCGCCAAGCCGACGCCCGAAGGCGCCGTGTTCGGCTTCACCTGGCTCTCCTATACGGGCTCGGGGATGCTGATCGCCGCGATCATCTCCGGCTTCATCATGGGCTTCTCGCCGGTGCAGCTTGTGACGTCCTATGCGCGGACGATCAAGATTTGCGCCTACTCGCTCATCACCATCTCGGCGATGCTGGCGATCGGCACGCTCACGCGCCTCTCGGGCATCGACGCCACGCTCGGCCTCGCATTCGCGGGAACCGGCGTCCTCTATCCCTTCTTCGGCACGCTGCTCGGCTGGCTCGGCGTCGCGCTGACCGGATCGGACACGGCCTCGAACGTGCTGTTCGGAAACCTGCAGAAGATCACATCTGAACAGCTTGGCTTGTCGCCGATCCTGATGGGCGCGGCGAACTCGTCCGGCGGCGTCATGGGCAAGATGATCGACGCGCAATCGATCGTCGTCGCCTCGACTGCCACCAACTGGTTCGGCCACGAGGGCACGATCCTGCGCTTCGTATTCTGGCACTCGATCGTACTGGCGTGTCTGGTCGGCTGCCTGGTGATGGCACAGGCCTACTTGTTCCCATGGATGATCGTGACGGCGCCGTGATGGTCGTCAAAAATCGCTTCTGCTGACTCATCCTCGTCCTTGAATCAGCCGCTTGCCAGCCCCGCGCTTCACAGCGCGGGGCTTTTTCGCGTCCGGATGTCGGCGGTGTTGCGGCGATGGAACACAATGCGCGATGCGGAACGCTGCGCCGCTTCAGGCGTTTTCCGCGTTGATCGTCGTGTGCACAGGAGGACGCATCATGCGCAAGTATCTTTTGGCAGCTTCCGCCATTGCGGCGCTCGCCGCGGTTCCGACCGCGGCGTCGGCACAATATTACTCTGACGGCTACGCCCAGCCCGGGACGGTTTATGTCAACCCACCGGCGGTCTATGCGCCGCCGCCAATGACACAGAGCCAAGTGTATCTGGCGCCCGGCCAGACTTATGTTGCGCCCGGAACCGAATTCCAGGACGACGCCGTCTATGTCGGCGGCCAGCGTTACTACCGCGACTGCTGGTGGGATTGGGGCCAGCGCCGCTGCGAGCTGAAGCCCTGGCGATAAGCGACCGGCCAAGATGACGCCGCCGCCCCGATTGCGGCGGCGTCCTGCGTTTCGGCACGGCGCGTCCGTGCGCGGTGGCGCTTGGATCGCGCCACAAATTTACCGCTTCGGCCGCGGAGCATGGGGCTACAGGAGAAAGCCACATGCGTATGCTGATGCTGACTGCCTCCACGCTCGCCGCGATGATCGCGATGGCGCCCGCGCAGGTTTTTGCCGCGGACATCTATGGGCCGGCTCCCTCGTACGGACCACCGCCGCCTCCGCAGGCTTACGGCCCACCGCCGCCGGCATATGGTCCGCCGCCTCCACAAGCCTACGGGCCTCCGCCGGCCTATGGTCCGCCGCCGGTCGTTGCCTACGGTCCGCCGCCTCCGCCGCAAACCTATTACGCGCCGCCGCAAGCCTATGTGGCCCCGGGTTACCCGCCCGGCAGCGAATACGAGCAACCGGTCTATGTCGAGGGCCAGCCTTACTATCGCGAGTGTTCGTGGGATTGGGGCCGTCGCCGCTGCGAACTGCGGCCATGGAGATAGAACGCGCGCGGCTTACCCGGCCAGCGCGCGGATGACCGACCCCGGACGGCCGAACGTGGTCGTCGCCATCGGGTCGGCGGCGACCACGCGATTGCGCCCGCCGGTCTTGGCCGCGTAGAGCGCGACATCGGCGCGCTTGAGCAGATCGTCGATGCTCTCGTTCTGCTTGCGCTCGCTGACGCCGAAGCTGCAGCTCAGCGTCATGATGCCGTGCGCGGTTTCAAAGCGCAGCGCGGCCATCCGCGTCCGCAGCCGCTCGGCGATCATCAGGCCCTCTTCGATCGTGCGCCCTTCGAACAGAAGAGCGAATTCCTCGCCGCCCAGCCGGCCGCTCACCGCACCCTCGGTCGCGATGGCCTGCGCCACGGCGGTGATCGCCTGATCGCCGACGTCATGGCCGAACACGTCGTTGATGCGCTTGAAATGGTCGATGTCGATCATGATCGCCGTGACCATTGGGCAGCGCCGGCTCGCATCCTCCGCACGTTCGAAGAAGACGCGCCGGTTGTGCAGGCCGGTGAGCGGATCGAACGACGCAAGCCGCACCAGATCGCGCTGCATCGTGCCGAGCCGCTCGGCCGCGCGCAGGCGCGCATAAAGCTCGTCCGGCACCGGCGGCTTGGAAATGAAATCGTCAGCGCCGGAATCGAGTGCCTCGCCAAGCTTCTGCTTGTCGATGTTCGACGACATCAGGATCACATAAATCGGCCGGTCGCGGCCGGCGAGAATCCGGGTCTCCCAGCACAGCTCCAGACCGGACATTCCGCCAAGTTCGGCCGAGGTGATCATGGCGTCGACGTCGTCGTCTTCACGCATGCAGGCGAGCGCCTCCGCCCCGTCGGCGAACGGCCTCACTTCGTGATCGCGTGCCTGCAACAGGCGCGTCACGTAGAGCCGCATCGTACGGCTCGGATCGACAAGAATCACCCGCATTCGCCAGTCCGCCTCTGACGTATGGGAAGTAAGCACAAATCCGTACACAAAACCTTGCTGCGGAACTTCGCCCACGCATTTCGATTGAAACTTTATTGTAACCCGCGCGCTGCGGCGTGAAATCGGCTAAATATATATTATTGAAGGGAAAATCGTGACTCTACTCAGCGCTCAGTCTTCGCCGGCAACTGCTTTGGGCAGGCCGTCGTAGACTTCGTCACGGCCGGGCACGGAGCGGAACGTCGGGAGGCGCGCGACTTTCTTGGCCAAGCCTGTTGCGATCGAGCCGGTGACACCGGGCTCGCCGCGGCTGCCAACGCGATAGCCGGCGCGCGCCGCGACGACCTCGCCCGGGACAGCGGCGGGATTGCAGATCGCGCGCCCGCTCGCGCGCCGCATCAGATCGACATGGATGTGATCGTAGTGGAACGCATTCGAGCCCGGCGCGAGCACGGTCATGAATTGCTGGCACGCGGCGCCCTGCACGTCGCGCAGAAAGCCCTGCTCCTCGGGCGTGCCACGCCAGCCGTTCTTCACCGTGATCTTCTGTCCGTCGGCCAGGATGAAGGCGGCGATGTCGAGCGCGTTGCCGAAGGCGTGCTCGGAGATGCGCGCATTCGAATTGCCGTTCATGCCGCGGCACGAATAGGCGGAGATTTGCTTGATCTCGGTGACCGGCTGGCCGAACCATTTTTGTGCCGCCGGCTG
>WNGK01007741.1_pt1 | contig 11229 bp, 13 predicted proteins | sample 5400601 | NCBI WGS metagenome assembly WNGK01 (sample SAMN13153376, study PRJNA577476) | soil metagenome | isolation source: 60 cm soil or saprolite under Garry oak tree replicate 1 | place: USA:California | collected 2016-06-15
GATCACCCCGTTCCCGAACATGTTCGCGAGCCCGCCGGCCTGAAGAATCCAAACGTCTCGAGGCAATTGCGGATTCAGACTTCTGCGGTAGCTGCGCACGCCGAGGAGGCTAACGCCGCGAATGCCGGCTTTGCCGGCGTTCGCCGCAAGCGCTCACCGGTAGGAGATGAACCGAACGAAGTCATCATGGCGACGCGAAGCGGCGCCGGACTTCGTTCGGGAGTGCGCCTGGCAGGAATCGAACCTGCGACCTTGCGCTCCGGAGGCGCACGCTCTATCCCCTGAGCTACAGGCGCGAGGATGACTAGTGTAGCCCCGATGGAGGTGATCGCCCGGAGCGCAACGCTGGCGCTCGCCGAGACGTTCGTCATCTCGCGCGAGTCGAGCGACACGGCCGACGTCGTGTTCGTAGAGGTACGGCACGGCAAGGTCTCGGGATTCGGCGAGGCTGCCCCGATCGAGCGCTACGAAGAGAGCGCGGAGTCCGCGCTCGCGTACATCGACGAGCACGCAGCCCTCCTCGGCGACGATCCGTTTGCGCTCGAGGCGATCGAGCAGCGACTTCCGTTGGGCGAGTGGGCGGCGCGCGCCGCAATCGACGCGGCGCTTCACGATTTGCAGGGAAAGCTCGTCCACCTCCCTGTATGGCGGTTGCTCGGATTGGAACGCGAGGGGCCTCCGACGTCTTGGACGATCTGGCTCGGCGATCCCGACGACATGGCACGCCGTGCAACCAGGGCCGTGGACTTCACGCGCTTGAAGCTCAAGCTCGGGGCAGGGGACGGGCTGGACGTCGAACGCGTGCGCGCGGTTCGGGAGGTCACGCGGGCGCCGCTCCAGGTGGATGTGAACGAGGCTTGGACGCTGGACCAGGCGCTCGACGCGTTACCGCGGCTCGCGGAGCTCGGCGTGGAGTACTGCGAGCAACCGCTGCCGGCCGGCGACCCCGATGGTCCCCGCCTCAAAGCCGCGTCGCCGATACCGATCTACGTCGACGAGGACTGCCATCGATTGACCGACGTTGCGGCCTGCGCAGAGCGCGCGCACGGCATCAACATCAAGCTCGCGAAGTCAGGCGGCATCCGCGAGGCAATACGCATGGCGCACGCAGCGCGCGCGCTCGACCTCGGGGTCATGCTCGGCTGCATGGTCGAGTCCGGTCTCGGCATCTCCGCAGCTACTCAGATCGCGAGCCTCTGCACCCACGTCGACCTCGACGGCAACCTCCTGCTTGCGGACGACCCGTGGCCGGGTGTCGAGTTCAGCAATGGAATCCAGTGGCCTTCCGACCAACCAGGACTCGGTGTCAGAGAAGAAGTACCTGATCCTCGCTGAAGAGTTTTCGCATGACCCGCACTACGCCAAGACCGCACGCGGCGTCATGCGCTATCGACGAGATTCCGTCGTCGCGATGCTCGACTCGAAGCGTGGCGGGGAGACCGAGGATGGCGTGCCGATCGTGGCTACCGTCGACGAAGCGCTCCGCTTCGACCCGAACACCGCGCTCGTCGGCGTCGTCACCCAGGGTGGTCACTTTCCCGGTGACTGGCAGGAACTGCTGAAGAGCTGCGTCGCGAAAGGACTCGACCTCGAAAACGGCCTGCACGTTCGCCTGCACGAGATTCCCGGGCTGCCGGAGCTCGCCGCGAAGCACGGCGTCGAGCTGCGGGACCTCCGTGAGCCGCCGTCCGACCTGAGCACCGCGACGGGAGAGAACCTCGAGGTCGACGCGACGATCGTCTTGACCGTCGGCTCGGACTGCGCCATCGGCAAGATGACCGCGACGTGTGAGCTCGACCTCGAGGCGCGCAAACGAGGCCTGAAGTCGGTTTTCGTTCCGACCGGCCAGACCGGGATCGCGATCGCGGGCTGGGGGATCTCCGTCGACGCCGTCGTCTCGGACTTCCTTGCAGGCGCCGCCGAGCGACTGGTGGTCGAGGGCGCGAAGAAGGGCGACCTTCTCTGGGTGGAGGGACAGGGCGCGATCCTCCATCCGGTCTACTCAGGTGTCACCGTCGGCCTGATCCACGGGAGTGCCCCGCATCTCTACGTGCTCTGCCACGAGGTGGGGCGGACGGTGGTCGAGGGCGACCCGACCGCGTCGCCGATCGTGAGCCTGACGGAGCTCATCGACCTCCACGAGCGGATGTCCCTGAAGCTACGGCCGGCCAAGGTCGCGGCCGTCGCGCTCAACACCTCGAACGTCTCCGAGGACGACGCTCAGGCGGCGATCGACGCTGCCGAGGCGGAAACCGACCTGCCTGCGGACGATCCGGTCCGCTTCGGAGCCGGCAAGATCCTCGATGCAGTGCTCCAGGCGCCGACTGGGCGGCGCCGCATAGAGGCTGGGCGGGCTTCGCCCGCGCAGCCGTCCTAACTAACAACCTGGGTTGAGGAATCTTTCGACCATCCTCAACCGGGCGCTCAAACACATCACCTGATCTGCCGAAGAGAAGGGCATGTGGCGGATCACTGCGGTCCTGGCGTGCGCCTGTACGGCTCTTGCCCTTGCGGGCGCGGGCTCGAGCACCACTTTCGGCGTCGCCGACGACGCCGGCAAGTACGCCGACGACGGCGGCCCGGGCTTCTTCCACATGCTGACCGATCTCGGGATGACGGAGAACCGGATGGCGGTCTTCTGGGATCCCTCCCAGCCCGACACGATCGTCGACCAGGCGTTCCTCGACCGCGCGCTGCCGGAGGCGATGCGCCACGGCATCGAGGTGATCTTCGCGATCTACCCGCAGAAGGCTCGCTCCCTAGTCGACACGCCGAACGGCGTGCAGCTCTTCGCGCAGTACGCGGCCAGGGTCGTGCGGCGCTACCCGTACGTCCGCAAGGTCATCTGCCTGAACGAGGGCAACCAGCCGCGCTTCCACCAGCCTCAGTTCGATGAGTCAGGCAAGGGCATCTCCGGCTACCTGCAGGAGCAGGCGATGGCTGCCTGCTACGACGCCGTCAAGGCCGTCGATCCGAACATCACCGTGATCGCGTTCGGTCTATCGCCGCGCGGCAACGACGACTTCGAAGCCTCTAGCAACGTCTCGCACTCGCCCATTCGCTTTCTCGAGGAGGTCGGTGAGGCGTATCGCGCCAGCGGGAGGACGAAGCCGATCGCAGACGAGGTCTCGATTCACTGCTACCCGAACCTGAACACGGACGCGCCGACCGTCGGGTACGCCTGGCCGAAGATCGGTTGCGCGAACTTCGACAGGTTCAAGCAGGCCTGGTGGGATGCGTTCCACGGCACGGCACAGCCACTTTTTCAGGAGACCGGTGATTCGGGTGCCGGACCCTACGTCCACATCTACGTGGACGAGGTCGGCTACCAGGCGAAGATCCCGTCCGACAAGGTAGCCCTGTACACGGGCACAGAGAATGTTCCCGCCATCGACGAGGCCACGCAGGGCATCTACTACGGACAGCTGGTCGCGATGATGGCCTGCGACCCGAATGTGGCGCTCCTGAACTTCTTCCACGCGGTCGACGAGACGAGCCTGCCGGCGTGGCAGAGCGGGCTCGTCTTGCCTGACGGCACGCGGCGGGCGTCCTTCACCATCGTCAAGAACGCGATCATGGCCAATCAGCAGTGCAGCGGGACACCTGTGCAATGGCGTCATACCGACCGGATCGTCGGCGGGCGAACGACCTTCGACCTGCCGCGCTCGTTTCTCGTTCGAGCCGCCGAAGGCTTCTCGTACGACGTCACGATCACGCGCCCGACGAGTACGCGGAGACTCACCGGTGCAACCGGCCAGGGGGAGGCGGCACGGGACGTTCTCTTCAAGCTGCCGAAGCTGAGGCAGGGTTCCTACCGCGTCACCGTGACGCTCCACGCCGAGAGCAACCCGGACCGCACGGCGAGGTTCACCCGCACCTTCCGCGCCTAGCGGGCAGGCCCGGTTCGGCCTGTCTCCAGGTCTGCCGGATGCGATATAAAAACCGACATGAAGGAACCGCGCGTGGCGAAGCTGGCCGATCTCCTGGTCAACTACTCGCTCGAGCTCAAGCCGGGCCAGATCGTCCGACTTGACGGTGGGACCGTGGCAGCACCCTTTGTGAAGGAGCTCTATCGAGCGGCGCTGCGTGCCGGCGCCTACCCGCGCACGCATGTGGAGGTCGAAGGGATCGACGTCATCGCGGTCGGAGAAGCGTCCGAGGAGCAGCTGACGTTCGTCTCCGAGATCGACCGCTTCGAGATCGACCACGTCGACGCGATCGTGACCGTCTGGGCCGACCGGAACACGCGGGCCCTCAGTCAGGCGGATCCGCAACGCGTCAGCAAGAAGATCGCGTCGCGGCGCAAGTTGACGAATCAACTCTGGGAGCGGATCGATGCGGGAAGCGCGAAGTGGGTCGGCACGAGGTTTCCGACCGAAGCGCACGCACAGGACGCCGAGATGTCACTCGCGGAATACGAGGACTTCGTCTACAGCGCGTGTCACGTGCAGGGCGACGAGGACCCGGTCGCGCATTGGCGCGAGGTCTCCGTGGTGTTGAACGGCCGCGCGCGGGAACTGAACACCTTCACCGAGCTGCGAGTCGTCGGGCCGGACACCGACCTCCGAGTCAACGTGGCGGGCCGCAAATGGCTGGCGGCGGACGGCAGGTTGAACATGCCGGACGGAGAGATCTTCACCAGTCCGGTCGAGACCGCGACCGAAGGCGAGATCCGCTTCTCGTTCCCGGCGATCTTTCAGGGGCGTGGGGTGGAGGATGTTCGCCTACGTTTCGAAGGGGGCCGTGTCGTGCGTGCCGAGGCGGGCAACGGCAACGACTTCCTGCAGTCGTTGCTCGACATGGACGAGGGCGCGCGCATTCTCGGCGAAGTTGCGTTTGGCCTCAACTACGAGATCAACCGCTTCACGCGTGACATCCTCTTCGACGAGAAGATCGGCGGCACGTTGCACTTCGCGCTCGGCTCGAGCTTCAAGAAGCTCGGCGGCAGAAACGAGTCCGGGCTGCACTGGGACATGATCTGCGATCTCCGCGCGGACGGGGAGGTCTACGCCGACGGCGAGCTCGTCTGGAAGGCCGGGCAGTTCTTGTCCGAGCCGCGCGTCGGAGTAGCAGAGCCGGTTGCAGCTTCCTGACCCGCGTCGCCGTCATCTCCGACACGCACCTCCCGCGCGGGACACGGGCGCTTCCCGGGGAGTGCGTGCGGCTGGTGGCGAGCGCAGACCTGGTGCTGCACGCAGGAGACTTCGTGTCGGCGCAGTTCCTGCAAGAGCTGCAGAAGCTCGGCCCGCCTCTCGCTGGCGTGTGCGGAAACATGGACGAGCAGGCACTCAAGGAAATGCTCCCGAGGCAGCGAGTCGTCGAGGTAGGCGGCGTCCAGATCGGCATGGTGCACGACCCCGGGCCGCGCGAGCGGCGCGAGGCCCGGCTCGCCGCCCGCTTCGAGGACTGCGGCGCGGTCGTCTACGGTCACACGCATGTCCCGCAGGTCGAGCGGTTCCAGCATCTGTGGGTGCTCAACCCGGGCTCCCCGACCGAACGGCGGAGCGCCCCGGCCCACTCGATGATCGTCCTGAGCATCCACGGAACGCGCATCACGCCCGAGCTGGTCACGCTGTAAAGGCGGATTTGACAAGGCGAACAGGTGTTCGCTAGTCTACGAACACATGTTCCCTCGACTCGCAGTCCTCCTCCTGGCCGTCTCCCTCGTGGTGGGTGTGGTCGCTCGGCCGTCCGGCGGCGCTGGGAAGCCCGTGAGCTACGTGGTCAAGCCGACGGACACCCTCTGGTCGATCGCGGCCGCCCGCTACGCGGGAGACCCGCGGCAGGGGATCTGGGAGCTCCAGCAGCGGAACCATCTGCACAGCACGACACTCGTGCCGGGGCAGCGCCTGGTTCTGCCGTAGGTCGCTCGGTCACGTCCTCGACGGCGATCTCTCCGCCTGGTTAGCGGGCGGTTGGTCCGCCCCTAGACCGTGGAGGCTCCCCGAAGAAAGGAGCCCTCATGAAAGGGATTCGAGTTCGATTGCCAGGCCCCGCGATGGTTGTCGCGATGCTGGCACTTCTCGTGGCGCTCAGTGGCACAGCGGTAGCTGCCGGGATCGTCCCGAAGGCGAAGGTTGCGTTGAATGCACTCAAGCTTCAGGGCAAGACTGCGGCGCAGGTCGCAGCCTTGGCACCGGCGCCGACAAGTGTGGGCGGCCTCGTCGCGGTCAAGACCGCGCCTTGGTCACTCGGACCCGGTGCGGTCAATGACTTCACGGTCACCTGCGACTCCGGCAAGAAGGTGACCGGCGGCGGCTTCGATGGTGTCGCACTAGGATTCCAGAGCCGGCCAGGCTCCGACGGCGCGAGCTGGAAGGTAACCCTCGGGAACCTCTCCGACTCATCGAGCTCGTCGGGGACGGTCTTCGCGGTTTGCATTGCCTAGTAGGTGCACGACGATCAGGTGCACGACGATCGCCTCGCCCGTTGCATGGCGGGGCGATCGTCTTTCGCGTGCGAATCCGTTCTGGCGAGCGGCTAGGACCCCGTAAGCGGTAAGCCGGCGGTGTAGACCTTCTCGCCCCGGAACAGGCGCTCCTCGGGATCCCAGGGAAAGAAGATCACGACCTTCCAGGCGAGCCGTTCACCGGAGGGCGGAAAGCCGAGCCACTCCGCCTTGTGCGTGCCGGTCACGTCGGCCTCCTCGCAGACGCCCTGCGGGCCGATCACGATGTCCGTCAGGTCAAAGTGAATGTCCGGAAATGCAGAGAGCAACTCCATGTAGAAGCGGGCCGCACCGTCGTGGCCCTCCCAGCGATGATGACTCTGCGCGAGCTCGTACACGCAGTCCGGCGTCAGTGTCGAGATCAGGCCCGGCAGGTCCCGTTCGTCCTCGGCGATCGAGTGGCGCTTCCAGAGCTCGCGAATCTCGTCGAGCTGGACCCCGGAAGCTTCGCGGCGGATCAGGTCTCGAACGTCTTCCGTCATGGGACGTTCCAGAAAGCGCGGAGCCGCTCGTTGAACGGCTCGCCGAGCAGTTGCGGATTGTGTGCTGACGGGAAGGTGGCCGACTCGGCGTTCAGTCGTTCGACGAGGACGTCGCAGATCGCGGCGAAGATGACTCCTCCGCGCTCAGCGGCCGTCGGGGGAGCCGAAGCCCAGTCGCCGCGCACGACGAGCGTTCGGATCCCGTGGAGCACCTCGAATGGAATCTCCGCCTCTGCAGGGCTTCGCTCGGACCACGACGCGGCAGCTGCTTCGAGCTGCCGCCCGGCGAGGATCTCGCCTGGCGCTGGAAATCCGAAGTTGTGCAGGAAGCGCGCGCGGTAATCGTTCGGGTCGCGGGCCTCGCGCGCCGCCTCGGCGAGGCGGGCGATGAACTGCTCGACGATCGGGGTCCCGCGAACGAGACCGAGCGCCGGGGGCTCGATCACGGTGAGGGAGAGCACAGCTCGAGGATTGCGTGCGGCGGCGAGCAACGAGACGACGCCGCCGTACGAGTGACCGACGATGTGCGCGCCGTCCGCCAAGAGCTCTGCGACGTCGTCGGCATCACGCTCGAAGTCCACGCGTCCGCTCGCCGGGCTGCCGCCGAAGCCGCGACGATCGACGAGCAGAAGCCGGTTCGAATCCGCGAGGGGACGCTGCTCGCGCCAGGTCTCCTCACCCCAGCCGAAGCTCCCATGAACGAAGACGGCCGGCTCGCCGTCACCCCACACCGTCACGTTCAGCTCGCTCGCGTGCTGCACGCGCCGAGCCTACAAGTCAGGCGATCGCCGCTACCCGGTACGGCTCGTCCGGCTCGTCCGAAGCCCGTGGTGTGTCCGGCTGAAACAGAGCGGGCCGCCGGCGGAAGGCGGCGAAGAACGCATCCACGACAGCGGGCGAGAACTGCTTCGCACGGCACCGCCGCACTTCGTCCGCCGCCTCGTCGACGCTGAGTGCCTGCCGATACGGGCGATCGCTCGTCATCGCGTCCCAGGCGTCGGCAAGCCCGACGATGCAAGCTTCCTCGGGAATCGCGCTGCCCGCGAGACGGTCGGGGTAGCCGTCGCCATCCCAGCGTTCGTGATGGTGCTTGATGATCGGTACGGCATCGTGCAGGCGGCTGAAGTGAGACACGATCTCCGCGCCGTCCGCGGGGTGACGCTTGATCGCTGCGTATTCGTCCTCGTTGAGCTTCCCGGGTTTGGTGAGGATGCTGTCCGGAACGGCGATCTTCCCGATATCGTGGAAGAGCCCCCCGAACCGGATCGCGTCGAGGCTTTCCGGCGCGAGCCCCAGCTCCTCCGCGACGGCGAGGGCGATCCCCTGGACTCGCGCCGAGTGGCCGGCCGTATACGGGTCCTTCGCGTCGACCGTTGCGTTCAGGCTCTCGATCGCCTCGAGCGAGCTCTCCTCGAGCCGGCGATACGAGTCCATCAGCTCGCGCGAGCGCGAGCGAAGAGTTACAGCCTGCCGCCTGATCGTCGAGGATGCCTTGCGGACGAGGAGCGCCAGCGCGGCGTACAGCGCCGCAAAGACCGCGATGACGACCATCCAGATTAGGCGCTGGCCCGAGGCGATGAAGCTCTCGGTGTGCTGCGGCTTGGCATAGATCTCGTAGGCCCCGAGCGCGCGCTTGCCGTCGACGCTCATGATCGGCGCATAGACCTCGAAGACGTGGTCGACGCCGAGCCCCTGTTCGACGGCGTTCTCCTCGCCGCCGAGCTTGCCGATCGACGCGTGCGCGCGTCGATTGGCGATCGTCTCGCCGAGGTCTCCCTGCAACGCGGATGAGAACCGACGGCCGATGCGCTCGGGCGCGCGGTTCGTCCAGACGAGCGTGCCGTCCGGTCGCCACACCTTGACCGTCAGGAGATCGGGCTGGCGCCGCAGCTGTGCCGCGAGCTGGAGCGGAAGATGCGGGGAGATGTGAAGCTTGTCGCCGCGAACGAGCTCGGGCCGGAGCACTCCGTCGACGTACTGCGTCAGGCTCGTGCTGGTGTCGTCGAGGGCCTGGCGCTCCAGCGAAGTCGTGGGGAGCCAGCCCAGCGTGGTCGCCCCGACGAACAGGATTCCCGCGCTCGCGAGCAAGAAGACATGCAGCAGCGTGACCGAGCGGCGGAGCGCCCAGCCACCGGAGACCCTGGGAACCGCGTGAGAAGGCATCTCGTTCTCAGGGCCGCTATCGGCCGACCCTCGGAATGACTTGAGGGTCCGAAACCTAGAATCGGCTCATGGATCTCGATCTCGTCTTCCTCGGCACCGCAGGCTCGATGCCAACAGCCCAGCGCGCTCCGGCGGCCCTGCTCGTCCGCCGCGGCGGTGACCGGCTGCTGTTCGACTGCGCCGAGGGAACCCAACGCCAGCTGCTTCGGTCGTCCGTGGGGCTCGTGGAGCTCGCCGAGATTTTCGTGACGCACTTTCACGCCGACCATATCCTCGGGCTCCCAGGCCTCTTCAAGACCTTCTCGCTACGAGGCCGCGAACGCCCCTTGGAGGTGTACGGCCCGCGCGGCCTCGCCGACCTGCTCGGATCGCTCAAACGAGTGGTCGGGAAGCTCTCGTACGAGGTGCAGGTGATCGAGTTCGAGCCTGGGGACGTGCTCGAGAGGCAGGACTACCGTCTCGCGACGTTCGCCGTCTCCCACGGTGTCCCGGCCGTCGGCTGGTCAGTCATCGAGGCCACCCGGCCCGGACGTTTCGACGTCGAGGCGGCGGATGCGCTCGGCGTGCCGAGCGGCCCGGCGCGCGGCGCGCTGCAGCAGGGGGAGTCGGTGATCTGTCCTGACGGAACGACGGTGAACGCCGATCAGGTCCTCGGTCCGCCCCGACCCGGCCGCAAGATCGTGATCACCGGCGACACCGCGCCGTCCGAGACGATCGTCGAGGCGGCGTGGGGTGCAGACGTCCTCGTCACGGAAGCGACGTTCTCGGAGGAAGAGCGCGACCGCGCCCAGGAGACCAGCCACCAGACTGCAGCCCAGGCGGCCGGCATCGCCCAACGGGCGAATGTCTCGCTGCTCGCCCTGACCCATCTTTCCAACCGCTACTTCGGTCCCGAGATCGCCCATGAGGCGCGCGAGACCTTCCCGGACACGGTCGTGCCGAAGGATTTCGACATCGTCGACGTCCCGCTTGCCGAGCGGGGCACGCCGCGGCTGGTCAAGGGTGGGGCGCTCCGCCGGCGCGAGCCGGAGGCCGTATCATCCGCGCCGCAATGACGGACCTGGTTCGGGTTGCGGTCGCCGGTGACGTCACCGAGGCGGAGGAGATCCAGCAGATCCTCCGTTCGGCAGGCATCGACGCCGAGATCGCCGCCGGAGAGGACGACTCCGTGACCGTTTCCGTTCCCGAGTCAGCGGTCGAGCAGGCACAGGACGTCATCGAAGCCATGACCGAGCCCGAAGACGTGATCGGCGAACCGTAGTATTGGAGGGTAATGGGCCTGGTGGTCTTCCGTGGCCGTCCGTCCGCGACATCGTCGCGGCCGCGGCCAGCACTTTCTCCGCAGTAGCAAGCTCGCCGCGGAGCTGGTTCGCACTGCCGGGATCCGGCGGGGCGACCTCGTCGTCGACCTCGGCGCCGGCACCGGCACGCTCACGGCGGCGCTGCTCCAACGCGGAGCGTCCGTGGTCGCTGTCGAGATCGATGCCGGGCTCGCCGCCGGTCTGCGCCGGCGTTTTCCCCACGTCCGAGTCGTCGAGGACGACCTGCTCCGTGCTGCCTTCCCGGGCAGGCAGTTCAAGGTCGTCGCCAATCTGCCGTTTGGATGTGCCACGGCGATTCTCCGCCGGCTGCTCGATCCCCGGGTGTTGCTAGAGAGCGCCGATGTGATCGTCGACTGGCACGCGGCGTCCAAGCGTGCCTCTGTGTGGCCTGGCACCCAGCTGAGCGCATACTGGGGCGCCTGGTTCGAGCTCTCGGTCGTCCGCCGGCTGCCACGCTGCGTCTTCGCGCCGTTCCCGTCGGTCGATGCCGGAGTGCTCAGGGCCGTCCGGCGCAGCGAGCCGCTCGTCCCGGCGTCGGAACGTGGCGCCTACGAGGCATTCTCGCGCGCGGCTATCGCCTCGGTATCCGGTCGGTCGCGACGCCGCGGCAGCTGAAGCGCTCAGAAGCCGAGCTCGGCATCGCCCGGCAGGCGCGGCCGCGCGACCTCGACGCCGCTCAATGGGCACGTCTCTGGCGCGCTGTCCGGCAAACCGTCTAGAGTCCGGTCCGATCTGAACCCCTTTAAGCCGGTCCAGTGAGGCCGGGAAGGAGTCACATGAAGCTGCCTGGCCGCACACCTTCGACTCTGCCTGT
>WNGK01033296.1_pt1 | contig 11228 bp, 15 predicted proteins | sample 5400601 | NCBI WGS metagenome assembly WNGK01 (sample SAMN13153376, study PRJNA577476) | soil metagenome | isolation source: 60 cm soil or saprolite under Garry oak tree replicate 1 | place: USA:California | collected 2016-06-15
CGTGTGCAAAGTTAAATAGTTGCTTCATCGATGTCAATGCTTCTTTGCATCACTTTTCAAATATCTGTGGATGTAAATGTGGAAAACCGGAGCGAATATCAGCCCAGCTGCAACAGCGTGCAAGAGAACCAATTCAACGTCTTGACGGCTGAACACACGTCACGCATTGTTAATCCAGCACACGTCACAAACATGTCGAATCTCGTTGCTTACGTCGATGGCGGATCTCTCGGGAATCCGGGTCCCGCGGGAATCGGAGTCGTAATCGATGGTTCTGCAGACGGGACGATCAAAATCGAGAGATCGATCGGGCATCAAGACAACAATGTTGCCGAGTATGCCGCTCTCCTCGAAGCGTTGCAACTCGCTTTGGAACTGGGTGCCAGCACGCTCCATGTCTTCTCCGATTCCGAAGTAGTGGTCAAGCAGATGCGAGGGGAATACGCCTGTCGCAGCTCGCGGCTCTATTCTCTGCATTGGACCTGCCGAAAATTGGCCCATTCGCTCGACTTCTCCATATCGCACATTCCTCGCGAAGACAACGTTGAAGCCAACCGCCTGGCAAATTCGGCCGTCCGAAAAAGAGTTCGATAGTCGCGAACAAACCGGGGCCGGCATGCGCCCTGTCCACTGGCTCACTTGCTGTGTCTGGGTAGACGCCCAGCTTTCCATAGGACGGTTCTCAAGAACTACTTTGTACCGGCAGGGCCAATCACCCGAACAATCACGCGCCCCATATTGGGGAGGGCGGCCACCTCAAATGCTAAGAAGGGGCAACATTCGCGCTCTGCTACAATCAATTCCGCTATAAGGCCAATCCACTCGCCATCACCCGGAAGGCGAAAAGCATAACCTTCCTGAAGTTCCTCAATTTCAATGACTGCAGACCTGAATTGGGCAAGAAGCGTTGCTTCGCGATCACGCAATTCTAGGTCGTCGGAGAACAAGCTAACGGCGTGTTATCGAAACGATCTTTCATGGCCGGCTCGCGGGAGGTACGATCCCGTTCATCCGGAGGTATTCGACAATCTGTCCATAACGGTCACAAGCATGCATCAACGACTCCACAACGAGTGCTAAGCGAGTCACTTCGCCCCTTTTCACAGGCGAGATTGGCGAGGGATTCACCGACGCGTCCGTCTGGCCGATAGCTTCGATGGCTTTGGACAAATGCGCGAATGAGCCATTCAGGTAATTGAGTATTTCGGCTTTGGTTCTTACAGCTTCAGGCCCGATTTCGTCGCCTGCATATGCCGGTGGTTCTTCTCCCAAGGCTGCTGCGGCCAGAATGCGGTTCGTCGCGGACAGGTGTTTAACCATTTGACCAAACGTACGTACGCCCTTGAATTCCCCATCAGTCGGGGCAAACCCGAACTTGTCGGCGGGCATGGCATCCACCGCAGGTATGATTTGTTTCTGGGCAATTTTCAATAGGGACTGCAGTGCGCGCTTTAAAGCTCGCTTTAAGGCAAGACGAATGACGGCATCCCCTTGTGACGAGTCAACGCAGCGACAGGATCCATGCCGCGGCGAAGCAACCGGTACCAATGGCAATGCCGATGGCAGGACGCGAAACCAGTAACGCAGGGCGAGAGCCAGATAGACGCAGCAGATCAGGGTCAGCGCTGCCACGATGCCGACGGGAAGCATTCTGATTCGGCCCCGGCCCAGATCGCAAGCGCGGCAAATAGCAAGACACCAAGACTGTGGCTGAAGTTAAAGCCAATCCATGCTCGCCACATATCCGTGGCCCCACCCGACAGCCTGACGGCCGAATTGGCCATCGCGTGTGCAACTGAAGGATCGACCGGGACAAGCCGTCGCGGATTGCGCAGATCCAGCAGAGTGTAAATGGCATGCAACCCGCCTAGCACACCGAAGACTGCACCTCCGAGGATGAGCAGGATGGCGATGATGGGTGATGGAGTTTTCGGACTCATTGGGGGAATTACCACTGTCAAGATTGTGTTCTCCTAATCGCGCCCCTCGATTGCGTTTGCTTCTCCAGAGCGCCACTCTTCAAGTCTCGCATTATCGCGCAAGAGTCCCTCAGGAAATGCTTTTCACAAACAACACCCGGTGTTCTCCCTTGAGTTCGTAGTTGACCGTGCATGGCACGCCTTGCCATTCTCCAGTTACACGTTCAACCTCAAAACCCATTCGCGTGTGAAACGCGATAGATCCAGTGTTCAGCGGCGACGTTATCGAGCGAACGGTCGTGCAGCCAAGTTTGCGAACCGTCTCAAAAAACGTTGAGTAGAGTTGGCGTCCCAACCCGCCTCTGCGATGATTGGGATGAATGCCGACAAAATGAATGTATGCCTGGTCGGGATAAGTCTGAGAGACAAAACCAGCCAGGAATCCGAGGACCGCGCCCGCTTCCTCAATGGCAAAACTGGTTGAGGAAAAATGGACGAACAAGACCCTGGGCAGCAGGTAGGATATCTTTCGATCGCCCCACCAGTCGTCAATGACCGCAATGATTGGGTCGTAGTCAGTCTCATGGAGATGCCGGACGTTCATTGCACTGTCAACTCCATCAACCGAGTCCGCGGGAATCAGTTTTGGAGCTCCACTGTCTCCCAATGAACTGCCTCGCTGTTCGTCAAAGGCGACCCGCTAGTCCCGGAAAATGTCAACGTTCCTTGGAACAAGTCTCGTAAGCTGTAACTTGCCTTTCGGAATGTTCAGTCCTCGCGCTTCGAACCAGCGAAGTGGCACACTTGTTTTTTCAGTTGACTTGTTACACATTGGTCACGAGCCGTGACGCCGTCTTTCATTCTTCTGAATGAGTCAATACTTATCGGGTAGTCAGGGCTGGTTGCCAAGAGAAAAGCTCCTGCGGATGCCGAGAATACGTCAGGGCAGACTTAACACCCGTTCCCGCCGTCATCCCAACCGCAAAGGCCAACAGGAGCCATCCGCTTAACTGGCTAGCCACTCGGGTGTGCAAACCCAGAAGGAGAGCGACTGCAAGTAATGTCTCGGCGGCGGTTATCAACCAAGCCCGGACCGGAATCACAACACTCGGGAACCAAGGATTGAGTTTCGCGGCGTACATCAGATGAGTCATGTCTCCCCAAGCGACGTTCGTAGTTCCGTAGGATCCCCAAACACCGAAGCGGTCGGTGACAGAAGTAAGAAACGCACCCGCCAACCCAACGCGAAGAAACAGAGTCGCGTATTCGCGTAATCCGAACCCGATGCTTCGTTTCTCCAGATTAGTCATAGCCCGTTACGGCATGCAAAAATGCTTTGATAAGAGTCCTCGATTAACTTTGGCATACTCTAAGGACCGCGGCCGTATCTATCACCATTCCCTCGCGGACTCCATTGCTTGACGTCACTGTGTTTGGCGATTACCCCTTCGCTTTCGTCAAGAATCTAGCAACAGCCGCCGTATCGAAATAGAACATTTGGGCGCGCGCAAGTTTCCCTTCGCGGAAGTGGTAGAGCCCGAGCACCTCTTCGTCGAGACTGTCCCCATCGGTCGTGCGCCCGCGCTGGTGCCATAGAACAACAACATTATCGCCATGGGCGGCTACGACTTGAGCATCCATTTTCCTTTCCGTCTCAGTGGGCTGCCAAGGCTGCCAGGTTGCGCCCCAGCCGCCGGGCTGCGGTTCCACGCCGCGAAAAGTTCCACCATAGGGCAATGATGGCGGCCAGTGGATTTCAAAGTCTGGTTGCAGGAAACTGCGAAATTGGGCGTCGTTTCGCTCTTCGATTGCCCGGAAGATAGCAAGGATCGTCTTGCTATTCTCCTGCTCTTTGTTGAGCATCGCACCCTCCTGAGAGTTATGCATAAGCCTGTGAAATGGCGAGGCGGCAGACCCAAGGCATAGCCCCATGATTGCTGTGACAATTGCTTTACGACCCGTAGACATTCCTGCCGTGGTCATAACTTTGGAATTACGACGGAAAACCGGGCGACCGTTCAACACGCTCCGCCTGTAACAGGTGACGGCGTTCGTGTCTGGAAACGATCTCTAACCCTGCTCCGACCGTGAACCGGATGGCAGGAATGAAAGGATTTTTGAAGCGTATGCGGTTTACATCGTAAACACCAGCGTGACGAATGAGTTCGTGTGCCGCTTGGTTACTGCGACGGAAGCGATCCAGGACGGAGCGCTCCACTCGCGCGCCCGGCACAATCTTGTTCGGCGCGCGAGCGTGCTTGCTCTGCAGGGATGGCTCGATGTAGTTCTTAATAAACCACCGACTCGGCAACCCCAGTGTGATCTCCTGAACCCGAGAAATCGGTTTACCTTCCAGCGAACTTGAGATCGCCGGCAGATACACTTCGTTGAAAATACACAAGTGTTCGAGACATTGCCCGACACTCCATACACCTGGCCCCGACTGCCAGTTAAGTTGCTCTGGACTGAGCGCAGTGACCAATTCTTGAGCTCTTTGATCCGCAGCATTAAATTCGGCGATCAATCGTAGGGCCCAAGCAACCGAGTCCACGTGCGCTCCTTGTTGTTAGTTCCTGTATTAACCGGCGAAGGAAATTTCGGAATAACATAAGAGCTACGCGTCAGGCGCAGAATGCCATATCCATGATTAAAGCGTGAGGATTGGTATGATGACAAGGGCCATTATGAGCTAATGTGAAGAGGCCATTCACTGGCGTTCCATTAAGAAATGCCGAAGCCAATTACAGGCACGATGTTCACCATCAATCTGGACCTCTCGTCGGGCACTCCTCTGTTCAAACAACTGTATGAGCTGATTCGCAATGACATTCTTGAAGGCCGTCTGCGAGCGGCGACGCGCCTGCCGGCGTCGCGAACGCTCGCCACAGATGTCGGTGTATCAAGAACGACCGTCGTGAATGCGTTCGACCAGCTTCGCGCTGAGGGCTATCTCCAGGGCAAAGTCGGTTCCGGTACGCGTGTAGTGTCCACATTGCCTGAGACCACCATGAGCGCCGCTCCTCCAAGCGCTTCCGTCAGGCAGCCTCTGCCACTCGATGCCCGCATCACCTACAGCATCCGACGACGCTGGCCAGACATCATTGCGACAGAAACGTCCACGGCACGTCCGCTGCGGCCAGGGAATCCCGATCTGAATGCGTTCCCTCGCGACCTCTGGGCTCGCCTGACCGCAAAGTACTGGCACAACGCCCATCCCGCCCTGCTGGGCTACGGTGATCCGAGGGGATATCAGCCCTTTCGCGCCGCCATCGCCGACTACGTGAGGCGAGTGCGCGGAGTCCGTTGCGATGAAAGACAGGTATTGGTAGTCGCAGGCTCACAGCAGGCGCTGCATCTCTGTGCCCAGGTTCTCCTTGAGCGCGGCGATGTTGCATGGATGGAAGACCCAGGCTACCCGGGAGCTCGCGCGGCGCTGATGAGCGTGGGGGCGCGCCTTGTACCGAGGCCCGTAGACGGCGAAGGGCTTGTGCTTGAAACCAGGAAATTGACTAGCACAAGCAGGCCGAGACTGGTGTATGTAACCCCGTCACATCAGTGTCCGTTGGGCGTGGTCATGAGCGTCACCCGAAGACTGGAATTACTCGATTTCGCGGTCCGCACAAAGGCATGGATTGTGGAAGATGACTATGACAGCGAGTATCGATACTTCACCCGGCCCGTAGCAGCGCTGCAAAGCCTAGACAGGCGGGATCGCGTCATCTACGTCGGCACAGTCAGCAAAACCCTCATCCCCGCGCTTCGGATCGGCTACCTGATCTTGCCCGAGTCTCTTCTCGAGGCTTTCACACGAGCGCGTAGAGCGATGGACCGGCAACCTGCCATCGCTGATCAAGCTGTTCTTGCCGAGGTCGTGTCCGAAGGTTGGCTCGAGAAGCACATCAGGCAGACACGGATACGTTATCTGGAGCGGCAAAGAGTATTGGTTAACGCCATCCAGAGCGAGATGCCAGATCTCCTTGCCGCACCCGCCTCTGATGCAGGGATGTACTTGGTGGCGTATCTCAAGAACCGCATAACCAGTGTCGACGCTGCGCGTCGGGCGGCAGCAAATGGTGTTGATTTGGTACCGCTCTCCGCCATTCTCGCTCGGGCATTTAACGAGAGACGGACTGGTGCTTGGGTATGGAGCGTATGGCCCTGGACAAATCCGAGCTGCGGTAAAAAAGCTGTCTCAAGCATTAAGAGAGACGCACGGTGATCAAGGCTCCTGACCAGCAGCGCGCCCGCTCTTGGTAAATGGACTGCGGAATCCGTCAGCCAATGGCCCTTGACCAAAAGGCACCTTGGAGCGACCATGCACAGCATCCTATGGCAGGATTAACAACCTGATCGTCAGAACTACAGACCAACTGGTAAATGGGCGAACTTCGTGTCTCAGTGCGGTGGCTTGTCACGGAAGGAGCAGATGAAGGCGCATCCGCTGATTCAAACTGAGCGCCTCTTGCTTCGTGAATTTCGCGACGCGGGGACTCAGAGATCGCTGTCCATTTCGCCGTGTGTGCATCTGGCGACCCGGGACCCTTTGTCGGGTACATCGCTCTTAGAGACATCGACATCGAGCACGGTTGTGCAGAATTAAGCTTCTGGATCTCCGAAGCTCACGGTGGCAAGGGATACGCCACGGAGGCTGCGCTCGCGGCTATCCGCTTCGGTTTCGACACACTGTGCCTAAACCGTATCTGCGCCTACCACATGGTCCGTAATCCTGCATCAGCGAGAGTTCTCGCGAAACTCGGCATGCGCGAGGAAGGCCGTCTGCGACAACGTGTGCGCAAATGGGGTGTGTTTGAGGACGTTCTGGTATGGGCAGTGGTCCGAACTGAATGGCAAGACCTGCCCTGGGTTTCGAGTTAGCTTACTCTGTGAGTTTATGTGGAAGCGCCATGAAAGTGTTTGTTGCAGGTGCGGCTGGTGCGCTGGGATCTCATGTAGTGCGACGTCTGAGTCGTGACGGTCACGAGGTGGTGGGGTTCACTCGAACGCCAGCCCACGCGGAAATCGTCACTCAGTCTGGAGGCGCCCAAGCGATCATCGGTGATGCGCTGGATCCTTTCAGCGTTCGTTCTGCCCTGGAGAAAACCAAGCCGGAAGCCGTCATCCACGCACTCACGGCGATTCCCAAACGAGGCCCTTGGCGTGCCTCTGATTTGAAGCCTACGAACGAGCTAAGACGTAGGGGCACTCGTAATGTTCTCGATGCGGCTATCGCGGTCGCGACCCGTCGAATTGTGGTCGAGTCGATGGTGTTCATTTACGGTTATGGCGATTTGGGCGCCGGCTGGCTGAATGAGGAGACGTGCCCTGCGAGGAGCGTGCAGCAAACTTGGTTGCGTCCTTCCATCGATGCTCTCGTGGATGAGGAGAGTCAGGTACTGGAGGCGACGCGGGACGGCAAAATTCAGGGCGTCGTCCTCAGGTTTGGAGGTTTCTATGGGCCGAATGCGGGAACCGAAATCATGACACGACTGGTTCGCCGTCGCTGGCTGCCGGTTGCGACGAATGCAGCGAATTCAGCCATTCCATTAATTCACATTGAGGACGCGGGATCTGCAGTTGTCGCCGCTCTCTACCGTGGTCGTTCAGGCGAAGTCTACAACATCGTCGATGACGAGCCGGCGCGCTTTGCTGACGTCGTTCGGTACCTCGCTTCGACCATGGGCGCACCACCGCCTCGGACCGTCCCCAGGTGGTTCGTGCAACTTGTTACACCTTTCGCGGTGGCAGCAATGCTGGATACTAGGCTGCGAGTTTCCAACGCCAAGGCAAAACAAGAACTTCAATGGACAACCCGCTTCCCGAACTATCGTGCTGGAATCGCTGAGTTCTGGCGCACATTCAAGGATTCGAAAAACACGTTTCCATGATTTCCCCTGACTTCAACATCGGTTTAACTGGCACCTTTTTACAGAGACAACAAAAGGGCTCTGCTCTCAAATGCTTATCAATGGGCCTACATTGCGCACGTCACAAACATGCATGAAACCTAAATGGTCGGATGTGCAAAGCGCTCGACAGCTTCTTCGCCGCCATTTTCCGCCCACTCGATTGTTGTTTGCGTCATCGCTCAGTCGAGGAACTCACGCGCAAGTTTATCTGAAATTGGAATCGGAGATGCCAACTGGGTCATTCAAAGTCCGCGGCGCGGTGTACGCACTGCATAGTGAGATGAAGCAAAGGTCGGTAAGCGAAGTAGTCGCCTCAAGCACAGGAAATCACGGCGCAGCAGTGGCCTATGCGGGAAAACTGCTGAATGTTCCTGCGAAGATCTTCCTTCCGCGTAACGCCAATCCGACAAAGCAAAGGCGGATACGGGAATTGGGAGCAGAGATAGTCGAGCACGGTAAAGACATTAGTGAGGCGTTCGATAGCGCAAATGAATATGCCAGTCGAACGGATGCTTTCTTGTTAAACGATGCCACGAATCCTAATGTTCCGGCAGCAACAGCGACGATTGGCGTCGAAGTCATTGAACAGTTGCCTGAGGTTGCGGCGATTTGGGTGCCAATGGGCGATACGGCACTGATACGTGGAATTGCTTTTGCCACGAAACATCTGCGGCCTGCAATCCGTATTGTCGGGATTCAAGCGGAGCGTGCACCCGCCTATTATCTGTCCTGGAAAAGAGGCGCCACGGTCAGCACGGATACTTGCGACACGATAGCCGACGGGCTCGCCACTCGCATTCCGATGCAAGACAACGTGACCGCCATCCGCGAACTTGTGGATGACGTTCGGCTGGTAAGTGAAGCGCAGATGCTGGGAGCTATTGAGCATCTCCTAATGCAGGAGCACATCGTCGCAGAGCCGGCCGGCGCAGCTAGCACGGCAGGGTGGCTGGCCGATTCCAGCTCTGCGGCGAATGGCCCGATCGCATTGCTTGTCACTGGAGGTAACATTTCGGAACCGATCCTGCGGCAAGTCTTGGACCGGCCATAGCATGAGGCTGGGGTGAGCTTGCATACGAAAAGATGGAGGCAGTATGACGCCCAAGGACCCACTGCAAGTTGGAATGCTTTGCTATCCCAGGCTTACTCAACTGGACCTGACAGGACCGTATGAAGTTCTGTCTCGAATGTCGGATACGCAGGTTTACATTCTTTGGAAAGATACCGGTCCTGTGAAAACCCAGGGCGGCTTTTGCATCGTTCCCGATCGCACGCTGCGGGACGCACCGAGATTAGATTTGCTGGTTGTGCCCGGTGGCCTCGGGCAGCAGGATTTGATGGAAGATGATGAGATATTGAACTTTCTTAAACTTCAGGCTGAGACTGCGCGTTACATGGTCTCGGTATGCACCGGCTCACTTCTTCTTGCAGCAGCCGGGCTGCTTCGTGGTTATCGTGCTACCTGTCACTGGATGTTTCTTCCCTTGCTGAAACCGTTGGGTGCAATTCCGACTGCAGAGCGCGTAGTGAAACGACGGACGGGACTCCCCAGGGTGGAATTATCTCCCCCGCGATCGCTAACTGCGCGCTGGACGGCCTTGAACGACTCTTGCGGGAAAAATATCCAGCAGGAAAACGTCTCAAGTCCCTTGGAGGTGAGAAACCGTGTGTTAATCTCGTCCGTTAGGCGGATGACTTCGTCATCACCAGCAAATTGAAAGAATTACTGGAAGGAGAGATCCAACCCCTCGTCGAGCAGTTCCTGCAAGAACGAGGTCTGGAACTCTCTCCTGCGAAGACCGTCATTACGCACGTGGCGCACGGCTTTGATTTCCTCGGACAAAACGTGCGCAGATATCCTAACGGGAAACTGCTCATCAAGCCCTCCAAGAAGAATGTTGGAACCTTCCTGGATGGCATCCGACGAACTATCAAAGCTGCGCAGGGCGTGTCTGCCGCCGACTTGATCGATCAACTCAACCCAAAGATTCGCGGTTGGGCGAACTATCATCGGCACGTGGTGAGCAAACGCACCTTTGGAAGCGTCGATCACACCCTCTTCTCGAGTCTGTGGCAATGGGCACGACGAAGGCACCCGAACAAAAACTCGCGCTGGCTCAAATCGAAATATTTTGCACAGCGCGGGAATCGTGACTGGTCCTTCTTCGGTGAAACCTGCGATGACGAAGGACAGCCAAATAAAGTCTGGCTGTACTACGCCAAGAGCACTCCCATCCAACGGCACGTCAAGGTCAAAGGCGAAGCCAACCCGTACGATCCAACCTATGAAACCTATTTCGAAGAACGGGAAGGGGCTCACATGCTGGAAACGTTTCGGGGTACTCGCACTCTTCGCTCTCTCTGGTATGAACAACGTGGACTCTGCACGCTGTGCAATACAAAAATCACCCGGATCACAGGCTGGCGGCTTCATTACTGCGTCCCCCGTGTGATGGGTGGTTCGGCAGCTGCTACGAACCGCGTTCTACTTCATCCCGAGTGCCATGACCGGGTTCATCGTCAACGTCTTTCCGTTTCGAAACCGCGTCTCCTATAAAGAGGCGTTCGAAGCGCTCGAGCTGGGTGAAGGGAAACCTTCCCGCCCAGTTCTGAGAGGGCCGGGCGGCCGCAAGGCCGCCTGGCTACTCGGTAACAATTCACAAGTGGCGAGTTGAGCTGGTCAACGGTACAGCGGAACCAATTAACGATGGGTTTGTTTTAATTCGCGCCACGCCGAGGCCGCTGTGAGTCCGACTAGAGCAACCGCCCCTGAGCCCATGCGAGCGCGCCTTCGAGATAGATCGGCTCCAGTCCATCCGTCCTTTCTCACGCTCTCCACGTTGCTCCAGATGGATACCGCGAACACTCAAGCTGCCACCGCAAACATTCGCTTGCGGTGGAATTATCGTCCGGATAGCGACTTATACGTGATCTACACTGCCGGCCAGCGCTTTGCTAGCCTGGTCGCGACCAATCCACCACAGTTTTATGAGAATCGCTTTGCCACTAAATTCACATATTCCTGGCGACAGTGAGGTTAATATGAAATGGATTACACGGAAAGACATCAAAGTTGATCGCGTGGCGTGTCCCTGGCTGATTAGGAAGTTCGTCGATCCGCAGGCGGAGTTCCTGTTCGTCGAGGAGAAAGATCTGCTGGAGAAGGCGAAGCAGGAAAAGGCGATCCCTTTCGACGCTCCGAAGATTGACGCGATAAAGCTTAACCATCGCGATTCGCGGTGTACGTTCGAAGCGATTATTGAAGACTATTCAATCTCCGATGTTCCCGCACAACGGTTAGCTCTCATCGTCCGCGCTGCGGACGTCAAGGGTCAGGAGGGCGTGGCACCAGAGGGGATTGGCCTCCGTTCCATTGCTCAAGGCTTCGCGGCTATGGGCCTGT
>WNGK01007745.1_pt1 | contig 11225 bp, 11 predicted proteins | sample 5400601 | NCBI WGS metagenome assembly WNGK01 (sample SAMN13153376, study PRJNA577476) | soil metagenome | isolation source: 60 cm soil or saprolite under Garry oak tree replicate 1 | place: USA:California | collected 2016-06-15
CGAGCTTCTGCATGAACACGGGCAGATCGTGGTAGTCCATGGCCTTGTGGCTGCCGCGTATGGTGCCACGCTTCAATTGCTTCGGCATGATCGGCTTCAGTCGGCTGTCCCAATCGGCCGGGTTGTGTTTCGGCCGCAGGTTCAGGGCTATGGCGGCGTCCAGAATCTTCTTGAGCCGCTGGCGCGTGTCGCGCGAGATCTCGCGCTGATGCCAGACCTTCCGCAGAACGGCAACAACGTGTTCGGTCTCGATCTCGTCGAGCCGCAGCCTGTGCAGCGGTTTGGTGATCACCTGCACGATGCGCTTGAGCTTGTTGCGCGCGGCCTTGTGTTTTAGGCCGGTCTCATAGGTCTGCCGCCATTCCTCGGCGAACTCGCCGAACAGGCGCGATCCTTCGCGGCGCTTCTGGTCATCGCGGTGCTCTCTCGGATCGGTTCCCTTGGCGAGCAGTCGCAACGCGTCAATCGCTTTGTCCTTGGCCTCAGAGAGCTTAAGGCCCGCTGGCTTGGCTGAGCCGAGTCCCATCTTTTTCACGACGCCGTTGCGCTGGTAGCGGAACGCCCAGCGACGGCCGCCACTTGGCGTAACGATCAGATAGAGGTTGTTGCCGCACGGGTATTCGCCGGGGCCAACGGTAAGATAGTTCTTTGCGGTGATATTGGGCTTTTCGGTTCTGAGCTGCATGGGGGATTCGAACTCCCGACCCTCGCGCGGCAACGGCGCTTCGGGAGGTAAGGGAGATTCTAACTCAGATCGAGGGACAGTCAAAGGGACGTTCTGGCGGCGGCCGTCGACGACAGCCGACGACGCGCAGCAGCCGCCGATAACGCGAGAAACCCCTATTTTACCTGGCTTTATTGGACGTTGTGGCGACGACCGGCGGTGGCGGGTGAAGGGCGGCGAAGGTGGGGTTGGCGCGCTCGGAGAGATTCGAACTCCCGACCCTCGGATTCGAAGTCCGATGCTCTATCCAGCTGAGCTACGAGCGCGCAAGTCTTTTCAACGGCTTAGCCTGATGCCTAAATCCTTTAGGCGAAGGCCGCCGAAAACATTTTCGGCTTTCTCGATTATCAGACTTGGCCGGAGAGGGCTAGGCGACCTTGCGCTGGTCGCGAAGCTGAAATTCCAGCTCTTCAATGAGCTGGGCGAGCCGCTCCCTCGTGAGAGGATCGGTCGGCTCCATAGCCAGCCGCCGGGCCTGCTCCAACTTCCGCTCCAGTTCTCGACGGTTCGCCCGCGACATTTAAGTGCTCCTGCCAATTGGACGGCGAGGACCGCTAAAATGTTCACGGATTTCTATAGGAGTCGTTAACTCCCGCTTTCTCGCGTGACGTAACTCACAGGTATTCTGTGGGCGGACGGGGTATTCCACCACTGGACGGGCACGCGTTTGCGCGCGGATTGCTAGCGCGGCGGCCTTAGCTCGCTGGCCATCCAGCCCACGGCGTCAGTCTTCATGGGATCGATGGGAAAGGAAACTTTCAGGGTCCAGTGGCAGGTGCTGCACTCGAAAGTACGCTCCTCAACACCACGTTTGCCTGGAGAGATCCGAGCTAATCCCATCCTGTGCTTGCAGGTAGGACACGACGGTCGCTCAGCAATGGAAGTGCTCATCACCACCTAATATATCCAGAGCCAACGATAGGCGGGATCAGGAGTTTAGGTCGGTACCCTTACCGACTCTCTCCGACAAAATTTGGGCACAATTCTCAAGAGGCCCGGGAACCACACTAAAAAATCTGAATTAGTTCCGCAGGTCACGGGTGGATGCGTGACCGGCACGGCCTTTGCCCTGAAGCCCCCTATCCCCGAAGGGCGGGGTCGTGCTTGTTTGGGTCCACCAAATCTCAAGTTAGCCGATTTCGGGGCAGCGCCTCAAAGCGCATTTGTGTGCAGTGTCACTCCGTTGAGCCTACGGGTCGGCGCTATCTCTCCGTCAAGCCAATCCTGTTCATGAGCTAGCGCGCGCCAGGCAGCCTCCATTCTTTTGTACCGCCGATACGTTGGCTCGTTGCTCGCGCTCTCCGCGAGTTGCGCACAATGCTCGGCGTTTTCGCGGAAAATTTCAGATTGCTTCACGCTATCCTCCCGGGGGTAATTTACGGACATGTTTTAACCCTCAACTAATTCTTCGAGTTCCATTAAAGCCACGGGCGATTTTGCAAAAAGTATTTTCTTCCATGCACAGAGATGAACAACCATTCAGGAATCGCCTCACTTACAACTTGAGGTCATCTAACCGTCCCAGTGCAGGAGAAGGGGGCCCGAAGGCCCCCGAAGTTTCCATCATTACCAGTGCCGCCAATGGCGGTGCCGCCATCCCCACGGACGGCCGTAGAACCGCGGACCACCGTAGAAGCCGTAGGCTCCGTAATAGTTCGGTCGCCACCAGCATCGTCCCCACGGATTGCAAACCAACCGTACCTGGTCGATGTTCGACACTTGGTTCGCGTGGGGAAGTCCATTTGGCATCGCCGACGCCGAAGCAGACGTGAGCGCAATGCCGCCAAGAGCCGCGATTCCGACAAGTGCAAGTTTAAGCTTCATGGGATTATCCTCCTCGGTAAATCCAAAAACCGGGAGCAAGGTAAATAGTTGCATCTGAACAGGGGATGACCGACAAATTAATCCTGATGAACGAGCATTAAGCTGTCAAAGCGATGAGCGTGCGGATGCGGACAGCCTTTGCAACTCCCGCAGATCTTTCAAATGCAAATGCAAAATCTCCTCCATCTCCGTCCGCGCGGAGAACGGGCTTGTAGAGTGCGACTTTGCGTTGCTCCACCGGCTACTTGGGAAAATGGTGCTCGACGAAATCGCCGATCAGCGTCTGGCTGCAATGAGAGCGAGACGTGCACGGCGACAGCACCGGATCAGTTGCAGGGGTGCCTGCGGCGGTCCTGGCCGAGATAGGCTGCCGCGCTCTGCGCGCAGTGAACGGTCGCGGGGCCATCATAATAGGCGAAGGTGCCGGGCAGGGGCCCAGGTCCGTAATTATGCTTGAAGCTGATTTCGTAGGGCAGCAGATAAGGCCGAACGTGGTGGCTCCGCGCCTGCACCAGGCTCGGCGTCACGGCCAAGGCGGCCAGAATTGCGGTGGCTGACAGGAGCTTTAGTTTGGTCATGAGCATTCTCCGGGAAGTGGATGAAAACCAAGATACTTTAGGTCATGTCCGGTTTCCTTGCGAACGTGGCGCGAAGGGTGCCAAAAATTTCCACAGGATAGGTTTTTTGGGCCCTCCGAGATACTTAACCAGATTCCAACATAGTAAGGCCAGAGTTGTGCCGTCTGCTCCCTTAAGCGTCCGATTTTCCCGGCTCCGACAGCTTCTACCCGGCTTCTCGTCGACCCATGCGCATCACGGTCCCGCTTCTGCTGTTGCTTTCGCTTCTGGCCGCTGCGCCGGCGCGCGCCGATCTGCATATCACCCGCGATCACGGCGGCTATGTCGACGAATACAAGGCGAAGTATCAGCACATCCGCGATCGCCATGAACGCGTCATCATCGATGGCATCTGCAATTCGGCCTGCACGCTGGTGTTCGGCATCGTCCCGATGAACAAGATTTGCGTGACGCCACGCGCCAGCCTTGGCTTCCACCAGGCGTATTACGACAAGGCCTTTACCTTCGGCATCAAGGTCACCACCGCGGCAGGGACCTCCGACCTGATGTCGTATTATCCCGATACGGTGAAGGACTGGATCCGCCGCAACGGCGGGCTGACCACCGAGATGAAGAAGATCAAGAACGGCGAAGAGCTCTGGAAGATCGTCGATCCCTGTCCCGAAGAGTTTTAGGCGTCATATTTCCGGCTGTCGACCAGTGATGATGGCGCGCTGCGCCACATCCAGGGCACCACATTCCGAACTCCCTAAAACGTTACCACGCCGCGAATGGATTCGCCGCGCTTCATCAGCTCGAACGCGTTGTTGATCTCGGCAAGCGGCATCACATGAGTGATCATCGGATCGATCTCGATCTTGCCCTGCATATACCAGTCGACGATCTTGGGCACGTCGGTGCGCCCGCGCGCGCCGCCGAACGCGGTGCCTTTCCACACCCGGCCCGTTACCAGTTGAAAGGGTCGCGTTGAAATCTCCGCGCCCGCGGGCGCCACGCCAATGATGATGGACTGGCCCCAGCCGCGATGGCAGGCTTCCAGCGCCTGCCGCATCACCGTGACGTTGCCGGTGCAGTCGAAGGTGTAATCCGCGCCGCCGATCTGGTCGGCGCCCGATTTTGTCATATTGACGAGATGCGGGACCATGTCCTTGCCGAGATCTCTTGGATTGACAAAGTGGGTCATCCCGAAACGCTCGCCCCACGCCTTGCGGTCGTTGTTGATGTCGACCCCGATGATCATGTCGGCGCCGGCAAGCCGCAGACCCTGCAGCACATTCAGTCCGATACCGCCCAAGCCGAACACGATCGCCTTGGCGCCTTGCTCGACCTTGGCGGTGTTGATGACGGCGCCGATGCCGGTGGTGACGCCGCAGCCGATGTAGCAGACCTTGTCGAACGGCGCGTCCTTGCGGATTTTCGCTACCGCGATCTCCGGCAGCACGGTGAAGTTCGAAAACGTCGATGTGCCCATGTAGTGATGGATCGGTTTTCCCCCCATCGAAAAGCGCGAGGTGCCGTCGGGCATCAGGCCTTGCCCTTGCGTAGCGCGGATCGCGGTGCAGAGATTGGTCTTGCGCGACAGACATGAGGCGCACTGCCGGCATTCCGGGGTGTAGAGCGGAATGACGTGATCGCCCTTCCTCACGCTGGTCACGCCGCGGCCGATATCCACCACCACGCCGGCGCCTTCATGACCGAGGATCGCCGGAAACAACCCTTCGGGATCGGCGCCGGACAGTGTGAATTCATCGGTGTGGCAGACACCGGTGGCCTTGATCTCGACCAGCACTTCGCCCTCGCGCGGCCCCTCGAGCTGAATGGTTGATATCTCCAGCGGCTTGCCGGCGGCGACCGCGATGGCGGCGCGAACATCCATGTCGATATCCTCATATTCAAGTTTCGTTATGTCATACCGCGCGAGCCGGCCCGCGCAAATGGGCGTTGCCGCACAGCATATGATCGGGCACTCAGGGCGGCAAATGAATCATAATTTAGAGCATCTTGCCGCGCGCGCGGCGCCGGCGATTTTTGTGGTGCTCTGGAGTACCGGCTTCATCGCCACCAAATACGTCCTGCACAATGCCGAACCGCTGACCTATCTCGCGATCCGCATGGCGCTGGTGGTTGCGCTGATGGCTGTTGTCGTCGCGATTGCCCGGCCGCGATGGCCTGACGGTATCGGCATAGCCCACAGCGTCGTCGCGGCCATTCTGGTGCATGGATTTTATCTGGGCGGCACCGCGGTCGCGATCGCGCATTCGATCCCCGCCGGGCTCTCGGCGCTGATTCCGGGCCTGCAGCCGATCCTGACCTCGACGCTCGCGACCCGCTGGCTCGGCGAACGCGTCACGCCGCTGCAATGGAGCGGGCTATTGCTCGGGCTCGCTGGCGTGGTGCTGATCCTGCACGACCGGCCGATGAGCGGAGAGGCGGGCTGGGGATGGCTGGCCTCGGCGGTGTCGCTGGTCAGCATCACCTTGGGCACGCTGTACCAAAGGCGCTATTGCGGCAAGATCGACTGGCGTGCCGGTAATCTCGTGCAGTACATCGCGGTTACGATTTTCTTCGCCGCTGGCGCCTGGCTGTTCGAGAGATGGCCTATGTCCTGTTCGGCGAGCGGCTCGATACGGTTGCGATATCAGGCATGGTCGCCTGCGCCGCCGCGGTGTTCCTGGTCAACCGGCCTGTGTGAGCCTATCGAGGCCGAAGCCCCAAAACAAAAGCCTTCGCCTCCGAGCCGGAGGCTTTGTGTGTGGGCGTAATCGCTCAGCGCCTCGATTTCCTGGCCTTGTTTTTCTTTTTGGCGGCTTTCTTGCCGGCCTTTTTGGCTGATTTCTTCGCCGATGTTTTCTTCGAAGCTTTTTTCGCTTTTTTGGCCTTCTTCGGCGTCACCTTTTTCGCGACTTTCCTGGCTGCCTTCTTGACCTTTTTGACGATTGTCTTTGCAGCTTCCTTCGTCGCGCCGGCGGCGTTGTTCATCGCGTCCGTCATCTGTTCCAGAACGGATTTCTCGTCGTCCATATCGTCCCCCAGGGTTTTGTTCTAAGGTTCAACGATAGCGGGATTCGTCGAGGTCTTAAAGGGAGGCGGTGCGCTCGCGCCGCGCGGACCCTGAGCGGCGAGTTCGTCATTGCGAGCGAAGCGAAGCAATCCAGATAGCCAGTGTGGGTTGGATCGCTTCGTCGCTCCACTTCCCGCAATGACGGCGACAAGCGTTACTTCGGCTGTGGCACGATCCGGATATAGGGCTTTGGCGCTTTCCAGCCCTGCGGATAGATCGTCTTGGCCTCGTCGTCGGACACCGAACCGGCGATGATGACGTCCTCGCCCTGCTTCCAGTCGGCAGGCGTCGCGACGCGGTGCTTGGCGGTCATCTGCACCGAATCGATCGAGCGCAGGATTTCCTGGAAATTGCGCCCTGTGGTCATCGGGTAGACCATCACCAGTTTTATCTTCTTGTCCGGTCCGATGACGAAGACGTTGCGGACAGTCTGGTTGTCGGCGGGGGTGCGCGTGGCGGCATCACCGGAGGTCGAGGCCGGCAGCATGTCATAGAGCTTCGATACCTTGAAGTCGCTGTCGCCGATCATTGGATAATTCGGCGCCGCGCCCTGTGTCTCCTTGATGTCCTCAGACCATTTTGCGTGCTTGTCGACGGGGTCGACGCTGAGCCCCATCAGCTTGACGCCGCGCTTGTCGAATTCCGGTTTCAGCTTGGCCAGCGCGCCAAGCTCGGTGGTGCAGACCGGCGTGAAATCCTTCGGGTGTGAGAACAGCAGCGCCCAGTTATTACCGATCCAGTCGTGGAATTTGATTTTGCCTTCAGTGGTTTCGGCCTCGAAATCCGGGGCTACAGCGCCTATCTGGAGAGCCATGTTACGACCTCATGTCATTCAAGTTACAGGTGAATTCGGTTTTTGCAGTATAGAGGGCGGGCCGCCTTAAGTGAACGGGCGCCCGCAAAAGGGTAGAACCTTCTCCGCTGTGGGAAACTCCTAGCATGTCCTTTTGATATGCGCCCGTACAGGGGAAAAACCACAGCGGCCGCTAAAAGCCCAATTGCCCCGATCTTGCCCCTTGGAAGCCGCATCGCTGCCGGACGGGGTTGCGACTCCCCTGAACCGTGACAGATGTCACAGCGACCAATCAGCAACAATTAAAAAACCCGCGAGGCGGGTTTCGAATCGTTAACCGGTCGTTTACGGCCGCATGGAAATGCTGGACCAGAACAAGAAACTGAAAAGAGTACCAATGTCTGCCCCCAAGCTTACGATCACTGAGCCGATCGGCGCCCTCGAACCCTCAAAAATTTCCTGCCGCAACACCGCAGCGCTTGCCCTGACGATTGTGCGCGACGGCGTGATCACCGGCGAAGGCCCCACCACCAAAGGCCGCATTCATTTTTCCCGCGCGCTGGACGCCGATGACGCCGCCTGGTGCGCGCGCATCCTGACCGCGACCGCGGTCGAGCATCAACCAATCAGCCGCGCGGAAGCCGAAGCGCTGTTCGAGATCGACGATGCGGCCGCCGAGCGCAGTGACGAGGGGCGTTTCGACGATTTGTTGGCCAAGGCGGTCGTGCATCACGCGGCCTCCGCGTCCGGTCTGCCGGTGCCTCCGCGTACCGTCGCGCTGTCACCGGAAACCGCGATCGAAAGCTGGGCGCCGACTAAAGCCGTCGGCGTCGATGGCGAAGTGCTGCAGTGGATCGCAGAACAGATGCGCGGCAAGCGCCGCAGCAACCGTACCCTCATGAGGCTGGTCGCGACCATCGTCGGCGCGGCGGCGCTGCCGCTGGCGCAACTACCGAACGTGTTTGACATCGGGATGTGATTACGCGCGCAACCGCGAGGCACAACGGCGGCGTTACTTCACCGCCGTTTTTTGTTTGTCGCTTTCCGCATCGAGCCCGACGGTTCGTCCAGGAAATCCCGCCGCATCGAAATAGCGCTGCGCCAGCACGCGCTGGAAATTCAGCACCGTGCGCAAGCCGTTGGCTGAAGGCTGCGATTTGACGGTGCCGGAAAACGCCTTTGGTATGGCGCCGTTCGGCATCGCTTCCGTCATCACCCGCCCGATCAGATTGCCGTTGGGCTTTTGCGTCAGGCCCAGCAGCCGCGCCGCGGTTGCGCCAACGTCGGCATTGCTGACAGGCAGCGCATCGACGTAACCGGCTTTGAAGTCCGGCCCGATCGCCGCCATGAAATTCATGGTGTCGCCGCGCCCAAAACTGCCGTGCATGCCCTGGCCTTGCCGCAGCACCGTATCGGCGACTTCGACGGAGCAATTGGTCGGCTCGTCGCAGCCCGTCGTATACGAGCGGAAATTGACCACGATCGCCGGACGGGGAGTAACGGCCTTGCCTCGCAAGCCGAGTTGCGACAGCGGCAGGGTGCCAGGAATTCTTCCGAGATCGTCTTCGACAAAAATACCGCTGACATAGTCCTGCTCCAGCAGCGCCTTGACCGTGCGCTCCGCCAGCTTCTTGTCCTTGTTCGGCAAGTAGATCAGGTTCGATCCGCCATTGGTGGCGACCACTACATCAGGCTTGGCGGGGTCCTGTCCGAGCAGGCCGTTGCCGGCCTTGGGGTGGGCATTGTCGGCAACGCGGGCGTTCTTGTCGTTCGGATCGAACAGCGGCAGGTTGAGCGCTTTCGCAAGATCGATGGCGAGAAAGCCCATCGGCAGGAAATCCTTGGGTGTATCCTCGTAACTGGCTTTCGCTGCGGGGCTGGTCTTGCTTTCCTTCGAAATCGTCGAGAAGCCGTGGTCGGCCGCGATCATGATGTTGGTGGTGGCGGCGAGACCGAGATCGTCAAGCGCCTTGCGCAACTGCGCCAGGTTGTTGTCGGCGTTCTTGATGCCGGCCATCGAGGTCGGCCCGTTGATGCCTGGAGTCACGGTGTTGAGGCTGTCGCCGGTGTTGTGCTGGGAGCCATCAGGGTCGCGCGACCAGAACACCAGCACGAACGGCTTGGCGCGCTCCTTGAACATCGGCAGTACGATCTTGCTGGCGACGTCGGCGAAATAGGCCTGCTGCGCGGTATTCGGCACCAAGGTGCCGGGCGTCTTGGCGTCGCCGGCCTTGCCATTGTCGCCGCGCGACGGTGTCGCGAGCGGAAGATTAGCTTTGATCAATGCGTCCTTCATTTCGTTGGAAACCGGAACGCCATTCTTGCCGCCGGTGGCATCGTCGATCACGATCGAATGCAGGCCATCGGCGCCAATCTTGTCAGTGTGGTCGAAAATCAGGGTAGGACCGAGCTTACCCAACGCCGCCGTGCTGTAGCCTTTGGCGCGCGCCATCTTCAGCACGGTCTCCTCATTCAGGTAATCGCCACCGAAATGCTCATCGGCATCGATGATGACCGGATCGACTTCGAGGAACGGCGTGACGGTACCGTTGGCAGGCCCGACCGCATAACCCGTATAGATCGTGTTGCTGAAGTCACCGGTATCGCCGAGGTAGTGGCCGGTGGCCATCGCGGAGGCGTTGGCAGTGGTAAAGGTCGGGAACAGGGAATGCGAATTTTTGAAATTGACGCCCTTGTCCCGGACTTCCGCCATCGCAGGCGCCGTCTGCGGAGTAACGATCCGTCCGCGCAAGCCGTCCGGCACGAACAGGATCAGGTTGTGGGGAGTAGCGTTCTGCGCGAACGCCACCCCGGTGGATAGCAGCGTCAGGCCGGCGGACAGCAACACGAGTGAGCAGCGCATGAAAATCTCCCCCTGAGGCGCGGATGGCGGCCTGACGGCCGTGGACCCTGTTTAGTTTTGCTATGCGACAGATTTGTTACATCCGTTTCTGGTCGATTGCGCGGCAATTATACGCTTTCCGAAAGCCTGCGGCCTGGGCATCTTGCTCAGAGCAAAACCAGCGATCCGGCTTTGTCAGAGCAGGGTAACTGCGGCACGCCTGCAGGTGATAGACGCCCACATTGCCCGTGACGCGGGCACGAACCGCAAATTTACCCTTGATGCTGCAACCCGACGGCATGGCGGGATCATCCGGGAAGAGCGCCGCGCGGATCTCGCGATCCTTGTCGGTCCTGCACGAATCGCCCAATAGAGCGCCGTGCTTTCGCCCCCAGCGAAATTCCTGAGGCGCCACAAAGCAGCCTTTCCAAAGTCCGCGGCGACTGCGTTTCGCGGCGGCCTCGTCTTCCCTGAATCGCCCTCTTGCATAGGGCTCGAAATTCAACGCAAAACCCTGGCGAACAAGAAGCTGGTTCAAGCTGGCAGTTTCACCCTCAAGGGTGCAAATGCCGATATGTCTCTTCCTGTAGGTCGTACCTAGACCGAGGTCCTCGCAGCGCACCTGGCGGCTACCGATCAGGTTAGACAGTTGATCGCGGGCTTCAACGCCGCAGGCCCACGCGTCGGCGTGCTCGTCGATGCAGATCTGGTCCAGCTCCGGCGCGTCGATTCCGTCGAGCCTGTAAGTCACACCACCTACCTCGACCGTGCCACCATCCCTGACGATCGCGCCGGCGGCCAGGCTTTGGCTCGCCGAGAAAACTGCCAGTATCAGGATAAAAGAACGCATCTAGACCGTTGCCTCCGCTTGATTTTGCTATACGACGGAATTGTTACGTCCGCCCCCGCGTGCCAGATTGCCCCCTGACCCCGCCCCAAAGGTTGCAAGTAATACAGCATGTTCAAACGAATTCTGATCGCGAATCGCGGCGAGATTGCCTGCCGGATCATCAAGACTGCCCGCCGGATGGGGATCGAGACAATTGCGGTCTATTCCGAGGCCGACCGGGATGCCCTCCATGTCGAGATGGCCGATGACGCAGTTCTGATTGGACCGCCGGCTGCGGCCGAAAGCTACCTGTCGATGGAGAAGATCATCGAGGCCTGCCGCAAGACCGGCGCGCAAGCCGTGCATCCGGGTTACGGTTTCTTGTCCGAGCGGGAAGCATTTCCGCGCGCGCTTGAAGCGGCGGGGATCGTCTTCATCGGGCCCAATCCTGGCGCCATCGCCGCGATGGGCGACAAGATCGAGTCCAAAAAGGCCGCCGCGAAGGCAAAAGTCTCGACGGTGCCGGGCCACCTCGGCGTGATCGAGGACGCAAAGCACGCGGTGAAGATCGCCG
>WNGK01014403.1_pt1 | contig 11225 bp, 10 predicted proteins | sample 5400601 | NCBI WGS metagenome assembly WNGK01 (sample SAMN13153376, study PRJNA577476) | soil metagenome | isolation source: 60 cm soil or saprolite under Garry oak tree replicate 1 | place: USA:California | collected 2016-06-15
CTGATCCGGCCCGGCGACCAGGCGTACTTCGACATCATCCACTCCTACAACGGCTACCGGACGTGCTACTACCGGACGTTCTGCGTGGGCCGGGCCACCCAGAGCCAACGGGACGCGTACGAACGGGCCCGGGGATGGATGGACGAGGCCATCGGCCTGGTGAAGCCCGGCGTGACGACGGACGACATCGCCCGCCTGTGGCCCGAGGCGCACGACTTCGGGTTCGCCGACGAGATGGAGGCGTTCGGACTGCAGTTCGGACACGGGCTCGGCCTGGCCCTGCACGAGCGGCCGATCATCAGCCGGCTGAACTCGCTGGAGCACCCGATGGAGCTCAAGGAGGGCATGGTCTTCGCACTGGAGACGTACTGCCCCGCCGACGACGGCCACTCCGCCGCCAGGATCGAGGAGGAGATCGTGGTCACGGCGGAGGGACCGCAGCTCCTCACCCTGTTCCCGGCCGAGGAGCTGGTCGTCACCAACCGATACTGACCCGACCCGCCAGCGAACGAGAGGCAGCCCGTGACCGACACGAACGCCGGAGTCCTGGGGACGGCGCCCGGCGAGATCGACCGCGACGTCCGCGTGGCCCTGTACCGGCTCATCGTGGAGATCCGGACCTTCGAGAAGCGGGCCTACGACCTGTTCCTGCAGAACCTGGTCAAGGGCACCAGCCACCTCTCCCTGGGACAGGAGGCCATCGCCGCTGGCTTCGCCGTCGCCATGCGGTCCGACGACTACACGTTCTGCACGTACCGGGGGCACGCCCACACGCTGGCGCGGGGGGCGCCGATGGCCGGCGTCATGGCCGAGCTGCTCGGGCGCCAGGGGGGGCTCCTGGCCGGGAAGGGCGGCTCGATGCACCTGACGAGCGTGGAGCACGGCGCGATGGGCTCCTACGCGATCGTCGGCGCTCACCTGCCGATCGCGGCCGGGGCCGCGTGGTCGGCGCAGGTCCGCGGTTCCGGGCAGGTGACGGTGTGCTTCTTCGGCGACGGGACGACCAACATCGGAGCCTTCCATGAGGCGCTGAACCTGGCCGCCGTGTGGAGGCTCCCGGTGGTGTTCGTCTGCGAGAACAACCTGTACATGGAATACACACCCATCGACGCGGTGACCGCCGTGACGAACCCCGCGGCCGACCGCGCGTCGGCCTACGGGTTGGAGCCGATCCTCGTCGACGGCAACGACCCGGACGAGGTGTACGCGACCGCCCTCCGGACGATCGCCCGGGCCCGGGCCGGGGAGGGCCCCTCGCTGGTCGAGGCCCGCACGTACCGCCACGGAGGTCACTCGCGAGCCGACCCGGCGAAGTACCGGCCCGATCCCGAGGTCCAGGCGTGGCTGGCCAGGGATCCGGTCCCGATGTACCGGGAACGACTGGGAAGCCTGGGCGTGGACGAGGCGGAGCTGGCCGGCGTCGACCGGGAGGCCGAGCGGAAGGTCGACGAGGCGACGGAGCTGGCGAAGGAGAGCCCGCCGCCGTCCCTCGACCTGGTGGAGACCGAGGTCTGGGGCGACGGAGGGTCGTCGTGGCGGAACTGAGCTACCGCGAGGCCGTGGCGGCCGGCATCGCCCAGGAGATGGAGCGCGACCCGGCGGTCCACCTCATCGGCGAGGACGTGGCCGCCGCCGGCGGCGTGTTCAAGGCCACGGTCGGACTGCTCGATCGGTTCGGCCCCGACCGGGTCCGGGACACGCCGATCTCCGAGCAGGCCATCGTCGGCGCCGCGATGGGGGCCGCGATGACCGGGTTGCGGCCGATCGCCGAGATCATGTTCTCGGACTTCCTGGCCACGTGCTGGGACCTGGTGGCGAACCAGATCGCGAAGACCCGCTACATGACGAACGGCCAGATCGCGCTGCCCCTGGTGATCCGGACGGCGAACGGGGGCGGTTCCCGGTTCGGGGCGCAGCACTCGCAGAGCGTGGAGAACTGGGCGATGGCCGTCCCCGGCCTGAAGGTGGTGGCGCCGTCCACGCCCGCCGACGTGAAGGGGCTCATCGCGGCGGCCGTCCGCGACCCGGACCCGGTGATCGTGTTCGAGCACAAGTCCCTGTACCCGACGAAGGGCCATGTGCCGGACGGCGAGGTCGTCGACTCGCTCGGCTCGGCTCGGATCGTGCGGAGCGGCCAGGACCTCACCATCGCGGCCCTCGCGGCCATGGTCCCGCGGGCCGCGGAGGCCGCCGAGCGACTGTCGGACGAAGGCGTATCCGCCGAGGTGGTGGACGTGCGATCGCTGGTGCCGCTCGACACGGCGACGATCCTCGGGTCGGTACGCAAGACCAGCCGGCTGTTCACGGTGGAAGAGAACCCTCGCCTGTGTGGATGGGGAGCCGAGATCGCCTCCATCGCGGCCGAAGAATGCTTCGACCACCTGGACGGCCCTATCGTCCGGATCACGACCCCGCACGTGCCGCTGCCCGCCGCCGACGCCCTGGAGGACGCGGCGATACCGTCCGTCGACCGCATCGTCCAGACGGTCCGGCGGAGCCTCGGCTAGGACCGCGCGGTGGCTCCCGCTCGACGATCGTCCGCAGGGGATCCGGAGCGCCCGGAGCGCCGGGATGCTCGTCCGCGGATGCGGCCGCCCCGCCTGAAGGACGTGGCCGAGGCGGCCGGCGTCCACGTGGCCACCGCTTCCCGCGCCCTGGACGGCCGCCGGACCGCGATGGTCAAGCCCGACACCGTCGAACGGGTCCGCCGGGCGGCCGAGGACCTCGGGTACCGCGTCAACCGCATGGCCCGGGGCCTCAAGCTCAACCGGTCCTTCACGATCGGGATGCTCATCCCCGACATCACGAACCCCCTCTTCCCTCCGATCGTGCGTGGGGCCGAGGACGGCTTGGCGGAGAGGGGTTACACGCTCGTCCTGGCCAACACCGACAACGACGAGGCGAAGGAGCGCCGCCACCTGGCCGGCATGCTGGAGATGCAGGTCGACGGGCTCCTCCTGGCCATGGCTCGCCGCCGTGATCCGCTCGTCGAGGAGCTCCGGGCGGGGCCCACGCCGCTCGTCCTGGTCAACCGGACGATCGACCGGGGCGGGGTGTCGGCCGTCATCCCCGACGACCAGGCGGGCATGACGATCGCCGTCGAGCACCTCCACCGGCTGGGGCATCGGGCGATCGCGCACGTGGCCGGGCCCTCCGACACGTCCACGGGAGCTCGGCGGGCCGCCGGGTTCACCGCCGCCATGACCCTCCTCGGGCTGCGGGCCGACCGGGTGGTCGGGGCTTCGGCCTTCAGCGAGGCCGAGGGGCGCGAAGCCGCCCGGCAGGTGTTCGCCGGCAACGGGAAGCCCACGGCGATCGTCGCCGCGAACGACCTCATCGCCCTGGGCGTCATCGAAGCCGGGGAGGAGGCGGGCCTCCGCTGTCCTCAGGACTTCTCGGTCGTCGGGTTCAACGACATGCCGTTCGTCGACCGGTTCCGGCCGCCGCTCTCGACCGTGCGGATCCTGGAATACGAGATCGGCCTCCGCGCCGCCCGGCTCCTGCAGGGCCGGATCGATCGGCCCGACCAGGAGCCGGAGACGATCCTGATGGCGCCCGAGCTCATCGTCCGAGGGTCCACCGCTCCCCCGCCGACCCGGCGGTCCCGCGCACGCGTTTGACATCGCCGACCGGCGGCCATAGCATGCGGGCGCAGCCACTGCAAAGGTTTGCATTATCCGGGATCCGTGGCGGACCGGGGCGGAAAGGGAGGGAGCGCGCGATGTCGACGGGGCGCTGGAGGGCGGTCGCGGCCGTGATGGCCATCGGGCTGGTGGCCGCGGCGTGCAGCAACAACAAGCCCAACACGAACGCGAGCGGCAACCAGACGCCGATCGTCATCGGTATCTCGCTGTCGCTCACCGGCGACTTCTCCGACCCAGGCTCCGCGGCCAAGCGCGGCTACGAGCTGTGGCGCGACACCATCAACGCCCATGGAGGGCTGCTGGGGCGGCCCGTCGAGCTGAAGATCGTGGACGACACGAGCAGCCCGAACCAGGTGGTCACCAACTACACGACGCTCATCACCAAGGACCACGTGGACCTGGTGTTCGGGGCGTTCTCCACGCTCCTGAACGCGCCGGCGGCGGCGGTGGCCAGCCGGAACGGCTACGCCTACCTCGAGCCGGCCGGCGGCGGGCCCGCGATCTTCGCCGAGGGGCTGCACAACGTGTTCTTCACGCAGCCGGCCCCGGTCGTGAACAGCGCCGACGTGTTCACGAACTACCTCCTGTCGCTTCCACCCGACCAGCTGCCGAAGACCGCCGCCTACCCGTCCCTCGACGACCCCTTCGCCTCGCCGATCGTCGACCGGGTGCGCCAGAAGCTCGAGGCGAACGGGATCCAGACCGTCTACAAGACGATCTATCCGTCCGAATCGGTCGACATGACCCCGATCGTCGCGAGGATCGCGGCGGCGAACCCCGACCTCGTCGTGGCGGGGACGCAGTCGAACGACGCGTTCGCCGAAGTCAAGGCCATGGTGGAGCAGAAGTTCAGCCCCACGTACCTGTTCATGACCAACGGCGCGAACGACCCGGTGAACTTCCCGGACAAGGTCGGCGCGGGCAACGTGAGCGGGATCTTCACCACCGGCGACTGGTACGAGGCTGAGAACTCCGCCGGGAACTCGGAGTTCGTGGCCGCGTACCACGCGAAGTACGGCCCCGGAGCGATCGACTCGACGTCGGCGGAGGCGTACGCGTGCGGGCAGATCCTGCAGGCGGTGGCCGCGAAGCTGAAGAGCCTGGACAACGCCAAGATCATCGCGGCGCTTCATCAGGGCTCCTGGCCCAGCGTGGAGGGGAACCTCTCTTGGGACAGCATCGGCCAGCCCCAGGGCCAGGACCTTCTGCTCGAGTGGGTCGGCGGCACGCTGCAGCCCGTGTACCCACCGAACGTGGCGCAGACCGCTCCGGTGATCCCGAAGCCGAACTGGGGCGGGTAGAGCCGTTCCCGCTCGGCCCACGTCGACGAAGGGCTCGAGGGCCCCGGGGGAGTAGATGCATCTCTTCGTGCAGGCGTGCATCCTGGGGATCCTGATCGGCGGGGTCTACGCGCTGATGGCCAGCGGTTTGACGTTGATCTTCGGGATCATGCGGGTGATCAACGTCGCCCAGGGCGCGATGGTCGTCCTGGGCGCGTACCTCAGCTACTCGCTGTTCACGTCGTTGCACATCGATCCGTTCGTGTCGATCCTGGTGATCGCCCCGCTCATGTTCGGCTTGGGCGTGACGATCCACCGGCTGTTCATCAGATCGCTGCGCGGCAACCAGGCGGAGCTCTCGCTGCTCGTCACGTGGGCGACGGCGCTGGCGGTCGAGGGCGCCCTGTCGCTGATCTACTCGACCACGTTCCGGTCCACGATCACGAGCTACTCGGGCCGGTCCTGGACGATCGGCGGGTACCACATCTCGGAGGTGCGGGCGTTCGGGTTCGTCATCTCGGTGGCCATCCTGAGCGGCCTGTACCTGCTGCTCGCCCGGAGTCGGTTCGGGCGTTCGGTCCGGGCCACCGTGCAGAACCCGACGTCCGCGCGGCTGCTGGGGGTGAACGCCGACCGGGTGTCGGCGTTGGGCTTCGGCATCGGGGTCGCCACGGCGGCCGCGGCCGGCGCCGTGTACGGGATGATCTATCCGTTCAACCCGGGGAGCCACTACGACCTGATCTCTCGGCTGCTGTCGATCGTCGTCCTGGGCGGCCTGGGAAGCATGAGCGGGGCGATCGTGGCGGCGCTCATCCTGGGTGTGGCCGAATCGGTGGTCGCGGTGACGATCTCGCCGGTCTGGGCATCGTTCGTGTTCTTCATCGTGCTGATCTCGATCCTGCTCCTCCGCCCGCAGGGGCTGTTCGGGCTCCGGGAGCGGGCGCTGTGAGCCGCGTATCTCTGCCCGGCGCGGCGCGGGCGGTCGGGATCTTCGGCGTGCTCCTGGCCTTCCCGTTCGTCTTCTCGCAGCACTGGCTGTTGAACCTGGCCTTCTTCACGCTGATGTACGCGGGGCTGGCCCAGTCCTGGAACCTGCTCGGCGGGTACTCCGGATACATCTCGCTGGGACACGTGGCGTTCTTCGGCGTGGGCGCGTACACGGAGGCCATCCTGTTCAACCACGTCGGGATCGGCTCGAGCGGGCTCCTGCCGTTCCTCGTGCTTCCGATCATCGGGCTCGCCGTCGGCCTGGTGAGCGCGCCGATCGCGTGGGTCGCCTTCCGGACGCGGCACATGACGTTCGCCATCGTCACGCTCACGCTGCTGTTCGTCGTCCAGGACCTCGCCTTCAACCTGCACCGCGTGACGCACGGCTCGTCGGGGCTCGCGGTGCCCCCGCCGACGTTCTCGTTGTACGAGCGGCCGTTCTACCTGGGGGTCCTGGCGCTGTTCGCCCTCGCCACGTTCGTCGCCTGGCACGTCCGGCGGGACAAGCTCGGGCTGATGCTGTTCGCGATCCGCGACGACGAGGACAAGGCCCGAGGCGTCGGCGTCCGGGTCACCGAGGCGAAGGTGCTCACGTTCGCCGTCAGCGTCGGCCTGACGGCGATGATCGGGGCGGTGTGGGCCTACTACCTGGGCTTCATCTATCCGCAGTACGCGGTGGATCCGCTGGTGATGATCGGGTCGCTGCTCCCCGTGTTCCTGGGCGGGGCGGGCACGGTCTGGGGCCCGGCCCTCGGGGCCTTCATCCTGGTTCCCGCCCAGCAGTGGCTGGCCTACCAGTACGGGGCCAGCGAGCTGTACCTGATCGCCTACGCCGCCGTGTTCCTGGTGATCATGCTGCTGCTCCCGCAGGGGATCCTGCCGTCGTTCGGCGAGGCCATCGCCCGCCGCCGGGACCGGACCGCACGGCCGGATCCGCCGGTCGCGGCCTCGGCGGAGCGAGCGGCCCCATGAGCGCGCTCCTGGAGGTCGACGGCATGACGAAACGGTTCGGCGGCGTCACCGCCGTCGAACGGTGCGCGTTCTCGATCCCCTCGGGGACGATCTCCGCACTGATCGGGCCGAACGGCTCGGGCAAAACCACCGTCTTCAACATGATCACGGGCTACGTCCGCGCCGACGCAGGTCGGGTGTCGTTCGACGGTGGCCGGGTGGCGCGGCCGGATCCCATCCGCCTGTACCGGCGCGGGCTCACCCGGACCTTCCAGCAGGCCCGCGTGTTCCACGAGCTCACGCTGGTGGAGAACCTCACCGTCGCCATCCGGCAGCCGCGGTGGGCACTCTTCCGGCGCGACGTCGGCCCGACCGACCGGGCGCGGGCGGAGGAGGTGCTCGGTGAGTTCGGCTTGGCGGACCTGGCGGGGAACCGGGCCCGGGAGCTGTCGTTCGGCCAGCAGAAGCTCCTGGAGTTCGCCACGGTGCTCATGGGCAACCCCAAGCTGGTGCTGCTGGACGAGCCCACCGCCGGCGTCAACCCCGTGATGGTGGAGGCCATGGAACGGCGCATCCGCGACCTCCACCGACGGGGCATCACGTTCCTGATCGTCGAGCACGAGATGAGCCTGGTGATGCGGCTGTGCGATCCCGTCATCGTGCTCGATCACGGCACGAAGGTCGCCGAGGGAACGCCCGCCGCCGTCCAGCGGGACCCCGTCGTGCTGGATGCGTACCTGGGGTCTGAACGGTGACGGCGCTGCTCGCGCTGGAGGGCGTGGTGGCCGGCTACGGTCGCGGCGACGTCCTCCGCGGGGTCGACCTGACGATCGAGGACGGCGCGATCACGTGCCTGATCGGGCCCAACGGGGCCGGCAAGTCCACGGTCCTCAAGACCGTGAGCGGGCTGCTCCGCCCGAAGGGAGGGACGATCCTGCTGCGGGGCGAGCCGATCGGCGGCCGTACCCCGCAGGCGATCCTGGAACGGGGTGTGGTGCACGTGCCGCAGGAGCGCAGCCTGTTCCCCTCCATGTCGGTGTGGGACAACGTGCTGATGGGGGGGTTCATCCTGAAGGACCGGATCCTCCTCCGGCGGAGGGTCCATGAGGTGGCCGAACGCTTCCCGATCGTGGCCGCTGTCGGGGGGCGAGCAGAAGATCGTCGAGATCGCCAGGGCGCACATCCTCGACCCGGCCCTGGTGCTGATGGACGAGCCGTCGACCGGCCTGGATCCGAAGGCGCGCCGCCGGGTCTTCGAGGCGATCACCGAGGTCAATCGAGCCGGCCGGACGGTGCTGCTGGTGGAGCAGAACGCCCGCTCCGGGCTGGCGATCGCCGACCACGGGGCGGTGATGGATTCGGGCGTCGTCCGGCTGACCGGCACGGGCGCGGACCTCCTGGTCGATCCCGAGGTGGCGCGCCTGTACCTCGGCACGGCCGGCACGAACGTCGGATGAACGCGATGAACGGATAGAGGAGGAGCGTCCGTGGCCAGTCTCGGGTTCGTCGGGTTGGGACTGATGGGGGGTCGCGTGGCGAAGCGGCTCCTCGACGCCGGCCATCAGGTGACCGGCAACAATCGCACGCGGTCCAAGGCCACGTGGCTCATGGACGCCGGCATGGACTGGGCCGACACGCCGCGGGAAGCGGCGGCGGCGGCCGACGTCGTGTTCACCATGGTCACCGACACCGCCGCGCTCGAGGCGGTGACCGGCGGCGCGGACGGCGTGCTGGCCGGACTGGGTGAGGGCAAGGTCTACGTGGACATGAGCTCGATCAGCCCGGACACCAGTCGCCGGCTGGCCGGCCAGGTCGCGGCGACGGGGGCCACGATGCTGGATGCGCCCGTCTCCGGGAGCGTCAGCACGCTGGAGGGTGGGCAGCTCTCGATCATGGTGGGCGGGGACGAAGAAACGTTCCGGGCGGTCGAACCCATCTTTCGTGACATCGGCCCCACCGTGACCCACGTGGGCGCCAACGGGCAGGCCGTGGCCATGAAGATCGCCACGAACCTCAGCCTGGCGGTCCAGATGCTCGCGTTCAGCGAGGGCGTGCTGCTGGCGGAAAAGAGCGGGATCGCGCGGGAGACGGCCGTGCACGTGCTCCTGAACAGCGTAATCGCCTCGCCGATGATCCGCTACCGGGGCCCCTTCGTCCTGGGCCAGCCGGACGAGGCCTGGTTCGACGTCAACATGATGCAGAAGGACCTCCTGGTGGCCCTGGAGATGGGCCGACGGCTGGACGTGCCGCTGCCGACGACGGCGGTGACCAACGAGATGCTCACCACGGCCCGGGCGATGGGCCTGGAGAAGAAGGACTTCGCCGTCCTGTTCCAGGCGCTCGCCAGGATGTCCGGCCTGGGCGGGTAGCTCGGCGTGCCACAGGTGATCGACGCCCACGCCCACGTCATCGTCCCGGAGATCGTCCGCTCCCGCGGTTCCGGGGACCGGTGGCGGCCTTCGGTCTCGTGGCGGGACGGCGTGCAGGTGGTCGAACGAGCGGGGCGCGAGATCCGTTCGGCCACCCGGGAGTTCGTGTACGTCGACGCGATCCTGGACGCGCAGGCGGCCGCGGGGATCGACCGGACCGTCCTCTCGCCGTGGGTGGCACTGCTGGGCGACGACGCGCCCCTCGACGACGCCGTGCGGAGCTGCCGGATCCAGAACGAGGCGCTCCACGCCCTGGTCGAAGCGCATCCGGAGCGCCTGAGCGCCGTCGGAACCGTACCCCTTCAGGACCCGCATCTCGCCGCGACCGAGGTCGAGGCGGTGATGACCGGGTCCCGGCTGTCCGGCGTCGAGGTGCCGACCAGCGTCGCCGGGCTGTACCTGGGCGACCCCAGGTTCGAACCATTCTGGGAGGCAGCCGAGGCGACCGCGGCACTCGTGTTCGTCCACCCCACCGCTCGGGGATCCGACCTGGCCGCGATGCAGGACCATTACCTGTGGAACAGCGTGGGGAACCCGCTGGAGCTCGCCGTCGCCGGCGCGCACCTCGTCATGTCTGGGGTGGTGGAGCGGCATCCGGATCTCCGGGTGCTGCTCGCGCACGGAGGCGGGGCGCTGCTGGCGGTGCGAGGCAGGCTCCGGCACGCCCACACCTTCCAGCCCGACGCGCGGTCGCGGCTCCGGGCGTCTCCCGACGTGTCCATCCGTCGGTTGTTCTTCGACACGATCACCCACGACGACGATCTGCTCCGGGCGCTCGTGGGGTACGTCACCCCCGAGCATGTGCTGCTGGGCTCCGACTACCCGTTCGACATGGGCGAAGCATCGCCGGCAGAGCGAGTCCGGGGGCTCGGCCTGACCCCGTCGGAGGAGCGGAAGATCCTGGGCGGCAACGCGGAGCGGCTCCTGGGGCTGGTCGCGTGAGCGCGGGCCACCCGGCGGACGGACCGTGGGTCGGACGACCGTTGCGTCGCTTCGAGGACCCGCGCTTGCTCCGGGGCGAAGGTTCGTTCGTCGACGACTTCGCGATGCCGGGGATGGCACACATGGTGGTGATCCGAAGCCCGTTCGGCCACGCTCGGGTCCTCCGCGTCGACGTGGCTCCGGCCCTGGCCCGCGCGGGGGTGATCGGCGCGCTGACGGCCGGCGACCTGCATGGTGTCGTGGGCTCGATGCCGGTCCGCGCGGACGAGGGATCGGAGGTCGCGCCGGTCCCGATCCCGCTCCTCGCCGACGGGGTGGCGCGCTTCGCCGGCGAGCCGGTGGCGGCCCTGATCGCCGAGACGCGGGCCGCCGCCGAGGACGCCGCCGAACTCGTGGACGTGGAGTACGACCCGCTCCCGGTGCTCGTCGATCCCGTCGAGGCGATGCGCTCCGAGGTGCTCCTCCACGAGGCGGCGCCGGGCAACGTGCTGCTCCGGTGGCGCGCGTCCTCCGGCGACGTGGCGGGGGCGTTCGCGGCGGCCCGTCGGGTGGTGCGCGGAACCTTCCGCATCCCGAGGCTGGTGGCGGCGCCGATCGAGCCCAGGGGGTGCGTGGCAGCCCACGACCGCGCCGACGATCTCCTGACCCTGTGGTGCTCGGCCCAGGATCCGCACCGGCCCCGTTCGCACCTCGCCCACGTGCTGCGCCGGCCTGCCGAGCGCATCCGGGTGGTCGTGCCGGACGTCGGCGGTGCGTTCGGGAGCAAGGGCAGCCTGGCTCCCGAGCACGCCGTGACCGCTGTCGCCGCGATCCGGTGGGGGCGGCCGGTCAAGTGGGTGGAGGACCGGAGCGAGAACTTCGTCGGGGCGTACCAGGGGCGCGGCGTGGTCGTGGACGCCGAGCTCGCCGTGGACGCCGACGGACGCTTCCTGGGGCTGCGCGCCCGCGTCGTGGCGGACCTCGGCGCGTACCTGTACCCGCCGACCGCCGTC
>WNGK01025069.1_pt1 | contig 11225 bp, 12 predicted proteins | sample 5400601 | NCBI WGS metagenome assembly WNGK01 (sample SAMN13153376, study PRJNA577476) | soil metagenome | isolation source: 60 cm soil or saprolite under Garry oak tree replicate 1 | place: USA:California | collected 2016-06-15
CGGCTCCGTCAGGTTGATCGACGAGACCATTCTTCGCGAGTGGTTCGGGTAGTGGGTACCAAGGAGGCCTCATGACAGCCATCATCGAAGTCGAAAAGCTCACCAAGAGCTACGGCCGCCGGCGCGGCATCGCCGACGTGTCGTTCCAGGTCGGCGAGGGCGAGGTGTTTGGATTCCTCGGCCCGAACGGCGCCGGCAAGACCACGACCATCCGTGTCCTGATGGCGCTCATCCGCGCCGATTCGGGCTCCGCGAAGATCACCGGCCTCGATTGCTGGGACAGGTCGGTTGACATCAAGCGTTCTGTCGGCTATGTGCCGGGCGAGCCGTCGCTCGATGGCAACCTCACAGGCGGGCAGATCCTCGAGTACTTCGCGAATCTCCGGGGTGGCGTCGATCAGAAGTACCTGAAGCAGCTCGTGGAGCGTCTCGACCTCGACACCGGCCGCAAGTTCCGCCAGTACTCGACAGGCAACAAGCGCAAGGTCGTGCTGATCCAGGCCTTCATGCACAAGCCGCGCGTGCTCATCCTCGACGAGCCGACCAGCGGTCTCGACCCCCTTAACCAGCAGGAGTTCGACGGCATGGTGCGCGATGCCCGGGAAGAGGGCCGCACCGTCTTCCTTTCGTCGCATGTGCTCAGCGAGGTGGAGAAGACATGCACGCGGGTCGCCATCATCCGCGAAGGCCGCATCGTGAAGATCGGCGGCGTGCACGACCTGAAGGACATCAAGCGCTACGAGATAACGATCTCGTTCGCGCAGCCGGTGCCGCTCGAGGCGTTCGCGCAGCTCGAAGGCGTGACCGACGTCGAGAGGCTGAACGATGGTCGCGCGGTCCGGCTCGCCATGCAGGGTTCGGCGGACGCCGTGATCAAGGCCGCTGCCCACTACCCGGTCATCTCGCTGACCAGCTACGAGCCGAGCCTGGAGGACGTGTTCCTCCGCTACTACGAGAGCGACGGCCGGCCGGCCAAGGAGGTCGCCGGCAATGTGGTTTAGGAACGTCTTTCTGAAGACGCTTCGCGACTACCGCATCGCGATCATCGGCTGGGGCGTCGGCATGGGCCTCACCATCGTTTCGCCCATGGCCAGCGTCGCGGCGCTCATCAGCACGCCCGCGCAGCGCGCCGCGCTTGCGAGCATTGCCGCGCAGTTGGCGTGGAACGCCGATCCGGTCAAGGCCGACACGATCGGCGGCTATGCCACCTTCAAGATCGGCGTCTTCGCGTTCATCGCATGCATATGGCCGCTTCTGGCCGCGAGCCGGATGCTGCGTGGCGAAGAGGATCGAGGCTCGCTGGACGTTCTGCTTTCGGCGCCTCGCACGCGCGTGAGCATCGCGCTCCAGAAGGTCGCCGCGATGTGGAGCGCGCTGCTCGTGATCGGTCTGATCTCAGGCGTGATCGCCTACCTGGGCGGACGGGCGTTCAAGGGGGACTTCACGCTGGCCGACGGCCTGATGTGGGGGCTCGACCTGGCGCTCATCTGCATGGTCTTCGGCGGCGTGGCGCTGCTGATCTCGCAGTTCACCCACGAGCGCGGGCCCGCCGCGGGGGCCACCGGAGCCCTGCTCGTCGTTTTCATCGTCGTCGACATGGTGCATCGGGTCATCCCCGGCACCGAGTGGTTCTCGCGTCTGTCGCCGATCTACTACTACAACCTCAGCAAGCCCCTGATCACCAGCTACGGCACCAGCGCCGGCGGGATGCTCGCGATGCTCGCGATCGCGATCCTCCTCACCGCTGCCGGGGTCTGGTTGTTTGTGCGCAGGGACGTCGGTGACGTCGTGAAGATCCCCTGGTTGGATCGCATCGCGCGTCCCGCCGCACCGAGCACGTCACTGCCGGTCAGCGACTGGTCGCTGCGATCGGTCTACATGCGCAGCCTGGGCATGATCGCCGTGCCGACGTTCTGGTGGACGCTCGGCTTCGCTGCGTTCGCCGCGTGGATGATCGTTGCGGTCCACCAGCTCGCGGACAAGATGAATGCACTGCTGGCGGGCGCTCAGGGCTCGCTGGCAATGTCAGTCTTGAAGAACATCGGTGGCAGCTCCACCCAGCTGAACGGGCTTCTCCTCGGGGCCATGTTCGAGCTCATGCCGGTGCTCCTCATGGCGTTCGCGGTCATGCAGGTCAACCGCTGGTCGGCGGACGAGGACGAGGGCAGGCTGGAGATCGTGCTTTCGACCCCGCAGTCGCGGCACGCGGTGCTCCTCGGCCGCTTCGCCGCCCTTGCCACCGCTACGGTCATCGTCGGGGTCGTGACGCTGGCGACGGCGGCTGTCGCCGCGGCCATCGGAGGGGTGGCCCTGGATGGCGGCAACCTTGCCGCGGCCACGCTGGGAATGATCCCGCTCGGCCTGCTGATCGCCGCGGTCGGCTACCTCGCCGCGGGCTGGCTGCGCACGGCGGCCGACACCGGCCTCCTGAGCTTCCTGCTGGCGGCCTGGTTCTTCATCAGCTTCATCGGGCCCGACCTCAAGTGGCCGGACGCCACGCTGCGCCTCTCGCCCTTCTACTACTACGGGACGCCCCTCCTGCACGGCATGGAGCTGGCGAACCTTGCGGTGGTGGTCGGCGTCGGCGCCGTCGCCCTGGCGCTCGGCTCGTTGCGATTCGCGCGCAAGGACATCGGGGTGTAGCGAGCGTCAGCCCGGTGGGCGGGGCCTCCACGAGACTCCGTCCCACCAGTGCGCGCCGTCGGGTGACAGCGGCACGCCGGGCGGCATCCGGGCGCCAGTGTCCTGCCAGGACATGCCGTCCCACCAGTAGCGCCGGTCGGGCGAGAGGCTCACCGGCGCGAACGCAGGCTGGGGCATCGGACGCCGCCTTCGCAACACGACCATGATCACGATCGCGGCCACGATGATCGTGAGCACCCCGGCTCCGATGGCGACCCACACCAGGCCAGACACGATGCCCTGGCCGACCGCGTTGTACTCGGCTTTCGGAATGGGGATCAGCGCCACCTGCCGCTGCGCCTGGTCCATCAGCGTGGCGTGGTCCGGCTGCGACTTGGATGCGAGCGCGATCACCGAGACGTAATCGCCCTGCGTCATCACGATCGTGTCGGCCAGGTATCCCTGGCTGTCGGCGGGGTCGGTCACCTCGTACGCGGCGGTCCCCAACCCGGAGACGTCCTTGAACGAGCTGTGGCTCTTGTTGTCGCGTGCCGCGGTCCGCGACTCGCTCAGCCTGACCGATGCCCAGAAGACCGAGGAGAACCGCTCAAGCCGATCGATCAGGCCTTCGGACGGCTCATGCGACCAGGACTTGTCATAGGCGTCGACGAAGCCCGAAACGGTGCTGGCCTTGCTGCCGTAGAGCTCGTCCTTGGTCTTGGGGCCCGTGCCCTCGGCGAAGACCTGCCACGAGCCGTCGGGCGGCGCGGCGATCAGGTCGGCCGTGAGGTCGTCAGCGCTGACAGAGACAACTTGCGCCGCCAGCAGCACGCATGCCACCCCCACAGCCCCCGCGCGCCACAACATGCGCCCCAGCATATGTTGGGGCGCGCCGAAGTGGGCCTTAGCTCGCCTTCTGGATCGGGGCGTCGATCGGTGACGCCTCGAACGCGCCTTCCTGGAGAAGGATGCGGCGCGCGGTTTCCGCCCGATCGGCCTCGGAGATGACGGTGACGAGGGTGCGCCCGGCTTCGACCTCTTCCTCGTAGTACAGCGCATCCTGCCTCGACACCGATTGGCTGATCAGCATGCCCGCCAGCGCGCCCGCCGCGGCGGCGGTGAGTCCGAACATCAACGGCACGAACCACCCGCCGGGCAGCCAGGCATGCATGCCGGGCAGCAGTCCCGCCATCGCCAAACCGAGACCCACGCCCAGGATTCCGCAGACGACCGTGCCCGCCCCAACGCCCGCGAGGGCCATCTTGCCGAACGCCTGAACATGCGCCTTTCCAGGCCCGACGACGCCGAGGCGTGCCGAGTCGAAGTGGGCCGACGTCAGCGCGCGGACCGCGGCCTCGGCATCGCGCTTTTCCTTGAAGAGCGCAACGAGTGTTGTGTTCGCCATCTAAAGCTAGAACGCGTGACGGGATGGCCGTACCGCCCAGCGGTGCGACACAACCGGGTGAAGACCCGTGAAGGTCCCGGCGGCTAGAGGCCGGCCTCGATGCGGGCCTTGCGGCCCATCTTCTTCGCCCTTTGTATGCCCTTGCGGAGCTCCTTGCGCCGCTTCTCCCCCGACTCGGGGTCGAGCAGGTAAGCGGCTGCGGCGCCGAGACCGACCGCCGTGAGCAGGCGAAAGATGCGGAGTCTCATCACCCAAGAGAACAGCAGCCGAGAGCGCAGTACCCGCGGGCACCTGTTCAATCAAGCGTTTAATTGGACGCGATGGCCGAGGCGGCGGCGCAGAAGGATCGCCGCGGCGCGCTCGTGCGAGCCGCGTACAACCAGATCGCCGAGCGCGGCTTCGAAGGGCTGCGCACCCGCGAGGTCGCAGGCGAGGCGGGCGTGAACATCGCCACGCTGCACTACTACTTCCCGACCAAGGAGAAGCTGATCGAGGGCGTGGTCGAGCACGCGATGGACCGGTTCCGCACGACCCTCGCCCCTCATGGTTCGCCCTCGGATCAGCTGCGCAACCACCTGCGATCGGTCAAGCGCCTGGTCCAGGAGGAGCCGCACCTGGGCATCGTCATGGGCGAGCTCGCGCTCCGGTCGGCGCGGGACCCCGGCATCGCGCGGATCATGCGCGAGACCAACGAAGGCTGGCACCGAACCGTCCGGGGCCTGCTGCGCAGGGCGGTCAAAGAGGGCAACCTCCGGCCCGAGCTGGACAGCGATGAGGTGGCCGCGATGGTGGTGGCAACCCTGAGGAACCTGACCCTGCCTGTGGCGTCGAGCGGCGCACGGGGCGACCAGGCGCTGCGCCAGCTGGAGCGCTGGCTGGGCGTTGACGGATCGGCGCGCGGGTCGGCCCGGAAGCATTCAAGCAACTGATTGACCAGCGTGCTATTGTGGAGTCAATCAAATGATTGACTCTCGAGGTGAGAATGTGGTGACGCAGTCCCGACTGCAGGTTCCGTCGTTCGTTTCCGTTTTTAGCCCGCTGGCTCTGCGCCTGATCCGGAGGGGCGTGCCGCTCGGTCCCAACGCTCTGCTGACCGTGCGGGGGCGCAAGTCGGGCCTCATGCGCACCAATCCGGTGGCGGTGCTGGCCCGCGGCGGCCGGCGCTGGGTGATCGGCACCTTCGGCGAAGTCAACTGGGTGCGAAACCTGCGCGCCGCCGGCGAGGCCGTGCTGACCACCGGCCGCCGGCGGGAGGGCCTGCACGCCGTCGAGCTGACGCAGGCCGAGGCCGCCGACTTCTTCGCCAACGTGGTCGTGCCGTACGTCGGGAACTCCGCCGTCAAGCGGTGGCTGCTCGGCCTGCTTGGCGCGAGCGACATCCTGAGGGATCCCGCCGGCGCGGCGACGAGCCGCCCCGAGCCGCCCGGTATTCGAGCTTCTATAGCTCCTTTTTAGACGTCGCCGCGGACGAGCCGGCGAACCGGCCCGCCCGCGCGGCGATCTGGTTGTTCAGGAGGACGCCGCCAGCTGCTTCGCCTGGTCGATCAATCCCTGAGCCTGGTTGATCCAGTCCTTCGCCTGCTGCTCGTTCAGGGGCACGCCGTCGAAGGCAGCCGCATTCAGGGCCGCCCTGATCTGGGCGGCCAGTGCGTCGCGCTGGCCGCCCAGGCTGCCGATCCGGTTCTCAACATCGGCGTAGTTCGAATCGTCCGCCGCCGAGCCGCTCTTGATCGCGTTGGAGGAGGCGGTCAACGTACTCAGGCCGAACTCGCCAAAGGGCGCGTTGACCTGCTCGTAGACGTCGCCGAGCCGGCGCAGCGTTTCGCGGTGAGCGATCAGCGACTGTGGTGTCGCCTGCGTTGTGAGCGCCTCGATCAGGACGCGGCCGTCCAGCACGTAGTCGTCGTGCAGTCCGAGCGCCGCCAGCATGGTCGGCCGCACGTTCGTGTGGTCGGTCCACGTCGTCGAGTCGATACCGCCCTTCTGGATGCCAGGCCCGACGAGGCCCATCCACGTGTTGGCGATGATCGGTTGCATGTCTCCGTGGCTCCACGCGAAGTGGTAGTCGATGCACGGATTGCTGCCGCACGACGGGCCACTATTGGCCGCGGTCAGGAAGTAGTTCGGATCCGCAAACCCGGTGAAGCTCGGAGCTCGGGCTGGATCCGCGGTCACAAAGTGGAGAGCCTTCTCAGCAATTGGGTCGGCCATCTGCACGAAGACCGGCCCCGGATCGGTGCTCACGTACGGATCGATCGAGTTGAGGCTGAACAGGTCACGCTCCAGCTTCCTTAGCGTCGGGTTGGTGCGGTCGGGCTGGCCGTTGACGTAGAAGGTCGGCGCCGAGTCGCTGTGGACCGAGAATGTCGGCGACCCTGCGGGCACCTTCAGCCGCAGGTTCATGTTGACCTCCCCAACCTGGTTCGACGGGCACGCGGGCGCCGTCGTCCACGAGCAGTTCGCATGCGTGTAGCCGAGCGCGCCGTCCGTCTGTGGGATCCCGATCCCGCCCGCGAACTGGTCACCCTCGTCGACGGTGACCATGAAGAGCGTGTTGCTCTGGTCAATGCCATCCGCCTGCAGGCGGTTGAAGAAGGCAGCGAACGCGTCGTCATACGCCTTCAGCTGCGCGACGTAGTCAGCTTCGCCAGGTCCGGAGGCTCGCGGGAAGTTCGGATTGAACGGTGCCGGGAACGCCGACGTGTGATTGTCGTGGGCGTCAGAGATGTAACCCCAGGTGATCGGGATGCCCGACTCCTGCATCTGCGCCAGGTAGCCGAGCGTGTTCTTGGCGAATGCTCCGTCGAAGCCCGGGAAGCCGCACTGACCGAACGGATCGGTGACCGGCTGGCCTTCGGTGTTGGTCACGCAGGCACTTCCACTGTTGATCGCCGGGTTGACGTACTTCGCTCCGTAGAGGGCGAGGTAGCCGAGGTAGCTCCCCGGCTCGTCAGGAAGCCTGTCGGCGCGAGAGTTCGCAACGTTCTGCGCGTTCTTCGTGCAGATTCCGCCACCCTGCGCGCAGTGGACGGCGATCCCGACGTAGTCGGTCAGCGCCTTCGCACGCGCCGCTGTGCCCGAGGGCGCAGCGTTGGAGGCGACCGCAGCGTTCCATTCAGGCGAGCCGGTCCCGAAAGCCTCGGACATGTCGCCGAACGGGCCGGTCCCCGTGTTCTCGAGCTCGATGTTGGCGAGCGAGACTGCCCCGAAGTCACACCCGGCGCGAGTGAACGGAACCCACGGCGCCGGCGTCGTCTTCTGTCCGTCCGTGACCATGTTGGGGAGAGGGTCGTTCACCCCAGTGTTGTCGTCCACCAGGTCGGTCCAGTACTTGAAAGCCGAGCTGAACGCAGGGGTCTTGCTGGGCGGGAAGTAGAAGTAGCTGTTCGAGACACCGAGGCCGTGCCGGTCGGGGTAGAGGCCGGTTTGGGTCGACACGATCCCGCCCGCGGTGTGCGCGATCAGGATCGTGTGGTCGTTGGTGAACAGCGTCCCGTTGCTCGTCAGGAAGTTGAGCAGGTGAGGCATCTGCTGCAGATCCGACGCGACGTCGGGCCGGTCACGCATGTAGTGGGTGTTGTCGAACTGAAGGTAGATGACGTGCTTGATAGCGCCGGCCTGGTTTCCCAGCTGACACCCCGCAGTTGCTGCACTCGCCGTCATCGGCGGCCCGGCCGCCACAGCGGCCGCGACGACGCTGGCGATCGCGACAAGATTGGTCAGCTTGCGACAGAGACTCGCTTTCACCACACGACCCCCGTTTCAAACCGGGACCGGCACACGCAGCCTGCACTCGATTTTCGACCCGCGGCGGTCTCATTGCAAGGGGAGTCTTCCACGGCCGCGTTAACCGATCGCGATCAGCGCCGTTTGTCGCGTTGAAGCCAAAATAACGGCGTGGCAAAGGTGACGCTGGAGGCGCCGACTCTCGCTGATGTCGTGGCGGCGCGTGATCGAATTCGCGCCTATCTCCCGGCGACGCCGCTGCGCAACTACCCGTCACTCGACCGGCTGACCGGGGCCGAGGTATGGGTCAAGCAGGATAACCTGCTGCCGACCGGCGCCTTCAAGGTTCGCGGCGGCGTGAACCTGATCTCGCAGATGGACGCGGCGACGCGGGCGCGCGGCGTGATCGCCGCCTCGACCGGCAACCATGGCCAGTCGGTCGCTTTTGCTTCGCGACTCTTCGGCGTGCGCGCCACGGTGGTCGCGCCCGAGGGCGCGAACCCGGTGAAGGTCGAGGCGATGCGCGATTTCGGCGCCGAGGTGCTGCTGCAGGGCCGCGACTATGACGAGGCTCGCGAGCACTGCGAGCGGCTCGCGGCGCAGCATGGCTATCGATACATCCACTCAGGCGACGAACCGCACCTGATCGCGGGCGTCGGCACGCACACGCTCGAGATACTCGAGGAGCGTCCCGACATCGACGCCGTGATCGTGCCCATCGGGGGCGGCAGCGGCGCGGCGGGCACATCCATCGTGGCCAAAGCGACGCGGCCGGGCATCGAGGTCATCGCGGTGCAGTCGGCCCAGGCGCCGACCGCTCACGACTCGTGGCGCGAGCGAAAGCTCGTCGAGCGGCCGAATACGACCGTCGCGGAGGGCCTTTCGACGCGAACCGCGTTCGAGCTGCCTCAGCGCATCCTGCGCGAGCTGCTCGACGACTTCGTGCTGATGAGCGACGAGTCGATCCTGGACGCTGTCGCGATCATGGTCGAGAAGACGCGCACCCTCGTCGAGCCGGCCGGGGCCGCTCCACTCGCGGCGTTGCTGTCGCCTGCCCTGGGCGACCGCCTGCGCGGCAAGCGCGTGGCGCTTATCTGCTCCGGCGCGAACATCAGCCCCGCCCAGCTGCGCGCGGTCATGGCCAGAGGAAAACCGCCGGCCTAGATCTCGGCACCGTACTGAGCGGCCCCGGCACGTTTTGTGGATGTGAGGCGCGGTGCGGCGGTGGCGTCCATCGGAACGAGCCTGGCCACGATGCTAGCCGCGGGCGTATCGGTCGTGCTGCTCGGCGCCTGCGGGAGCTGCGATTCCACGGTCCAGCAGACGGCCATGCCAGTGCTAGCGTCGGGATCGTTTGACGGGGCGGCAGTCGATCAGCGCTCTCACCTTGTCTATCTGGCGGACCGCGCTCACAAGGGCGTTGACGTCGTGGATATCGGTGCGACAAGCCCCAGGTTCGTCCAGATGATCCCCCTGGATGGGCCGCCGAGCGGCCTCGCCCTCGCGAGCGATCGCCAGCGACTGTACGCCGCCGTGGCCGGTGGAACGATCGCGGTGATCGATACCGCCGCCCCCTCGAACACGCCGATGCGGGTTGTCGCTCGCATCCAGGCCGACCCGAACGGCGTGGACCTCCTCGACTACAGCGCCGCCAACGGCCGCGTGTACGCGGGCAACGGCGCCGGCGCCCAGATAGTGGTAATCGACGCTGCCTCCGACAAGGTGCTCGACAGCATCCCCGTCAGTGTCCCGGTCGAACAGCCGCGATTCGACCCCGCGGACGGGATGGTCTACGTCACTGCCGGCGGCAACGATCCTTTGCTCCGCGTCGACCCATCGACCAGGGTGGTGACGCGCAGCTTCGCGCTGGCCGGTTGCCATGCGTCGGGTCTTGCGATCAACCCGTCCCGCCAGCTGGCGATGGTGGCGTGTGGCGGGAGCATGGCTCTTTTCGACCTCAAGTCCGGCGCGAACAACGTGTCGCGCGCCGTCGCCGGCGGCGACCTGGTCACCTACGACGCGGGAATGGACCGTTTCGTGGTCGCGTCGCCGCACGGCCTTCATGACAGCGCGATCGCCGTGTTCTATGGCGATGGCTCCCTCCTCGGTTCAGTCGCCGTGCCGCCCATCGCGCACGGCGCGGTGATCGCCGACAACGACGGGCGTGTCTACGCGCCAGGTGCCGCAGGCCTCATGAGCTTCTCGCCCGAGGTGTGCGCTCCGCTGCCGAGCTGGGTGACATTCCTGCTGGGAGTGGCGGTCTTCGCGGTGCCGCTGGCGGCGTTCGCGCTGTTCCTGGTGATGTATGCGCGCAGAGAGGATCGCCGGCGCGAGAGGCATGAGGTGCCGGTCCCGGCCTGGCGCCGGAAGCAGGCTTACCTCAAGGAGGAACGGGAGCGGATGCGCGCGCTCGAGGACGAGATCCTGGACACGCGCATGGATCCGCCGGCTTAGTCGGCCTTCGTCTCGGGCGTGTAAGGCGCCTTCGCCTCGATGCTGCCGACGTAGATCGGCAGCTTCTTGTGCCCCAGCATCTGCCGGATCGCCTGGATCTCGCCGATGTGAAACCAGTAGTGGTGGGTCATGCGCAGGATCGCCGAGCCCTGGCTCTGTCCGACCGACTTCCCATTCAGGGGCAGGTCCTTCTGCAGACCCTTGGTCGTTAGTGAATCGAGGAAAGGCTCAGCCGCCGTGGTGACCTTGCGCCACGTCTTCAGCATGCTCGCGAGCGAAGGCGTGCTCATGGGTGCGCCGGAGAAGAACTCTTTCTGCAGCTGTGGGACGAGCAGGATTCCCTGGTTCCGGAACAGGAGGTAACGCTGCTCCTGCCACGCGAGGTGGCCGACGATCCAGCCGATCGAGTTCATCTGGCCCATGTGCCGGGCGCCTTCCCTTTCGGTCACGCCCGAGAGGCCGCGACGCCACTCGCCGCGCGTGAAGCGGAGCTGCTCGACTACCGGATGCGCCATCGGTCGACCACCCATATCATCGGCCTGTGGTGACGGTTGACGACGTTCGGCGTTTGGCCATGACGCTGCCGCGCACCACCGAAGGTTTTGTCGGCGGCCGGGTGAAGTTCTACGTCGGCCGCATCGTCTACGTCTCGTTCTCGCGCGACGGGACCATGATGGGGTTCGGCTTCCCGAAGGATCAGCGCGACTGGCTGGTGGGAGGATCGCCGGAAAAGTTCATGCTGCCCAGGGGCGGCGACCTCCGCTACCACTGGGTTCTCACGCGGATGGAGAAGCTCGACGTTAAGGAGATGCGTGAACTGGTCATCGACGCGTGGCGGATGGTCGTGCCGAAGAGCGTCGCTCTGGCTCACAAGGAGGAGTCATGAAAACAATGACGGTGGACCAGCTGGCGCTGGCCGACCTCAACTTCGCGGAGATGTGCCGCGGGATCACGCGCAACGCAGGTGGCCGCGTGCTCGAGGTCGACGGCCTCCTGATGTGGTCGGGCACCCATCCCT
>WNGK01007750.1_pt1 | contig 11223 bp, 8 predicted proteins | sample 5400601 | NCBI WGS metagenome assembly WNGK01 (sample SAMN13153376, study PRJNA577476) | soil metagenome | isolation source: 60 cm soil or saprolite under Garry oak tree replicate 1 | place: USA:California | collected 2016-06-15
CCACCAGCCGGAGCGCACCCGTCAGCGCTGTGTAGTGGCCGAGCATCAGAGCGGCCTCACCGAGGGTACCGGCCCCCGACACGGCACCCGGACTGTAGATCTCCAGCGGACTGTAGACGAGCGCTACGTGAGCGACTGGCTCGTCACCTTCGGTCAGGGGCAGCATGCCGGTCGTGCTGATGCTCCCATCGTTGGCATCGCTCCAGGTGCCGAGCCTCTTCAGACCCCATTCATGGTCCGTGGTGCCCGGCTTGGCGCTCATGACATAGACCGCGCCGGTAGATTCCGGCTTTCGCTGCGGGTCGTTGCCCAGGTCGCTGCCGAGTACCCGCAGCGCACCACGCAGGTTCTCGTGCAGGACGTCCGCATAGCCTTTGGTCGAGGCGGTCGGCCGCTGCTGGAATCCGATCCCGTGAACGGTCAGGACGCACAATTTCTTGGATTCCTGGCCATTCTGGGTATTCTGGGTACTTGTCATGAAAGCCCCCCTTGCCTCGGCAAGACACGCGTCATTGGCGCCGGACAAATCGTCGCGGCGGCGAACGCGGATACCGCTATGGTGCACGCGCCGAACCGCCGCTGTAAACCGCTACCGATATTAACGTGCCGCGCCGAACGCCGCGAGATCTGCTCATGCCGCACTAAGCGGTGACTCTCGGCGCGCGCGCCGCATGCCTATCCCGGCAGGTGACGAAATGGTCCGGTGCGAGCCGAAGGATCCGGTTCAAGCGAGATCTTCAGGGCCGTCAGCGCGTGCTCGGTGTCATTGTCGCGCTGGTGCGCCGCGCGCAGGCGGCCGGTGAAGGATGCGATGTCGGCGAGCGTCCAGGCCAGCCGGTAGAAGCTGATCGCCATTGTGTCAACGGCGCGGCCGGTCGCCTCGCAGTAGCGGGCCAGCGCGCCCGGCGAGCCGTCGTCCAGCATCCACAGGTCGCGCTCCGGCGGTGCCAGCGCAACAGTGTCCCAGTCGATCAGCCACAGACCGCTCCCGGCGCGGATCATGTTGCCCGGGTGCGGCTCACCGTGAGTGACGACGACGCCTGGACTGCTGTCGGTCACGTGCGCCGCGAGGCTGTCGAACGTGGCTAGCCAGCCGGCGACCAGGTCGGCCTTCGCCGCGAGCTCGCGCCGCGCGAGCTCGCCCAACGGGCCGCCGGACCACGGCCGGCCCAGCTCGGCGAGCGCCGTCTCCAGGGTTGCCCGCTCGTGCAACTCCAGGCCGCGCCGCAGGGCGTGTGCCGCCACCGCCGGCGTGGCCAGGTGAAGCTCGGCGAGGAGTCCTGCCAGCACGTCCCGGTCCGGCTGGGTGAGATCACTGCCCCACTGCCCGGCCTGGCCGGCGACGAACGGGAACACGGCCAGGCTGTAGCGCGGCGTCAGACGGCACACGGTCTCGCCGCCGAGTGACGGGACGGGAGCGACGACGAACGGCAACCCGGCCCGCTCGCGCAGGGCCAGCGCGGTGCCGAAGGCGGCGCGCAGGCCGCCGAATGCCGACTCAGGGTCCGCGCCAAGCCACGGCTTGTCCTCCAGGTCGTCCGCGGTCAGGAAGAACCTCCTGCCGTCCGGTGCATCGGCGAGCCAGTGATAGCTGCCGCCGCCGAGCGCGACGTAGCGCAGCCGGCGGACTCGCAGCCCCCAGCGTTCGGCCACGGCATCCGCAACCGCCGGCTCACCTAGGCCCGCCGGAGGCGTCCGCACGGCATCACCCTCTCGCTCAGGCGGTAGCTCGGCGCCGCGCCGCGCAGCACGCCGAAACGGCACTGGCCCAAGGCGGACCTGCTCAAGCCGGCCATGCTGCCACACTGCTGGCCGAACTGCCTGCTTATATTGGCTGGCATGGTGGAGCCCGCGGCAGGTTCGAGCGTCCGTCTCGCCGAGCTGCTCGCTGTCCTGTCGCTGGCCACCGACCTGGGCATGGGCCAGCCGATGGAGCATGTGCTGCGCCAGTGCCTGATTTCCTTGCGGCTGGCTCAGCGCCTGGGCATGGACGAGGCCGACCGTCGGGTGGTCTACTACGCGGCGCTGCTCGCCTGGGTGGGCTGCCACGTGGATGCTTACGAACAGGCGAAGTGGTTCGGCGACGACCTGGCCCTCAAGGCCGACTTCCGCCAGGTTGACTTCGCGTCCGCCGCCGCCGGGCCGCTGTTCATGCTGCGCCATCTCGGCGCCGGGCGGCCGGTCGCGGAGCGGGCCAGGCTCGGGGTCGGCTTCGCGAGCGACGGCCGCCGGGCGGCGGCGGCGATGCTGGAAAATCACTGGCTCGCGGCCGACGACCTGGCGGCCCGGCTGGGCCTGGCCCAGCGCGTCAGGGACAGCGTCGAGCAGACCTTCGAGCGCTGGGACGGCAAGGGGGTTCCGAAGGGAGCAACGGGGGAGGAAATCCTGCTGACCTCCCGGCTGGTCACGCTGGCCGACGTGGTCGAGGTCTTCCATCACGCCGGCGGCGTCCAGGCGGCGGTCGCGGTGGCCAGGCAGCGCCGCGGAACGCAGTTCGACCCGCATGTCGTTGACGTGTTCGCCGCCGACGCCGAGTCGCTGTTCGCCGGGCTCGACGAGGCAAGCACCTGGGACGCCGTCATCGGGGCAGAGCCGGCACTCGGGGCACCGCTGGCCGACGCGGAACTCGAGGCCGCGCTGGAGGCGATCGCGGACTTCACCGATGTCAAGTCGCCCTACACGATCGGCCACTCGCGAGGTGTCGCCGACCTGGCCGGGAACGCCGCGCACCTGTTCGGGCTGGACGCCCGGGCCGCGAAACTGGTCCGCCGGGCCGGGCTGGTGCACGACCTGGGCCGCCTTGGCGTATCGAACGCGATCTGGGACAAGCAAGGCGAGCTCAGCTACTCCGAGACCGAACGGGTACGCCTGCATCCGTATCTCACCGAGCGCATGCTGGCCTGCTCGCCCGCGCTCGCCCCGCTGGCCGCGATCGCCGTCCAGCACCACGAGCGGCTGGACGGGTCCGGCTACCCGCGAGGCCTGTCGGGCGCCGTCATCAGCCCGCCGGGACGGGTGCTGGCGGCCTCCGACTTCTACCGCTCGCGGACCGAGTCGCGGCCGCACCGGCCCGCCTGCACGGCTGACGAAGCGGCCGCCCGGTTGCGGGCCGAGGCGCGGGCCGGCCGGCTGGACGGTGGCGCGGTGGCCGCCGTGCTCGGCGCCGTCGGCCACCGCGCCGCCCGCCGGCAAGCACGCCCGGCCGGGCTGACCGGCCGCGAGGTCGAAGTTCTCGGGCTGCTCGCCCGCGGCCTGTCGAACAAGGAGATCGCCGAGCGGCTCGTCATCTCCCGCAAGACGGCCAGCCATCACGTCGAGCACATCTACGCCAAGACGGGGACCGCCAACCGGGCGCTGGCCAGCCTGTTCGCCGCCAACCATGGGCTGGTCGGCGACTCGTCCGGCGCGGACGGGCAGTAGGCCGCGCGATCGCTACCGTGCCGCGGCCGGTAACAGCGCTGCCGGGGCGCGGGCGCCGGTCGCCAGGTAGCCAGAGCACAGGACCCGCATCCAGGTGATGCGGTCGCCGTCGGTGCTGAGGTAGGCCTGCTGCTCGACCAGGTAGTCGCCGCCGGAGCGACTCACGCGCAGCCGGTAGGCGACGTGCTCGCGATCGGCCACCTGGCCGGTGGTGACCGAGCACAGCTCGTCGATCCGGGCGTCGGCGCCGAACCAGCGCCCCAGGATGACCTCGTCGACCACCTGCGCCGGCGTTGCGGCGACCCAGTGCCGCCCCGGCGTCAGGGCCTGGAAGTCGATGTCGTCGGCCAGCAGCGCGCCGAGCGCCGCGTTGTCCTTGGCGGCGAGAGCGCGCGCGAAGCGCTCTCCCGTGGTGGCCATCAGGCGATCTCGACGTGCAGTTCGTAGATCTCCTCGGTGGGGTGCCCTGCCTTCTCGTGCACCCGCAGGACGGCCTCCTTGGACGGGCCCGACGACAGGCAGAACACCCTTCCCGAGTCCGGGTCGAGCCACGCCCGTTCGAAGTGCACTCCCTCCGCCGCCTCGATCTCCAGGTCGTGCTCGTGCGCCGCGCGCAGCTGATCCTCGGTCACGCCGACGAATCCGCTGTGCACGTCCATGAACTTCGCCATGTCACGCTCCTTGCCGTCACGTTGGCAGCGGGCTCTCCGCGAGCCTCTCGCTGTGCCCACAAGATCTGAGCATGGCCTGCGGCGGGCGACCGGCGCATGGGGCAGCTTCCCCATCTTTGCGCGCGACTACGAGTTGACAATGCTGTAAACTCATTGCAGATTAGCGGTTGACACGTCTGTAAACCAGTAGTCGAGCACGGGAGGTCGACAGTGCGCGAGTCAGAGCGAGCCCTAGCGCCAGGAAGCAGTCCGGCGCGGCCTGCCGTGCCCGTGCCCAGGCGCCGGCCGTGGTCCATGCTGATCCTGCTCAGCGTGGCCGAGTTCATCGTGATACTCGATGCCACCGTGGTAAACGTCGCGCTCCCCTCGATCGGCCGCGCGCTGCACTTCACCACGGGCGGCCTCCCGTGGGTGGTGACCGCGTACGTGCTGTTCAGCGGTGGCTTGGTGCTGCTCGGGGGGCGGGCGGCCGACGTCGCCGGCCGACGCCGGGTGTTCCTGGCGGGACTGGCCGTGTTCACGGCCGCGTCGCTGGCCAGCGGCCTGGCCATGTCCGCGGGAGCCCTGATCATGGCGCGAGCCGCGCAGGGACTTGGCGCGGCCCTGCTGACGCCGGCAGCGTTGTCGATCATCACGGCCACGTACTCGGGCAGGCAGCGCGCCGCCGCGCTCAGCGCCTGGGGTGCGATCGGCGGCGGCGGGGCCGCGGCCGGCCTGCTGGCCGGGGGCATGCTGACCAGCTTGCTCGGCTGGCGTTCGGTGTTCCTGGTCAATGTGCCGGTTGGCACGGTGGCCGGGCTCCTCGCGCTGCGCCTCGTGCCGCCGTCGGGGACCCGCGCCAGGATCCGCGGCGAACTCGACCTGCCGGGAGCGGTGCTCGCGGTAGCAGGCCTGGTCACGGCGGTGTATGCGCTGGCGGGCACGCCGTCGCACGGCTGGGCCTCGGCCCGGACGCTGGCCCTGCTGGCGGTGTCGTGCGGCCTGCTGGCAGGCTTCACCGCGGCCGAGTTCGCGGCGAGGCGGCCGCTGCTGCCCCCGCAGACCTGGCGTAACCGGTCCCTGGTGGCCGGCGGCCTGGTGATGCTCGGCGCCACCGGGATCCTGGTCGGCACGTTCTTTCTCAACACGCTGTACCTCCAGGACGTCGCCGACGCGTCGCCGCTGCGGGCGGGCCTGGAGTTCCTGCCCCTAGTCGCGGTGATCGGCCTGGGTTCGCACCTGACCTCGCGCCTGCTGCCGCGGGTCGGGTCGCGCGTGCTGGCCGTTGCCGGCCTGGTGCTGCTGGTCATCGGGGCGCTGCTGCTGTCCGGGCTTCCCGGCGGTGCCGGGTACGCCACCGGGCTGCTGCCCGGCCTGCTGGTGATCGGCGCCGGAACCGGCCTGGTGTTCCCCGCCGCCTCGGTCACGGCGATGATCGACATCCCGGCCGCCCAGGCCGGTATAGCCTCGGGCCTGATGACCACCGCCCATGAGATCGGCGCGGCCCTCGGCGTCGCGGTGTTCTCCGCCCTCGCCACCGCGCAGGCGTCTGCCGGCGGCGGGTTCGCGGCCGGCTACCGTCACGGCTTCTCGGTCATGGCGGTGGCCGCCGCCGGGCTCGCGTTGGCCGCCGCGCTGGCCGTCCCGGCCGTCCGGCCCGCGCCGGGCGTCACGGTGGCGATGCACTGAGATGGCCGGTCAGCGACCCACCGACCACCAGCGCGCCACCGCCGAGAAGAACGTGACCGGGATCCTCGACGCGGTCGAGTACCTGCTTGAGCAGCGCGGCCAGGCCAGCATCTCGGCGGTCGCCGCCCAGGCCCACGTATCCCGCGTCACGGTGTACGCGCACTTTCCCACCTGGGACGCGCTGCTCGAGGCGGCCGTCGAGCGCGCTGTGCGCCAGACCATGGCCGCGCTCCAGGCCGCCAACCTGGACGCGGGCCCGCCGAGCGAGGCGCTGGAACGCATGCTCGCCGCCGCGTGGCGGCACCTGGCCCGCTACGGAGCGATGGCGCAGGCGGTCGCCGACCACCTCGGCCCGGACGCGGTGGCCAGGACGCACCACGCGGCCCGCCAGAGCATCGAGGCGCTGCTCGAACGCGGCCGGGCCGACGGATCCTTCCGCACCGACCTGCCGGCCACATGGCTGGTCACGGCCTGCATCGTGCTCATCCACACGTGCGCCGCCGAGGTCCGGGCCGACCGGATCGACGAGGACGAGGCGGCCGGCATCCTGACCGCGACCGTCAGCGGCCTGTTCACCGGCTCACGCCCGGCCTGAGACGCCCGCGAACTCGCTTGCCTGCCGATCGGCATGGCTCGTTCGGTGTTCCGCGGTGCCGCGGGCTTGCCGGGGCGAGAATGGGCGGTGTGGTTCCGGATGGTTTCGTTCGCGCGCTCGACGGCTTGGAGACCGCGCGGCAGTTGCTCCCGCGGGCCGCGAAGCTAGCTGCCGCAGCGTCAGCCAGGAGTGACCGCCCCGATGAAGTGGCCGCACAGCATCGCCTGCCCAGGCCGGATTTTGCAGGTCAGGAGATACCCGGCCACGGGCCGCGGCCAAGATCTCAAGATCCTTTAGCCAATCTCGTTTAGGCGGCGTGGCTATGGTCGATGAAGGACATAGGACAGTGCCCGAGGCTCGTGGGGGCGGGGTGCCCGAGGTCGCTGGCCGAAGCACGCACCGAACGTAACTAACATCTCAGGTATCTCTGGACCATTCCGGAAGGCCGTCCTCATGAGTAACGCGTTTGCCTTCTTGGGTCGCGACATGGCGATCGATCTTGGCACCGCGAACACGCTGATCTACGTCCGCGGACTCGGCGTCGTCCTGAACGAACCTTCAGTGGTCGCGCTGAACGTGGGCACCGGCCAGATCGTGGCGGTGGGGGCTGAGGCCAAACGCATGATCGGCAGGACGCCCGGGAGTATCCTCGCTGTCCGGCCGCTCAAGGACGGGGTCATCGCAGACTTCGATGTCACCGAGCGGATGCTGCGGTACTTCATCCAGAAGGTGCACAAACGCAGGCACCTGGCCAAGCCGCGGATCATCGTGGCCGTGCCCAGCGGGCTCACCGGGGTGGAGGAGAGCGCGGTCAAGGAGGCCGGGCGCCAGGCTGGCGCGCGCCGGGTCTACATCTTCGAGGAACCCCTGGCCGCGGCGATCGGCGCCGGGCTGCCCGTCAACGAGCCCGTGGGCAGCATGGTCGTGGATATCGGCGGCGGGACCACCGAGGTCGCCGTTATCTCACTTGGCGGCATAGTGACCTCGGAGTCGATCCGCGTCGGCGGTGACGAACTCGACCAGGCCATCATCACCTTCGTCAAGAAGGCGCACTCGCTCATGCTGGGCGAACGGACGGCCGAGTACATCAAGATCTCTGTCGGCTCGGCGTTTCCCGCAGCGGCTGAGCCGAAGGTCGAAATCCGTGGCCGGGACCTGGTCGGCGGCCTGCCGAAGACCATCGAGATATCCTCTGAGGAGGTTCGCGGCGCCATCGAAGAGCCGCTCAACATGATCATCGACGCCGTCAGGACCACACTGGACAAGTGCCCGCCCGAACTCGCCGGTGATGTCATGGACCGGGGAATCGCACTGACCGGTGGCGGCGCGTTGCTGAGCGGCATAGATGACCGGCTGCGCGAGGAGACCGGCCTGCCCATCCACATAGCCGACAATCCCCTGGAGTCGGTCGTGCTGGGAACCGGCAAGTGCGTCGAGGATTTCGAGACTCTCGGCCAGATCCTGCTGTCTGACGCCAGGCGCTGACCACGCGGCAGCCGCTGCGGCGGCAGGACGGGGTGTTCCCGTGCACGACACCCGGCGGACGCGCATCATCCTCACCGTGCTGCTCACCGTCTCGCTGGCGTTGACCACCGCCGACTACCTAGGCGGGTCGGCGCCGCTGCGCGTAATAGGCGGCGCGGTGTTCGGGACGGCGGAGCGCGCGATAAGTTCGGTCACCGGGCCGATCGCTGGTTTCTTCGAGCGCGGCGCCGGGGCGGCCGGATCGAGCGGGCGGATCGCGGCGCTGGAGCGCCGGCTGGTCAGGCTCCGGGCCCGGCTGAGCAGCGAGCAGCTCAACCGGGCAGAGCACGCGCAACTGGTCAGGTTGCTGCGCCTCTCTGGCTCGGGCGGCTACCGGGTCGTCGCCGCGAACGTGATCGCGGTCGGCCAGGGGTATGAGCGGACCGTCACCCTGGACGCCGGCAGCAGCGACGGCGTCCGGCCGGACGAGACCGTGCTCAACGGCGCGGGACTCGTCGGCACGGTCACCGCCGTGAGCCCGTGGACCTGCACCGTTGTGCTGGCAACGGACGCCACGGCGGTGGTCGGAGTGCGGCTCGCCCATAGCGGGCAGATGGGCTGGGTGACGGGCGCGGGCATGAGCCGGTCCGGCCCCGACTTGCTGCGGCTGCACGTGCTCGGCGCCAGCAACGCCGTTGCGCCGGGGCAGCAACTCGTCACCTCCGCATCCGTCGGCGGCAGGCCTTACGTGGCCGGCGTTCCCGTCGGCGTCGTCACCGAGATCGCGACCGGCCCGGGCGGGTTGACCAGTACCGCCCTGGTGCGCCCGTTCGTCGACTTCAGCACGCTCGAGATAGTCGGTGTAGTGGCTGCGCCGGCGCACGCCCGAGGCTGACATGCGACGCGCTTTGTTCTGTGCGGTGCTCGCGTTCCTCACGGTGGAGCTGCAGGTCATGTTCGTGGACGGGCTGCCGCTGCCAGGCGCGAGCGTCCCGGACACGGCTCTGCTGGTTGTCGTCGCTCTCGGACTGATACAAGGCCCGGCGACGGGCATGCTGACCGGGTTCTTCGCCGGGCTCGGCCTGGATCTGGCGCCACCCGCCAGCCACCTGGTCGGCGAGTCGGCGCTGGTGTTCTGCCTGGTGGGATACGGCTGCGGCCTGCTTGGAAACTGGCTGGACCGCTCCGCCCTCCGCCTGCTGGCCGCCGCGATGATCGGCGCAGGCGCCGGCGAGACGCTGCGGGCAGCCATCGGCGTTTCATTGGGCGATCCGAGGGTTACCCTTCCGGCCGTGCGTCACGTGCTGCCGGCAGCCGTGGCGTATGACGTCCTGCTCACCCCCGTCGTGCTGGGCCTTACGGCGCTGGCCAGCAGGCGACCGGGAGCCCGCCGGCCGGGCGCAGCGCTGGCCGGAATGGACTCCGGGCCGCACCGCTTGCCCGCTCGGCCGGTGCGCTTGCGGCCCCGCGCGCTGCGCACGAGCCAACCCCGCGCGCCGCGCGCGAGCCAACCCCGCGCGGGCGCGTTCCGCGGGCTGGCGAGAACGGGCCGCCGGGTGCCGCGCCCGAACCGCAGGCGCCCTGCGGTGCGGCGTGACCGCGCTCGGACGGACCTGAAGGCCACGGTGGCACGGCCGCCGCGCTGGCGCCTGGCCGGGCTGTTCGCGGCCTGTGTCATCCTGCCGGTCATTCTTGCCTCCCGGCTCTGGTACCTGCAGGTCATGACCGGCAGCGACTATCTCAGCCTGGCGAGGAAGGAACAGATCAGGACCGTCGTGGTGCCGGCCGTCCGCGGCCAGATACTCGACGACACGGGCCGCGCTCTGGTGGCCAACCGTTCGTCTCTGGCGGTCACGGTGAACATGACGGAACTGTCCCGGCAGGGCGACGGCGGCAGCGCCGAGTTGCGGCGGCTTGCCGCGCTGCTCGGTGTCAGCGACCGACTGCTGCGTGAACGGCTCAGGCTGTGCACAGTCGGCGTCTCCCAGCCATGCTGGGCTGGCTCGCCCTATCAGCCGGTCCCGGTGAGCCAGGACGTTCCCGAGCGGGTCGGCGTGCAGATCATGGAAAGTCGGCGGCAGCTTCCAGGCGTGACAGTTCAGGTGCAGTCCGTTACCAGCTATCCGGGGGGCGCCAGCGCCGCGCAGATACTCGGCTACCTGCAGCCGGCCACCGCGCAAGAGGAGCGGCAGCGCCACCTGCCGCCGGCCGGACCTGCCGGTGCAGACCTGGTGGGCCAGTCCGGGCTGGAAGCGCGGTACGACGCCGCGCTCCGCGGCGTTTACGGGATTCGGGACGTGGCCGTGAACGCGGCGGGCAACGTGACCGGGACGTTCATGGCGACCCGCCCAGTGTCCGGAGACGATCTCGTGACCAGCATCAGCGCGCCGGTCCAGGCGGACGTCGAGCACGCGCTGGCGCATGCTGTCCGCACTGCCCACGCCGAGGGCAACCTGGGCGCGACCACCGGCGCCGCCGTGGTCATGACCACCGGCGGCCGCGTGATCGCGATGGCCAGCTACCCGTCGTACGACCCTGGCATCTGGACGCGGGGCATCTCCGAGCGGCAGTACCGGCGGCTCTTCGATGCGGCAGGCGGCGAGCCGATACTCAATCGTGCGGCCCAGGGCGAGTACGCTCCCGGATCGACCTGGAAGGTGACCTCGACCGCGGCAGCGGTGTCGGCAGGCTACAGCCTGGCTGGCCCGTACAACTGCCCCGGCTCCGTTAACATCGGCGGCCGGACGTTCTACAACGACAATCCGTCCGATTCGGGGGCGATGAGCCTGCATGCGGCGCTCGTCGCGTCGTGCGACACGGTCTTCTACGAGCTCGCCTATGACATGTGGCTGCGGGATGACCGGAAGGCGAACGTGGTCACCAGCGCTCGGGCGCCGGTGCAGAAGATGCAGAAGATGGAACTGGCGTGGGGTTTCGGCAAGGTCACGGGCATCGACCTGCCGGAAGAGTCGGCCGGCACGGTGCCGACCCGGGCGTGGCTGTACCGCTTCTACCGGCAGTACAAGAAGCTGTGGTGCGCCAACGGCAACCAGTTCGGCTCCTACGTGCAGCGGATCGAGTATCAGGACTGCCGCTACGGCAACGTCTGGGAGCCCGGCCAGGCGGTGGACGCCGCCATCGGCCAGGGCTACGTAACCGTCACCCCGCTGCAGCTAGCCCGCGCGTACGCGGCACTCGCCGACGGCGGCACCTTGTACAGCCCGCGGATCGGCGCGGCCCTGATTCGGCCGGACGGAATGCTGGCCCGCAGAATCACCCCGCCCGTCGTCGGCCACCTCCCGGTATCCACGCCGGTCCTGGCGTACATCAGGAACGCGCTGGCCGACGCGGTGACGCAAGGCACCGCCGCGCCCGCCTTCAGCGGCTTTCCCCAGAGCAAGGTGT
>WNGK01007751.1_pt1 | contig 11222 bp, 9 predicted proteins | sample 5400601 | NCBI WGS metagenome assembly WNGK01 (sample SAMN13153376, study PRJNA577476) | soil metagenome | isolation source: 60 cm soil or saprolite under Garry oak tree replicate 1 | place: USA:California | collected 2016-06-15
TTCCCTCATTATCAACGAATGATATGGCTATAGGAAATTCCAGCCAGGGTCTGTTTACTACCACGCTTGCTGGAACACAGTTTCAGCTTATCCTTCAGGGTGCGCTTCCAGGACATCCACTTCCTGCGTCCCTGGAACGCGTATTGTGGCAGCCTGCCCACCATAATCCGAGTATACTTTATACCATTGCTACACAAAGTACCGGCAAAGTTCCCTCGTATCTTTGTAACGGCGGGAGTGGTGTGGTGGGGAGCGGGGACCCTTGTGGTCGCCCTCTGGGTTCTCATACCGCAGCTATGCAGGTCCAACTTATATTACGTGATTTTCATGAGCAAACCAGGACCATTGCTACCTGTAGATGCACTCAGTTTGCCTGGTCACCTGATGGTGATTCTGTACTTTATAGTACAGGTATCCAATATACAATCCTTAACACAAAAGACCTTTCCTCCTTTAGTGTTTCTAGTGAATATGGTAGCGTGCCGTACTGGTCACCTGACAGCCGATTCATTATCCTGGATGGTCAACATACTTTGCAACTTATCAGTGTTGCTAATCGGCGACAACAACAATTACTGACTGATGTAGCATCAGCATCTGATACTACATTTTCTCCTCTACCTGATTCGCGAGCACTGCTACAGCCGATTTCTAATAGTATCTGGGCATCGGATAGTCGACAGTTTCTTTTCTTATCTAGAAATCGTTTGTCGTGGCAAGGGAAAGATTTGCATTCAGGCAAAGGACTTTATACTGTGTCAATAGATGGTAATGGACAAGTACAGGGATCACCTGCCATTGTCGATAGTGGCAATGATTCGCAGGCTAGCTGGACCTATGAAGATCCAAATACGTCATTTCTTTTTTAGCACTGTGATAAAATAAGTCCAGTAGACCCTACCCATCTGATCTCTATCATAGTACTCGACGAAAAAGGAGGTTCCAGGCCATGTACGAGGATGACTTAGCTCGTGTAGATCTCTTTTCCGGCCTCCGTAAGAAGGAGTTAAAGGAAGTGGCAACATGTTGTCGGGAGGGCAAGTATAGCCCAGGCTCGGTGCTGATCTCTCAAGGCGAAAAAGGGTTAGGGCTGTTTATTCTCACCAAAGGGACAGTGCGCATCACCCGGGCAAACAGCCCTGATGGAGCGGAGGAAGTACTGGGGACAGCAGGGCCAGGGGATGTAATTGGCGAGATGGCGCTCCTGGATGATATGCCCCGCTCGGCTACTGTAACGGCGGTAGATGATGTAACCGTGCTCGTGCTGCCGTTTTGGGAATTTCGCATTATACTACGCCGTATACTCAGCAGCGACCCCGATGTCGGGCTTGACCTGCTGGCCATTCTCAGTCGCCGCTTGCGCAAGGCTGAGCAACGAGCCCTCGAGTAACTGGTGAAGCCAGTATGTAAGACTGGGTGGGACAGTCACACAATTCAAAACTAACTATATGGACGGTTCAAAACTATGGGCAAATTACCAGAAAACCAGCATACCTCAGTTGAAATGCAAGACAAAGAAGATGAATTCGAATACGAAGATATGCAGTTGCTCGAACGGCTAGAAACACTTCGTGAAGATATGGAAGACCTGAAAGTAACAACACTTTCAGAGCTTATTCAACGCATCGAAGAGTTGCATCGAAAATTGGATAACCAACAATAGAAAAACATAGTCACTCCAGTGTCGTGATGTGTATTTTTGTCAGCTTTTTCATTGAGCACAGCATCAGGCCATCACCCAAAAACGGATTTCAGGCAGTCAGCACAACCACAGGCAAAAGAACTACGCCTGCGATATCTGCACAAATGGACCTTCCTGAGGCGAGGGGTGCGTGAGCGGGCCTTGTACGAAATTATCAATTGAGGTGACGAAACGCGTGTCGTCAGGGGACCATGCCAATGCGAACATTGGTGAGTCCAGGTAAAAGGTGAAATTGCGCTGGGTATACGCATCCCAACCTACCACGACTGCACAGAGATCGCCGCAATAGACCTGCGTGACTGCCGCGATGCGTTTCCCATTGTGTGACCAGGCAACCACAAAGATGAGGTCAGGGAGTACCCCTTTGGTAGGATTAAGTTGTGCAGCTCGCACATTATACCCGTCATAGGTATACAAAACAGCCCCAGTCACCGCATCCCATACCTGCACCGTTTTGTCCCACGAACCGGAAGCGATGTACTTCCCATCAGGCGACCAGGAAACCGAGCTGACTGTGTCAGTATGGCCTCGGTAAGTATACAGGTGATTTCCAGTCATGGCATCCAGGATCTGGACTGTCTTGTCCGAAGCCCCAGAGGCGATCCGTTGACTATCGGGCGACCACACAACCGAGTTGACGCTCGCTTGATGACCGCGATAGACGTACATCTGCTTGCCAGTTGCAACATCCCATATACGCACGGTGCCATCTGCAGAGCCTGAGGCAATGTACTTCCCATCCGGTGACCACGCTACCGTGTTCACGAAGTCGGTATGTCCACGATAGATTGCGGCATGCTCTCCGCTAAGAGCCTCCCATACCTGGACCGTTTTATCCATGGAACCTGAGACAACGCGATCACTGTCCGGTGACCAGGCCACCGCCTGCACTCCGGCAGTATGACCGCGATAAATAAACGGTTGGGAATGAGCGGCGGGGTTGACGGCCCAAATCCGCGTGGTCTGATCTAATGATCCCGAGGCGATATACTTGCCGTTTGGCGACCACGCTACTGACGTTACACGATCTGTATGACCGCGATACGTGTAAAGTACACTTCCTTGAGGACGAGGAGTTGCAGTGGGAACAGCAGCTGAGGATGAGGAAAGCGCTTGAGCACAACCACCTAGACTCATGGTGACCATCAATCCTGCCATACCCCGCAGAACGTCACGGCGAGAGGGGTATCCCCCAAGTGAATCCGTTTGTTTACGCACCATCGGCGCATCCCTTTCTTGAAGGTACAACAGAACGACAATTAAAGGGAACTGGACTGGTATTGTAACGGTCAATGTTGCTTAATACAGTTATATTCAAAAGCATAACATGTCCAACTTGAAACTGTCAATATTTTTTAGAGCGTTATGCAGAGCATTTCTAACGTCAATTTTTACTGTTTTCTGCGCGCCTACGGTGCGCAGAATTGAGAGTGTGTAAGGTTTTTGCGCGCCTGCAGGCGCGCAAAAACCTTACACACTCTCAGAAACAGGCTCGCTTGCGAGCCAGACCAGGTAAAAAAGCAACGTTTGAGATACTTTGGAAAACCAATTCCTGTTGGACTTAGAGGGAGCTAAGAGAAGAATGGAAGCGATATGTGTGGATTTCATCAATAGCGAATTTCGCGATTTCCGTGGCCGGTGGGTGAGAGATGACCTTCAGCAACCAGGCTGGATGGAACAGTTTCTTACGAAATGGGGACTTCTGGTTGATCATCCACCCGATGCAGCCATGCTGACTACTCTGGTATCGCTACGCGCCCTTCTACGCTCAATGATAGAAACTCTGGTTGAAGGAAAGATCACAGAACAAGATCAAGCAGCGCTCAATGCCATTCTGCTCAAAATGCCCTTGTGTCGCCACCTGGAGAAAGACCCACAGGGATATCAACTGGAAATGGTGCCACTCAAGAAGGATTGGGACTGGGTTCAAGCAGAAATCGCAGCTTCATTCGCCCATGTGCTGGCTTATCACGATCCCAGACGTCTCAAAATATGTGCAAATACCTACTGCCGTGGGGTCTTTTATGATGAGAGCAAAAGTCGCACCAAGCTGTACTGTACACCTGAAAAATGCGCTAATCTTTGGAAGGCGCGCCGTTTCCGAGCACGCCATAAAAAGAAGCTCTAATATTGCTCTCGCTCAATCAGGTTTTTAGCAATTAGGCCTTACGCTCCGCCAAGATAAGCCTGGCGCACAAGATCATTTGTAAGTAAATTCTTAGCCGTATCGCTCAGGACAATCTGCCCTGTCTGCAACACATAGCCACGATCAGCCAGGCTGAGGGCCATTGATGCATTTTGCTCCACGAGAAAGATGGTGACGCCTTCATCGCGAATGCGGAGGATGGTATTGAATACTGTCTCAACAAGAATCGGCGACAGGCCCATGGATGGCTCATCCATGCACATCATTTTGGGACGAGACATCAGCGCGCGTCCCATTGCCAGCATCTGCTGCTCACCGCCGGACATGGTGCCTGCAACCTGTTTTAAGCGCTCTTTGATTCGCGGGAAAATCTCGCAAACATGATCTATATCTTCCTTGATCTCTGCGCGATTCTTGCGGATAAATGCCCCCATCTCCAGGTTCTCCAGCACCGTCATACGTGAAAAGATACGACGAGCTTCTGGTACAAGCGCCATACCAGAGCTTACGATATCGCCAGGCAATTTTCGATCAATGCGTTCGTCTTCGAATTCAATGGTGCCACCCCGAGGATGTATCAGGCCAAAGATAGTCTTCATCGTAGTTGTTTTGCCGGCCGCGTTTGCTCCTAGCAAACAAACAATCTCACCCCTGTTCACTTCGAGCGAAACTTTGCGAAGCACCTGGCTAGGTCCATAGTAGGTGTCTACACCGGTAAGTTGTAGCATCGTAGACTTCGTCACCTTTGCTACATTTTCACCAGAGGTAGAGGGAGAAATATCTGCACTTGTCATTCCGCGCTTATCCTCCTGCCTAGCAAGCCCCTGGCTTCCACCACGGGGTTTCTGACAAACTTACCCTTAACAGTATTACTCAACACTTTCTTGTTCTTGCCCCCTCTTTGTTGGTGTACCAAGGTAAGCAGCGATAACCTTTTCATCACGGCGCACTTCCTCAGGCAAACCTTCTGCAATTTTCCTTCCATAATCGAGCACAGAGATTCGATCAGATATACCCATGGTCACTGTCAGTTTGTGTTCGATTAACAAAATAGTCAGGTTCAACTCGTCGCGCAGGCGCCGCACATATTTCACTGCTTCCAGTGTTTCTGCCTCGTTCATACCTGCAGTAGGTTCATCCAGCAAAAGTAACCTGGGATGAGAAGCCAGTGCGCGCGCAACCTCGACGCGCCGCCGGGCAGCATAAGAGAGGTTAATCACATATTCTTCCTGTCTATCAACCAGTTCGGAGCCGAAGAAGCTCAGCAGTTCAATAGCACGCTTGCGCGCCTCAGCTTCTTCCCGCACAACCTTGGGGGGGCGAAAGGTTGAACCTAGAATACCAGCTTTGAGTTGTGTGTGCTGCCCAACAAGTACATTCTCTAATACTGTCATATTGTTGAACAGGCGAATGTTCTGAAAGGTTCGAGCAATGCCTCGTCTGACTACCCGGTCAGGACTAATACCAGCCAGCGAACGCCCTTCAAGGAGTATATCACCAGTAGTTGGGCGATAGAGACAAGTGATCAAATTAAAGACGGTCGTTTTCCCAGCCCCATTCGGGCCAATAATGCTGACGATCTCCCTGGGCCAGACCTGCAGATCGAGATCTTGAACCGCCGCGAGGCCACCAAAGTACTTAGTGACCCTGGTTAGCTCCAGCAGAGCTCCATTTGTATGCTCAATAGCCTGTTCAACGCCCATTGCACTCTCCTGCTCGCTGTTACTCAATACGCACCTCAGATTCGAAGCCAGGCGCTCCTGGCACAATATCTAATGCACCTACCTCCACTTGCTCATCAGTGGCGACATGCAATTCGCGCCGTCTACGCGCACTTGGGATGAGCCCCTCAGGCCGGAAGATCATAATCACGACCAGAATGACGCCAAAGATCAGATTTCGAATATTGCCGAAGGTGAATCCTGTAAAGACGTGCGAAATAGCATTGTGAATTGCAAAGAGTGGATTGCTTGGATCGGAAGCCAAACTGTCGAGTTGTGCCAGCACTAACTCGTTGATAGAGTAGACAGCGAGTGCTCCAACGATCACACCAGGGATACTACCTATGCCACCGATGACCACCATGGCCAGGAAGATTATAGAGTCACCAAGGCTAAAGTTATCCGGTGAGACTAAACCAAGCTTTGCAGTGTGATAAGCACCCGCTATTCCTGAGAAAAACGCACCCGCGCCAAAGGCAAACAACTTGGTATTGCGGAGATTGATACCTGAAGAAGCGGCTGCAATTTCATCTTCACGGATAGCAATCCAGGCACGCCCTAAACGAGAGTCGCGCAGGCGGATATTCACAAAGATCGAAAGCGCAATCAGTGCCAGGATTACATAATAGTAAGGGGTAGCAGATAACCAGTTTGCCCCGGGAAAAGCTGGAGAGTAGACACCGACAATGCCATTGGGCCCGTTGGTAATACGATCCAGTTCCAAAAACACAATTGGCACAATCTCTCCAAAACCAAGTGTCACAATTGCCAGGTAATCTCCCCGCAGCCGTAGCGTCGGCAAGCCAAGCAGCACACCAAAAAACGCAGCTACCAGCGCGGCTACAATTATCATTGGCCAGAAGAGCGCTGATAAAAGATGTGGATTTATGGGTGCAAGGTTCAGTATACTGGTCAACTGTGTTGAGCCGATCATACCCCAGACATATGCTCCAATAGCAAAGAAAGCCACATAACCCAGATCGAGCAGCCCGGCAAAACCAACCACTATGTTCAGACCAAGCGCCAGGATCACATAGTAACCTGCGTCACCATATCCAGCCAACCGGCCATCCGTACCAGCTCCGAACAAGAAAGGATCAAGAACAGGGTAAAACAGGACGAATGCGACGATGAGGATCAGGTAGAATCGTTGCGCGCCAGTGCTCCGCAATGGCAGATCGTTAGGTACCAGGTCACTCGCCTCCTCACGCTTACGGGCAGTAGATAGTTCCTCAAGTTGGCGCCGCCCTATGCGCCTGCCACTTCCATCTGCACTATTTCCCCCATTGTCACCGTTCTTCGGAGCAATGGTTCGACGCAAGACAATCACTCCGGCGAGCCTCCCCAGAAAATAGCCAGCAACAGGCAAGATGGGCGTGCGTATGATCGCCCAGATCAATAGACTTGTCGGCAAAGTGCCAGTAACGAAAAAGATGAGATCGACAACCAGCCAGACAACTGCCAGTGCAACGCTAAACCAGAAGCTCCCTATGACCGCCTGGCTCTTTAAGTCAACCAGTTGCTCAGCGTTGAGCGCTTTCAGATTCAGCAACGGAGTAGGAGGTGTATAATTAAGCGCCTTGTATAAACGACGGCGCGCAATGAAGTACACTGGCCAGATAATTGCACACAATGCCAACCCAATAACCAGGCCCTGGCTGATCACCAGCAAGAGCGGCACTAATACAAAGACCAAGATATCGATCCACAGCTCGATCATGCCTCGTAGACCGCTATCGGCTGCCACAAGATACCCTGCGAGTGCGATCACCGTAGCATAGAAGATGACCAGAAAAAGAGCTATCTGGACGAGTATCGAGACATCGGGAATACCCACAAGTCCGAACAAGCCAAGCAGCGCGTTATTGATGATCGCTTCGCCGCTCCAGACGAAAGTAAAGACGGCCACAGGCACCAGCAGCCCTACGATCCACTTGATCAATAGCGCACGCGTATCGCGCGCTGGAACAAGCGTATTAGCTATTGCCACCTTCGCATCACCTCGCTTCTAATCAGAGCACATTTCTAAAACTGAAACATACTGGTGTCCATTAGACCTTCTCAGGCGTCTGCTGACCGAGGAGACCAGAAGGTCGAAATACCAATATAAGAATGAGAACCAGAAAAATAATAGCCTGGTGCCATGCCGTGCCACCATGTGGCAGTCCAATGCCTCCACTGTAAGAGTCTGGGATGAGAGTGGATAGCGCTTCGATCACACCTATCAGTACCCCCCCAAGCATGGCACCAACAAGGTTGCCAATACCTCCAAGTACTGCTGCAGTAAAAGCAAAGAGACCAAGTGTAAAACCAAGATAGTAAATTGTGCTGCCGAATTGCAAGCCGTAGATTAATCCGGCTGCGCCTGCCAGGGCCGCGCCGATGAAAAAGGTGATCGCTATGATGCGGTTAACATTCACACCCATCAGGGCAGCCGCTTCACGGTCCTGTGCCACGGCGCGCATTGCACGTCCCGTACGTGTTCTGGTAACCAGCCACTGGAGAGCAACCATTAACATAACTGCTACGACGATCACGAGTATATTGATACTAGAGATAATTATTGGCCCAATATGATAGAAAATCTGGGGAAAAATTTGCGGGAACGAGACGTAGCTGATGCCTTTCCAGAGTTTTCCAACATCCTGCAGTATTAGCGAGACACCAATAGCAGATATCAGCGGAGCAAGACGTGGGGCATTGCGCAGGGGACGATACGCGAAGCGTTCAATCACTACTCCTAGCACAGCGCACACCGCCATTGCGCCCAGCAAGGTAACAAGCAGCACACCCACCAATGCGAATCCCGTAGGTGACGACGAGGTAGTAATGCCAAACGCAGCGAAAATAGTAACGCAGACAAAGGTGCCGATCATGAAGATGTCACCGTGAGCAAAGTTAATCAACTCGATGATACCATAGACCATCGTGTATCCCAGGGCTATGAGCGCATAGATTGCCCCGGTGGTGACCCCAATGACTAATTCCTGCAAAAACAAAGTCATAGTGTGCGGCTCCCTCCTTCCTGTTTAGTATCAGATAATATAATACACTACTACAAGGCCGCATAACAAGCAGGGGAGTAAACCATTGACAAGAGTCTGTCGATTACTCCCCTGCTCATTTATGAGCTAGCTAGCACAACTATTCGCCTTATAACCTGTGCCAGGACAGCACATCATTCGTGATGATCACGGGATCGTCACCGCCGATACAGGATTCCAGCCAGGGGTGCCCACGGGCACGCCGGGCGGATTTACACCAACCTGATAGACCGTGATAACCTTGTTGGTGGTGTCCCCATTCGAATCGAAGGATTGATGCCCCAACACCCCATCAAAGGAAATGCCCTGGATCACGTTAATCACCGCCTGACGGAACGTCATGGCACCGGCAGCATCGCTGGAACTCGTAGGAGTGTGCGCCCCATTGGCCAGCGCGGTTTTGATTGCCTGGATAAAGATGTTGGCGCAGTCAAAGGCCGCCGCGCTGTAGGCCCCAATGTTGGCCTGCCCGTAGGTCGCATAATACTGCTGGATGAAGGTTTTCGCCGTCGGCACTGCCGCCTCATCTATAGTGGCAAGAGTGCCAAAGGCCGGACCACCTTTGCCCTGCGGAACTGAGCTGGCAAAGTCGCTGGTTACAACGCCATCACCCCCACCCAATGGGGTAGTTTGCAGCCCAGGCACTTGCAGCATCTGCTGCCGGATCAAGTTGCCTCCAGTAGAGTTCAGTCCGCCAAAGTAGATCACATCGGGACTCTTGGTCGCAATCTGCGTGAGCAGTGACACATAGGAGGTAGTCGTGCCTGGCTCGCTACTATGACCAAGCACCGATCCACCAATCTTCTGCCACTCGCTTGCGAAGGCGTTGGCAATACCAATACCGTAGGTCTCCGCATCGTCAATGACGTAGACCTTCTTGTAGCCTTTCGTCTTGTAGAGATAGTCCGCCCCTGCTGGCCCCTGGTGGTCGTCCGTCGTGGCAATGCGGAAGTAGTTGACCTTGCCGGTCGGCCGCAGGGTTGGAATTAGATTGTTGGCTCCACCACAACTGGTTGGCGGAGTCGGATCAGACTTTGTGAGGCATTGATTGGTGTTGGCCGGGCTAATCTGGGCTATGGGAGCCTGGTTGGTAATCGGCATCTCGGCTTTGGCCACACTACTATTAAACGGCCCCACGATGCCAGCCACCAGCGCATCGCCAATCAACGCCCTGACATTCGCGGCACCAGCAGTCGGATCATGGATGCCACTTGGACCTACATCGTCTTTAGGAACAAATTGGAGCGTATAGCCAGGAATGGTTTTATTCGCGTTAGCCTGGCTGACTGCGAGGGCTGCGCCATTTTCGGCGGGCTTGCCACTAGTCGCTTCCTTACCAGTTGTCGGGAAATCGGTGGCAATCTTAATGATAGTCGAGCCAGTAGCCGGTGTAGAACTACTACTACTACTGGTTGTGCCTGATCCACAGGCAGCGAAAAGTGCCAGCAACAAGGGGATGCCCATTGTCAAGGCAAAAATACGTGACCAACTTTTCTTCATAATGTAGTTAGCCTCCTTCAGCAATAACAAATTTCTACGAATAACATGAGATTCTCGAGGACAAAGTCAGATCTTTACAGAACAGCTTACCCTCCTTACGAATACTACGTCTATTCCTTGGTAAACCTCACTCAATTCGATGTGTATTGCTCAGTCTAGGCCCCACAAGTGAAAAATATGATCATACCAGAAAACTGGGTTTCTATAGCGGGGCCTTATTCACAATAATGGATGCGCAAATTATACGCATCCATAACCGTGTTGTCAATAGGATTTTGCTGCTATTTCGTTCTATGCAAATCGAATGTTTTGAAGACATCCCATCAAAGGGTGACGCTGGCACCTACCCGCCTTGCCAACGACGCTCGCGCGTCTAGCGCTTCGCGCTCAGGCAAGTCGCAAGGAGAAGCTTCCCCACTCTGCTCCACACCACCCTATTGTTTCCAACTTATTGCACCATCAGCTCATCAGGCGGAGAGAGACGCATCGGCCCCCCAGTGTCATCCTGAGCGCCAGCGAAGGATCTCACACGATGGGCAACGAGATCCTTTGCTGCGCTCAGGATGACATGGGATGAGCGAAGGATGACAAGCGGATGCTCTCCATTCCCGCCACGTTCTGGCCAATTCGTGTGGGACTCCAGAACACATATGTTGGAATCAATGTCACACCACCCACACCCCTACGCGATCATGAATCCCATGCTTAACGCAAATAAGTATCAAAAAATGCATCTACACGCTGCATATATCCATCAGGATCAATTGTGAATGATTGCGCATGACCAGCATTCGGCACTACCCAGGATTGCTTGGGAGCGCTCGCAGCCTGGTATAGAGCCTTCATGCCTGGCAAAGGTGTTATATCGTCTGCATCACCATTAATAAAAAAGATGGCGGTATGACCTGCAAGTTTATGTACATAATCTATTGGACGTGCCTGCGTAATGTCGATACCATATACTTCTTGAACCAACTGTCGATCTGCTTCGCGTGATGCTTCATCAGGCACATCACCAGGGACTCGTGTCGCATCTACAGGACAACTTTCAGCGACCAGAGCTAGAATATCACTTGAACGAGATGCTGCAAGCACTGCTGCCGTCGCTC
>WNGK01009206.1_pt1 | contig 11222 bp, 11 predicted proteins | sample 5400601 | NCBI WGS metagenome assembly WNGK01 (sample SAMN13153376, study PRJNA577476) | soil metagenome | isolation source: 60 cm soil or saprolite under Garry oak tree replicate 1 | place: USA:California | collected 2016-06-15
GACCCTGGTCGGCCTGCGCTACCTGCGCTCCCGCGGGCTCTTCCAGGTCATGCTCTACGTGGACGAGAGCAACACCGCGGCGATCAGGCTGTACGAGTCACTCGGGTTCACCCACTGGGACACCGACGTGATGTTCGCGCGGCCTGCAGTTGTCGCAGGTCAAAGCACGTAGGCTGACTGAGAGCCATGGCTGGGCCACTCGAATATCCAGGTCACTTTCGCGACTTACAGCCATTTCATACCGAGCAGTTTCGACACGGCGCGGGACGCGCTGGATTTGGAATTCAAGGTCCGGGCCCGCGGGCGGGTATGCCGTATCTGCGGACAGGTTAAGGCGGGGTCGGGCCCGCCGGGAGGTCGGTCAGCCAGCGGGCAGCTGGAAGTGCCAGATGACCAGCCAAGGGCGGCCGCCAGCTGCCCGCGTCGCAGATGGCAGGTAGTCCCCCAGCGAAAACGGCCAGTCCCGCCAGTCGCCGATCTCGGTTGCGGGCTCGGGCAGCGGCGCCGCCTGGGCCTGGGCCGACTGACCCGGCTCCTCGCACCGTCTGACCTGCAGGCCAAGGCTCAGTGCCGCCCGCAGGTAGTCGCCGAGCTGATGCCGGTAGGTGGGTACGATGCGCGGCTCGCCCGCCGGGCCGCGGGCGGTGATCGCCGAGCCGCGGGTGACGAGTTCGTGGTGGATGTCGGAGATGACCAGGTCTCCGCCGGGGCGCAGCACGCGGGCGAACTCGGCCAGTACCGGATGGAGGCGGGGGACGTGGACGAGGGCGAGCGCGCAGAGGATGACGTCCACTGAATCGTCCGGCAGCGGCAGCCGGTCAAGCTCGGCGACGCGGAACTCGGCATCTGGGACACGGCGGCGCGCGTGGGCGAGCATGTCCGGTGAGCTGTCGACGCCGATGACCCGGTGCCCGCGCTTAGCCAGGAACTCGGCGAAACGCCCGGTCCCGCAGGCGGCGTCCAGGGCCACGCCAGGCTCCCGGCTGGCCAGGTACTCCGCTACTACCGGCTCGTCGGCAGCGAACAGCCCGCCCCCCGCCTCGGCGTCATAGCCGGCCGACTGCTGCTCGTAGACGGTGACAGTGCTGACCCGCTCAACCAGCACGCCGCGGTCCCTCAGCTTCTCGTCCTCCAGCAGCCGCCTGATCTCGGCCAGCCGGGCGTCGGTGAACTCCCGGTCGTGGTCCCCGGCCCAGGCGTCCAGCAGCGCGATGCCTTCGATGCCGAGCAGCGCCAGGCTGCCGATCAGATTTCGGGCGGCACCAAGCGAGGATGGCGCATCGGCCCAGGTCAGCTCGTTCGTGCCGTAGCCCCAGAGGAATTTCACCTGATAGTTGGTGACGTCGGGGTCAAAGGTTCGCGAAAGCCGGTCGCGCAGCGGGGCCTGGAATCCGCCTTTGAAACCGCTTTGGCGGCGCGTGGTTTACTGGCGGAATGGTCGTGCGAGCAGGTCGGGACACACGCGTGGCCCTGGTGGCGGGGGCGACCCGCGGAGCGGGTCGCGGCATCGCCGTCGAGCTGGCTCGGGCTGGCCTGTTCGTCTATGCCACCGGTCGCAGCAGCCTGGTATCTGGCCGGTCAGAGATCGATAGGCCTGAGACGATCGAGGAGACCGGCGACTTCATGCGCGCCGCTGGCGGAGAGGGCTCGGCCCGCGTCGTCGATCACGAGGATCCGGCGTCGGTAGCCGCGCTGCTCGCGAGCATCGAGCGGGAGCATGGCCGACTTGACGTGCTGGTCAATGACATTTTCGGCGGCGACCGGTATTCCGAATGGGACAAGCCGCTGTGGGAGCACGACTGGGCTGGCGGGCTGCGGATGCTGCAGATGGGCGTGCATACCCATCTGATCACCTGTCAGGCCGCGATTCCGCTGATGCTGCGCACCGCCGCCGCTTATGGCAGCCGGGGGCTGGTGCTGGAGATAACCGATGGCACGTCGGCGGCCAACGCGGAGTTCCGGCGGGGCGTCGGCTTCTACTATGACCTGGTCAAGGCCAACGTCGAGCGCATCGTGATGGGACTTAGCGCCGAGCTTGAGGACCATCCGGTGGCCGCCGTTGGAGTCACTCCGGGCTGGCTGCGCTCGGAGCGAATGCTGGAGAATCGCGGCGTCACCGAGGACACCTGGCGGGAGGCCTGCATTAAGACACCCGGCTTCGCGATCTCTGAGTCGCCAGCTTATGTCGGCCGGGGCGTCGCGGCGCTGGCGACGGCAGCCGACGCCGACCGCTGGGCGGGCACGATTGTCAGCGCACGCCAGCTCGCTGACGCCTACGATGTGGCTGACACTGATGGCAGCAGGCCAGACTGCTGGGGCTACCTGGCGGCCTACGGGTGGGAGCGTGATGACGGCGAGGGGATCGACCGGTTCCGCTGATCGCCGCGACGCCGGGGCATCAAGAATCACGGACGACCGCGTTTCGTGGACATCGACGATGTAACCCGCCTGGCAGAGGCCCTGGCGGGTGTGCGCTGTGCGACGCCAAGAGGGCGGCCCGAGTGGCGGTACCACGGCAGGCTGGTCGCCCGCCAGCTTGACAACGCGCATCTGGTGATCCGTGCTGATTTCGATTACCGCGACTCGGTGCTGCGGCACTTTCCCGGAACCTTCAGCGTCCCGGCTCGCTACCTCAAGCACATGATGGTTGTCGCTGACCTCGCCAGTGGCGACGCAGGAGCTATCGAGGATGCCATCGAAGCAGCGTGGCTCCTTCAGCGCAGTGCCGACTGACAGTGGTGGTTATGGCCAGCTGAGCCTGGCGTTGAGGTGCAGGTACTCGCCGTATCGTCGGGCGGCCTGGTCCAGGGCCCCGGTCTGCGGGGGTGTCAGGGTCTGGTAGGGCCGCAGGTCGAATCGCGCGTGGTCGTGGGCGATGGTGCGCCGCATGGCGGCGATGAGCTGGGCGTCGGCCAGGGCCATCCCGGTGGCGGCTTCCCGGGTGCGTGGCACGTTGCCGGCGGCGTCGAGGAGCCAGCGTGAGTCCTGGTAGCCGCGGTATGTCTCGTCCAGGATTTGCAGGAGGTGGCCGGCGGGCTGCTGCGGCCCGCCGGGGGGATCGCCGGGCCGCCAGTACCTGGGTGACCACGGCGACCGCCTGAGCAGCGGAGCGCCCGCCGAGGCCGTGGGCGGCGCCATCGTCCAGCAGCCCCGCCAGATCAGCCTGATCCGGGTGCTGCGTACGGCAGGTCACGGCCCACGCCGCCGGACCGGGGGTTCTCCGCCTGCACGGCCAGCAGCGACCGCACCACCTCGCCCGCCGACCTGGCATACGGCCGTACCAGGCGCTGGCTGCGCAGCCGCCAGCGCGCTATATCAATGTCCCGCACCATGGGGCCACCCTCCCGCGGATCATAACCGCCGGTCGGCGTGGTTGTGGCGGTCTGGACGTTCATCAGCGCGGGACGCCGCCGGGCCTGGTGGGCGAGGCATGGCCGAGCATATGCTTTGCAACCTCGGGCTAGGGAGGGGGCGGTTCGCCGTTGGCCAGGATTCTGATTGTCGGCGCGGGAGTTGTCGGCCTGGGTGCGGCCCTGCTGCTTGATCGGAACGGCCACGAGGTGACAGTCCTGGAGCGAGACGCCGAGGCGCCCCCTGCTGGCGCTGAGGAGATCTGGGGCAGCTGGCAGCGTAAAGGAGTTAATCAGTTCCGGCTTCCGCATTTCTTCCTTGCCCGTTACCGGAGCCTGCTCAGCACCGAACTACCGGAAGTGACGGAGGCCCTGGCCGCTGCTGGTGCCATTCGCCTCAACCCCGTGCTGAGTGCTCCCGAGCAGCTACGGGGCCCTGCCAGCGAAGAGGACGGTGCGTTCGAGTGCATCTCGGGCCGGAGATGCGTCGTCGAAGCGGTCGTTGCCTCGGTGGCTGGCCGTTCCCGGCGGCTGGAGATCAGGCGCGGCGCGCCAGTCAGTGGGTTGGTCACCGGTCCTGCCGCTCATAACGGTGTGCCGCACGTCGCCGGGGTGCGGCTTGCCTCGGGTGAGGAGATGCCCGCCGACCTGGTTGTGGACATGACGGGCCGCCGGTCGCAGCTGGCTAGATGGCTGGGATCGATCGGGGCACGGGCGCCCCGCGATGAGCTCGATGACTGCGGATTCATCTACTACGGCCGCCATTTCAGCTCTGCCACCGGCGACGTTCCGCCGGCGATCGGAGGGTTTCTCCAGCACCTTGGCACCATCTCCTCGCTGACGCTGCCGGCCGACAACGGGACATGGAGCGTCACGCTGGTCACCAGTGCCAAGGACAAGGCGCTGCGCGTGTTGCACGATGCCGGGGCCTGGGAGAGGGCTGTCCAATCCTTGCCGCTGGTAGCGCACTGGCTGGACGGGGAGCCGATCGATGAGCGGGTCATGGCGATCGCTGGGATCGAGGATCGGCACCGCAGCCTCATGGTTGACGGTGCGCCGGTTGCGACCGGGGTGGTGGCCGCGGGCGACGCCTGGGCGTGTTCCAACCCGTCGGTGGGACGGGGGGCTTCGATCGGGATGCTGCAGGCGACGGTGTTGCGCGACACGATCGCAGCAACTGGCCTGGCGGATCCCTGGGAGTTCGCCTGCGCGTTCCACGACGCCACTGCCGAGCTCGTCGAGCCCTGGTACCGCGACACCTTGGCGGCGGACCGGCACCGCCTGGCCGAGATCGACGCTCTCATCGCAGGCGGCGAGTACCGACCTCCCGATCCCGCCTGGGACGTCAGTCAGGCCCTGGCCGCTGCCGCCTTCAAGGATCCCGACTGCCTGCGCGGCCTCGTGAGTGTCGCGATGGTGCTTAACCGGGAAGCGGACTTGCTATCTCGTCCTGGCATGCTGGAGAAAGTCACCGCCCTCGGCGCCGGGTGGCGCGACGAGCCGATTCCGGCCCCGGATCGTGGCGACCTGCTGTCTACCGTGGCGGGCGGTTGAGAGGCGGAGTGGTGCGAGTCGAGGCAGACGGAGTCGGCATTTCGTACGAGGTAGCCGGGCAGGGCCGCCCGGTGATCTTGTTGCATGGGTTCCCGGACTCGGGGAGGTTGTGGCGCTACCAGGTCCCGGCTCTGGCTGAGTCCGGGTTCCAGGTGATCGTGCCCGACCTCCGCGGCTATGGCCTCTCCGACAAGCCGGAGGCAGTCGAGTCGTACTCCCTTCCCGCGCTGGCCGGGGACGTCCTGGCCGTCCTGAGTGACGCTGGGGTGGAGCGTGCGCACGTGGTGGGCCATGACTGGGGAGCGGCGCTCGCCTGGGTGCTCGCCTCGCTCGCGCCTGACCGGGTCGATCATCTCGCGGTGCTGTCGGTCGGCCATCCAGCGACGTTCAGGCGCACGTTGGCGCAGAACGAGAAATCCTGGTACATGCTCCTTTTCCAATTCGCTGGCATCGCTGAGCAGTGGCTCAGTGACAACAACTGGGCAAATTTCCGCGCCTGGGCGCGCCACCCGGACTCCGACGCCGTCATCAGTGACCTGCAGGCCAGCAAGTCCTTGACGCCCGCTCTCAACTGGTACCGGGCCAACGTCCCGCCCGAATCCTGGACTGCCCCTCGGCTGGCGCTTCCGGCCGTGCAGGCGCCGACCATGGGTATTTGGAGCAGCGGCGATATAGCCCTCACCGAGACGCAGATGACCGATTCCGCAGAAAACGTGACCGGCCCGTGGCGCTATGAGCGGATCGACGGGCCTGGCCATTGGATGCAGCTGGAAGCACCCGACACGATCAATCGGCTGCTCGTCGACTTCCTGCCTGATCAGGGATAAGACCGTGCCAAGCGGTACTCACCGGAAAGGGGCGCCAGCGACGCAATCGCGTTGCTACAGTTCACCTCGAATTCGCCTAAACGGAGTTCGGAGGCCTTGAGTCGCCCTCGCACTCGGCATCGCTGCCTGCCGACGAGACGAGCGTGAGCGGATCGCTCTCCTCGTATGCGCGATGCAGCAGCTGCTGGAACATCTCGGTCGGCTGGGCGCCGCTGACCGCGAACTTGCCGTTGGCGACATAGAACGGCACACCGGCAATGCCGTAATGCGCGGCCTGCTCCTCGTCGCCTCGCACCGCGCTGGCATAGGCATCGCCCTCGAGAGCGTCGCGGGCGTCGTCCGCAGGGACGCCGACCTCAGCGGCCAGATCCGCAAGCGTGGGCCGGTCGGCGATCGGCAAGCCGTCGGTGAAGGCGGCGTGCATCAGCCGTTCCTTCATTTCGACCTGCAAGCCGCGCTCCTTCGCCAGGTGGAGCAGTCGGTGGGCGTCGAACGTGTTGCCGCCGCGCATGACGTCGAAATTGAACTCCAGGCCCTCAGCGGCCGCACGTTCCGTCATCTGCTGATCCAGCTGCCCAGCCTGTTCGATCGACATGGCGTACTTGCGGGCGAGATGCTCGGCGTGCGAACCTCCGCGCGACGCAGGCGCGGCAGCGTCTAGCTCGAACGACCGATAACTAACGGCAACGGAGTCAGCGTGCCCGAAGGACGCGAGGGCGCGCTCGAAACGGCGCTTGCCGATGTAGCACCACGGGCAAACTATGTCAGACCAGATCTCGACTCGCATGCCACTGCCAACTAGCGGGGCGGCACCGGAATTCCGCGCGCCGACACCGGCCGGCCGCGTTGCAGGCCGGGCACGATCCGGCGACCTGCATGTCGGCGAACCGCAGCCTCAGCACCTACTTAGCCAGCCGAGGTCAGCTCGGCCCACCGCTGGTCGATGGCGTCCCGGGCATCCACATCGGCTGGCCGGCAGCTAGCCGAAGTGACCCAGTGCGTGGTAATGATAAGCAGCACACCCGCGATCGCGAGCGCGATGGCTGCGACGATCGTCCGTCCGGCGGCGAACCTGAATGCCGGGATTTGCGCCGAGGCGAGCCAGATCCCGGCGAACAAGAACGCCGGTCGCGGATCTATCGGAGCACATACGGTATCCAACATGGAGCAGCCCGGGCATCCGGTACTCGGCAGGGAAGCCGAGCTGATGAGCATCGACGCTTGGCTGGCTCAGGTTCCCCGCGCCGTGACAGCCAGGCTGCTAGTCATCGCAGGTGAGCCTGGCATTGGCAAGACCACGCTGTGGGCCGAGGCGACCCGGCGCGCGAGCGCGATCGGGTGCCGGGTCCTCTCGTCTCGCCCGGTGCCATCGGATGCGGGGCTGCCGCACGTCGTGCTGGCCGACCTGCTGCGCCCCGTGGCCGATGACGCGCTCCGGTCGCTGCCGGTCCCGCAGCGCAGGGCACTGGAGGTGGCGCTGCTGCGCGCGGATCCTGGCCAGGGCGACCTTGACCCGCGCGCCGTCGGCAGCGGTCTGACCGCGCTGCTCGGCCAGATGGCCGCCGATACCCCGCTAGTCCTGGCAGTGGACGACGCCCAGTGGCTGGACCCTGCCTCGGCCGGATCCGTCGCATTTGCGCTCAGGCGGCTTGAGCACCGGCCGGTCGCCGTGATCGCGGCGGTCAGAATCTCTGAGACGGGCCGGAGCGGCGGCGAGTTCGCGGCAATCGAATCCTCGCTGGACGGCACCCGGATGGATGTCGGCCCGCTGAGCGTGGCCGCGATTCATCAGCTATTCCGGCGAGCGCTCTTTGGCTCGTTCCCGCGCCCGCTGCTGGTAGGCATACACCGCGCGGCCGCAGGCAACCCGTTCTACGCGCTCGAGATCGCCAGGGAAATCCAGCGGGTCGGCATCCCGCCGCCGGGCCAGCCGCTGCCGGTTCCTGCGGACCACAGGGACCTCGTGCTGCTCCGCGTGCGCAGGCTGCCGCGAGCAACCCGCGACGTGCTAGCAGAACTGGCCGCCATGCCCAGTGCTGCAGTCGGCCAGGTCGACCTGGAGGCACTCACGGCCGCCGAGCGGGCAGGTATCGCCATGGTCCGCCCCGGAGGGCGGGTGGAGTTCGCCCACCCGCTGTTCGGGTCAGCGCTGTACGCGTCGCTGCCGGAGGCCGAACGCAGGAAGCTGCACCGGCGGCTGGCCGGCCAGGCCGCAGACCCGGTTGAGCGGGCCCGGCATCTGGCCCTGGCGGCCAGCGGTCCGGATGAGATCACGTCAGCCGAACTCGAGCGCGCCGCGGCGACGGCGGCTGCGCGCGGCGCGGCGGACGCCGCCGTCGAGTTGCAGGAAATGGCCTGCCGGCTGACACCGGGGACCGATCAGCAGACCCGGGTACAGCGGGGCATCGACCTGTCTGAGCGCCGCTACTTCGCCGGCGACCCGAGCGGCGCGCGGCGCGAGCTTGAGCGCTTGCTGGCCTCCCTGCCGCCCGGTGGTGACCGGGCGCTAGTCCTGCTCGGGCTGGGGAGCATGCGCTGGGTCCAGGGCGAGGCCGACGCAGGCCTGGAGCTGATGGAACAAGCGCTCGCCGATGCGGAGACCCCGGCGCTGCGCTCCAGCATCCACACTCGGATCGCATCCGGGTCTGACGACGCCGACGTCGCAGTGGAGCATGGCGAGGCGGCGCTCGCCCTGATGGACGAGAACGCGGACCCGCAGTTGTACTCGTACGCACTGCTCGTCGTGGCGTTGTTCAAGCTGCATTCCGGGCGCGGTGCCGATCACGCTGCGGTCGAGAAGGGCATGCGGCTGCAACGGGAGGCCGCCGGGTGGGTGATGAGCCCGGTTCCCGCCTTCTGGGCGCGGAACTTCGACGACTTCGGCACCGCCCGGCAACGGCTTGAGGACCTCATCGAGGCTCTCCGCGAGCAAGGTGACCAGGCGCAGGTGGCGCCGGCGCTCACGCACCTGGCCAGGGTCGAGGCCATGACCGGGCACTTGGACTCCGCCAGCGCGCTGGCCGGCGAGGCACTGGACCTGGCCGCCCAGACCGACCAGGAGACCTACCTTGATGTGGCGCTGTGCGCTCTGGCGTACATCCGCGCTTATGCTGGCGAGCTGGACGAAGCCCGCGCGGGCGCCTCGGACGTGCTGGACCGCCTTGATGATCGCCCGGATGCCGTACTCGAGGGAATGGCCAGGGAGGTGCTTGGGCTGGCGGCCCTGCAGGCCGGGGACCTGGCTGAGGTGGACCGCCAGCTCACGAGGGCCGACGAGATCAACGACCTGGTGCACAACAGGGAGCCGGCGAACCAGCGCTTCCAGGCCGACCACGCGGAGGCGGTGATCGGGCTTGGGGACCTGGACCGCGCCGAACGGCTCGTGGCCCGGCTGGAGGTGCGAGCTGCGGCGCTGCCGCGACCCTGGATCGTGGCCATCTCATGCCGCTGCCGCGGGATGATCCACGCGGCTCGCGGGAGCCTGGACGCCGCCGCAGCCGACTACGAGCGGGCGCTGGCCGCGCACCAGGACCTGGACATGCCGGCCGAGCTTGGACGGACGCTGCTCGCCCGGGGACGGCTACACAGGCGCCGCAACGAGCGCAGACGCGCACAGGAGCTGCTGGAGCGGGCGGCTTCGGTGCTCGACGCGGCCGGAGCGGTCGGCTGGGCAGGCGTCGCACGAGACGAACTGACCCGCGCCAGAGGCTCGCGCGGGCATGCGGCTGCGCTGACGCCGACCGAACGTACCATCTGCGAGCTGGCCGGTTCGGGCATGCGCAACCGTGAGATCGCGGCGCAGCTGTTCCTCTCGGACAAGACAGTAGAGGCCAACCTCTCCCGCTCCTACCGTAAGCTCGGCGTCCGGTCACGTACCGATCTCGCGGCCGCCATGGCCCGGGCCGACGAGGGTTCGAAGGCCGAAGCGTAGGGATTCTCCTGACGCGAGCGCGGGCCCCGCGGTCCTAGTGTCCGGGTTATGAGCATCGGATCGAGTCCGCCGTCCAGGCAGACAGTGCCGCAGCCGGCGAAGGTCAGGGCCGGGGCGCGCGAGTCGAGCTGGCAGGTTGCCGAGTGCCTGCTGCCCGGAATCACCCCGGCGATCGCCGAGGAGCTGGGCGAACAGGTCAGGACGGAACTCGCGCGCTCCCGCAATCCGGTGTCCTTCATCGGCTCGTTGCTGATGCCTGAGGACGAGGTGCTGCTGTGCCTGTTCACAGGCCCGTTCGCCGAGGTCCGCATGGTCAGCGAACGGGCCGGACTGCCCTTCGAGCGCATTCTGGGCTGCCTGCGATTCGGCTGGACCCAGCCCGAACCAGAGAAAGGACGAAGCGAGTGAACGGAAATCTGACGGGACGGGGCCTGGTGGCCGGAGCCCTGACCGCCGCGGTGGCGCTGGCACTGGCGGCCTGCTCCAGCCCTGGCAGCCGCGACTCCGGCGGCACAGCCGCGACCGCCCCCTCGTCCGCGCCCGCGACCAAGGCCGCCGCCAGCACCCCGAAGGCTGCCGGCGCGCTGTCGGGCAGGTGGTCTGGACATTACAGCGGTTCCTACGACGGGACGTTCACCGTCAGGTGGCATCAATCCGGAACGCACTTGCACGGCACCATCCACATATCCAATCCCGGCGACACCATGCCCATCAACGGGACGGTCCACGGCAACGCGATCCGCTTCGGCACCGTCGGCTCGACGGCGATCACCTATTCGGGGACCGTCTCAGGCAACTCGATGTCCGGCAACTACCAAGTCCACACCACCAGCGGCACGCCCGGCGGCCCGTGGAGCGCATCCAGAGCCTGACCGGCAGAAGCTGCCGCCGACGGGGCTTGCCTGGCTCCTGGCCGAGGTGCTCCCTGGTGCCGGTTGGCGGATCTTCGTGCCGGGAGATTCACCGAAGGTCGAGGGCCAGGCCGGCGGTCGCGACGTCGACCGGTCCGTCGTAGTCCTGGCCGGCCGCCTGCTGAGCGGAGGACGCATCTGTGCCGGGCCACAGATGCGTCAGCATGAGCCGCCCGGCTCCGGCGGCGGCGGCGCGCCTGCCGGCATCGCGAGCGCTGGACAGGTAAGCCCGCGCGTCCGAGGGGACCTCGTTCACATAGGTGGCCTCGGCCAGCAGCAGATCGGCGCCGGCCGCCAGCTCGACGACCCCCGGCGCCGGGCCGCTGTCACCGGTGTAGGTAAGCACCGCCCCGCCCGCGGCAAGCCGCACGCCGACGTTGGGCACCCAGTGCGGCAGCAGGCGAGTCTCGGCCTGGAACGGGCCGATATCCAGCCTGCCTCCAGCCCGGATGTCCTGCAGCTCGCACGCGCCGGCCAGCATTCCGGGGCGATCCAGCGCCAGGACCGCATCGAGGGAGCCAGGCAGCGCGTACACCGGCAGCGGCACCGCCGGGTGTTCCCCCAGGGCGCGCGCTCGCAGCAGCGGGTTCAGGTCCGCGCAATGATCGGGATGCCCGTGGCTGATGAACACCGCGTCAACCTGATCCGC
>WNGK01007754.1_pt1 | contig 11221 bp, 6 predicted proteins | sample 5400601 | NCBI WGS metagenome assembly WNGK01 (sample SAMN13153376, study PRJNA577476) | soil metagenome | isolation source: 60 cm soil or saprolite under Garry oak tree replicate 1 | place: USA:California | collected 2016-06-15
TCATACAGCGGCCGTGACGAAACGTTTGTTTCCATCCGCGCAAGTGGTCCGAGCAGCGATCGGTTCGCAGCGAGATAACGGTAGTGCCGCCAGCCTGCGGTCATCTCGCCGGCTGAGTGCGGCACGCTTCGGCCGCCGAAATCGCGCGTCAGATCTTCCACGAGGCCGCGTCGATCATTGTCGTAAAGCCAATCTTCCAGGTAATGCAGCCGTGAAAGGTATTCGCCGGTGCATTGGCCCCCGCGATAGCGGTCGAGTTCGATATAGTGCAACAGACGCTCCTGAGTCCAATTCGCTTCCGGCTCGTTCAGCATCCGCGCGAAGCCGAGCGCGGTCTCGAAAAACGTCCAACAATCCATCCCCTGAAAATTCACCGAAGGTGACTCGATCCGGTTGTCGATCTCGAGAGTAAAATGTTTGTAGCGTGTTCCAACCAAGGCTTGTCCTACCGCCGCGGTTCGTTCGCCGATGGGTAAAGCCTTCCAATTTCCAGACTTGGCCTTCGCAACCAGTCGGTTGAACTGGTCCTGTCCCTTAAAAACCGTGCCAAATGGCAAGCGCGATTCGAATGCGAATGCGACCGAACAAACCAAAAACAGTGGAATAAAGACTTTCCAACCTCGCATAATCCGCACAACTCAACGCGGAATTCCTCTTCAATCAACTCCGTCTATAACGGCAGACGTGCGCGCCAGGCAAAACTTGGCAAGGCCAGTCGCGGGCAATCAGGCGCGAAGGGTTGCTTCACCCGGGCAAGCTTATATCCTTTCGTGCAAGTGCCGATTCGTTTTCCAAAAAAAAGCCACCGAAACGTTGTCCGCCAATCATCGGCGGATGGCGCCATCGCCAAGCGTTCCACGCGCGTGCGGTTGCGTCCCCGATCCGACTGGCACAAGCGTAATTTTCTCACCAGCGTCCTGATCCCCTCGCTGTTCACCAAACGCTCTGGTGATCACGCGCCGCCGCAATTCCCAAAAATCCGGGAGGGCGAGATTTGCATCACGTGGATCGGTCACGCGTCGTTCTTGGTGCAGACTTATGAAGTCAACATCCTGATCGACCCGATCTGGTCGAAGTGGCTCAAGGTAATCAAGCGTCTGAAGCAACCAGGCTTCGAAATTCATCATTTGCCTTCGATTGATTTCGTCCTGGTGACTCATGCTCACTTCGATCATCTCGACCGGCGCACTCTGCGGCGCGTGGCTGCCGATCAACCGATCGTTGTGCCTATGGGCGTAGGGAACTTGGTGCATGACCTCGGCTTCCACATTGTACACGAGCTCGATTACTGGCAGACGGTCGAGCTCGGCCCGCTCAAGATTTCACTTACCCCTTGTCATCACTGGGGCGCGCGATTTCTGGCAGATTTGCATCGCGACTTCGGCGGATTCGTCATCGCGGCAAATGGCCGCACGATTTTTCACTGCGGTGACAGCGCTTATTTTCCCGGGTTTAAGGAAATCGGCGACCGCTACAAGATCGACGTCGCGCTGCTTCCCATTGGTGCTTATGAGGCGCCTACCGGTCGCGAAGTGCACATGAATCCAGAGGAGGCGGTGCAGGCGTTTCTCGAGCTTCGCGCGGAGACTTTGGTCCCGATGCATTACGGGACATTTCGCCTCGGCTTTGAGCCGCTCCACGAGCCCCCGCAACGCTTGCTCGTATCCGCCCGCGCCCATGGCATCGAGGAAAAGGTCCTCGTGATGACCGAGGGTAAGCCCGTGGTCCTCTAGTGAGAGGTGAGAGGTGATCAGTTAGAAGCGAATCGTGATCGGAACCGGCAGCCAATCCACCCGTCACTTCTCACGAATCACTTCTCACTGCTGGCGCGACCATCTTCTCGGTGCACTCGCAGCCGGATTACTGGTTGTCTTCTTCTGCCTGCTTCTTCTCTGGCACGATCCGCTCGTTTTTTGGAATGACGATTATGAATTGTCCGTCCTGCCTGTGTTCGCCGATGTGGCGCGGAGTTGGTCGGAAGGTCATTGGCCGATATTAAGTCCGTATTCGTGGGTCTGCGGGAATCTCGCCGGGGAATTTCAGTACGGGACATTTTCGGCTTTTATAAATGCGGCCGTTATTCTCATTTGGAAATTTCCGCTGACGTTTCCGCAACAGGCAGCAGCTCTTTCCATCACGCATCTTTTTTTTCTGGCAATCGGCGCATTCTTGCTCGCCCGAGACCGTCGATTTTCAATTCCATTGTCGATCTTTGTAGCGCTAGTCGCATCTCTGAACGGTTGGATCATCTGCTGGGGCGCGACGGATTGGTTCGGCGCGCTCGGTGCATTCACCTGGCTGCCGTGGGCGTGGTGGGGCGCGGCGCGCGCACTCGATCCACAGAGAAGCAAATGGCGATTCCTCTGGCCGGCGCCGTTTGTTTACCTGCTCATCACAGGCGGATTTCCCTACACGGTTTTGATGTTGCTGCTCTTGATCGCATGGCTGTCGATCAAATCGTCGGGCCAAACGCGTAGTATCCGGTCGATCTTGCCGATGCTTTTCGGCGTTGTGCTCGGCTTTGGATTGTCCGCTCCCGCGTGGCTCGCCATTCTCGATCTGGTTCAGGGTTCAGCGCGCGAATTGCAGCCGGCATCTGCGCATTGGCAATGGCTTGTTCCACCCGCCGCGCTGCCCGGGCTAATTCTTCCCTCCTGGACAGTAAATTGGGCCAATTTCTTCTCGCGTCTGACGCCGCATACGGCGACCGAGCTGGCATGCGGACTTGTTCCGATTCCTGTTCTCGCCGCGGGATTGATTAGTCGCGGTCGCGAACTCATCACCAAGATCAAATGGGAACTAGTCCTGCTCTTGCTCGTGCTCTTGCTCTCAATGATCCCAACCGCCGGCCTTTTCCGGTGGAGTTTTCGCTGGTTGCCCTTTTTTCATCTCGTTCTGGCAATTTGCGTTGCAGAAGCGCTGCGACTAGGGCCGGGATTTTCCGCCTTCGCTAAAGCTACGGCGGACAAGCTGATCCCAGCTACAGCGGCGTTTGCCTTGGTCGTTTTGATCGCCATTACAATGTCGATCTTACGAACGGGCGGCGCTTACGCTTTTCCATTGACCTGGATTTTTCTCGGCCTCGCCGCGCTCTGGTATTTTTCGGAATTTTGCTTACGCGATTTCAAGTTTCGCGGATGGACGCCTGCGGTTGTCACATTTCTCGCGTTCGTTGCTACGTATCTCTGCATCCCGCCGAACTCCGGCGTTCCCAAATACAATTTTTCTCAAGAACTGCTTAAATTTTCACCGCTCGATCCCGCTCGCCTTTATCTCAGCATCTATCCGTGGGCGGAGCTGACATATTGTACCGCGAACAAACCCCAACCGGTCGGCCAGATTGTGCGCCCCGGTAGCACATCGATGTGGCCTGGATTGCATTTCATCAACGGCTACAGCCCAATCCGGCCCGCTGGCGTGGCGCGCGAATTCGCAGCCACGATTCACGGCGAAATTAATCCCGACACGGGAAACTACCTGCTTAATTATCAGGCCGGCAAAGAGGGTGAACTGGCGTTGTTAGGCGTGGACGGGATTGTTGTCGCACGAGAATCAGACATGGTGCCTCAGCCGACTTCGGAATGGCAACCGATCATTTCAACAGACGAAGGACGGGTCTTCCACCGGCGGGGCGAGCCATTTGCGCGAGTGCGCTCGGTCACTTCCATTGATTCGCGGCCTAACGAGCAATTTGCCGCCGCGACGGTTTCACGAGTCAATAATTCGCGAAATTGGGTTCAAGCGGATGTCCATGTCCCAGCCGGTGATCGGCCTGCGTTGCTGATTTTTTCGCGGCCATATTTTCGCGGATACGAAGCGTGGCTGGGCAATCAAAAGTTCGCGGTCACTTCTTATCGCGGATTATTTCCAATTGTCGAAGTTCCAGCTGGCGCGCACGGGCCGCTCGCTCTCACGTACCGACCGTATTGGATGGTGTGGGGGTACAGCGTAGCCATCGTTTGCGCATTTGTTACCCTGCTTGGTTTGTTTGGTGCGATTTATCGCCGGACATGGAGCATTGCTACGTAAGCGCAATTACTGCTCTTGAACGCCGGAAGGATTTGGTACGGGAACTCTATCGTGGTCTGCAGTGCTTTGGCCCTCGCTGAACGCAACAGATTCCAAGATGATTCCGAGACAACGGTATATCAAATCGATTTCGCTCATATTGGAATATCTAACTTCGGCTTCGCGCGGCGTGAAATTGGTGTGGTAGATCTGGTCCACGTCGGTGCCACTGCAATACGTGTTCAAAAGCCAATGATTTTCGTCACGAAAACATTCTTCGATCCTTGCCTCTTCTTTGGCGGAAAGCATTTGAATGTTCGTCGATCGAAACTTTTTCGACAGCGCGCGCGTCAAACCGAGCGTCAAGCTGTTGTCATGAATGTCAGAAAAAAGATGTGGATTCTTCGAAAGCACGTGAAGAATCGAAACATCCAGACTGGGATTTCGAGGCTCATTTTCAATGTCGTAGTTGTCTTGCGACAGCCCAAGTAGGTGAAAAAAATCCTGAGCAGAATTCCCACCAGTGTGCAACCCTGGGATGAGAAATCGAACGTAGAGCTTGGCTGCGGGAAACGTGCTTTTCCAGGTTTCGATACCCAGCCTAAACGCTGGGCTGTGGGAATCGATGCACTGAGAAACAAAATCGCTGAGCGGAATACCGCTTTTAAGGCCCCATTGCTTCCATGCCGATGGAATCCATTGAAGTTGCGGTCGCAGATAGAAAATCACCCAAACTTCAAATTGACTATCGAGCCCTGCGAATAGCTCAGCCATTCCCGGATTCACCAGGTTTTCAGCGCTCAGAATGGCAAGATGATCTGTCTTGCGCCTGGAGGCGGAGGCGACTTCATCACCCAGTCTTTGCGCTAGGTTTTCGGCTTTCTTCCTGGCGTGCTCAAGATGCCATATCGGCGTAGTGAGATCTGCGGAGGTGCGCGCGATCCTTAGGTCTTTGCCGAAAACAGAAACGTTATGTTTTTGTAATTTGCGGAAATTTTGAAGAAGCGCCGCCCGGATGCTGGCGCTTCCGCACTTTGCAAATCCTGCATGAATTACGATGCGTGGTCTCACGTCGCCGGGATCCAGAGGGCGCATTACATGGTGGCAGACCAGCCTTACAGCTTTTTGGGATCCTCCAGCAGTTCGATCACGCGTTTGAGCAAGCGGCCGGCGCCACCGCCGTCAATGCTGCGATGATCGAAGCTCAGTGTGATCTGCGCTTGCGTGTTGGGAATAAATTCCTTTTTCTCTTCATCCCACGACGGAACTTTTTTCCCGACTCCCAGACCGAGCAGCAAAGTCTGATCAGGCAAAGGAATTGGCGTACCCCACTCCATGCCGAAAGTTCCAAAATTCGAAACAGTCGCGACGCCGCCGGCCTGCATGTCCGGCGAAATCCGGCGTTGCCGCGCAAGCTCGACGAGTTCCTTGTATTTTGTAGCAAGATCGGAAAGCGAAGTTTTATCGGCACCCCGGATCACCGGCACCATGATTCCATCCTCGGCTTCCACCGCGATTCCAATATCAATAGAGATTGATTGCACCACGCGATTTCCAATCAATTTCGCAGCTGCGGATGGATTTTCCGAAAGGGCGAGCGCGAGCGCGCGGACCGTGTAAAGACCAGGGCCAGGCTTTGGATCGCGCGTCTGTCGATCTTGCAATAGCGGGTCGAGATACACCGACGAGCCGATGGTAGAAAGTGGGCGCGTCCAACTACGCCGCATCGCCTCTGCCACGCCGACGCGAATAGCCGAAGCTTCATGCGCGGCCTGCTTGTCGATCTTTTCCAGGAAACTTTCCAGATCTTTGATCGTGACCCGGTTGCCCGCGCCAGTCCCCATGATCCCGGCGAGATCAGCATTTGTTAACTGCAACTCTGCCATTCGCGCGCGCACCCGCGGAGACGTGAAACTTGCCCCTTTTACGGTGGCGGGAACAGGCAGCCCTGCAGCGCGGGTACCGTCGCCATCGCGCGCGGCGATTTTTCTCTCTGGCGCAGGAGTAACTTCCTGATCCGCTCGCGCGGGAATCTCCTCTGCGACTTCTCGCTGCGGCGGCGGCGCTTGTCTTGCGAATCTCGCGGCGTCTGCTTCGCTAGCTTCAACATACCCGAGCACTGCGCCGACTGGGTACGTCTCCTTCAATTCAACGGTGATTTTATCGATCTTGCCTTTGCACGGCGTGGTTACGCCCATGACGGCTTTGTTGGTCTCGACGTCGATAATTTCCTGATCGTCCACGACCTCGTCGCCGGGCTTCACCTTGATATCGACAACGGTGGCTTCGGCGATCGATTCGCCGAGCTGCGGCATGATGATTGGAACCTGCGGCATGGATCTACACCCTATAGCGGAAGGAGTTTTGGAGTGCGCGGAAATATCCGCGCTTTGAAAGCGGCGACGTGTCGCCGCACTCCAAATCCCCTCTGCAATAAATGTTAATCAAATTCATAAAAAATTATTCTCGCAGTAGAGCTCGCGCTTTCGCAGCGATCTTTTTCGCGTTCGGCCGATGCGCGCTCCACAAATTCGGGTGATACGGAATGGGTGTGTCTTTCGCGTTGAGACGCTGCGGAGCGGCGTCCAGCAGATGAAAGCCTTCCGCAGCAACGCGCGCAATAATCTCAGCCGTTACGCTGCCCCATGGAAATGATTCTCCCACGCAAAGCAGCCGGCCCGTTCGCGCGACTGAAGCGAGAACCGTGTTGGTGTCGATTGGTTTAACTGAGCGAAGATCAACAACCTCAATTTGAAAACCTTCGCCGGCCAATTGTTCCGCGACTGCGAGAGCCTCGTGTAGCATCGCGCTATAGCTCACAATAGTCAGGTCGCGCCCTTCTCGCGCGATGCGCGCTTTGCCTGCGGGCAAGCCTTCGGCCGGCAATTTCTCTGCCTTAAGGTGATAATAGAGGTATTTGTGCTCGCAGTAGATGACTGGATCGTCGATCGCCACTGCTTCAATGAGCATGCTGTAGGCGTCTTCTACCGTTGCCGGCGTCATCACGATCAGTCCGGGATAATGTGCATAGATCGATTCCATCGATTGACTGTGAAACGGGCCGCTGCCTTTTGTTCCGCCTGAAGGCAGGCGGACTGTAATAGGGATCGGCACATTGGTGCGCCAATAATGCGTCCCGGCATTATTTAGGATTTGATTGAGTGCGATGCTGGAAAAATCGGCAAACTGCATTTCGACAATCGGCCGCATTCCCTCTATAGCGGCGCCAATGGCAGTCCCCACCATTGCATCTTCGCTAATCGGCGTATTCAGCACGCGCCCGGGGAATTCTTTAGCCAGACCTTTCGTTGCCTTAAAGGCGCCGCCGAACGTCCCGCCGACATCCTGTCCGTAGATGAAAACGCGTTCGTCGTCGCGCAACAATTTTGCCTGCGCCTCGCGAATAGCTTCCAGGTACGTGATGCTCATGAGGAAAATGACGAATGACGAATGACGCATGACGAAATAATGACCAAAGCAAAATGACCATTACCCAGGAGATCCTGGGAGCTGATGCTCAGCGCCCTGGCCCAAGGTGTGGCCCTGATTTCGTGCTTCGTCATTCCTTCGGATTTTGTCATTCGAGCTTCGTCATTCATTCCATTCCGCGATCGACTAGCTCACGTTGCGATAGGGCGCACCAATCTTCTTTGTCGGCTTCAGGCGGGGCCTCTTTTTGCGCAGTTGCGATTGCCTCGTCCACTCGCGCGACTGCGTCCCGCCGCCACTCGGCCAGCGTCTCTGCGTCCACCAATTTCAGATCCACAATTCTTTGCTCCGCGACTTTTAAACAATCGCGCGCAAACGGCTCGCGCTTGATCTCGTCCGTCACGTAACTCGCATCGTCGTGTTCGCCGTGACCGGATAGCCGCAGTACGGAAGCAACGACCAACTGCGGCGGCCGTCCTGCGCGCGCACGTCTCACCGCGCCACCGATCACGTCGAGACATGCGCTCAGATCCGTTCCATCGAGGCTGTAGCCCTCAAAGCCATAGCCGATCGCGCGGTCAACCAAATCATGACACGCGAACTCGCGGTCGTTCGGAGTGGAATAAGCGTAATGGTTGTTGGTCGCAACGACCACCAGAGGCACCTGTTCCACAGCGGCAATGTTCATCCCCTCGTGAAATGCGCCAGCTTGCATTCCGCCTTCGCCGATGCATGCCAGGCCGATAAAGTCTTTCTCTCCCTTAAAGCGTTTCGCCATCAACGCGCCTACTGTGACCGAAATCATCGCGCCGAGATGACTGACCATGGCGAGCTGATTGTCGCGCGGCCGGCCCCGATGAATATTGCCGTCGCGCCCGCGCATTGGGCCCAGGCGCGAACCAAGATAAGTTCGCGTGACATCCAACAAGGGTTCGCCAAATGCTGAGCGCCCAGCCTGGTCGCGAATCAGAGGCGCGAAGATATCGCCCTTTTGCAAAAACAACCCGCAGGCTACGCTGACCGCTTCCTGCCCTTTTCCGATATAAACGCCCCCCGTGATCAAACCGCCGCGATAGAGGCTCACGAGCTTTTCTTCAAGCGTGCGCGAGAGGAGCATCCAGCGAAACGCTTCGAGAAACCGCTCGTCCGGCGGCGCTGGCTTTTTTGTTTTTGATTTTGCGCTGCGCTGCGCCGTCTGAAGCATTTCGCAATTTTACGCGAGATCGACCATTACGCGCAAAAAATTTTTGTGGCGTGGACATCCTGCCCGTGGGGCAGTGCGGGCGTCTCGCCTGCCGATAATATTTTTTAGATTCAGCAGGCTGGAAGCCCGCTGGCCCACGGGCCAGATGCCTGTGCCACCAACCTACCGCGTCGCGAGAGCGAGCCGTCGCTGCCTCGGATTCGGTTCGCCTCCATTCGACGCTGCTTCTGTCGATGTCTGCCGTGGCTCGGTCAACTTCACGCCAACAAGCTTGCTCACGCCGCGCTCCTCCATTGTCACGCCATACAGGACGTCTGCCTTGGCGATCGTACGCTTGTTGTGTGTCATGATGATGAACTGGCTCTGCTTAAGGAACCGCTCCAGCACGCGGATAAAGCGGTTGATGTTGCCTTCGTCCATTGCCGCATCCACTTCATCGAGAATGCAGAATGGGCTGGGTCGCACCATGTAAATGGCGAATAGCAGCGCTACCGCGACCATCGAGCGTTCGCCTCCGCTCAGCAGTGAGACGCTTTGCAGTTGTTTACCAGGCGGCTTAGCGCTGATCTCGATTCCGCAGTTGAGCGGATCGGTCTCATCGAGCAACGATAGATCGGCGCGCCCGCCGCCGAAGAGCTCCGCGAACATTTCCCGGAAATTCACTCGGACTTGAGCAAAAGTTTCGCTAAACAGCTTTCTTGTTGTCGAGTTGATCTGGGCAATCACGTCCAGCAACTCGCTACGCGACGCGGTCAGATCGTTGTTTTGATTTTCGAGAAAACGATAACGCTCTTCGAGCTCGTCGTACTCATGAACTGCGTCGAGGTTCACTGGGCCCATGTTGTCCAGTTGCTGGGTAAGATCCTCGATCAACTTTTGGACGTCGATTTGGCCAAAGTCGAGATCGACCGTCTCTGGGGATCGGACGCGCCCTCGCGTCTCGCTTTCGACGCCCTCGTCGGAAGCTTCTTCCTCCACTGGCCCTTCTGCGGCTCCGACGCTGGCGAAGACGCCTGCGTCTGCTCGCAAGGAGCGCGCGGTCCCCGTCCCACGTTTCAATTGGGCGCGCAAAACTTTTCCGAAGGTGGGCTGATCCGGCGTGAATGCGCGAAGATCGACGTGGTAATGCCGCTGGACGTGCTCGGCCAGGTTGTTGATCTTCATTTGCAGTTGCGTTTCGTGTACCTGCTGGTGGCCGCGGCGGCTCTGCAATTCCCCTAACGAATCGCGCCACCGCCGCAGTTCCGTCTCGCGATGAGAAATTGCGGCGAACCGCGCCGCGCGTTGCTCAGCAATTTTCGCAGCGTTCGCTTCTACTTCCGTGCGACGCGCCGTCTGTTTTTCGATTGCCTCTTGTGATTCGCGCGACTCCTCTGCCTGTGTGGCCAGTTTGTTTTCGTACATCGAAATATCGGAGCGCCGGCGGGCAATCAACTCGGCGAGCTCGGTTTCGCGCGCGTTCATCGATTCGCGTTGGGCAATCAAGTTTTCGCGCCGCTGATGCTCGGTCGCGATGACCAGCCGCAATTGATTCAGTTTTTCCGTCACCTCTTCTTCGCGCGATGCGACCTGTTTTTGCGCAGCTTCGAATGAGGCAAGTTCGCTTTTCTGCTTGGAAAATTGATCATGCGCTGCGCGAAGTTCATTTTGCAATCTAGCGATCCGCTCGTCCGCGGCCGCGATTTGCCGCTCGAGCGCGGCTTTTTCCGACTGGAGATTGTCGATCTTGTGTTCAGCTTCGCCCAATTCGCGTTGGAGCAGCGAAGCCATTTCGAGAGCGCGCTTCGCGGCATCGCGCTTTGCGAGAAACATGTCGCGCTCATTTGTCAGCGCCGTTTCTTCTTTGGCGAGCCCGCTGATTTGCGTCTTGCGCTCAAGCAGCGAATCGACGCGCACCTCATTGCTGCCACCAAAAATAATTCCTTCGGCGGAAATAAATTCGCCAGTGATGGTTGCCATGGCGAGCGCCGGTTCGGTTTGCTTGTGCTTCAACGCGCGTTCGAGATCGGGAAAAACGGCAACGTTGCCGAGCAATTGCCCGACGAGTAACTCCAGCGATTTCGGCGCGGCGACTTTGTCCACCGCCCAGGCGATGGCGTCTTGTGGCAATATCCTCTTTGTCGAGTCGTCAGAAGGCGGGCCGATTTGCGGAATGAAAAGCGCGGCTTGACCAAGCTTATTTTTGGTTAGGCGCAAGATGATTTCCTGGGCTACCTCGGGATTTTTCAAAATCACGGCGTGAAGGTTTCGTCCGAGCGCGGCTTCGATTGCCGAAATGAATTTTGGATCGACATCGAGCTGCGAAACGAGTGAACCGGTGATGGCAGGCCGGAACCGGGCAGGATCGTCGATGCCTTTAAGCAAGGCCTGCGAACCTTCGGCGAGGCCTGCGCCTTCTTCGTTTAGCTGGCGCAGCACCTCGAGCCGCGATTGTCTTTCGGCGAGTGCACGCTCCGCAGTGGCGAGATTTTTTTCCGCTTCGACCAGCAGCTCTTGATGACGGCGCAAGTTTGTTTCTGCGCTCTGGGAATTTGCGAACAACTCTTCGAGTCTTCGGCGGTCGTCGGCGCTCAGTTTCAG
>WNGK01017249.1_pt1 | contig 11221 bp, 8 predicted proteins | sample 5400601 | NCBI WGS metagenome assembly WNGK01 (sample SAMN13153376, study PRJNA577476) | soil metagenome | isolation source: 60 cm soil or saprolite under Garry oak tree replicate 1 | place: USA:California | collected 2016-06-15
GCAGCACGCAGGTTGAGAACGCCACCACGGGTTCCGATGGCATAGCGGTGTTCGCCATCCCGCTCAGGCCCAGCGCTATCAATCACCTGGTTCAAATCCAGATCACCTTTAGCAGTGGGTCTCAAACCTGTACCATTCCCTCGGCGGCTTACTTCACGGCAGTTGTGGCTTCGCCAACCGCGACTACTACAGCATCACCGACTACTACCTCAACTCCATCGGTGACGCCAACACCTTGCCATCGAAAGAAATGCATGACTCCAACGCCCTAAGGCACATTTCGGGGAAGAGGATCAACAGGAAGTTTGAATTACGGAGCTAAGAATCCAGGAATACCCTGAACGTGTAACACGTGAAGGAACCCGCTGCCGTAGTAATTGCCGAGGATGTTGAGGAGCGTGATGGCAAAGAAACCAGCAATACTCAAGGTAATAATGACGCGATCAATGGGTCTTGCGTGTAATTCGGTAATCCATGTGCGTTTCCCCACACCGAAACAGCGTAGTTCCATCGCACTGATGATATCCTCCGCCCCAACAATAGAGCCGATTACAACAGGCACAATCATGGGAGCGAGGCGAGCAATCTTGGCGAATATTCCACCTCGCAGTTTATCAATTTCGAAGCCCCGAGCGCGTTGCGCATCGAGTGTGGTACTAAAATCGCGCATAATTGTCGGTAAAAAGCGAAATGAAAGATCAATTGCATACGAAAACTTGTCTGGTAAGCCCAGGCTTCTGAAAGTTACCCCAAACTGATCAGGGGGAGTAGTATAGGAAACCGGTACGGCAAATAGCGCTATACTGAGGAAGCGCATAGCTTGAGTAAGCATAAAAGTGATGCTCTCGATACTAAAGATTAGTGGCGCTGGGCCAATGTAAGGAAACTGTCGCCTGAATCCTAAAAATGGGAGATTGTAGAGAACATGCTGATGTGAGAGGTCTACTCCCTGGACTACAGCGCCATCTGAGAGAAAATAGTTCACCACTGTCACTATTGTTATAAAAGTAAGGATGAATTTCCATGTTCGCTGCGTTTCTGACCATTTGAGGTGAGCCTGACTATAATAGAAAAATGCAATGAGCAATCCCACAAGCATAACCCAGAAATTTGATGTTTGTACTATGCAGAGGCTAAATACTAAGAGCAGAACGACCTTAGTCCGCGGATTCAAACGGTGGACGGGAGTGTCTCGACTAATATAAGGGAAATTAATCAGCATGATATTTTCCTGGAAGTATGAAGAGTGAGAAGCAGGTAATGCTCTCCTGCTTCCCACCCTCACTGTTTAACCAAGGTGACTATCCACGTCCCACGCGCCTCATAGCAGCATTGTAAACTACAAGAAGGATGGGAAGCAGGATCAAGCCATTAACGAGATCTGTCCCTCCTGCGGCAACTAATTCACTTGTTGCACCAGCTACAGACAACTTGTAGACCCAGATGTCGCTGTAGGCTGCTATACCGAGGCCGACTACAATGCCTACGGCACTGAAAATTTCTGCAATAACAATGTTACGAGTGGACCTGTAGTATCCCCAGGTCCAATAGAAGGCAAGACCAGCGATGAGGCCAAGAATGCCATTGCCAAGTTCCCAGAACCAGACAATACCATAGCCAGAGATCAAGTCGCTGATGGTATTGCCGATGGCCCCCGCAAAAAATCCAACTACTGGGCCAAAGACGACTCCAAAGAAGAGAGGAATAACGATAGCTGGACGCAAAGAGACATTACCAGCACTGGGAACTGGTAGGAGGTTGGTTGGGAGGGTTAAGCCCGCATAAAGGGCAGCGCCAAGAGCCATGTACACAACCTGACGTACACCTACACGCCATACTTTTGAAGCTGAACGTTCTTCTGTTACTGCCATGAGCCGAATTCCTTTCTGTGAGTGAACAGATGTAGGGATTACAGAACGAGTAAGGTAGATTTGTGTGCTATACACCTCCTTTCGTCGCGACCTTGTCTATGCGATAGCGTTACGTTCGGCAAGTAAGTAGTGCAGCAAAGAGGTAGGGCGCAGGTTGCACTCCTCCAACAAGGTTGGATCGGCGAGTACCTGCAGTGGCGGTCCATCTCCTACCAGGTTGCCTTCTTTCAAGAGTAAGACTCGCTGCGTGAAACGCAGGGCAAGATCAAGATCATGCGTGATGATCAGCAGGGCATCGAGTTCCGGTAGACTGCGCAAGTATTCCATAAAGGAAATGTAGGAACGGTAATCCTGCCCCGCTGTGGGCTCATCGAGCAGCAAAATCTTGCCTTGCATCGACAGCACCGAGGCGATAGCCACGCGTTTCTGCTGTCCAAAGCTCAACGAAAAAGGCGAACGTTTATCAAATGGCGCGATGTTCAACGCCTCTTCCGCCTGCTCTACAGCTGCGTGAATGCGTTCAGGAGCGAAGCGCAGGTTTTCTGGCCCAAAACTGATCTCTTTGCGTACCGAGGGCGCGAATAACATGGCGCCGGGACTCTGAAAGACGTACCCGATACGCGAAGCCAGCTGTGCCACGCTCAAATTGCGTGTATCTTCTCCAAAAAGACGTACTGTGCCTTTGGTGGGGCGCAGCAAACCCAGCGCCTGTTTGACCAGCGTGGTCTTGCCGGAACCGTTCGGCCCAAGCAGCGCGACGGTCTCTCCCCGGTATAACTGGCAAGATATACCGTGCAAAATTTCTTCCGAGAATGACCCGTAACGGTAATGCACGTTCTCAAATGTCAGAATTGGCTCATGTGTGGCTGTTTGCTGTTTTTGTGCGGTCATGATAGGTCGTACCAGCAGCGTTTTTGCCTGAGCAGGATCGTTGAGCGTGCGCAGGGTAGACTGGATGGGCAGCTTGACCTGGGTGGGATCGGCAATGGTGAGAAATTCATCTCTGTCGCCAAAGAAGACCTGGCGTCCATCACGCATGAGCAAGACTTTATCTGGTTGGAGGCGCAGCGCCTCCTCGACGCGGTGCTCGACGATAATCACCGTGCTGCCTTTTGCCAGTAAGCCGGTGATGAGTTCCTCTAATTCGTCTACCGCTCGTGAGTCCAGGTTCGCGAACGGCTCATCGAACAGGAAGATCGAGGGCTGCATCACCAGCAATCCGGCGGCTGCCACCTGTTGTCGTTGCCCGCCTGAGAGCGCGAAGGTAGCATGTCCCTGGTAGTGTTCAAGATGCAGTTGCTTGAGCACCTCTGCAATGCGCAGGAGCATGGTTTTGCGCGGTACGGCCAGGTTTTCCATGCCAAACGCGATCTCTTGCTCGACCGTGCTGCCGATGATCTGTTTATCCGGGTCTTGCAGCATAGTACCCACAGTGAGCGCGAGATCACGCAGCGAAAGCCCCTCTGTCGAGCGCCCATGCAGTTGAATCTCGCCGCTCAGTGTGCCTTTGTAGCTGTTCGGGATGAGTCCATTCAGGCATTTCAGCAGCGTGCTTTTGCCGCAGCCGCTGGGACCGGCAATCAGCATCAATTTGCCAGCCTCCAGGGAAAAGGAAATATCTTCAATCGCGTGTTGTTGTGAGAGCAGTTCTGCCGGTTGCGTTTGAGGTTCATCGTCAAGAGAACGGTAGCGGAAACTGAGCTTATCCACGTAAACCGCAGGTACGGTCGGCGTTGCTTCAGGTGTATTGTTGGGTTCTATGGCCATAGATACTGATGTACCTTCCGCACCCAGCATTGTGCAGTAAAAATACGGTTGAGTGCTTGTTATGTCTAATTCTAATGGGAGAGGAGAGGATTTGTCAACATCTGGACAACCTGTAAGGTATCCTGCACAACCTGCTCCATTGGTGCAAGCGGAACGCATTCTTCCGTCGAATGCTCGTTCATCACGCCGGTAGAGAGCGTGAAGGTTTTGCTACGCGGTCGAAAGGCGCTGGTATCGCTGCCGATAAAGGTCGGGCGTAGCTGCATCTGCGCGCCGCGCTGTGCCAGCACAGTGCGATAAAGGGTGAGCAGCGGTTCGTCATCATCCACGGAGTAGTTTGTGCAATGCGGGTCGAAGGTGATGTGCACGCTACCCCCGCGCTCTTGCGCAGCCTGCTCAAACGCGCTTTGTAGGGCCTGCAAGTAGCGTTCTCGCACCTGCGGCGGCTCAAAACTGCGTAGTTCGCCCTCGATATGCGCCGAGGCTGGAACGGCATTGCGTGCGCTTCCGGCGTGGATGCGGCTGACGAGGATGCGCGTCTGGTCTTCCGCGAACGAACCATGCGGGAAGGGCGCTTCGCGCATGATCTCGATAGCGTTGACCGTCTGCGACAGGTCTTTGCCTGGATGCCCGGTTCGTCCCGTAATCTCCACGTCAAAGGAGATATAGGTTGCGCCTTTAGAAACGACCACACCGGCCTCGTATGCATTGTCGAAAACGATGCCGTCGCTGATGTGCCAGGGTGTCGGATCGAAAGCGCTTGCTCCACCTAATCCCACCTCTTCCTGTACCGTAAAAACGGCAACAATGGGCGGGTGCGGCAGGCGCTGTTGCGCAATCTGCGCCAGGACTTCCAGAATGATCGCAATACCCGCCGCGTCGTCCGCGCCAAGATTGGTGCTGCCATCGCTATACAATATGCCATCGCGTAAGATCGGTTGATGACCAAGACCCGGTGGCACGCGATCCATATGAGCATTCAGCATCAATGGTTTTCCCTCGCCGGGAAGTGTCCCAATCAAATTACCAACCGCGTCAATCTGTGTGGCAAGTCCCAGGCTGGCAAGTTTTTGTTCCAGGCATGAACGAATATGTTCTTCATGCCCTGATGTGCTGGGGATGCCAACGAGTTCGATAAGTGTCTGTGTCAGTTGATCGAGCGACATTGTATCAGCTCCTCTTAATTTGCGCATTTTCTATTCCATATATTATAACAGTTCAGGATTTGCCAGGGCGACCATCGCTGGGAATCTTTGGTTTGCTACTTGCTGGTGATTCCTGTATAATTCGTGTTAATAGAAACAATCGCTTCAGCCCTTTCTGCACTCTACAAGCGAGCGGGCAATGTCTCGCAGACTTCAAAATCATACTGGGACAGGGGGAAATACGTGCATGGCTCGTAATTCCATTGAGTTGATGGGAACACCCGACGGCTTATTTTACTGGATACCTGGCGAAATGGTGGTGGTGGTGCGCCTGCAGCGGCATCCGGCGGTTGAGACGCAGAACGCATTGATCGAGCAGATACGAGGTCAATTGAACGCGTTGCTGGCGCGTTACGGTATGGCTCTGGAACCATATGCAACGATTGGGCGCTGGGGTGATATACCGGGAGCGACTGCGATGCGCCGCTCATTTATTTTTGGTCTACACCGGCAGCAGCCGCTCATTGCCATCTTTTTCCAGGTGCGCCAGGCGAGCCTGGTAGCGCAAGATCCCATGCCGATGGCGCTTTCCTATATTCAGAGCCATCTTGAGCAATTGGCCCAGGCGGGCTTATTTATCGTCTCGGCTATGCCAAACTGGTTGGTTGCAGCTGCCCCTCTTCTTTATGGGAGCGGTGGGCCTGCTGCCCCTCCTATGCCAGCGCCAGAGCCGGACCCATCGGCGCTCAGTGGCACACCGCAGGGGTGGCGCGTGGCATTTGCGGATCCAGGTTTACCGCTCGATCCCAATGGGGCGGAGGATGTGGTGGTGGCCGTACTCGATACCGCGCATCATCCAGACCGTATACGCGCCGCCGTCACCCGTCCTGAACTGAAACGCAACTGGTTATTGCAACAGCTTGTTGCCGATTTACGCAGTGGCAGCGGTTTGTTTGAGGTCGAGTATGACCGCTACCCCATCATCGGCGATGCATGTACCGGACAGGATGTCTATGGTGAGCCGCGTTATTATTTTATGCCCGATCATGGGGTATTTGTGGCAGGGCTTATCCGCGATATTGCTTCTCGCGCCCGTATACGGCTCATTCGCATTCTCAACGACTTTGGCGGAGGTGATCTGTATAACCTCTTTGCAGCATTAACGGACCTGGAGCAGGAGGTCGTTTCAGGCTCTATTCGTCGTCTCGTCATCAATCTGAGCCTGGTTGTCATGCCCGATATACGCCGCCTGCCCTATGTCTGGTTCGATTCCCGGCAATGGCCCAGCACGCAGCTATGGGGCGCGATACGTGTCCTGGCGCATATCGAGGAAGGGCTGCGCCTGCTCTTTGAAAGCCTGCATGCCCAGGGCATACTGATCGTAGCGGCGGCAGGCAATGATTCCCTGGCTGTGAGAGAACAGGGCCAGAAGCTCCGCGCGCCCCGTGCGCCAGCCCGTTACGAAACGACCTTGAGCGTCACATCGGTCAACAGCCGCCGCATGGCCTCGCAATTTGCTAACGTTGCCTGTATGCCCCCCTTAAATGCAGGCATAGCAACCTTTGGCGGCGACGTTTTTGGATTGACAGATGCCAATGGGTTGCCCGATGCGGTACGCGGCCTGTATATCTCCCCCAGCTTTCCCAATGGAGAGCAGAATACATCCGGTTGGGCCGATTGGCGCGGCACATCCTTCTCTACCGCGATCATCAGCGCTCTCGGCGCGCACCTTGTGGCCCAGAGCTGGTCTGCTCCCCAGGCCATCACCCGCATCGCTGCGGGCAGAGAACGGCGCACAGATAAATTGTTCGGGTCCAGTCCGGATATTCCTGACCTGCTGGCGAATGTAATTCGCGTGCAGCAGAGGTTCAGATTATGAAAGGGTAGGCGCATCATGACTACTTTGGCCTGGATTATTAAACTCCTTTGATGGTTGCCTTGACGCTTCACTTTGTATAGCGTATAATACTGGCAAGTGGAAACGTGAAAAACGTCCGATAGAGATAGTATACTATCTCTGTAATACTTTGGGGCTGATCCTTTAGTCTTTTTGAAAGAGGCAAAACACATGATTGAGCAAACTCCGCAAACTACAGTTGAGACAAGCACCCTCAGCATGACGCCTGCCGCAACCGATAAAGTGCGTGAATTGCTAACTCAGGAAAACGATCCCAGTCTTGCGCTGCGTATCTTCGTCGCTGGCGGCGGTTGCTCGGGTCTCCAGTATGGTATGACCCTTGACGAGGAACAGGACGGTGACACCGTCATCGCACAGGGAGACTTCAGAATACTGGTGGATGAGATGAGCATTGGCTATATCAGCGGCAGCGAAGTGGACTATGTAGATAGTCTGATGGGAGCTGGTTTTACCGTGAATAATCCCAATGCAGTTTCTAGCTGTGGTTGCGGCCATTCCTTCAAAACTGCCAGTGGCGGCGGTGATGCGCGAAGCTGCGGCTGCGGTCACTAATGAGGGGATTCGTATCCGAACTCCACCTCAATTCGGCATACCTCGCGAGTCGTGCGAGGCGTGCCGCTTTGGTTTCACCGTCCGACACAAGAGGCGCACCGACCAGATCAGCTTGCAGAGTGTACGGCTGTCCCGTCCGCTGCCGACGGGATCTAATGCCCACTGTACGCCCACACAACGAACTACTTCCCCTCAACGTCCTCTAGAAGCACCACCAAGTAACAATTCCCAAAACCCGACACCTGCCACTATGAATGATAGTATAGTAACCGGTTTTAGAAAATGTCAGGGCAATTGCATCTAATTCGGTAACTAAGATTTGAATGTGGGTCACCAAAATGGAGCTTACGCTCCCAATAGATGCGTTTTGCAAGCCCATTGAAAATTAGTTGCGAATGCCCTGGCTAATCGCCTTTTGTACTTGACGGGTCTGCCTGAGCAATCTACAATAGGCCTGCGATCTAATCAGACGAAGATTAGCTACTTTGATAAGCACCAGGTTTGAATTTCTTGGGGAGATTGAAGATGGTAGACCACGCACCTCAATTACGATGCACCAGGGTTCCAGTAGGCACTACTCTTCTTACATATCGAGGTCATCCCACAGGGGCAAATGCAGTTAGCTGGTCGCCTGATGGTAAATCCATCGCCTCTGGCTCTGAAGACGGAGTGGTGCGAGTGTGGGACGCGGCCACAGGAGCTACATTAATGACTTATCGGGGACATTCTAATGGAGTGAAAGTGGTCGCTTGGTCGCCTGATGGCAGTCGTGTCGCCTCGGGAACTTGGGATAAGATACATGTGTGGAATGTGTACGAGGGAGTTACGCTGTTGACTTCTCAGGAGCATTTTAATGGGGTGAATGTGGTTGCCTGGTCACCTGATGGCAGCCGCATTGCTTCTGGTTCTCGTGAGACGGTGCGAGTGTGGGATGCCGCTACGGGAGCCACGCTAATGACTTCTCAGGAGCATTCCAAAGAGGTGAGTGCAGTAGCTTGGTCGCCCGATGGCAGACGTATCGCCTCTGGTTCTGGTCAGATTGTTCAGGTATGGGATGTAGCCACGGGCACTCAACTGGTGACCTATCAGCGATATAGCAGTTGGATGGATAAATTGGTGGATGAGTCGTTTGTTGAGCGGATACTTGCAAATGTTATTGTATGTGCGTTGACCTGGTCACCTGATGGTAGCCGCATTGCTTCTGGGTACCGCACTCTAGTATTTGCTGCTGAGGATGAAATGTTGCAAATCTGGGATGTGACCACAGGCACCCAACTTGTAACTTGCCGGGGACATACCGACGAGGTGTGTGTGGTGGCCTGGTCGCCCAATGGCAGTCGCGTCGCTAGTAATTGGGATGAGACAGTGCGGGTGTGGGATACGGCCACAGGAGATGTATTAGTGACTCATCACGGGCATGCCAATCGGGTGAAAACAGTGGCTTGGTCACCTGATGGTAGCTGCATCGCATCTGGCTCTAGTGAGACGGTGCAAGTATGGGATGCATCTGCAGGCAATCAACTGGTAACCTATCAGGGGCATACTGGCAAGGTGATAGCGATGGCCTGGTCACCTGATGGTAAACATATCGCCTCTGGGTCTCAGGATGGGATAGTGCAGGTATGGAATGCGGCCACAGGAGCTATGCTGGTGACTCAATTGGGACATACCGATGTGGTGAGAGCAATAATCTGGTCGCCCGATGGCAAGTGCATCGCGTCTTCAGGCCTTGGGGACGGGCGGGTACATGTGTGGGATGCGGCCACAGGAGCTAAACTGATGACTTATCAGGGACATCCCGATAGAACGGCTATCATGGCCTGGTCGCCCAATGGCAAGACAATCGCTTTTGGCTCTGGTGAGACAATGCAAATCTGGGATGTAGCCTTGGAAGCTTCACGAGTGACTTTCCAGCGGCATGCTGATTGCGTGGGTGCATTGTCTTGGTCGCCCGATAGCCAGTGCATTGCCTACTCTGTTTCTAATTGGGAGCTAGAGGAGACGACGGTGCAGGTGTGGGATACAATCAAGGGTACCCAACTGTTGACCTACCGGGGACACTCCACCTGGGGGATGGATGATGAGATGGTTACTGTAGATGTGTTGGCCTGGTCGCCCGATGGCAGAAGCATCGCTTCTGGCTCTTGTGACAGCGAGGTACAGGTGTGGGATGCCCTTACCGGAGCGACGCTGGTGACTCATCAAGCAGATTCGAGCGAGCTCTATAGTCAAGTAATGGCGGCCTGGTCGCCCAATGGACATCGCATCGCCTCTTCGAGCTCTGGTGAGGAGACGGTACAGGTGTGGGATGTGAGCACCGGAGCTACACTGGTGACTTACCAGGGGCATTCAAATGGAGTAAGTGCTTTGGCTTGGTCCCCCGATGGCAAGCGCATCGCTTCTTTTGGCTATGGAGATAAGACAGTACAGGTGTGGGATGCGGCCGCAGGCACCCGGCTGGTGACTTACCAGGGGCATTCCGATGAGGTGTGTGTAGTGGTTTGGTCTCCTGATGGCAAGCGCATCGCATCTGGTTCCTATGGTGTTAAGATATGGCAAGCCCAGTAGCATTTATGTAGTGAGCCAGTTTGTCAAAGTAGATCAGGTCAACGTTCAGGGCAATCGCATTCAAGTCCGGGAATTGTGGCTAAAAGCCATTTAATTATGGTGCAACTTATATTTGTTCGAAACAGGGCTGCGCTCCACAAGCCACATGAAAAATTAGATGCGATTGCCCTCTAGAAAATGTGGCAAGGTATAGACAAATCCGGCGTTTTATGACAGATTTGCTTGTCAGTTGAACCATCCTGCGAAAGAAGAGGAAGAAATTGTGCATCTCCCTCTCTGCTACTCGGTGTGATCTAATGCCACATAAATGCTTTTGAGCAGCACCTGTTGCTCTGTTGTCAATTGGGAGGATTCCGCCAAATAGTCAATGAGGGAGGCGAGCACCCCTGTCAAATGAGTACATTTCATCTCTTGGAATGTTAAGCTTGAATCTCCTTCACAGTACCTGTCTAGCCCTGTAGCAATATCTTTCACTGAGTTACCTGAAGCTACTTGCAGGACGTACGCTCTCAAAATGTCGCGTACGATGTTCTCGCACTGCTGTGGAAAATCATTGAGCTGTATCCCCATATCCTGCAAATCCTTGAGTTTCTCTTCGATGTCAGTTAATTGTTTTCCCTCGTGTACAATCTTGCTGCGGGCCTCATACATTGCTCTGAGAAGCGCATGGCCTGTATGTGGATCCCACTTGTTCGCTTTGGTCCATACCAAGAACGCGGTGCCGCGCAACGCGAATTTGTAACTCAACTCCTCCCGTGTATCTGGAAGTAAACACCTTTCAAGTGCGACGGTCAAGTCAATGATGCGGTCTTCACGAAGATCTCGTCCATACGCCTGGTTGAAGCGTCTGAGCGCTACCGTGAGTTCCCTCGAGGGTTTCTGTTTCCCTTTGCCCGCTTGAGGAGTATTTAATGAATGCAGAGCTGTTAAGATCGTTTGCAGAAGTATGAGATCGTTTTCCTCGCGGGTAAGGATATACTTGGGCCCACCCGAACGGACGCGTTGGTCATTGGGCGCAGAGAGACTTTGAGTTGTCCCCAATCCTGTCAACACTCTACTGTGTTCAAAGATGACCGGTGTCCCGACATCTCCCTCGCAAAGCAGGCGCATTGTAGTGATAAGTTCTCCTAGCCCTGTCGCGAGTCCCTGGTTTCCGCCAGAATCATCCCTGCGCTGAGTCTGACTGTTTATCGCAACTTTCGAGTGAAGAGGTGATAGAATTCATCAAGGAATGAGAAAGACAAACGGAAGTGAAAGAGCGCCCCTGATGAATGCGAGTACCTTGTTGTCGGCCTTGCAGTGGGCTGAATACACCTTTGGCAGCGTGCACCTGGGCGATCAGCGCCGAACGGAGCGAGCCGTCGAGATCGCGAGCGCGATCGCCCACCATCCAGCGGCCT
>WNGK01018441.1_pt1 | contig 11221 bp, 8 predicted proteins | sample 5400601 | NCBI WGS metagenome assembly WNGK01 (sample SAMN13153376, study PRJNA577476) | soil metagenome | isolation source: 60 cm soil or saprolite under Garry oak tree replicate 1 | place: USA:California | collected 2016-06-15
AGGTAATCTTTGTCAGTCCGTGGGTCTTGAGCTTGGCCAAGGATATGGAGTAGTCTGCGTCCAGTAGTGTCTTTGGTATCCACAGCGCCTTCAGGTGACAAGGAGGATGGAGAGGCACTTTGATTCTCTTGTCATTCGACAGGTTGACGACTCTTACGCCGAGTCGGTGAGCCATGTCAGCGAAGCCTAGCCACTTGAACAGCAGGTCGGCACGGGCGCTTGTGGCATCGCTCTCGACAAGAATGATGTCTAGGTTTTCGGCCAGAGTTCGTAAGTATTGTATCAGCGCCTCTAGGACCCTGGGGTCCGTCGTGGCGCCGGTCTCATAGGGGCGGAAGAAGCACAAGTTCAGTTTTATCGTAACGGAGTCACCCTTCTCCAGATTCGGTGGGTTGGTTAGTGTGAAGATTCTCTCAACGGCATCTCGAATAGTGTCCCCCACTCGGACGGTGGCGACCCTAGAGGATTGCACTGTCAAGGGCATCGTGCTGGGGACATCACCCAGAATTTTGTAGATGAGTACAGGACGTTGTGTGTTGGCGAGAAGAAGGGCGACGGGTCCTGGCCGGGTACCTGAACGCTACTTCCTAGAATAGTTGCAGTCCAAATGTGGTCGTCGACGAAGTAGGAAGAGAGGATAGAGTAGCGGTTGAAACAGTAAGGTGGCAATATTTCTTGGCTAAAGTTTAGCCTAGGCGGAAACGGAAGAGAAGTGATGAAGGCGTACCTGCCCAATGAGTCCACCCCCACTGGCTTATCCGAGGGAAGGTAGTTGTTGGCCCAGATGATGACGGCATAGTTAGAGTAGCTGGGAATCAAAGAAGAATCATCGTCCACTCTCTTGTCCAGTGGAAGACTGTCAGCCGTGTGATATAGAGGGTTCCTTTCCTGGTTGGCTATCATCAAGTTCATCGGTAGCATCAGCAATAACAGCGTGATTACTGCTGCGAGGGCCAGCTTTGACGAGGGTCTTGCGATTCTCAGCAACAGCACGCCCAGGAAAATAATAGTAAAGGGCAGAGCCATTTGCAATATTCTCGTGGGCTCAACGCTGACAGACAGGACCGGTAGAACCGTCCAGGCGACGAGGAGGATTATGAGAGCTAGTCCTGCTAGGGTCCATGTGGCAAGATTTTCTCTTATGAGTCCCCTCCTATACTGGTACAGCATGTATAATCCTCCGAGGCCGACTAGTAGATTCTGAAGGTCGAACCAGCCGGTTACTATTGGACCCGCGGGGCTTGACGTCGCAAGGGAAAGTCCGGGCCTCCCCTGTCCTGAAGCTAGTTGACTAATTGAGCTCAGGGATTGTTCTACCGAGGAGACGGCGCTGGGCAGTATGAGAGGAGCGGCGAAGGCGAGCCACGCTATGATGAGCGTGACTGAGGCAGCTATGGGAGCAAGTCTGGTTCTCGAAGGGGTGATTCTTAGCAGTGAGAGACGGTTGAACACCGGGACGATAATCCCCGAAATTGCGAGATAGGAGAATAAGAGAAACAACTCGAAGAGAGCTATCGTGTAATGAGACATGACGACTCCGAGGCTTAGGAGAACTCCCAGAGACTGGAAGCTTCGCCTGTATTGAGTCAAACAGTAGAAGGCCAATACTCCAAGGAAAAGAGCAGGGGCAGTCTTTCCAATCAGGTGCTGCCCGTAGAAGAACCAGTTCTGCACGAACAAAAGACTAGAGAAGGTTGCCAGCTTGAAATTTCCCGTGAGCCGGTTGATAATAGGATGAACGGCCATCGGAAGGAGAGCGGTGAGGAAGAAGGTTTGGAACAGGAAGACTGTCAGGCCTGGGACGCCTATGGTCCCGGCGGTGAGTGTCGGAAGGATAGTAATTGCTAGGCTAGACTGATAGTTGGAAACATCTCCGAGCCTCGGGTCCCAGAATCCGGCGCTTAGAGTGTGTTGCAATACCGATCCCTCGGCTATGAGATCGAACCCGTTGAAACCAGCGTATCTTGAGAGTCTCGTGAATGATAGTGTCAAAGACAGGCCGAGCAGGTAGAATATGTGGAGATTCCGCTGTGTTCTAGGGAGTTCGGGCCCAGCTCTGAACAATTGTACCATAAAGAGGGTTACGCTGGTGGCTAGGAGAAATATTCCAGCGGTCAGCACGCCCAAGGGGAAAGGACTGGCCGTTGACAGAGAGTAGAGGCTCACATGAAAGATAAGCGCTCCCCCCAGTAGAAGCACCCAGGGCAATGTTCCAGCGAGACTGGATGCTAACAGTCTATCTTGCGTGGCTCTGCATTCCTCCGTGCCTTGAAGCGGTCATGTACCCGTGAAGCCAGTAGAATGATGCAGCAAGCAAGACTGGGATCGAGATGAGAGTATCAATGTTATTGTATCCTCCAAGCAAGAGTTTTACGAAGTACTTTCCCGCCCTGGCAATGGATAGAGAGGGGGAGAGTGCAAGCACCGCGGCGAAGCTTCGCGGGAGGTGGAAGGGAGGGTTTTCTCCGAAGGCGGATTGAAGACATCGGTCAGAGTATCCCTCGTCCCAGCTCCTCCCAAATAATGATCTATAACTCATCCGCGGGTGGATGTGGATTACCTTCGGAGAGGGGTCGAAGACAACTTCGAAGCCTGCTTGGATCACTCTCCACGACAGGAGGCTCTCTTCGCCCCGATCGAGTTCCGGGAAGGGACCGACAGTTGAGAAGGTTGATGCTTTGAAGCTGGCGTTGGCACTCGCAATCTCCCAAGTTTTTCTTCGGGGAGTATGGGGAGACTGGGTCGCGAAATAGGTCTCATGATATATCGTTGTGGGAAGACCCAGGTCCCCGCCCTGCAATACTGACCCGGCCGCTACTAGGACGTGAGGGTCTCCATGTATCGAGACGTGGTCAGTGAGCCAAGACCTCAGAGGGATACAGTCCGCGTCGGTAAAGGCAACTATCTTCCCCTTACAGTTGTTGATCGCAGTGTTTCGCGCCATTCCCCTGTTTCTCCGCTTATCTAAGACTACTCTAACGGGGAATCTTCGGAGTAGGTCAGTAGTGCCATCAGTTGATCCTCCGTCTACGATTACGATCTCATATCTATCCTTTGGATAGTCTAGGCTAGTGAGGGCTTGGAGGCATTGTTGGACTGTGGATCTGCTATTCAACGTGATGATGGCTACAGACACGAAGGGCATGTCCTTCGGAGGCTCTGCATCTCGAAGGGGCGGTTCGGCTTGGCTGTGAGGTGCGGCGGTCTCGCTGGTCATGCGTATACCACTTTATGACAGGCTCCGATAGATCGCCTCGAAATTCTTCGCGGCAGCCTCCGATCCGAATGTTGAGAGGAGGTCAAGTCGAGGGTTCTTGGTCTCGTTTCGCCTGAGGGTTTCAGTGGCAAGTTTGGCGAGTCCAGCGTAATCCTTGTACCTGACGAGTCGTTTCTCGTCAACTACCTCGCTTATTCCTCCGGTATCATAGGAAAGTACGGGGGTTCCGAGGATCTGGGATTCTATCAGGGTCAGTGGAGGGTCGATGGATCCAATTGGGCTTAGGCTGGTTGAGACGTAGAGGCTGCTCGCCTGTATTAGCCCTGGAATGTCGAGATCTATGTTCCGGGAGAGAAATTTGATGGAGTCGTCAAGTCCGAGCGTCTTTGAGAGCTTGCGAATTCTTTCAGGTATCGGAAAATTTGTGACTGCAACTCCCTTCACTCCTCTGATGTCTTGTTTAACGATTGCCAGCATTCGCAGGAAATCCTCTTCGCCTCTCAAGGCTTTGTGGCTGCCCAGGTAGAGAATCCTGGGCGGGTCTTCTCGGGCTAATGGTGTCTCTGCCTTTGCCGTCAGCCAGTCAGTTCTTACGAATGGGGGGACCACTCGTATCTCTCTCGCAGGTTTCGATGGTTCCAGCCTGCTTTTGACGAATCTGCTCGAAGCAACTATCTGGCTGACCCTCCGCAGTGCCCAGTTTGTTGCGCTAGCGGGGGCAATCATTCCAAGCTTTGTCGAGATAGCCTCCCAAGGGTCTGTTCTGAGTACTTGGAACCAATGAGAGACCGAGAGAGAAGGTAGCTGGCAGCAATAGGCTACGATGGGAAGCTTGGACTTTCTCCTGAGAGTCCATAACATAGGGGCGAGTGATCGGTGGATGATCAGGTTCTGAACATGAATTAGATCGATCTTTCCCTCTTTCTCCAACTCGAGCAATGCTCTGAGCGCTGTTTTTCCGAACCTGCCCGAGGCAAGTGGACGCAGTTCGATGTCGTCCTCGATCGTCACCCCTTCACCCCGGGTCGTGAGCAAGCGGACAGTATGGCCCATGCTTGCTAGTTGTCTGGACAGTTCGTAGGCCATGTTTTTCACCGCCTCGTTCCAGGGCGGTTGCACGCTCCTCCCAAGGATGGCGATCTGCATCAGTCTTCACCTCGTGTAGAGTCCCGACATTGCGAGTTCGTCAAGTGTCCTATCGAGAACCAATGACCGGTTGTAGGCGGCGTCTTTGCCGCCGTCTACCACCACCATTCTGAATTGTTTGCTGAGTTGTAGGTAGGTTCTTCGTCTTCCCGAGAGATCATAGATGGGTTGTTCCCGAGCCCGGCCTGGGATCAGTGCTCTCTTCCACGCCAGTTCCACGTCGACATCCATAAGAAACGCCAGGTCTGGCCTGGGCAGAAGACCGAGCAGAATCCTTCGGCCTCTAATGCCTAGTAGCCTTTCTTGCGACAGTTCTGCTATGAAGTCGTAGACATACCTATCGCAGATTACAACCTTTCGTCGGTGAAGGGGAATGGTGACAGATACAAGGGCCTTCGGCACAAAGTCTAGGGCCAAGATGATTGGCCAGAGACGTGATATCGCTCGGTTTCTTGAAATGTCCCGTTGGACAAAGACGAGTCCCTGTATTCTTTTCCTCTGGGTATAGCCTAGGAGCCTAATCAGGGCAAGGAAAGGGTATGAGAGCGTTGGCTTGTTTCCTCCCCAGGCCCTCACTGCTGGGATGCCTAGGAGAGACAGTGTCCTCTGGAGGGACACGACCTGGCTGGACTTGCCTGATCCATCTACTCCGCTGAACGTGATGAGGAAGCCAGACCTCCTATGGCCTTCCTGGGGGGCGGTCCGAATATCATCCATTACCTGTGTCATTACCGTGTTCACATGTTGAGCATAGAAGTTCCGACGCAGTGCGAGGGCATCCTGAGGCCCAGAATCTCTAGTGCGGTGGGCAGTATGTCGATCATTCTGATCTGTTGAAGGTGCACGGGTCCGTTCTTCCGGGGGGAATCGAGTATGGCTATCGTGTCAAGTCCTGGTGTGGCCGGGTCGTAGCCATGCATGGCTTTGACCGTTCCATTCCTGTCAAAGAAGTTCGGCGAAATGACTAGACCTGGCTTTGTCAGGAAGATCAGGTCGCCCCAAGATGATGAGGATGGGATGTGGTAGTGTGTAAGGTCCTCCTCGGAGAGTACTCTACCAGACTCCGATCGATCCAGAATAGTCTCTAGCTCGTGTAGACTCTCAGAGTCTCCCCAGAACCTGGCCATAGTTGAGTCTAGGAACATTCCAAGGTCCTTTGACTTGTTAAACGCAGACCTTCTCAGATATTCCTCCACGTTGACTATGTTCTTCACGGGGATCATTCCATGATCCGCGAAGCATAATACCGATATGTCAGGAGACTTTTTGCGGAATTCTGCTACTAGAAGGCCCACCAGGGAATCTGTCTGTTTCAGCGACCGTAGCATTGACGGAGTTCCGAGGCCGTATTCGTGGGAGGCCGTGTCTAAGTCCACGAGGCGGATGACCGCCACGTCATTTCTCGGGTTGGATGAGACGGCTCGTCGCATCACATTAGTGTCCGAGTCAAAGAGACCGTGGTCAAAATAGTGGAAGGATAGATTGTTGCCTCGTAATATGTCGAAGAGGGAGGGGATCTCTCCGAAACATCTGGGCTCGAAGAGGTTCCGCTTGAGAGATACGTTCATGTTGGCAAGCTGTCTTAGAGGGACTTCGTCAATGCCTGGGAAGTAGGATATTCCAGCGAGCCTGTTGGAGACGCGCATGAGGCCATACCTAAGGGGCTTGGTTGCTCGGGGAGACGAGGTGTCGATCTTGTCGAGGACCGGTGCAAGGGGTCCGATCCACTTGAAGGGGCTTCCTGCAGGGTCCCTGTAATATCTCGTCCAGATCCCGTGCTCAGAGGGAAATATCCCTGTGAACAAGGTGGCGGCCAAGCCTTCATAGGCCAAGAGTGTTTTCAAAGGTCCGCTTATCCCCTGGGAGGTCATCTTGTAGAGGAAGGGAGTGTTGCCTGGACTGATGTCTTGGAACCGGATCGCGTCGAGGAAGAATATTGCCAGTCTTGTCATATGTCTTCGCCGAGGCGCTGGGCGTTCCTCACCATATTCTCACTGAAATGGCCTTTTGGAGTCTGAGGGGTATCGACTTGTCCATGATCAACAAGACCGGTGCCAGAGACGATCGGAGACAGCTTCCTATCTTGTTGCGAGCGAGGTCAGCGGCTGCTTTGTGGAGAAAGAGAAGTAGAACCAGCGTAGTGGGAACTCTCAGGGGGAAGCGCGGCCGGATCCGTCTTAGTAGTAGTTTCAGGATTGCGTCTCGGTACAGAACCCTATCAGTGTAGTCTTTGAACTCGCGAGGTACGAGGTCTTTACCTAGAATCTCTTGACCCATCATTTCGAGAATCCTGAGAAAGAATGCGAATCCTCTCTGTATGCCTGCGGATTCAACAGTGCCTAGGACAATGTCCGAATCTAGGCGTGAGTTGAGTGCGTCGTAGGCGACCTTAAGATCGGAGAGGCGGATCTTGCCGTGTCTGTAGAGAGTGTGGATGCAAGTTATCAGAAGTCGATCTTCTTGGGAGCAGAGGTATGTTTTGGATCCAAGCACGCTCTCTTCTCCCCGCCTGTGCAGAACATGTTCTTCTGGATAGTATTCTTCGCCGAGTTGACTGACTCGGGTATAGAGCTCAAAGTCTGAGTCAAAGCCTCGAACGAAGGTGCTGAACTTGCCGGCGTGCCTGTCGCAGATAGGGGATGTTTGCGTCTAGGCAGAGCTTCTGGGTCTGATTCAGCAGTTGCATTGCATCTTGGAGACGGTTTCCTGCTTCCGCCCGTGCTGTCTCCAACCGGGTTAGGGTGGCGGTGTCGCGAGTCTCTGTCTTGGGAAGGATCCTGGCACTTGCTTTGTTAGCCTTCGCTTGTTCCAGCAAGGATTCTAGTTCAGCCTCGGAGCTTACAAGTATGCCGGCATTATCTTTGCCGAATAGTATCTTGGCGATAGGGCGTGACCAATCGGTTCGAGTAGAGTCTTCACGTCCATTCGTGCTCTTCAACTCTGACTGCCTACTTAGACTGTATCTGGATCTCGTTCTGAATCGGAACTCTGGTCTCAGATATTTGGGACCATTGAAGTTTGGGTCCCCACAGACCGAGACGGACCAGACTTACAGCGAGGACTAGCTGGAAGCCAAAGAACGCGACAGTCCCTAGTAGCCATGATAGCCTCCTTTGATCCTTGAGGATTTCTGGGGTCAAGTGTTTTCGGGTCAGCTGACGCAATAGGAGCAGACTGGGCACTCCAGAGAGAAGCACTACGAGTGCTTCAATTGGTGCATCGAAGGGTGAGGCTAGTATGGATCCGATGAAAAGGCCAGAGGCAGCTACTACTAGCAGAGGCGAGATGACATTGACGAAGAACTCGAACGGGAATATTAGTGTCCCATACTTGCCGAATGTCTTGTCAAGTAGCACTCTCCTGTTCCGGACTATTCCGTGTTGGTTCGCCATGCTTCTTCTATACTTGTGGAGGAGCTTTGGTCTGAGTCTGTTCGCTTCTTGCTCAAAGAACGGGACGCCTAGGACATAAGCGCCTTTTCGGTTGTGGGATCTAACCATGACGGTAAGTTCGAGGTCGTCGCACATGCATCCTGGTTTCAAGAGCTGGATCGAATCCTTGGCATAGACTGAGAATTCGCTCTCACACATGAAGGGCGTGTCGAGACTAGCCTCCGCCATTCTTACGGCGGTATAGACGCTCCTGTAACCTGATTCGATCTGAAACAGCAGGCCCCGTCCACCCACGGGCACTTCGACTCCTGAAGCAGCGCCAGTTGTTCCTTGAGCCAGCCGCTTCACCAGTCGCTTCAAAGCGTCTGGCCGAACGACAACGTCCGCATCGGTCAGCGCGAATACTTCTGCACTTGAGCTGCGCAAGGCTTCGTTAATTGCTGAACTCTTGCCCTGACGGCTGGGCTGTTCGATCAAGTTAATGTTGACTAGTCCATGGGTCCGATTGGCAAATCTTCGGACAGTGTCCTTCGTATCGTCACTAGAAGCGCTGTCTACTACCAAGACATCAAGCTTGTCTCTCGGATAATCTAACTCCAGAATATTCTCTAGTTTCCGACCTATAATCTGACCTTCGTTGTATGTTGGGATCACCAGGGACACGGTGGGGAAGAACTCGTTCTCACTCTCGGATCTGCTCCCGGCCGGTGCGGATAACAGAATGGCAAAGGCGACCGTATAGACGATTACGATCGTAAGCCAGACCGCATAGAAGAGGATGAGAAATATCGCCAAACTATTGGCCTCCAGTCACATTCTCCGGTCCTAATCTCAAATCGTCACCCATTGATGTCTTGATCGTGGTAGTCTCGAACCCACTACCGGCATATCCAACAACGATTTCTAAGTCAAGCCCCCCAAGGTCGAGATTGTTGCCGAGCGATCGGATCCTTGCCGAACCGTTTGAAATATCGACAAAGCTACTTCTCCTCTTTCTCCACCAGTCGGCAACTCCCTTCAGAGTCATGATGTCGCATTCAGGGTCTTTCCGAAACTCGCCTAGGAGTCTCGTGTACTCAAGTTGGTGCTCCCGGTTCCCAAATTCGTAGTCGGGATGGACGAGGACAACGCAGACTCCTCCGATCCCACGGATCCACCTCGACAGGCTCAGGAGCTGCTCTACAGCTTCACTAGGGCTAAGCGTCTGGATTCGCAGGAGCTGATGATCCTGGGGGAGAGAAACTGGGATCTCGACCATCCCGTCAACGTCTAGCGGGAAGACCGTGCCTATTCCATGGGACTTGAGCGAGGTGGGCGACAGTGCTTCCCAAGATGGTATCGATGAGTCAAATTCGTATCCTGCCTTTCTGATCGCAGCCAGTAGCTTTGTACTATGCTGAAGTAATGGAGAACGGAATCCCACGACTATGGTATCTCCGCTCGACTCGAGCTTCTCCTTACACTGGACGACTCGGTTTACCATGTCGTCGAACGAGTCGAGAACGAGTCTTCCGTCGTGGCGCGTATCATGCGCCCCAATGTCGCCCGCGACGGCTAGTCGATGCAGGGACTCGTCCGATATTGGATAGCGTTCGCTTGGAAGATTCCAGGTAGATCGTATGTCCAGCTTCTTCTCCACCTCAAGAAGGCTTTCTGTTCCCTGTTCAAGTCCCTTCTTTGACTCGACATCATGGGTCACCGTCATAACGAACCTCTTTCCCTGCCTCCAGAACGCGATTCTCGGAATTGGACGCTTGGAAGCCAGTACGATTGACGCGAGGAAGATGGTTCGAAGGCATTCTATGGGGCCATTCTCCTCACTCTCTCCTGCGGCTGAGTAGGCTCGTCTTAGAGACCAGTTTCTCAAGGCCTCGGGGATTACGCTGTAAGGTATAGGCAGTAATGAGACGAGGCGGAACCTTGCGGAGACAGGGTCTTCAAGACCTTCCCGAATACGGTTTGTATATTCACCGACGATGTCTAAGGAGAGGAGGTATGATTCTGTCCCTTTGAGCTTGTTGAGGATTGTGATTCGATCCGTGGCTAGAACGGGAGTTAGCTGGGCCCCCTGAAATTCTCTCACTCTGGTCTTGAGGCTTGTGAAGGTTTCCGGTGCTACGGGCAGTCGAACGTTCTCCTCCTTCTCCTCGAGTTGGAGACCGTGCTGGCGACAAATTTTCCGACACTCCTCGTTCCCTGAGGGTATTATTATGGTTGGACTCTTCTGGGTGTTCTCGTTCTCGCTCGGGATTCCTGAGGATACCAAGAATCGAACCTGCTCGCTTCCAGGATGAATGTTGTAAGGGATCTTCCAAAATTCAGCGAGGTCTTTGAGAACGCCAAGATTCTCTAGAGTAGTAGCAGCGAGCGTTATCGAGACGTAGGAGTTCTTTTCCATCGATGGTCCTTCTGTACTACCTTCATCCCGTACAACTATCGATCCGACATGATAAAGTGCCGAAAAGCGTCAATGGGCTCATGCAGTGCCACACCATCGTGAGCCATGAACTGGACCAATTCCAATCTTGTTCTAGTGTGACTTGAAACGCAACATAAAAACACCAAGGTATCTTGAGCAGATTTGTGGAGCGTTGAATGGACTAGGATTCAATTAGATATCTGCAGGCGGGAGAGTTCGATATATTGGCTGGCCCCTGCTGGGGAATCCGTCTGTTGTAGCGTGCTCTGGCGAATTTGATGCGGATGAGTTGGCTGAGAAATCACTTGTTAGAGAAAGCGATACTGGCAGCCTGAGAAGAATTCCCCAGCCTGGGACACTCCCTGCACCTCCCATATTGGCGCTCAATGCGCCGTAAAGACACCCACCGCCACTAGAAGTGGTTGGACATGGACTGTTGGTCCAGTCGCCTGTCGGCCACCATGCCCAGCCAATCCCGTGGCCGGATGCATCATAGTCTGAGGTGAGGGCATTTATGAAATAGAAGCTTGCTCCCGCATATCCAGCGTCGCCTACGAGACGAGTATCGGGTGGTGTACAGCTTGGTGATGTGCATGCTGCCTCACTGAAATATGACGCACCTCCCTCGGAATTCAGAACCGGCCAGCCAGTCGTGCGCATACCATGAAGGACGTTTTGATAGTAGGTGCTGGCGATTGATGCGGCGGTGCTGTTTGTCCATGCGCAGGTTCCGTACCAGCCCGTAGTGCAGCCATCATAGAAGAAGTAGCTGTGCAGACTGATGAGGACTCTTTTCTGCGAGTCCGTGACGATCGGGTAGCCCTGCCATTGGCTTGTCAGCCCGTAGCTGCAGCTGTAGCTGCAGAGGTTCTGGACAATTATCCAGTGCGCATCGTTCAGGCTTCTCGCCTGGTTTATCCAGGATTGATAATCCGCCGAAAGAGAATCTAGGCCGAGGGTTCCCGCGGTCCCAAAACAGGGCCCCCAAGGTTCGTTGATGGGCTCCCAGATCATGCGCGGATATGCTCTGGTAAAGTTCTCAACGAC
>WNGK01007755.1_pt1 | contig 11220 bp, 8 predicted proteins | sample 5400601 | NCBI WGS metagenome assembly WNGK01 (sample SAMN13153376, study PRJNA577476) | soil metagenome | isolation source: 60 cm soil or saprolite under Garry oak tree replicate 1 | place: USA:California | collected 2016-06-15
CGGCAAGGGAAATCGCAAATTGACGGCGACTTAACCTGCCACGCTCCAAATCGCTCAACATTCTTTCGATAGTTTCGATCATACGGTCCTCTCTATGTAAACATCGCGATCGTCTAATGCTTCCTGACCCAATACGTGCGCTGCGACTTCAAGACTGTGCAATCAGCCGCAATCCTTCTCCCTCGGGGTCGTCGCGTATTTCGCAGGGGGTGTCGAAGTACATGGTTGCCCGGTGTTCAACCGTGTATGTCGGCCAATGCGGCAGGCCGTCGTGATTGGGATTTCCACTGCGCGCAAAAGTCGTCCAGGCGGTGCTGATCTGTTTTGATAAAGGGAATGCCTCCGGAGTGCCTCCACTGTAATGGTCACAGATTTCGGCATTGTCGAATGTGAACGCAATTTCACAAGCATGGAACGGACCGGGGCGGTTATCTAATACTGGAGTCCGCCAGGAATAGACATATGAATAGGCCGGAGCAGCGCCCAAGGCAGCCTTCCTGACGGCCTGCTCGAAGGCAGGACGGCGAACACGAGCGGTAGCAATGATGGCATACAGGCCAAACGGAGTCGCTTTAGGGTAATCGCGCCGGTAGGCGTCGATGATCGCCTTGCTGCGGTCGCCAAATTCTGCACTAACCAACCGGTTAAGTTCCTCTACTCCCATTGCCTCGGCATCGGGACGATCAAGCCCGCTTACAAACTCGTGGAGATTTGTGCCTGTGAGCAATGGAACATTAGCGGATATTTCTGGAGCCCCCGGATCGAATGGATGGCGAGGAAGAATACGGCCGTCTACGGTTGGCCCCCAATCACGTTCTCCATATACTTCGCGAAGCGAAGATTTATGCGGCGGCATTTTCTTCATCGCCTCCGCAGCCGCCCCCGAAAGACGATCCACCGGAATTTCCTGAAGTTGGTCTACCTGGGATTTGGACAAACCCAGCTCTGCCATAACGAAGTCAGCCAGTCGCATGGAATAATCAGGGGAGAGGGACTTCAGAAAAGGGCCGCTCTGAACAATTGCCCGATGAAACAGGCCCTTGGCCGCCGGCATCGCCATTAGAGCTAGAACCTTTCCACCACCGCCAGATTGGCCAAAAATTGTTACGCAGTCAGGATCGCCGCCGAAGGTTTTAATGTTGCCGCGAACCCATTCTAAGATGGCCACCAGGTCGAGCATTCCCACATTGGCGGCGCTGGCATATCTTTCTCCTCCCAAGTGCTCAAGATTGAGATAGCCATAGACGTTCAGACGATGATTGTGGGTCACTACAACAGCGTCGTGATTGCGAGCTAGACTCTCACCATCATAAGAAAGAAGATCATGCCCGCTGCCTCCGGCAAATCCTCCACCGTGCATGTACACCATCACCGGGCGTTTATGGGAGGCATTGATCTCGGGCGTCCAGAGATTGAACCGGAGGCAGTCCTCGCCGGGCACTGTAGCCGCCGCACCGCGATGCAACAGGAATGCATCTTCGTCGGAGTTCGCTAGGTTTTTCCCGTCAGTATTAAAGTGAGCGGAGTCCTGGCTCGGACAGACGCGGCCATATTGCAGCGCATTGCGAATTCCCGGCCACGGTTCTGGCTTGGCGGGAGGCATGAAGCGGTTCGAACCAGCAGTCGATGCCCCATAGGGTACGCCCTTGAAAATGTAAATGCCGTTCCGTTTGAATCCGCGAATTTTTCCCGCAGTCGTTTCTGCGACAGTTGCAGCGTCTGAAGCAATAACCACACCGCGTCCGCAACCACCTGTTGCTAATTCCGTATTCGGTGACGCCCCTGTTGCAGGTTGCGCCATCACGCTTTTGGGTAGGATGACCGAACCGGCTACTCCTGCTCCCAGGGTCGCCAAGCCCCCCAAAAAAGAGCGTCTTTCTTTAGAGACAAGGTGCTAACCGGTTATTGGAATCCTTCTGCACGGGAGGATTTTTCATCAGACTTTCCCTAGCTCACCCTGCGTCAAATGAACAATCTGCCAAATCCGGCTACGGCACCAAGCTGTGAACTTGATGCAGTGCAACTCCTAAAATCACCAAAGAAGTGTAGCCACTGAGTTGTGAGGTAATTTTACCTGCAGTTCGTAGGATCCTAAGCTACAGGGCACCAACCGTTCCGGACCACGTAGCTGCCATCTGGATTCTCAACCGCCACGTGACTAATTTTAGCTAATTCCCCATGCGACGCCAGGACTCGCGTGGCTGCGCAAATCACCTTCAGGCGGAGTCTTTCCCAATAGCGTCGCCCTTTCCGGCGACCCGTACCTCTGCCACCGGGAAGCGCTGGCGCAAACGATATCCGATTTAGCTCCGACAGCACACGGCTGCTGCTGACCGAATCCGGAACCAATGAAATCCTCGTATTCCCCGTCGGAGGCGATGGAGTGGCGGGTGATCCGGTAGTTCGGACTTCCGCCGGGGGGAGTCCCTTTGGCATACGGTTCGGCCACGACGGCGTCGTCGTGATTTCTAAAGCTGCCGGATCCGCCTCGTCCTATCGCTCCGGCGATGGGGACACGCTCGAAATAATCAGCTGTGCAGTGAACGACACCCAGAAGGCATCCTGCTGGATCTCTCTCACCCGTGCCGCCAGCTACGCTTATCTATCGAACACCGGGAGTGGAACGCTTTCCTCATTCCAGGTGGGCAGCAACGGAGAACTGACTTTGGCCAGTGCGAACCCGGGCGGTACCCCAATCGACTCCTCGCTAATCGACTCCTCGCTATCCCACGACAGCCGTTTCTTGTACGTTTTGGACTCAGGGCAGGGAAGAGTTGAGTTCTTCGCGGCTGACGGCGCCAGCCTGACGCCTCTCGGAAGCGTTTCTCTGCCGACGCGCATTCAAGGGATCGCCGCACAATAACGAGTTCCCAAAACCGCGCTCTCAGATTCGCAGCCGCTGTTCGGTGTTGTGAATCTGAGAGCATGCGGGGACAGCACAGCCCTCAGTCCGCTCGCGCGGCCAGCGAGGTCTTCTTGTGTCACACAAGGGGCGGCCCGCGAAATCGTGCAGGACGAACGCGCCCGGAGCCAAAGCCTGCCTTCGCAGCCCAGGGCGGTTCGTGCCATCGAGCAAGCCTAGCGCATAACGCTCCCAGGTCAGACCCAAGGCTGAGTTTGCCGAGACAGGGACATCCGGATGCAATCCCTCACCTGTTTCACACCTCGCCGCTTTCGCTCTTCTAATTCCCACAGGTGGCCGACGAGGCGCGCGGCCAGAGATATTAAGCTACGAACTACTCAGTCCCTTTCGCGGCGATACAACAAAGCGAGGTCTAGCTGGTCCGAACTGGCGGAAGAAATCAAGTTGAGAAGACAAGCTTGCATTCCTTCGGAGCCGATCACAAACCGGGGGGACTTCGAAGAGAGCTGTACCCGCTGCTAGAATCCGCACGGGAAAACGCTTGGGTGCGCACTTTCGCGCTGGAAGGGAAGCTGTTAGGATGTTTTTGCGAGGTTCGTTTCCCTGTGTTTTCTTCCTGGCCATCAACGTGGACCGTCCTGGGCAGTGTGCTGAGCTGCTCAGAAATTTACAGGCGGTTTACAGGCGGTTTTGCCAGGAACAGGGGCTTGCTAGGGCATTCTGTGCGAACAGTGCGCTCTATGCATAACCTGCAAATGCCTTGTCCAGCAAGGTTTTCAGCGAAGTCGTTGATTTGGCGAGTGGGGACGTAGTTCAGTTGGTTAGAACGCTGCCCTGTCATTCTGTTTCCTTCGTAACTCCATTACTTCCAGTATCTTAGGCGGAACGCTGCTAGGTGGCATTCTAACCAAGCCGGCTTTTCATGTCACGTCGTCCTCCTTTATTTATTGTTTGGGTCGCCGAAGACTACCGAAACGGCCGCTGAAGCGTTCGCCGTGCCACAATGAAAGAGGCTATCGCCGTTGAAAGGCGGCGATGTCGTGAACGTGGCAACGGGTTTGTTGATGCCGGTGGTGGAAGCCATCATGAGCAAGAAAGACTTCCGCCGATGTCGGTTTTGGCTATTGTTTTAGTCGGCTTCTTTAACTCGAAGTTCTACGATCCAGATGGATTCCTGGTTCAGGTGAACGCACCCGATTACACGGGTCACATGAGCTGACACCCGAGAACTGAACTCCCATCATAGAATTCAAGGACTCTTGCGAAGATCCTCAGGCTGCGCCTTCGCCTGTTCGATTGCTATGTACAAAGCCTTAGCGGCGTCCGCATTGTCGGGATCGACTCGCAACACTTCGCGCAGTTCCACAACTCCATCCTGCCAGCGGCCGAGCCGGCATAGTGCGAGCGCGTAATTTAAGCGGAAGCCGAACCCGGTGGGATCCAGATCGAGAGCCGCCCGGTACTTCGCAAGAGCTGCGCGGGTGTCCCCTGATTTTTCAAGTTGTATTCCTTCGTTGTTCAGACCGGATGCGCCAAATCCCACTTCTGAGGACCGATCACCTTGCTGTTGCAAGTCAGCGATTCGCTTCTCGATAGCTTTTGCCTCCTCCAACCGGCCCGTCTTACGTAAAGCAAGCATCAGGTTGTAGAGTGTGGCGCGATCATTGGGAGCATAGGACAAAGCCTGCTTCAGATGCTCGACAGCCTTGAATGCGTGTCCGCCTTGCAGGTACAACTGGCCCAGCCGATATTGAGCCAATGCGTCGGCTGGCTTCAGCGCAACTGCCCTTTGCAACGCCTGTATGGCTCCTGGATTATCCAGAGCTAAACGTCGCATTCCACCTAGATCCGACCAGGCTTCTTCGTAGTCGGGCCGCAAGTGTACCGCCTTCTGAAGTTCATCCATCGCTTTGTCTATTTGGTCCTGTGCGCCCCAGATTTTTGCTCTCAGGTAATGCGCGTAGGCGGCCTTTGGGCTGCTGCCTTGTAGTTCAATGGCGCGATCGAGATGTTCACTGGCTGCGGCCAACTCTCCAGCCTGTGCCAGGATGAGTGACAGGTTGACATGAGCCTCCGCCAGGCGTGGGTCAAGTTCAAGAGCTCTCTCAAATTCTTGGCGTGCCGCCTTCACCTCGACAAAGCGGCTCAAGACCACGCCAAATTCATTGTGTGCGTTCGCCGAGCTTGGGCTGAGCCGCACTGCCTCGGCTAGCTGTTCAATCGCTTCGCCCCGAGCCCCTTGCAGTGCCAGCGTTGTGCCCAGCAACACTCGCGCGTCAACACGCTTTGGATCGGCTGCGATAGCCTGGCGTAATATCGCCTCCGCTTTATCAAATGAGCCAATGGAGACGAGTTCTCTCGCCTTCTCCAGACTCGCTTGCCCTGACGCCAGTAACTCGGAACAAGCCAACACGACAATTAGCCCCGCTACCTTCGACCGAGCTTTTATTTTTGGCCGCATCATCGGAGGCCGGATTCCCGGTCAAACTTGCTGACGCTTTGAAATGTGAACGCGGCTGGCGATCGCGTCCTAATCCACATTTTTGGTATACCGCCTGGACAGACATCCTGTCCCACTCAAGAAAATAAATTTCATGCGTGATCTTTCGTCCGTTCATGTGGTATATACGAACGGCCACGTAGCCCTATGCATCTTCTAGAAGTTAGTCCCGGCGACTGCGACGACCGTGCGTCGTATGCCAATCTCCTTACGCTCGAGGACGAGCGCGTAATGCGGCACCTTCAAGCGGGTAATACAGATGCGTTCGCGGTGATTTTTAAACGGTACCATCGGCTTGTCCACGTGACCGCCCTGCACATTTTACGAGATGCTGCGGAAGCGGAAGATCTCACGCAGTCGGTTTTCCTTGAGATTTATCGAAAAGCGGGACAATTCGACTCTGCGAGAGGGACTCTTAAAGTGTGGCTTCTCCAATACGCGTATAGCCGCAGCGCCAATCGCCGGAACTATCTACTGGTCCGGCACTTGTACAACAAGGCTGACGTGAGCGCCATTGATGAAGCGGCAAGCTTTTGGTCTCCGAGCCGCCTTCAATCGCAGGAGAGTAGCCGGCTTGCAACCGAAGCACTCGAGTCTCTTCCAGAGGCGCAGAGGCAAACGATCGAGATGTTCTTTTTCGAAGGTTTGGATTTCAAGGAAATTGCGCGACGAAGAAATGAGAAGTTCTCGAACGTGCGCCACCACTATTATAGGGGACTGCAACGGCTTCGCTGGTACCTGGAAAATGACTCGCAAGCAGAAGGGGCGAGACCAGTTAGTGCTCATTGAGGAAGGCAAGACATGTTGAGACACGAACATTTCGAGGAAATCTGCGCTGCCGCTAGCGTTGGGCAAGCCACAGGCGAGGAGCTCGTCGAATTAGAGCAACACGCCTCGGAATGTGGTCGTTGTAGGCAGGCCTATGTCAATTACTTGAACATTGCTGCTCAACAATTTGCGACGGCAAAACAAGACCCGGCCATCTCGCCAAAAGCGATTGAGGAATGCATCGACTCGGAACTCTTCATCCGCCGCTTCCTGGATCGTGCCGAACGGGAAGGCATCACGTTCTCCCGCGATGTGGAAGAAACGGTGAAGCTGCCCGCACCCATTCCGTTCGCCTTTTCACGAAACGTTTGGTGGCGGATGCCTGCAACGGCAATCGCGGCTGCCCTGCTTGTCGCCGTGGCCGTATCAAGCGGTTATTTGTACGGGAAAAATTCGTTCAATCGCGCCCGCATTACATTGGAGTCACGACACAGTGGTGTGCCAATGACACCGGATCATGTTATGGCCTCCGATCCGCGTATCGCTGGGCTAACAGATGCCAATCTGAAGCTCCAAGCCGAGGCGGAACGCTTAAGTGGCGAGGTGCGCAATGCGAATGATCGACTAGTTGCGAGCGAGGCAGATCTGAAAACGGCATCCCAGGATCGCCGATGGCTGGCATCTAACCGCGACGCACTGGAGCTACGGCTAGAACAGATTCAGCGAGAACTCGCCAATGCACAGCAGGAAGCCATGTCGCAACACCAGCGTGCCGCTGACATGGAGGCGACGCTGATTGCTGATCAGGTCAAGCTCCATGATGTGGAGTCCGGGTTAGAGGAAAAGTCGGCCGCGTTGGATCAGGAACGCCAACTGCTCAGCCTGGGCCATGACGTTACAGACCTGATGGGCGCGCGCAATCTTCACATCGTGGATGTGGTGGATACGGATGACCGAGGGAAAGCGCGTCCTGCTTTTGGCCGGATCTTTTTTACTGAGGGCAAGTCACTCATCTTCTACGCGTACGACTTGAACGAAGCGAAGATGCAGAAGGCCAATTATCAGTACCAGGTCTGGGCAAAGAAGGAAGGACCCAACCGGCAAGCCCAAAGGTTGGGCATTTTCTATTCGGATGACAAGGCCCAGCGTCGTTGGGTTTTTAAATGCGACGACGCGAAGATTCTGCGGGACATTGATTCCGTCTTCGTCACCTTCGGCCGGCCAGATAGCGATCCTGCGCATCCGGAGGGTTCGAGCCTGATGTATGCCTACCTGCGCGGGCAGCCGAACCACCCCTGAAGTAGTTCGTTCCGACCTCGGACTTCGCGGTGCTGATACGCTTCTTCTTATCGCCCGCTCTTCTGCAAAAGATAGCATCCTTTTCTGAAATGCTCTTGATCGATTGGGACAAATTGCGCACACGGCAGGAATACTTGGCAAACAGGAGGAATGCCGTGCGAAATGATCTTCGTCCTCGCTTCCGTGGGTATTTTGTTGTGCTGTTTGTTCTTGGGATCTTGCTCGTTGTTCTGGATTCGCCGCGCGCAATCGCACAGACTGAGAAAGCCTCTGTATCCGGACGTGTCACCGACCAGAACAACGCCGCTCTACCGGACGCCGAAGTCCAAATCAGGAATACCGATACCGGCGTCGCGACGACAGTGAAAACAAATGGAGAGGGCGTTTACGCCGTGCCGTCACTGAACCCTGGCAATTACGTTATGACGGTAAACAAGCCGGGATTTCGGACTGTCTCAGTCACGGGTATGACACTCAACGTGCAGGAAAACCTTTCCCATAATTTCGCGTTGCAGGTCGGATCCACGGTAGAGTCGATCACCGTCGAAGCTGGGGCGGACCTGATCCAGACCACCAGCTCTGACCTAGGCACGGTAATCGACCAGAAAGCCATCCACGAGTTGCCGTTGAGTGGACGCAATTTTAGTCAATTGCTGACATTGACGCCCGGGGCCACGCCCATCAGCACGGCACAAAGCAATGGCGTCGCGGTAAATGATCTGGGGATGCTGGGAGTTCCGACCGCAAGTGTCGCCCAGCCAGCCATCCAGGGCCAGTTCAACCGCTCCAATTTATATTTGTTGGATGGAACGGTGAATACGGAGCTGACTACCAGCGCGTATATCATCCCGCCTATCATTGACGCGATGCAGGAGTTCAAGGTGCAGTCGCACGATGATCAAGCGGAGTATGGCAGCGTGCTCGGTGGGGTCGTCAATGTAGTGACCCGCAGTGGTACCAATCAGCTTCATGGAAGCGCCTGGGAGTTCTTGCGCAATGACATGTTCGACGCTCGCGACCATTTCAAGGATGAAACCCGCACCTCACCCGGCGCACTCCGGCAGAACCAGTTTGGCGCGATGATCAGCGGACCAGTGTTGCTTCCCAAGCTGTATAACGGACGTAACCGCACATTCTTCACGTTTGCCTACGAAGGCTGGCGGTTCAGCCAAGCACTGGGTGCGCAGCCGTTCTACCGGGTACCCACAGATGCGGAACTTATGGGTGATTTTTCAAACACCATCACGCATCAGAACATCTACGACCCAGCCAGCCCCGGCACCCAGTTCGTCTCCTCATCGAATCCTGGGGCAAGCAATTACAACCCAGCTTGCACTTTGGCTGCCGGTTGCCCAAACATGATTCCGGCGAACCGAATCGATGCGACCGCATTGAACTTCATCAAAGCTTACTACGCGCGCCCCAACTTCACTCCCCCTCCTGGTAATGTTCAGCTTGCCAGCGACAACGCCGTGGTCACGCGCGCCCTGGTGAACAATTCAGACCACTACAATTTCCGCGTTGATGAGCAGCTCGGCAACAAAGATAACTTGTTCTTCCGCTATGATCGACTCAACGTGGTTAATCTCACTCCTCTCACCATTTCAGGGAATACTGGAGCCTCTGTGCCGGCCCTCAATTATGGAGTGGGATGGACGCACGTGTTTAATTCTTCTCTGGTGCTGGAAAACCGCATCGGGCGCTCCCAGCGGCCCTTTTCGCGATTCCAGACCGATAGTGCTGGAATAGGGCCGATGGCAGGATTGGGATTCAAGCAGCCTGGGGGGACGCTTTTCAATCTCTCGAGTCCATGGGGCAGCGGGGGACTGCAGAACGCGAACGGCATCGAAAGTCCGGTTACAAGTTTCTCTCACAGTCTGACCTGGATCCGTGGAGGGCACCAGTTCAAATTCGGTTTTCAATACGTAAAACAGGGCAATAACACGAACAGCCCACCCTATGGCAATTACACCTTTAGCGACGCCACTACTGGGAATGGGACCGCAAACACTGGATATTCCTTAGCATCGGCCCTGCTGGGGCTTCCTTCGCAGAGCAACAACACGGGTACCGTGGTCCTGGGCAACCGCGTTTCCACGTGGGCTGGCTACTTTCAGGATGGGTGGAAGCTGCGCAGGAATTTGACCTTCACCTACGGGCTGAGGTTAGACCACCGTCGTCCCTTCGATCCTTCATCTGGAACCGTGGTCAGCGGTCCTAATACCGACGGGACTTGGTGGATCGGTCTGGACAAACTGCCGCCGCCATGCAGCACGACTCCGACCCCGCCTTGTATCCCGGGCGGCGGCACGCTGGCGAGCATTCCAAACGGAGACAAGATCCAACTTTCGCCTTACGGGCGGGCTTTCGGCCCTGGCCCCGACTGGAGCGATATTGGCCCGCGAGTGGGCCTGGCATGGCAGGCGAATGAGAGGACGGTGGTGCGTGGCGGCTACGGAATTGTCTATGACCCCCTGATGGGCTTTGAGCAGGACTGGAAAGGCATTGCCGGATCATGGCCATCAGCCGGCGGGGTGTTCGCTAATACTGCTCTCAACCAACCGGGGCAACCGCTGACTCTCATCGAGTCCACCTTCGGCCAAGTAGGGGCGCTGGCCCTGCCCGGTCCTTCTCCGTGGGGTTCGTTGAACTGGTTCTTCGATCCGCACCAGAAGGATCCGCGATCACAACAGTGGAACCTCGAAATCCAGCGGGAGATGACCAAGAACCTGGCGCTCACGGTAGGCTATGTTGGCAGTCACAGCGACCGGCTGGCCTCTACCGGTTTGTGGAACACCGCGACTACCCCTGGCGGAACGCCGCCGTTCCCCTGGTATAACGGCACTACGTTCTATACCACTTCCACCGGAAAGGGCACCTACAACGCGTTGCAAGCGAAGCTGGAACACCACTATACCAATGGTTTTCAGTACCTGGTGTCCTACACTTGGTCGAAGTCCATTGACGTGGGAAGCAGCGGGTTTTTCGACGTCGAAAACGGTCCCGGAGGCACTTCAGCCCTGCAAGACTACTACCACCCGGAAGCAAGCCGAAGCGTCTCCTCCTATGATATTCCGCACTTTCTTTCGGTGAGCGGAGTTTGGGATCTTCCTTTCGGTAGGGGCAAGCGGCATCTCAACAGTAGGATCGGGAATCAAATTGCCGGCAATTGGCAGGTAAACGGGGTGGTGCAGTTGCGTTCCGGCCAGCCCTATAACCTGGCAGCAAACGGCAGCGATCCGGCCAAAATTGGGAACACCGTCTCATGGTGGAACTATGCCAGACCGAATCTCGTAGGAAATCCAACCCCGGCACACCAAACGCCAAATGAGTGGTTCGACCCGACCGCGTTCGCTGTACCAAATGGCTCCTATGGAAATTTTGGCCGAAACGTCTTGCGGTCGGCGCCGGTGTATGACGCAGATTTATCGGTATTCAAGAATTTTCCCGTGGGTGAATCATTCCTGCTTTCCTTCCGGGCGGAATTCTTCAATGCATTCAACATCCAGAACTACGGCGCACCTAACTCGCTGATTGGGAATAATCCCTCAGCGGGGATTATTACTTCCAATGTGCTTCCTCCGCGGCAGCTCCAATTTGGCCTGCATCTCGGCTTCTGAGGAGAAACGGGACGCGCCTACAAGGAAGTTAGCAAAGGGACGGCTCAAATGAGCCACCTCAGTTTTATCCGATGAAACTACTTCTCGACCCTGGAATTGGCACCGAACCACATGAGAGCCCGTGCCCTGGCTGGACTGCCATCTGTATGAAGGAGAATTGAACCCGTTTT
>WNGK01007756.1_pt1 | contig 11220 bp, 6 predicted proteins | sample 5400601 | NCBI WGS metagenome assembly WNGK01 (sample SAMN13153376, study PRJNA577476) | soil metagenome | isolation source: 60 cm soil or saprolite under Garry oak tree replicate 1 | place: USA:California | collected 2016-06-15
ACCCTGAATTCGACTGCCCTAGTTCCGTTGGCCGCGAGCGGGCAACGTGCTCCACCACCGCGGGTAGATTGAGGATCAGAACCACGCGCCCGTCGCCCAGAATTGACGCGCCGGAAACCAGGTCGGTCTGGAACGTGTGGTCGTCCAGCGCCTTGATCACCAATTCCTCTTCACCTTCCAAAGCATCGACAATTAAGCCGTACTTCCTCTCTCCCACGGTAATGACGAGCACAAAGAGCTTAGCTTTCCGATCTTCCGCCACGGGACGGCCCAGCCGCAGCAGCGGCAGGACCTGGTTCCGCAATTGCAGAACCTCGTAATTGTCGACCTGATGCACCTCAGTTTCGAAGGTCCGCGCGATCTCGAGCACCGCGTTCAGCGGGATGGCATACAGCCGCTGCTCCACCCAGAACAGCAGGGCCTTGATGATGGCCAGGGTCAACGGCAGCTTCAGCCGGAACGTTGTGCCTTGCCCGGGGCGCGTCTCCACACTGACGGATGCTTTCAACCGGTGCAGCACACTCTGCACTACGTCCATGCCAACGCCCCGCCCGGAGACTTCAGTGACCTGCTCGGCCGTGCTGAAACCGGGCCGGAAAATGAAGTCGAGAGTTTCTGCTTCCGTCAGGCGCGCTGCTTCTTCCGGCGTTGTCAGCCCAAGTTCAATCGCTTTGGTACGAATCTTTTGTGCGTCGATGCCGCGGCCGTCGTCGATGACCTCGACCACCACCTGGTTGCCGTGGTGATACGCGTTCAGCCGAATGACCCCTTGCGGCTTCTTGCCCAGCTTGCGGCGCTCTTCGGCAGGCTCAATGCCATGGCTCACCGCGTTGCGCACCAGATGAGTCAGGGGCTCGGCAATGGCATCGAGAATTCCTTTGTCGAGATCGGTGTCCTGCCCGCTGACGTCCAGTTCCACTTCGCGCCCACATTGCCGAGACACGTCGCGCACCATGCGCGGAAACCGGCGGAACAGCTGGTCGACGGGTACCATGCGAATCTTCATGACGGACCGCTGCAGATCGTTCAGCACCCGTGCCTGGAAGGCCATCGCATCGGCAAACTTGCCGCGCAGAAGCTCTTTCGGATAGCGCTTGGAGAACTCGTTCAGCGCCTGCTGCAACATCGACTTGCCGATAATCAGTTCGCCTACCAGATTAAGCACGCTGTCGATACGGCCCGCGTCCACGCGCAGAATGTTTTCCTGCACGCTCGGCGCCGCGGCGGGTCCGGCTGCCGTTTCCGCAGGAGCGTCCGCCGGAGCCGCCTCAGGCGCCGGCGTGTCCGCGTTCGAGGCCTCGGCCGGAACTGCGCTCTCGCTCTGCGGTTTGGCCACCGGCACTGCCGCTGCAGCGTCCAGCATCAACTCGACCGTGACCTCACCCGCGATCGTCGGAATCTTGCACTTGGCTGCTATCTGATCCGCAGTCTGCACGCTGGCGAGGACAAACTCCACTTGCTTTGCGGCTGCCGGCGACTTGGCATCGGGCCGCACTGCAAGAACGGGGCCCATGACGCCGATGGCGTTTTGCACCAACTGCCGTCCCGCAATCGGCATCGCGCAGTGCGGATCGATCTTCACCACCACGTGATACACATCCTGGCCGCTGGCCTGGGCCTGCGTCATGGCCAGTCTTTCGTACTCGGTCCAAAGGTCAGCTGCCTTCGCGGATGTCCGGCCTGAAGTTCTTGCTGCCGACGTCTTGCTGGTAGTTTTCTTCGTCCGCCGTGTTTTTCCAGCAGCCGGAGCCGCGGTCAGGTCCTGGATTTTCTTGTTCAGAATTCTGGTGGAGGGCAGCTTGCTGCCTTTGCGGTAGGCGGCAATCATCTCCGTAAAGACGTCGGCAGCCGCGAAGGCGATCTCCGCCACGGCCGTTTGGGTCGCCGTACCCTCAAGCGACAGCGCATCCTCAAACTGGTGCGCCAGTTCGCTCAACTCGCGCAGCCCGCACGCCGCCGAGTCGCCCTTCAAGGTATGCACTGTGCGCCGGATCACGCGCACGATTTCCTCGTCGCCGGGTTTTTTCTCCAGCTTCAGCGCTTCGTCGTTCAGCGCCTGCAGCAGTTCCTGCGAGGTCTCAAAGAAGAGCTCCCGCAGTTCCAGGCCGCGTTCATCGGGGGCATTGGGCATGCGTTACTCCCGCACCTCGAGCCGCTGGTACGCCGTTCCGCTGTCTTTGTGCAGCATCTGGAACTTGCTGGTAAGGCCGAGAAGACTTTCCGCGTGTCCTACAAACAGATAACCGCCGGGGTTCAAGCAACGGTAGAACTTCTCGATCAGGCGTTTCTGCTCGGCCTCGTCGAAATACATCATCACGTTGCGGCAGAAGATCACGTCGTTGCGTTGCGGCAGGTACTCCGTTTTCAGATTGTGAAAATCGAAGTGGACCATTTCCTTCAACGGCTTCTTGATGGCATAGCGTTCGGCCACTTTGTCGAAGTAGCGCAGGCGGTAACCGTAATCGACCATCGACATCTGATTCTCGCTGTAGCTGCCTTCCTGCCCGTGCCGAAGTACGGAGTAGGCGATGTCGCTGGCCAGGACTTCCACCCGCCACGGCGGCGGCACCAGTGGTTTGGGCAGCGGCAAATCGATGGGCAATGGATTGCGCAGGTAGTAGTAAGCCAGCGCGTCGGTGACCAGCATGGCCAGCGTGTAGGCTTCCTGTCCAGTGGAGCAGCCCGCGCTCCAGATGCGGATCGAATACTCGCGCCGCGAACTCTTGTGCTTGAACATTTCTTCCAGCACGGTTTTCTGAAATAGATCCAGTTGGGCCTTGTGGCGGAAGAAACTAGTCTCGTTGACGGTCAGGTTCTCCAGCAGTTTGGCCAGTTCGTCCTTGCCTTGCTGGCTGATCAGCAGGCGGTAGTAGGCGTAGAAGGAGTCGATGCGGCACTCCTTCAGGCGGCGCAGCAGGCGGTCCTGGAGAAAGTGTGTGCGGCGTTCGTCGAAGTGCATGCCGCACTCCTGGTAGACGAGCGCCTGCAACAATTTCAGTTCCGCTTCCGTCAATATGGGAGCAGGTGCCGCTCCGGATGCACTCATGCGTTCTCTCGTTCTCGGCTGACGCTGATTTCAAAAAACTGCTACGACGTCGATTCCCGGTCTCACTTACTGGGCCGTGGCGCCCCGCGCCTCGGCCTTGGCTACCGCCTTCTTTTCACCCGTCTCACTCTTGACTTGCAGGCTTTCCGGAGCCAGCAGTTTGCTCATGTCGAGCAGCACCACCAAGCGTCCTGCAACCTTCGCCAGCCCCGTCACACAATTCAGGCCGCCTTCCTGAAACACCGCCGGCGGAGCTTCCACGGCGTCTGCGGGAATCTTCAGTACCTCGGAGGCCGAATCGACGATCAGCCCGGCCAGCCTGCCCGCGTGCTCCACCACCAGAATGCGGTTCTGTCTGCGCAGCGTGGTTTGCTTTTCTCCGAAACGCTTGCGCAGATCCATGACCGAAACAATCTTGCCGCGCAGGTTGATCACGCCCTCCAGATAGTCGGGCGCATCCGGCACGGCAGTGATCTCGGGTACCCGCACGATTTCATGCAGGGACTTGATGGGCACGCCATAAGTCTCGCGGCCCACCTTGAAGCCCACGATATGTAGTTCTCGGCTCATGTTTTCAAACCAGGTCTCAGGCTCCTCGGACAGCGCCCTTTAGTACTGTGCTCCAGCCGCGGCCCGCGCTTTGCGGCCGGAGTTGTCTCCGCCCATCGGCGAACGTGCGGTTTCGGCCAGGGCGAAACGGTCGAGGAATTCCAGCAGGCCGCGCGACATCTTCGACATCTGCTCCGACGATGCCGCCAGTTCGGTCGAACCGGAAGTGGAGGACTGCACCAGTTCCCGCATACGCTCCATGGCCTTGACCACAGCCTGCGCTCCGGAAGCCTGCTCTTCCACCGCCGAGTTGATTTCGTGGGTGATTTCGTTCAGCCGCGTGGTGGCGCGCGCGATCTGCGACGAGCCATGCGACTGTTCGTTGGTAGCCGCGCCGATTTCCTGCGCGAACTTGTAGACCTCGGTGACCACGTTGGAAATCTTGCGCAGCGCCGCGTTCAGCTCACCGCCCAGTTCCAGGCCCTCGTTCACGATGCTGGTGGAGCGGTCCATGTTCTCGACCGCCTTACGGGCTTCCTTCTGAATGCTCTGGATCAGTTCCGAGATTTCCTTGGTGGACTGCGCCGATTTCTCGGCCAGCTTGCGCACTTCGTCGGCCACCACCGCAAATCCCAGGCCATGTTCGCCGGCGCGTGCTGCTTCGATGGCGGCGTTCAGGGCCAGCAGGTTGGTTTGCTCGGCGAGATCGTCGATGACTTCGATGATCTTGCCGATGTCGTCAGCGCGCTGTCCCAGGGCGCCGATGATTTCTCCGGAAGAGGTGATGGTGGTGTTGATGCGGTTCAGGCCATCCGTGGCCTTCTCCATGGTGCCGATGCCATTGTGCACTTCCTCCCGCGAACGGTTGGAGATGTCGAGCAGCACCTTGGCCGTGTCGGCCACGCGCTGAATCGAGGCCACCATCTGATCGATGGAGGCGGAAGTCTCGCTGACGCTTGAAGCCTGCACCTGCGTGCTCTTCACCATGTTCTGCACATTGACGCTCATCTCGTGCATCGTGCTGGTGACTTCATCGATGGCCGAGGACGCCTGTAATCCGATCTTGGCTGCGTCGTCGGACGCGCCCGCCACTTGGTTCGAGGCACTGGCTACCTGGGATGACGCGTCGCGAACGCTGCGCACCAGTCCTGCCAGACCTTCGACCATGCGGGAGAAGGCGTTACCCAAGGTGTCATGGGAAGACCGCGGCTTGACTTCCACGCTCAGGTCGCCTCCGGCGATGGATTCCGATATGCCCGCCATCTCCTTGAGGTAGGTCACCATTTTGTGGAAAGTACGGGCCAGTTCGCCGATCTCGTCGTCGCGGGTTAAGTCAATGTTGTGCTCCAGGTCGCCAGTGTTCCCGATGCCGCGAGCCACATTCATCAGGTTGTCGAGCGGCTGGGTAATCGACTTGGCTGTCCGGTAGGCGATTACTACGCCCAGAGACAGCGCCAGCAAGGTGCTCAGGAGGGAAATGGTGATCGTCCAGGTCGCGGCTTTCCCGTCCGAATCGCGGCGCTCGTCCACCATTTTGTGGTTCTCGCCGTCGGCGAGATCGAGCGTGTCGGTCGAATTTTTCACCCACGAAGAAGCGTCCTTTTGCAGATAGTAGATCTGCAGTTCGGCCACGGTGGCATTGCCTGAGTCCACATCCTTGCGCTTCTCGATCAGGGGCTGCGAGAACTCCTTGCCCCAGGACTGTTCCAGTTGCTGGACCTTGACCAGAGCAGTCTTGACCTGATCCGAGTTGGCCAGCGTCTTGCCCTGTTCCAGTTTTTCGTTCAGGGTGCGCAGACCCTCGTTCATGCGGTCCACCTCGCGAGTGTCGCCGCTCAACAGATAGTTGCTCAGATACAGGCGGTTCTGCATCATCTGGAAGCGGATCGCGTCGGTGGTGTCGCGCAGTTGCAGGGTCGCCGCGGCGGCGGATTTGGCCGCTTGCTCGCGCTGCCATGCAAACCAGTTCACCAGGAATAGCACCACTACCATGATGAGGATGATGCCGAAACTCGTGTACAACTTTTTCCCGATTGTCATGCCTGTCTCCTCCGCGGCCCGTCCGACTACCGCGGCTCAAACTTAAAGTCGATTACTCCCGAACTCTCTCCCGCAGCGGGTTCAAAACGCCACTTCTTGGCGGCATCCAGAGCTGCACTGGCCAGCACCGGGTGCCCGCCCACCACGCGAGCCTCTTTCACCGTGCCATTGGGTGCGACCACAATCTCAATCTTGACCGTACCCGCGATGTTCATCTTCCGCGCCAGCTCGGGATAGAGAGGTTGCACCTTCGTCTTTGCCCGGCGGACAATCTCATCGTTCTGGGACTGTTGCGCCCCCGCATGAATCGGACTCAGAGACACTGCCAAAGTCAGGATCGCCAGCAGGGCCGTCGCAGTTCTTTGAGACACAATTCCTCCTTGCTTACAAGAAGCTGTTGAACCTAGACGTGCAACGCCTGGGCCACCTGAACCTTCTTGAAAAAACCAAAGTAATGGCATGTATCTATCAGTAACTACACTAGTTAGAACCTGTGGCAAAGGGCGCAACAATTGCCCTGTCAATCAGGTTCGTCTCATTTCAGACGAATACCGAAGCGGTTCTCATTGTGAGACAAAATCTCACCGGGTCTCGTGATTTCACACCAAGGCACCCCCTTCTCCATTTCTCTTGACTCAAATTGAGATGACAGGTAGTTTCCCAATAGATTCAAGCACTTGTGGATCAACAACGCTACTCGTCCATTGTCGGAGCCGCACTCAGCATTTCTGGTGGCCGCCCAATCGGTCCCCCGGAAAACAGTTTTGCCCCGGGCTCCGATGAGGGCTTCCAGAAACTTCTGCTTCGTATTGCCGCCAAAGCGAGTGAGCAGTGCGACGCCAGTGGCTTGATCCACTTGTTCTGCCAGGCCACACGCGAGTTTTTTCAGGTCTCTGGAGTTTATTTCTGGCGCTGCGACTTCGGTGATGAATTGGTGGGAGAACAGGCGGATGGAAAAATGGCGGAGCGCTTTGTCGGTATCCGCCTGCGCCCGGATCAGAGTGCAGTTACGGCCGAAGCAGTTCGCCAGCGGCGCACGATCTTCACCAATCACGTGAAGTCCGCGGGCTTCACGGCGGCGACGGAATTTGAGGCTCGCTCCCTGCTGGCGGCGCCACTGATGGTTTTCAACGAAGTTATCGGCGCTGCCACGTTTCTGCACGATTCCAACGATGACTTCTTTAACGAAGATATTGCTGCGAAGGCTACGATTCTTGCTGGACAGCTGAGCAGTCTGCTGGAAGCGGCCCGGCTGAGCGAGGCTTCGCGTGAGGAGCACCGCCGCGCAGAAATCCTGGCGGACGTAGCCCATGCGCTGCACGGAACACCGGATGTCGCCGCCGTCATCGAGGCGCTGGCTGATCGCCTGCGTCTACTCCTGCGGACCAGGCTGGTTTGCGTGTTGCTGCGGCGCGAGGGACCTTTTGAATTGAAGGCGGTTTCCGCGGAGACTCCGCAACTTGCCAATTCCGCCCGCGCCCGCCATGACCGGCAGACGCTTCGCTTCGCGGCAGACTTGGCTCAGCGCGCGGTGGCCGCCGGAGAGCCCATCACGCTTTCGATCGGTGCCGATGTGCACTCGCTGGGCAATCTGGTTTCTCCAGGAATGCTGATCGCTGCCCCGTTCCGCACTTCGCGCACCCAGGGTGCGATCCTGCTATACCCGCGACAGGACGGCGTTTTCAGCGCAGAAGAAAGGGCGCTGGTGGCGGCGATTGCTGGTTTCGGCGCGGTTGCCGTGGCTCACGCGGAGCTCCATGCCATCGCTCATGCCCAGGCCCACGAACTGCATCAATTGCTCGAGATATCCTCCGAACTCAGTTCCAGCGGCAATCTCGAACACTTTCTTCAGGCTTTTGTCGTACGGGCTTCCGACTTCCTTGGTTTCGGGCGCTGCTTTATTGCGTTGGAGGAAGACGGTCAGTTCCAGGTCCGCTACGGAGTCGAAAAAGGCGAATCGCGGCGTGTGGACACGCCGTTCCCTGAAGGCGTTGCCACGCGAGCCCTGCGTGCCAAGGAAGTTTTCTGGACCGACGAAGCCAGCCGGACTCCCGGGGTCAATCTCGACATTGTCACGAAATACAAGGTGCATCAATTCCTCGCCGTGCCTCTGCTGGGCACGAGTGGATGTGTTCTCGGGATGTTTGGCGTTCTCGACCGTCTGGATGGCACGGGAATTTCGCAGGAGGACATTCGTCGCGCCCGAGCGCTGTCAAATCAGGTTGCCGTCGTGCTCGAAGTGGCTCGCAATCTGCATCTCTCGGAGCAACATCGGCGCCGTGCGGAGGCCCTGATCGAACTGGCGCACGCTATGGATGGCGCATTGCGTTTGCCCGACTTTGCCCGCCGGTTTGTCGGCCGAACCGTTGAACTCACCGGTTCTCGTGCCGGTTTGCTCGCCGTGCTCCAGGAGGGACGCTGGCAAGTAGCCACGTTGCAAGTCGCATCTGAACCTTCCGCAAAGGCTCCTGACGAGCTCCCACCTCCCGCAGACCAAGACCTTAAACCTTTGCCTTCTGAGGAAAATCGAACTGTCGCGCCCGCCGAGAATCGGCTGGCGAAGCGTCCTCCTGATCCCGTGACAGATCAGAAGCTGGATCACAAGTTGGATCGGGCCCTCGGCGCGGCTCTGGGCGATTTTGTAGCACGGCATAACGAGACCGTCGTCTCCGGTTCCGCCGAACAAGTGCTGGGCCCGGAAGCTGCGTCCAGCCTGGGCTGGGCGGATTGCACGCTGGTCCGATTGCCTGGCTCCGGCGGAGAATTGGCCGGACTCCTGTGCCTATCTGGACGCTCTTCGCCTTTGGATCCGGAAGATCGCTGCTTTCTTGAAACCATGGCGGGACATGCCGCGATGGCGCTCGAGAACGCCCGTCTGTTCACGCGGATCGAACGTGCCAATCGCCATTGGATGGAGATCTTTGACGCCATCACCGACTTCATCGTGGTGCACGACCAGACAGACAAAGTTCTGCGCGTGAACCGCTCGCTGGCCGAAATGATCGGTGTGCCCCCGGCGGAATTGATCGGCGTGAACATGCGGGCGCTCCTGGCCCTGACCAATGACACCGCGTCCTACTCTTGTCCGTTCTGCCGCGCCATGGCCGACGATTCGGACGAATTCGCGCACCCGGTATTCGATCGCACCTATCTGGTTTCCACCTCGCGCGTGCATGGTGCATCCGACGAAGGCCTGCAAACCATTCACGTTTTGAAGGACATTTCCGACCGGCGGGAGGCCGAGCGCCGTTACCGGGAACTCTTCGACAATATTCAGGAAGGCCTGTTCTTCAGCACGCCGGCCGGACGTTTTATCGAAGTCAACGATGCCATGGTTCGGATGCTGGGCTATTCAAGCCGGGAGGAACTTTTGCAGATCGACATCCCCCGGCAACTCTATTTTTCCCCCGAACAGCGGGAGCACCACACGGAAGAGATGATAGAGAATGGCCACTTGCGCAATTTCGAAGCGACTCTCCGCCGCAAGGACGGATCGCCCATACACGTGCTGATCAATGCCTTCGGACTCCATGACAATCTGGGCCACCTGCTGCAGATTCGCGGCTTGATGCTCGACGTGACCGGCCTGCGCACCTACCAGTCTGAACTGCACCGCGAGCGGGATTTCTCCGGCAAGATTCTCAGCAATACGCAGAGCCTGATTCTGGTTGCGGATACTGCGGGTCTGATCAGCTACGCCAATCGCCGCTGGCATGATGCAGGATTCGAGCAGCGGGAACTGCTGGGGCGTCCGTTGCTCGAACTAGCCGCGCCCGGTTTTGTCCGCCCTCTGGCCGACGCTCTGCAGAGCACCCTAAACAGTCAGCAGGTCGACAATCTGGAACTGCAGATCGTTCGCGGCAACGGCGCCATTGGAAAGTTCTCCGCAAATCTCAGCCCCATGCGTGACGAGCAGGGCACAGTCACCAGCATCGTGCTCGTGCTCACCGACATTACCGATTCCGCCGTGCTGCGCGACAAACTAGTACACGCCGAGAAAATGGCTGCGGTCGGCCAATTGGTCTCCGGCGTCGCCCACGAAGTGAATAATCCGCTGACTGCGATTCTGGGTTTCGCTGATCTGCTGATGGAGAATCCCGATCTGCCCGAAACCGCCCGCAAGGATATGCGCGTGATTCTGCAGGAGGCCCAGCGCACCAAGCAGATCGTGCAGAACCTGCTCAGCTTTGCGCGCCAGATGCCGCCGCAGCGCACCTCCGTGCAATTGAACGCGATCCTGCGCCGCACGATCCAATTGCGTTCCTACGACTTCAACAGCCACGGCGTCGATATTGTGGAACATCTCGACGAGGGACTACCCGAAGTCATGGGTGACGCACACCAGTTGCAGCAGGTCTTTCTCAACATCCTGAACAACGCCTATGACGCCGTTCACGAAATCGGACGACCGGCCCGCATCGAGATCATGTCGACTAAGGCCGGAGACGTCGTCGAAGTTTCTTTCCGCGACAATGGCAACGGAATCTCCCACCCCGACAAGATTTTCGACCCGTTCTTTACGACTAAAGAGATCGGAAAAGGCACCGGCCTCGGCCTGAGCATTTGCTATGGCATCCTGAAAGAGCACGGAGGCGAGATTCTCAGTCACAACAACACGGGCGGTCCCGGCGCAACATTTATCGTCCGCCTGCCCGCAGCGTCCCACACAGCTTCTCTGGGTGTGGCCGCAGGAGTGAAACAACCATGAGCCTACCAGCCCTCAGACCTCAGCCTTTACCCGTGCTGCTCATCGAGGATGAGCCCGCTGTGATGGCCTACGTTCAAGCCGCTCTGGAGCGCAGCGGATATCCCGTGGTTTGCTGCGAGTCTGGCGTGGATGCGCTGCGTCTGTTGGAGAACGGCGCGTTTCTGGGGGTTGTGTCTGACATGCGCACTCCCGGCGGAGTCGACGGCGGCCAGGTACACGCCTGGGTTGCCCGCCACCGCCCAGATCTGGCCTCCCGGATCATCTTTATTACGGGCGACATCGCCAATGAGGAGACTGTCGCCACCTTGCGTCAAACCGGCGCACCCTGTGTGGAGAAACCTTTCCGCGTGCAGCAGTTTATTGACATAGTCTCGCAGACATTTGGGAAGGTCCAGTGAATAACCCGTCGAGCAAGGAAGATCTTCGCATTCGTCTGCTGATCGTTGACGACGAGCAGAGTATCCGCAAGCTCTGCGTCACGGTCGGCGAGGCTCTCGGTTTTGTTTGTCTCGAAGCGGAAAGCGGGGAGTCGGCGCTGGCGCTGCTCGAAGAGCAGTCCGTACACATGGTCTTGACCGATATGGTGATGCCTCATATGTCGGGCCTTGAATTTCTGGAGAAAGTTAAGAAGCTTCTGCCGCGCACCGAGATCGCGCTCATGACCGGACACGGCTCCATCGAAACCGCCGTGCAGGCCATGAAACTTGGCGCTTACGACTACATCACCAAGCCGTTTTCTCCGCTGGAGGAACTCCGTCTGTTCCTGCGGCGCATGGCGGAAAAAATCCGTCTGGTCGAGGAAAACGAATTTCTGCGGCAGCGCATGGATACGGAAACGGCCGTGCACGGCATCATCGGATCGTCCAGCAAGATTCAG
>WNGK01007757.1_pt1 | contig 11220 bp, 11 predicted proteins | sample 5400601 | NCBI WGS metagenome assembly WNGK01 (sample SAMN13153376, study PRJNA577476) | soil metagenome | isolation source: 60 cm soil or saprolite under Garry oak tree replicate 1 | place: USA:California | collected 2016-06-15
CTGCGGATCTGCTTCTTCGCCCTGAGGGCGAGCGTAAAGCTGGGGCGCTCGCTTCCTTTGTCGAAGGCATATCCTTTGAGGAAAACGGCGAGATCGACAAAGCGCTGGAGGCGTATCGCAAAGTGCTCAATGTCGACCCTGGCCATTCAAAACTCGCGTCGCGCGTAGCCGCTTTGCTAATACGGCAGGATGATTTTCCGCAGGCAATCGACATTCTGAAAGATGCCATTAAGGCGAACCCCAGCAATGCCGAACCTTACAACCAGCTCGCTTTTATTTACGCAAAATATCTCAAGAAAACGGACGAAGCGGTCGATTACGCCAATCAGGCCATCGCGCTGAATCCGCGGGACATCGAGGGTTATCAGCGTCTGTGCGAAATCGAACTTGCAGCCGGAGAGGAAAAGAAAGCGCTCAATGCGTTGGATCGAGGTACAAAGGTCGATAGCGACGACGCGGCATTCTGGACGCGGCTGGGCAAACTCTACGCAGCGATTCTTTTTAAATCTGAATCGCAGCCGAAGCCCGATGAATTGCGACGTGTCAACGACGTTTTCAAAAAGGCAGCAGAACACGCCGATGACAATCCATCTATTCTCAAAGACGTCGCAGATTACTATGCCGCCTCCCAGCAATTAAAGGAGGCGATTCCGCTTTATCTTCGCGTGCTCGAACTACAACCCGACGACGCCAACGCGCGGGAAAAACTGGCGAGCAGTTTCATTTTGACAAACCAGCGCGCCAAAGCAGTTGAGATGCTCGAGCAGCTCATCAAACAGCATCCGGAAAAATATCAGCCGTACGATCTGCTTGCGCAGATTCTGGATGATGAAGCGCGATCGCTCCAACGCGCAAAAAAGGTTGACGAAGCCAAAGCTAAGTTTGCCAAAGTAGTCGCAAACTACGAACAAAGCCTGCTGATTAATCCGAATCATGCGGGCACATATTTACGGCTGGCGGAGTTACTCCTGGGGCCTATCAAAGATCCAGCTCGGGCGGTGAAGATTCTGACCGAAGCCCGCCGCCGGTTCCCCGGCGCGCCGGAGATTGTTTACTATCTCGCCCTCGGGCAGCGGGAAGCAAACCAGATTCAGCAAGCGGTGGCGACTTTTGAGGAAGCATTGCACGAAGCGGAACTCGATCAGGATACTGAAATCGTAAACGCGAAATTCTATTTCAACTACGGCGCGACGGCTGAGCAGGCGGGTTTATATGAAAAAGCCGCGGACTTGCTTCGCAAATCAATCGCTCTCGATCCCGCTAATGCGGCGGAAGCCTACAATTATCTTGGCTACATGTGGGCAGATCACAACATGTACCTTGATGAAGCCGAGGATATGATTAAACGCGCGCTGCAAATTGAGCCCGACAATGGTTCTTACCTCGACAGTCTCGGTTGGGTCGAGTTTCGAAAAGGCAGATTTGATCAAGCCTTAGCCGACTTACTGCGAGCTGCAAAGAACATGGAGCATGAGGACGCGGTCGTATTCGAACACATCGGCGATGTTTATTTGAAATTAAACCGTGTCCCACAGGCGTTGGAAGCATGGCAAAAAGCGCTGGTGCTCGATCCGAAAAACAAAAATCTCACAGAGAAGATCGAGAGCACCAAGACGACGATCAGCAAAGGTTCGCCACCCAAGACGAACCCGACTCGGTGATTAAAATGTCGATCCAGCGCAGGTTTTCTACAAAACCAGAGGAGTGCATGATACGCACATGAGGGAGTACCCAACAGCTTGGCAGCGCAAAACCATGTGGGCGGCGCTCACCGCCCTTTTTGTTGTTTTTCTCATCGTGATCGTGGGCGCGGCCATCTGGACTGGTGCCAATATCATCAGCTTCCTTCAGCCGATCTTAATCCCAGTCGCGATCGCCATAATTCTTACATATCTGCTCGACCCGCTCGTGACGAAAGTGTCCCGAGGCGGTCTGAGCCGCACGAAGGCAGTTGCCTTCCTCTTCGCTGTCGCTTTCGTCGCACTGGGGGGATTGATCGGGTGGCTCGTACCGACCATCTCAATCCAAAGCGCAAATTTCGCCAAGGAAGTTCCCGCCTATACGGAACGGGCGCGCGATCGGATTGTCGATCTTATCTATCGCTTCGACCAAACGTTCGGATTTTTGGGCGGAGGACGCGAAAAATCTGCTTCGTCCAGTTTTACAAACTGGCTGATCGGCCCTGCTTCCCCTACTCCTCGTCCGCAACCAACCCCGAGCGCGACGGTGTCGCCAAATGCGGCCACTCCGCCACAAACGATCGCACCCGCGACCGAAACAATCGCACCGAACCCTTCGAAGTTTACGGGCGCCGAACGCCAGCGCATTCAAGCTTACGTAGAAAAACAAATTCCCAATCTTCAGCGGGCACTTCCAATGCTAATGGAAAAATTATGGGGGATCTTGAAGAAAAGCATCGGCGGATTTCTTGGCATCACAGGCTTTTTGCTCAGCCTCATCCTGGTGCCGATCTATTTATTTTTCCTTTTGAATGAAAAACCGCGCATCGAAAAGAGATGGAAGGATTACCTGCCGCTGCGTGCGTCGCCGCTAAGGGATGAAGTCGCGGAAGTATTGTCGGAGATAAACAAATACGTCACCGCGTATTTTCGGGGGCAGCTACTTGTTTGTCTGGTGGACGGCGTACTCATCGGTACTGCACTGACGCTTTTCGGGCTCAATTTTGCTCCTCTGATTGGTGTAATTGTTGTCATCCTTACGATGGTCCCATACATCGGTATCGTGGTCTGCTGGGTGCCAGCTGTTCTCATCGCTGCTTTTCAGTGGGGCGATTGGTGGCATCCCATTGGGGTCACGGCCATTTTCATCGTGGTACAAAATCTTGAAGGCATATTCTACGCTCCCCGGATCGTGGGAAATTATGTCGGCTTGCACCCAATGACGGTGATCGTATCGATCTTTGTCTGGGGTTTGATCATTGGCGGAGTTCTCGGTCCACTCCTGGCCGTGCCGCTAACTGCAACAATCAAAGTGTTGCTCGCGCGGTATGTTTGGGGCCCCCGTTTGAGGGAGCGAGTCATGGAATCGATCGAAGACGTTCCTGTGGTTAAAGAGTCCGAGGCAGCGACACGATCTTAAAGGTCTGTGTTTGGCGGATGGACGCGGGCGGAGCTAGATTTTTACCGCGCGGCGAGATAAGACACGAAAAATGGCGGAAAAAATCAGAGGGGCTGAGCACAGAAGAAGTCCCCAATTAATTCCCGGTCTCAAGTCTTTCTTGCAACGACAACGATTGGCGGCCCGTCTTGCCTTTTTAATTGCTGCGTCCGCACTGGCTATTTTCTTGGGAATTGTTTTCTTCAATTACGGCTCAAACGTCTATAGCAAGTGGCACGAGCGCCGGTTGCTGCATCGAGCGGCTTCGATGCTGCAACAAGAAAAATTTAAGCAGGCAGCGCAGACTGCGCGCGAGGCCGTTAAGCTGGATCCGGATTCCCTCGCGGCCTATTACGTGCTCGCCGAAGCAGCTGAAAAACAGAACCTCGAGGAAACTGTCTCCTGGCGCGCACAAATCGCGCGATTGCTTCCAAACGATCCAGACAGTCAGCTCAACCTCGCCTCAGCGGCACTGCGCTTTGGGCAGCTCGACGTCGCCCGAAAAGCGCTTGATCGTGTCTCCCCTGCGGATCGCAACAGAGCCGCTTTCCACGTCGTTGCAGGCTGGCTGGCCCGGGCAGAAGGAAATTTCGCCGAGCAAGAGGAGCAATTCGCCGCCGCGGTAAAAAAGGAGCCACGCAACGATCTATACCAATTTAATCTCGCAGTACTGCAAATCTATTCCGGTGATGCGGAAAAGAGTGCAAAGGCACGCGATGCCCTCGATCGACTCAGCAAACTCGCTCCTTTTCGTACCGGCGCGTTACGGGCGTTGCTTAACGACGCTGTAGCACGCAATGACCTCGCCACGGCGGATAACTTCGCGCAACAGCTCCAAATGTCGCAGCAGGTCACATTCAGTGATTACCTTCTCTGCCTGAACTTTTATCGAAAACTCGATGAAAAGAAGTTCCGTCTGTTATTGGAAAGAGTGAAACCATTTGCTGTGCGCAATCCGTCCGACCTTGCGTCTCTCATGAAGTGGATGAACCAAAACGGACTCGCCAGCGACGTTGTTAAGTGGATCGATAAGTTACCGGCAGACAAACTTACTTTTCCGCCGGTTTCCATCGCAATTGCAGACGCATATGCGGATGTAAAAAACTGGTTGCGTCTTAAACGCTGGGCGCGCAGCGGATCGTGGGGCGACTCTGAATATCTGCGCCTTGCCTACCAGGCAATCGCCGCACGGCACTCCCGGCGCACGGCCGAGGACGCTGAATTCGAAGCTCTCTGGCGTTCCGCCGAGCAAGCAACAAAAGCACTACCAGAACGCGAACTTGATCTCGCGCACCTCGCTTCGAAATGGAATCTGCCGTCTGAGTCCGAAGAGCTTTGGCTGCGGCTTGCAAAAAACCCGCCCGTGCGCCGTGAGGCGCTGAACGCGCTTCGGCAGCTTTACCGCGCAAAGAACGAAGTCGGAAAGCTCTACCAAATTCTCCAGCGCCTGCACGAAAGCTCTCCTAACGAACCGCCGATCACAGCAGATCTCGCGCGACTCGGTCTCAATATCGACCAAAATAACAAACAATCGCAGGAACTTGCCAAAGAGGCCTACGATCGGGCGCCAAGCGAAGTCAATTGCGCCGTCACTTACGCATTTTCCCTCTATCGCCTTGGTCGCAGCGCGGAAGGTCTCGAGATTATAAAAAAACTACCGCCGGACCAATTACATGATCCGCATGCAGCCGTTTACGTCGCGTTGCTATTGGTTAGCTCAAACCAAGCTGAAGCAGCGAAGGAATACATCGATGCAGCTGACGATGGGAGGATTTACCCTGAGGAGAAAACTTTACTCGATGAAGCCAGAGTCAAACTCGCAATGGCTTCGTCAAGTCTGTCGCCTTCGCCTTCACCGGTACCCGCCGGATTGAGTCCAACGCCAACATCGACATCGACTCCATGATTGCCCGAAGTTGAACCCTTATTTGGCGTTGCTATTTTAGCGGCGCGGTTCCTCCGCCTTGTTCTCTTTTGCAATAGCCCGGGTCCAATGCGCAATATCGCCCGCATCCATGTGTGCACGTTGCTCCAACCGCGCGTCGCGAAATCCGCGTTTCTGCACATCTGCCAGATATTGTGCGCGTGAAAGTAGCGTGCCTCGACAGACGCGATCGGCGACAAGAGTAGCTGTTTCGTCTCGGAGGCGCTCAATCAGGTCGTCCATGACGGCTGTGGGAATGCGTCCGCGCTCGCTTGGATAAATGTAACCGAACAGCACCAAATGGCTCAGCAGCACACGCCAGTCAGGGCCGAAGCGGCGAAGAAGATGCGGCCAGTCGAGCTTCTCAGCGCAACTCTCAAGAATATGCGCGACGTCGGCGCCATCGAACCGTTCGCGTTCCATGATGTATGCTTTCATCCACAAAATCTCCTCCGGCGCACTAAGCTTTACGGTCAAACCGAGAAAATCTTGATCATGCGCTCGATCGAACCAGGAATCATCGACGTCACAAAGTCCATTCCCGGCCCGAAAAATCAGATCAACGCAATCGCGCCCACATTTGGCTTTGGCCAGCCAGTGCGGAAATATTTTCGCTGTCTTATAGCCGGCGCGAGCGAACCTATCGAGAGCTGCATCGACATGCGCAGGTCGAAGGTGCAGATCGAAGTCTTTCGTTTGCCGCGAAACGCCTGTGTAGAATCGGAGCGCGTCCGCCCCAGCGATTAAAAACGGAATGTTCGCATTCTGGAGCACGTACATGGACCTACGATAGAATTCATCACGTTGGCTTTTCGTTTTGACGCCTGACGTTGAAGCGGTCATTCACCATCATAACGAAAGCGACGCTGGCATTGCGTGCATCGCCGCTGCGCACCCTCTCTTCAGAACTTTTCAAGAAACGTCCATCAGGTCTCGCGATTTCGTTTCTTAAAGACGATGGCTGAGCGCGCATTCCGGATCGCCGCAACCGCCGATATTCATTATGGCAAACACTCGCGCGGAGCGTTGCATGACGCATTTGCAGAGATCTCGCGCAGTGCTGATTTGCTCCTGCTTTGCGGGGACCTCACCGATTACGGGCTCCCTGAAGAAGCAGAAGAACTGGTCGCCGATATTCGGGCCGCCGTAAAAATTCCAATGCTTGCGGTACTCGGCAATCATGATTTTGAATCGGGTCGGTCGGAACTTGTTTGCAAAGTTTTGGATGGCGCTGGCATTAACGTGCTGAACGGCGAAGCGACCGAAATCGGCGGAATCGGCTTTGCTGGGGTCCCGGGATTCGGTGGTGGATTCGGGCGGCGAATGTTAAACGCCTGGGGCGAGCCGCTTATCAAACAATTCGTGCAAGAGTCGATTGATCACGCTGTTCGCCTCGAGCAGGCGCTTGCCAAACTGCAAATGGACCGGAAGGTCGCAGTCCTGCATTACTCCCCAATTCGGGCCACGCTGGAGGGCGAAGATCCTGAGATTTTTGCTTTTCTCGGTTCCAGTCGCTTGGAAGAGCCAATCAACCGGTTTCGCGTGAGCGCTGTCTTTCACGGTCATGCGCATAACGGCATTCTCAACGGCGCGACTGCGACCGGGATTCCGGTTTACAATGTCTCAGCCCCGGCGCTACAAAAAACCGGAAAACCTTATCGGATAATCGAACTAGCCCTGTAGCGTAGCCTGGCGCGGCGACTACAGGATCAATCCTTGTACGGATCGACCATGTCGCGTCCCGCCATGGCGACACCGAGCGGATGCAACGTATGCAAAATTCGAATCGTGCCGGCATGCGCTGCGAGCACGTCGGGAAGCCGGCGGTACGCTTGGGGCGCTTCGTCCAGATCGCCACCGCGCAAAACAACTCCTTTATCGGCGATCCACTTCATCATTTCGTCGTGCCTGACAAGCCCTTCGCGTCGGATTCTTTTCCTGCCAACTTTTTCGAACCGGCCTTTCGCTGCGGTGCGCGACATGATTCGACCCGCGCCGTGAATAGTCGAAAACAATGATTCGCGTGAAATCGGCGAATCCACGCCTTCGATAATCACGGCGTCGTCACCCATGCTCCCGCCGACAAAACCTTTCTGTCCCGGGAACGCCGGCGTCGCACCCTTGCGCACCACCCAATATTCCTCACCGCAATGTTTTTCCCGCCAGGCGAAGTTGTGATGATTATGCACTTCTTCGAGAATCTTCGCGCCCAAAATTGCGCGTGCGACATGTCGCGCCACCGCTTCACGGCCGGCGTAAGCGTAACGGCCCGCCAAATGCATTCCAGCGAGATAATCATGACCAATTTCCGAATCTTCATCGACCACTGTTGGCGACACATCCATTCCCTCCCTGCCGCCGGCGAGCTTCAGAAAATGCGTCGCCGTTTTGTGTCCCAGTCCGCGCGACCCGAAATGCACGCCCACCCAGATGCGATCCTGCTCGTCCGCGAAAAGATCGACATAGTGATTTCCTCCGCCGACTGTTCCAAGTTGATCTTCGGCCATCGATTTCAATCCGCCCATGGGTTTCATCTCCCACGCCGGATCATCAAACAACTCGTGTTCGACACGCGTTTTGCTTTTGCGGCCAATCCCAAATGAAATCTCGTGCACCACGTCGTCCATGATCTTTTCGAGCGTCGGCGCAATCTGTTCGCGCTTCGCGTCCGTCAAGACGGCAAGATTTCCGCAAGCGATGTCGAAGCCGACACCGCTTAGCGAGATTTTATCCTTGTAGGCAACGACACCGCCGATGGGTTGCGCGTATCCTTTATGCCCATCCGCGCACAGCACGCCGCGCTCCCCACCCTCCGCAACGCATCTTTCGATTTGCTTGATCGTTGCCTCGTCGTGTTCGCCGAAGATTTTCGTCCTTGTTTCCATCGCTACAGCAAATTTAAAGGTAGGGGCGATTAACCGCAATCGCCCAGGCGGTTCGGTGAAGCGTCCCTACCAGCGAAGAGTTTTTGTGGCAACTACGTGCCACGCTTCCACATCAGAGCGCGTCTTTGTGGGCAATGCGCAACGCACGGCTTTGATCGAATCGAAAAGAACGGTCGAAAACGGCAGTTGAATCATGGAAGCGAGTTGTTTTTTCGTCGATGTTGGCATCTTCTTGTAAATCAAACTCACGTGCGGATCATGTGCCGATTTCGCAGGGGATCGCGTTTCCCGCGCAAGATCGACAACTAATTTCGCCAATGATTTGTTTGACGTGAACCGAACGAAGAGCGTCTTCGTGAATTTGGACGAAAATCCTAGCCCGCGGACTTCCAGAGAGATTGGGAACGTTCTGATCTGCTTTAGAATCTTGCGTGGCGACAATCTAATTTCTGGAGTCACAATAATTGTAAGATGCGGCTCAAAACGCGGCGCATTAAATTGTTTAGACAAAATTCGAATCGCTTCGGAAAAAAAGTCGCGTTGCTGTTTGGTCGGGATGAGCCAGTAAACGAGGGCTATCGATTTTGGCATGCGACGTAAGCAAAAATGCGTTGTCGACCTCGCGGGACACGCGCGCGGTCCCTCAACTCCACTTCTGCAGCTCAACAATGTTTCCTTCGGGATCTCGCGCGTAAACAACTTGGAGCAAACCAACGCCCCCGATTTCCGCAGTTGCAATTTCGCCGACTGAGCCGCCGCCAGCGGAAATGACCGTTTCCAGCGCCTTTTCGACGTTATCTACCGCGAAGGCGATGTGCGCAAAGCCAGGTTCGTTGGGCATCGGGAGTTCCTTGTCCGGCATGTCGTCATAACTGAAAATCTCGAGCGTTGGGCCGGTCTCTCCATAGCCTGGCAAACACAAGTGAACACCACAGAGACGTGCGGCGGAAAGCGCTGTAACTCGATCGAGCCATTCGCCGGAAAGATCGCGTTCTGGACCTTTGGGAATGCAACCGAACACGTCGCCATAAAACCGAACCAGCTTTTTCCAGTCCCGAGCGATCAGATTTGTATGAACATATCGAGCATTAATCGCCATGATCTTTCACTCGTTGAGGTTTCCGCCAGACAATAACGCGATATGCTATTTCATGCCCACGAATGTTTTGGGAACGGAACTGAAATGTTGTTGTCGCGACCCGATGACCGGCTTTTATCGCGACGGCTTCTGTCGTACTGGCTCGGAAGATCTCGGGTTGCACACAGTGTGCGTTAAGGTCACGCGCGAATTCCTGGATTTCTCGGTGCTCGACGGAAACGATCTCGTCACGCCGCATCCGGAATGGGGCTTCCCTGGACTTAAGCCAGGCGATAAGTGGTGTGTTTGCGTCACGCGGTGGAAAGCTGCACTTGATCACCGGCGTGCCGCTCCTGTCGATCTTGAGGCCACACATGCTTCGGCGCTCGAATTCGTTACGCTCGAAGAACTAAAAGCGTACGCGGTCAAAGACTAGACAGACTACCACTTTCGCCCGCAGTCGCGCCATCCCCGACACTGCACCCAAGGCGTAACCTTCCCTCATAGTTGGGAGAGGAAATCCCTTAAAGCCGAAAACTCGGGGCAGTTAAGATCGAATACACGTGCGCGAGCGCCCGGCCCAAGACGTGGATCATCGTCGTTTCGAACAGCTAAGAGAGCGCTGATGCGACCTTTATCCGGACTTTGAGGCGTGGAACCCGATTCCTGCATACATGAAATGAAGGTTTCGATGCATTTTACGGATGCTGAGTTTCCATTGGCTCCTCGCCAGGCACTCCAAACCAGAGTTTCGATCTCGCCATCGTTTGCATTATCAGGAGGCACGAAAACTCCAATCCTCGGCTGCCCAGCGGTCCAAACGCCTGGCGACGGAACTGTTTGATTTGTAACACGCGTTAGGGCGGTTTGTATAGATTGAAAAGTCGCCGCCGCGTCACCATTCGCGTCGGTAATTATCCCAATCGCCGCTTTTTCAGCCAGTAATTGCGGCGTGATGAACGTTTCCAGCTTGGCAATTAGATCTTCTTTACCGTTGAACTCCTGAATGAAAGTGACTTCGTGTTTCCCCACTCGTTCTAGGCATTCTGCAAAAAACAATAAATCGGAATATCCTTCGACAACTAAAACGCGATCAAAATCCTTCAGATTCCGTATATTTCCCATACGGGATCAGCGAAGGTCGATGCCTCCTTTAAGCGCAGCTTGGATGTGCTCTCGATCCAGAAGGCGCGCCTGATCGCCAGATTCGACTCGAAATAATTGAATGATACTGAAGTCGTAGCTGGCGCATTTGGAAAAGGCAGCATCCGCAGCCTCAATGGACTCGTAGCTATGGGTGGTGGCAAAAACTTGAACGTTGAGTTTATCGGCCGCAACAGCGATACCTGCCCAAACTTGCTCCAGAAGCGAATGATGGATGCCATTTTCGATCTCATCGATTATGCAGATGTTCGGACTTTCTCCAATAAGCTCAGAGAACATCGCAATCAGCCGATTGATGCCCTGTCCGATCTGCGTTACCGGAAGCATTTCAGATAACCCAAGATCGACGACGATCTGAATGCCATCATCGGAGGGGTAAACGCGTATTTTACGGATGCGCTCGTCAACCTCTCGAAGCATCGTTTCAATTTGCTCTTCTCCCTGTGCACGCTTAACGGCAGTCGCAAACAAGCTAACGAGTTCGTTGGGCAGTTTCGGTTCCACAGAAACGACTCTGCACTTCAGTGGCGAAATATTCTTAGCGACAAAGATTTGCATCCGCTGATCATTATAAACGGATTGGTGGCTAAGCTGGATTTGCTGTTGCGTTACATGATCTCTGGCACCACGCCAGAACACTACATCTCGCGCATGGCCATTTACGCTCGCTTTGATCGAGGCATCCGCCGTTTCCGAACCATCTCGGACCAGCCAGCGAAAATATCTGTCCCTCACGTTGCCAAACTGTGGGCGCAACAACTTAGGCATGTGCTGCGGCTCGCTCGGCCACTGAAGAAAAGCAATCGCCTCGAGCAATGAGGTCTTGCCGGAATTGTTCCGCCCAACAATCAAGTTGACACGCTGCAGGTTGTTCAGGCTTACCTGCGAAAACCCACGGAAGTTCGATAAATGAAGAGACCGAAGCATGGCTGCTATTGCTTATTACCTGCGCGGTACATTTGAAGCCAGCGAAATTTCAGACGGTACAGTTACCTTACTCGATCATGTACAACCGGGTCCGGCGTTGAGCGATTTTTCTGCAGCGCCGCTCT
>WNGK01017943.1_pt1 | contig 11219 bp, 7 predicted proteins | sample 5400601 | NCBI WGS metagenome assembly WNGK01 (sample SAMN13153376, study PRJNA577476) | soil metagenome | isolation source: 60 cm soil or saprolite under Garry oak tree replicate 1 | place: USA:California | collected 2016-06-15
CACCGTCACCGTTTGGTCAAGTGTCTCAGCCGCTTTCACTTGTCTGGACTTACGACGCTTCAATCACAGGTTCCTTTCGGAAGCCTCGGTCGCAGGGGTAGGCCTTGTCTGTGTTTCGGCTCACAGACTGTGGTCCATTGGAAGCTCGCTTCACACCTTGAGGAGTGCCGCTCCTCAACGCATGCCGCTTGCCCCTCTCATCGTTCTCCGGATGGGCCTTTCCAGGCTACACGTTCATCCGTTAAAGGGCGCACTCCACCATCTCCAATGGCAGCACCCTGATCTTCTGAACACCTGTTCCGAAACGATGTGGAGTAAGCTCTACCCTCTCGATGACGGGAAACCGTACACCATATCCCATGGCTGTACCGGTTGTTGCCAATGAGCTCTGGTTGGGGTAAACTAATGAGCGAAATTATGGTCAGGTGCTTTATCTGAGAACGGAGGTGGCCTACTATGACTAGTGTTGTATTTGTGCATGGAACAGGAACTCGCGAGCCGGACTATACAGAGACATTTAACCTGATTGAACGTAAACTGCATGAGATTTCGCCTCAGTTGAATGTGGTGCGCTGCTATTGGGGAGAGCTGGGGGCCCGCTTGCATCAGGAGGGGCCTCTATTCCGCTGTATGATAGCACACGGGCGGTAGAAGAGGGACTGAGCGAGGAGGATTATGAAGTCGCGCTGTGGGAGCAGCTTTATCGCGATCCGCTGTATGAGTTGCGCATTCTGGCGAACAGGTCGGCGGCGGAGGGCGATTTTATCCCCGGCCAGACCACGGCGGGAGAGGAGCTGGATGAGCGGGTCAGAAATCTGGTGGTGACGGATCTCATGCTGCAAGAGAAGCTGCAAGAGGCGGCGATCGCGGATATCTTTGACGACGCGCAGCGAACAGTGACGAGTTCGCAGACCTATGCCACGGCGATCAATACGCTGAGCGATGAGGCCAACACCCCCGCCTACAGCCTGGCTATTGCACGGGCAATTGTCGCGACAGCGATTATGGAGCGGGAAGAGGGGACGTTGCTGGCCATGGATGCCCCGCTGCGTGATGAGGTGATTGGCCTTCTCAACAAAGAGTTGGGAGGGGATCGGCTGGCGCCGGCGCTGGTCGATTGGGTGAGCAAACAGATCAGCGGGCTGGCGCTGGCAATAGTCACCAGACAGGTGCGGCGCAAGCGCGGCGCGCTCTCCGATTTCGCCAGTCCAGGCGCGGGCGATATCTTGCTGTATCAGGGACATGGCGGCAAGATCCGCGATTTTATTCGTGAGGTGGTGAGGCAGAGCGAGGAGCCGGTGATCCTGCTGGCTCACAGCCTGGGCGGAATCGCCTGCGTCGATCTGCTGGCACTGGAGGAGCTGCCGCAGGTGAAGTTATTGATTACGGTTGGCTCGCAGGCGCCATTTTTCTACGAGATCGACGCCCTCTTCAGTCTGCGCTACGGCGAGCCTTTGCCCGCGCATTTTCCGCCCTGGCTGAACATCTACGATCTGCGCGATTTTCTCAGTTATATTGGCACCGGTGTATTTAAAGAGAACGTCCAGGATATCCTTGTCGATAGCAAAGAGCCCTTCCCGCGCTCTCATGGCGCCTACTGGAGCAATGCGGCAACCTGGAAGGCAGTCAAAGGGAGGATCGAGCCATGACGGTGGACCCACAAAAGACTTATGCGCTGGTCGTTGGAGTGGAGAAGTATGACGCCAGCCCCAAATGGGACCTGGATGGACCGGCCAACGATGCCGATAAATATGTGGAGTGGCTGCTGAGCCGCAACGTACCCGCCGCGAATATCCTCTCATACATCTCTCCCCTCGACAAATACGCGGACGAGGTGAGAGCGGGAACGCCAGCCGCGACACGCGAGAACATCTATCAAGCGTTGACTGGCCTGCTGGCGGCGAAGAGAGATGGGGCCTTGCTGTATGTATTCTGGAGCGGGCATGGGATGATCACGCCGGAGAACGAGCGTCTGCTGTTCTATGCCAACGCCACGCAGCAGAATATTCTGAACCTGGACCTCAATTCTCTACTGACATCATTGCGCTCAAACTACTTCGCGGGCTTTGGGCAGCAGATTTTCTTCATCGATGCCTGCGCTAATTATGTGGCTAACTGGCGCACATATAGCACGCTACCGCACGAGACGTTTCCCGGTGGCGATCCACTGGCAGTACGCGAACAGTTTGTGTGCCTGGCGGCCAAACCTGGAGAGTACGCGAAAAATATCAGCAGGCAGCAGACGGGGCTCTTTTCACAAACGGTACGGGAGGAGCTGGAGAAAGAGGGGGTTGAGCGCTGGCCGCCGGATATGCCGGCGCTCTCCGAGAGCCTGACGAGGCGTTTTGAAGTGTTGCGTGAGGCGGGCCTAGCAAAGCAGACACCGACGTATTTTTGGTTTAAAAATTGGAGTGGTACTGAACGTATACTTGGTGATGTTCGCGCTCACACGCCAGTTGAGGAAGATACGCTGGAGCTGCCACTACTGAAGTTTGAGCAAATGCAGGAGCTGGCCCGATTGCTGTGGAGGTGCAGCAATTCAATGCAGTTCAGAAATAAACGTGACCTTGTGTTGAGGGGTTTGCCGCAGGATGTGCAGTGGGCGCTCAATCGGGATGATCGCAATGATCTGACGGATATTCAGTTGATTATCGTGGCCTGTCAGGACTATTTTGATGGGATTGGTGAGTTGCTCAAGGTTGTGCGGAGTTATGAGGGGCGATCTTTGCCGATGCAGAGGGTGGATGCGTTTATTAAGGAGGTTTTAGCAGAAAGATCAATTTGAGGGTTGATAGAGTATGAAAGATGAAGAATTAGATCAGCTATTGGAGAGGGTCGGGGCGATCGACCTGCTTTCCTCCGATTATAATTGGGAGCGCCAGCAGCTTGCGAAGCTGCTGTGGAGTTGTGGGCGTGTGAGGGTGAGGGTGGAGCGGAGGTTGATAGTGGAGGCGCTGCCAGAGGAGATCCAGCGGACGTTGGAGAGGGATGAGCACAACGATATGACGGATATCGAGCTGATCGTTGTGAGTTGCCTGGATCAGCCGGACGGGCTGAAACTGCTGATCAAAAGTGTCGCGGCCAGAGAGGGCAGGTCAATCCCATTCCACAAAGTATGCCTTTTTTTACTGAGCCTGGATAGAATGTATAATGGCGCGCAGATACGCAGGCTGAGGGCGCTGCTGACGGGGATGAAGGTGGAGAATGCACTGTTGGCCGAACTGTACCGATTTTCCACCCCCTTCTCCTCTGACGACTACTGGCAATATCCACGACGCCTGGAAAATCAGGACCAGATCATTGCGTGGGTGCTTGATCGTTTGAATAAGGCTCCTGTGCTCCAGCAAGGGAGGGGTATTCCTGCGCTGCTGGCTTTTGTGGAGCGGATGGCCACTCGTACAGAGGACAAGGCCGCACAAACCCGGCTAAGAACCTGGGTCGAGCAGGATGGGGTACGAGCATGGCAGGTGGAGATGGAGACAGTAATGACATTCCGCCAGCAAGTGGAGGAGGAAGCGGCACCGCCCATACCGGCAGCGGAAGCCTTTTCTCCTTCTCTGATGATAGAGCTTGGAGAGCTGGACGAGCAGAGGATGATAGAGCCTGAAGCACTGGATGAGCAGAGCCTGGAAAGGTTTGAGGTAAAAGCGGCATGGCTCAAATATGGCCCTGAGGAGACTGCCTGTGTGCAGTTGGAAGTGCCAGAGGAATATAAGACCTGCGATCAGAACACGATTCTGGAATTACTGGATAAACACTTGCTGGATGAGTTGGGCGACCATAAGACGATTGAATTCTTTCTGCCACGGGCATTATTTCATCTGAAAGTGGATGAATGGAAGATGCCGAGCGAGCAGCCGGGGGAGGCGGACGCAGCGGGCAAAACGCTAGGCGAATTCCACCGGGTGATAATTCGCTCTTCGGAGCGCTTCGTACGACCAATTTCACGCGCGAAAGAGATCTGGAAAGAAAATTGGGAACGGATAAAACATCTTCAGCCGGAAGAGGATGTGATCAAATGGTTGAGCACTATGCAGGAGTACAATGGCGAAAGCCTGTATTCTATGCTGGTAGATGAAAAGAAAGTTGTGCTCTGGCTGCTGGTTCCACCATTCACAGTTGATCCAAAGGATAAACGGCAGGTGTTTTATTATATGCTGCGGGCTGGTATTCCGGTCGCGCTATGGTTGAAAGAACCGGCGGGGTGGCTGAAAGAAGCGGTCAATAATCCAGAGAAGGAGACCTTCAAAGAGCTGAAAAAGGGTCTCCCCAACCTTCCGACGCTGATCTTTAAACAGCGCTTGAAGGCGGCATTACAAGATGCGATAGCGAACGATGAAAACGCGGAGGAGGCCCATCATGCGGGCCGCTGCTTCGCGCTGTTGTGGGACGATCCAACGAGGCTACCGCGAGAATATACTGGGAAATATCAAGAGACGTGGCTCAGGAGGAAAAATTTATGACAGACTGGCATATCTACGAGGGGACAGGTAAAGTCCATGATGATATTGAGGAGCGCCTGCCGGATCCGCCTCAATGGCGGACCTTCGGCGCTGGAGGGGATGAGGCCGCGCGTCAGGCCGCACGTGGCGCTACTTATCAGGCGAGCAAAGACGAGATAGATCTGGTCAATGCCGCGTTATACCTGCGGCGACCCCTCTTTATCACCGGCAAGGCGGGCGTGGGGAAGTCGTCGCTGGCCTATGCCGTCGCGCACGAGTTGGCCTTGGGCCCGGTGCTCGTGTGGCCAATTACGACTCGCGTCACACTAAAAGATGGCCTCTTCGATTATGATGCCATCGGGCGCTTGCAGGATGCATCTCTGCGAGCAAAAGATCCCGCAGGCACACCGCCAGCAGAGCCGCCGGGCGTTGATTACACTTTTATGGAAGAAACAGAACCCGCTGACGAGACAGAGGAGTCGCCGGATACTGGCCGCGCCACAGGACCCGAGAGAGCGAAGGCACCAGATATTGGCAAGTATATACGCCTGGGGCCGCTGGGAACCGCACTGCTAGCGAGGAAAAAGCCGCGCGTCCTCCTGATTGACGAGATTGATAAGAGCGATATCGATCTGCCGAACGATCTGCTGCATATTTTCGAAGAGGGAACATTTGTGATTCCCGAACTGGCGCGGCTCTCCGAGCAGTCCGAGGAAGAGATCTATGTCATGCCCTATGACGGCAAAAGCGCGCAGGATCGCATGCCCATCAGGGCCGGGAGGGTACTGTGCGAGAGCTTCCCATTGATTATCATGACGAGCAATGGCGAGCGTGAATTTCCCCCGGCCTTTCTGCGCCGCTGCCTGCGTCTGGATGTGCCGTATCCAGACGAGACGAGGCTGACCGAGATCGTCAAGGCCCATCTCGGGCCGCTTTCTGAGCAGGCGGAGCAGCTCGTCAAAGACTTTCTAGAGATGCAGAAGCGGGGAGATCTGGCCACAGATCAGTTGCTCAACGCCATCTATTTTACGACCGAAGCCAGGGTGACACTCGGCGAGAAGGAGACGCTGAGAAAAGCCCTGTTGAAATATTTGACGCGTGCAGAGGGATAGGATGATCTCGCAGCTTGTCGCAGCCCTGCGCAACTTACATCTGGAGCCTACGGACGAAGAGGTCGCGGACATCTTATGGCTGGCCCTGCATCTGGGACCCACGCCCAGCGTTTCCACAGAGCCAGAGCCGTCAGTCGAGCCGACACCGCCCAGCGATGGCGTCGATTCGCCGCCCGGCGGGGAGGCAGTTGTCCCTCCTGTTCAGCCGCCAGCGGCTCCTGAGAGGAAAGCCAGACTCTATCCGGGAGCGCACACGCGCGATGGAGAGGAGGAGATGGCCGGGATGCTGCCGTTTCGAGCGCCGGGTGAGCCAGCGCTCGGCCGAACGCTGGAGCTTGGGAGGGCGCTGCGGCCACTGATGCGCAAGGTCGCATCGCATACGAGATTTGAGCTTGATGAAGCGCGGACGTCACAACGCATCGCGGAAGAGGGGATCTGGCTGCCGGTGATGAATCCGGCACAGGAGCGCTGGCTGGAAGTGGCCTTGGTCGTCGATGAGAGCCGATCGATGACGATCTGGTGGCATACGATCGGCGAGTTCCAGCTTCTACTCGAACGGCATGGCGCGTTTCGTGATGTGCGGATCTGGGGATTGGGTACCGATGAGAAGGGCAAGAATCCACGACTGCGGATGGGGATTGGACGCACAGCTCAGGGACAGCCGACGCGCCCGTTGAGCGAGCTGCTGGACCCGAGCGGGCGGCGCTTAATTCTGGTGATCAGCGATTGCGTGAAACAGGCATGGTACAACGGCGTCATGGTGAAGGAGATGAGAGAGTGGGGGAGGCAGAATCCGCTGGCACTGCTACAGGTGCTACCACGCTCTATGTGGAGAATGAGCGCCTTGGGCGATGCCGATGCCGCGCGCCTGCGGGCGAGCGTGCCGGGTCAGCCGAATATGCAGCTCGCCTATCGGCTGGTCACGGATTGGGCGGAGGGCGAAGACGTGAGGAGCTGGCTGCGTTTGCCGACGGTGACGCTGGATCCGGTTCCGCTCAAAGATTGGGCGCTGGCATTGACGAGCACCGAGAATGTGTGGGCGCGCGGCTACCTGCTGGAACCTGAGGCGAGCTGGATGGAGAGATTGGCGGAGGAGGAAGAGGAAGAGGACGTGAGCACGGAAGAGCGGCTGAAGCGTTTTCGCGCCACAGCCTCGCCGACGGCGCGCAAGCTTGCCGGGCTGCTGTCCGCCACGCCGATCACCTTGCCGATCGTGCGGCTGATTCAGCGCACAATGTTAGCGAAAGCGGAATTGAGCCATGTGGCGGAAGTCTTTCTCGGCGGGATACTGGAGCAGCTTCCGGGACAGGATGGCGGTGATGCAGACGATATCCGGTACGATTTCAGGGAGGGGATACGGGATTTGTTGCTTGATGGACAGCCGATCAACGAATCAGTGCAGGTGCTGAGGAATATTTCGGCCTTTATCGAGGACCATTTCGGGCAATTTCTGGATTTTCGCGCTCTACTCGCAGATCCAGAGTCGGCTCTGGATGCTGGCCCCACGGCTGCCGAGCTCGGGTCTGCGCCGCCAATGCAGGAGACCGCTGCCGGAGACAGAGAAGGCTGGCGGCACAGCGCCGGTTGAAGAAGAGCAGGCAGGAGGCGACCTCGCTGAACGCATTCGTTCTCTCAACAATACTGGGGATACCTATCTAAGCCAGGGAAAGTACGAGGATGCACTGAGTATCTATGAAAGCGCGCGGGTCCTTGCTGAGCAGACAGGTGATCCCTCTGCTATTGCCGCCGCTCTCACTAATATTGGGCAAGTCTACAAGCTCCAGGGAAAGCTGGAGGAAGCCCTGGAGTATTTTCAACAAGCTGTGCCACTCTTCTTTGAGCAGATCGGAGGTCGCGCTGCTCTTGCCGATTTGTTCGCTCATATCGGGGAAATCTACCGGAACCTGGGAAGGCTGGAGGAGGCGTTGGACTACTTTCAGCGTGCCCTCGCTCTCTGGGAACAGGTGGGTAATCCCGCCGACATTGCTACCTCCCTGAACAACATTGGTGCTATCTACGACTCGCAAGGGCAGCTGGAGGAGGCGTTGGACTACTTTCAGCGTGCCCTCGCTCTCTTTGAGCAGGTTGGTAATCCCGCCGACATTGCTGCCTCCCTGAAAATTATTGGCCTTATCTACAGCTCGCAAGGGCAGCTGGAGGAGGCGTTGGACTACTTTCAGCGTGCCCTCGCTCTCTGGGAACAGGTGGGTAATCCCGCCGACATTGCTGCTGCAGAAATTCGTGAGGTCATTGATACTATTGCGAAGAAAGCCGTCCTTATTCTCGGACGCTTTACCCCTGATCGCAAAGCCGTTTTGGATGCGCTGAGAGAAGCTCTTCGCACACAAGGATACCTACCGATTTTGTTTGACTTTGACAAACCGAGCAGCCGAGATATGACAGAGACTGTAAGCACCCTTGCTCACTTGGCACGGTTCATCGTGGCTGATCTGACTGAACCCAGTAGTCTTCCCAAAGAGTTGGAAGCCGTTGTTCCAACTCTGGCTGTGCCAGTTCAACCCATCCTTGAAGGATCAACACGACCCTATGCTATGTTTAAGGATTATTGGAAATACCAATGGGTTCTAGAAGTATATCGATACAATGGACTCGAGGAGTTACTTGCCTCGCTCAAAGAACACGTCATCGAGCCTGCTGAACAAAAAGCTAGAGAATTAGCTAAATTGAGGGCACAGGAAATCGAGGATCGCTCTTACACTTCGAGAAAGCGGGGGACGACTGAGCCGGCACAAGATACGGCGTTCAGGCTCAATGATAGCCAGATAAAACGACTCGTTGATGCATGGTTGCAGCAGAGCATTTTATAGGGGCAGGGGGAATTTGAGTGCGAGAGCGACTGATCTGGTGGATTATGTGAACAGGCAGGGTCAGATCAAAACATTGTTGGAATACCTTAGAGCTATGTATCCGCCTGACTCTCCGATCTCTGAAATCTGCCGGGAGCTTTTGGGAGAGCCGGTAGCAGGCGGACGGCAGGTTGCGGTGCCCACAAAGGAGGCAGGTCGGCCGGCTCCTCGGATGCGCAGCAAAGTGTTTATAAGTTATAGCCAGAAGGATAAGAGGTGGCTGGATCGCCTACGTCTTCACCTCAGCCTGTTTGAGCGAGCGGGAGAGATCGAGGTATGGGATGATACAAAAATCGCGGTGGGCGCGTCATGGAAAGAAGAGATCAAGGAGGCGCTGGAGATGAGCAGGGTTGCTGTCCTGCTGGTGAGCCCCGATTTCCTGGCCTCGGATTTTATAAGCAATCAGGAGCTCCCCGCCCTGATCAAAGCGGCAGAAGAAAGAGAAATCAGGCTCTTACCGATCCTGGTTCGCCCATGCGCAATTGAGGAAACCGAGTTATATCAATTTCAGTTCCTCAATGACCCAAGAAAACCTCTTTCAGGGATGAGACGAGCCCAGCAGGAAGAGGCTTTTATGAGGGCGGCTGAAACGATCAGCCGCTTGGTAAGGGAAGCTGAGCAGCCACGTCCTCCGATGGTGGAAACCGAGCAGTGGATTCGGCCTGGGCAGGGCAAAGTAATTGCGCTAGTACATGGCATTGGTGCCAGGAGTGCCCTGGATTACTGGCACACGTTTCTTCAGGTGTTGCAAATCGACGAAAAGCTCCGAGACTTCGGTCTGTTTGTGTGGAAATATCCGACGCACCTGGAGCCTGGTCTTTGGAGAAATCTCCTTGGCTCGGTGAAAGGAGCAACCCTTCATGAGTCTAGTCCCCGCATCAAGGTGCTTGGTGGCGTCTGGAATACGACCTATCAGGCTCAATTTGCTGATTATCGCGATGTCATCCTCATCTGTCATAGCATGGGAGGCTTAGTCGTCAAATCCTGGATTGTAGATACGCTGCAAAAGGGGCAGAGCCAGCAGCTAGACACGGTGCGTCATATTACTTTTTATGCGACCCCACATGAGGGGGCTCCTGTCACAACACTGGCTTCATGGAATAAACAACTCAAGGACATGCAGTTGGACAGCCCTTTCATTGAGGAGGTAGGCCAACGCTGGTATGAGCATGTAGTCGCTTGGAAAGAGAAGCCGCTTGAAGCCTCCGAACGCCTCTACAATCGCTATATCCCCCATTTGGTGGTCGCTGGAGCTAATGACAATGTTGTCCCGATACGCTCTGCCTCCATTCGGGGCATGAACACCACACTCGTGGTTGGAAACCATTCTCAGGTAATTCAACCTCAAGACGCCTCTGACACCCGCTATAAAACTTGGCGAGAGGATATGCAGAAGGTCTTGCAGATGGGGCAGCCATCGGCTCCTTCCCTCGGGCTTACTCAGCAGTCCACGAAGAATGTACCACAACTGATGCCATCAGCAGGACCAGACGCTCAAAAAGCCCTCAGCGTGTTCTTCTCCTATGCCCCAGAAGATGAGGCGCTCGTGAAGGAATTGGAGAAGCAACTGGCTCTCTTAAGCAGACAAGGACGGATTGCTGGATGGTTCAGCCGCAATATGGGAGCAGGAGAAGAAACAGAAAAGGAAATCGTGGCTCACTTGAACCAGGCGCGGGTAATCCTCTTACTCATCAGCCCTGATTTTCTGGCTTTCGAGCAATACTGGAATACCGAAGTGCTGCTGGCCATGCAGAAGCATGAAGCCAAAGAGACCTGCGTCATTCCGGTTTTGCTTCGTCCGACCGATAATTGGAAGAGTGCTCCTTTCGGCAAACTACAAGCCCTGCCGAAGAATGAGAAGCCTGTGATCAGTTGGTCAATCCGTGATGAAGCATTTGCAGAAGTTGCCCGAGGAATCCGCGAAGCAGTAGAGAAACTGACCTCCTCAAACCCTTAGCTGAATCACTGTCCTATGTCGGCTGTACTGGCTACTTGGCACATCCGTTCCAAAAAATGCGTTGATGATCACCCCCTGCGATCGTTTTCTCTTTCTTCCCATCAGGGGCAAGGTATTCCACTCTATTCCTCCCCTTCTGGTTATGGAACCGATTTCCTCACTGCCGTTATAATGACTATAGGAATGCTTAAACTCTCCCCTACTCGCTTGGTCCCTGGGGATGGATGAAGCACGCAGGAGCCTGGGAGTTGATCCGACAAAAAGCCTCTCGCCCTGAAGGAGCCTGTCTCGTCCATCCACGTCAAAGTCGTGGTCTGGTTCAAGATCCTCCAGCGTTGCAGGTCCTCCTCCCTTGTACGTTTGCTTTCTTTCGCCAACCTCAGCAGGAGATCGGTCATCCCTGTAGGCCGGGTCCCCCCTGATGACTCCGTCTGGCTCCTTGTTGCCTCCTTCTTCCTCCTGCATTTTAGAAGCTTGACCGGGTATGCTCAAGCTGTGTCCACTCCTGGATTTCCTCCACCAGGGTTGAAGGGAGAACGAATACGGTGCTAGCTCGTTGGACCTTCTGTTCTCAAGCCTGTCACAGAGCAGTGACCGGCAGCACGGAGAACACGCCGGACCGCTTCATACGAGACGCCAGACTCCCTCCCAATGTGGCGCAGTGATTCTCCTCGCTCAACACGACGGAGTACCGTTGGCCATTCCGATGGAGGTATCTTCCAATGGGGATCAGCTGGTCCTGAACGACGTTGGGGACGAAAGACAACCAGAGGATCAGTCAGAGCATGCTCAAAAGGGTCACCAGAAGGACCAATAGAGGCAGAGCTTGACTGCTCTTTGG
>WNGK01007760.1_pt1 | contig 11218 bp, 9 predicted proteins | sample 5400601 | NCBI WGS metagenome assembly WNGK01 (sample SAMN13153376, study PRJNA577476) | soil metagenome | isolation source: 60 cm soil or saprolite under Garry oak tree replicate 1 | place: USA:California | collected 2016-06-15
AGATAGGACTCCGTAGGCGCCGCTCCGCCGATGTGATGGGCTTCGTCCGCGTAGCGCACGTGGATCGCGCTGCGGTCGGCGTCGGAGTAGACGGCGGCGGTCGCGATGCCCAGCTCCCGGAAAGCGCGCATGACTCGGATCGCGATCTCACCACGATTCGCGACCAGGACCTTGTTGAAAAGCTTGCTTTTCAATCTTTCAAACGGACTAGCTTGCTTGTCAATTTCAAACGGACCAGCTTCTTGTTCAACCGATCGCGAGCAGAGGCTGGTTCGGCGTCACGACCTGGCCCTCCTTGACGTAAACCGCGCTCACCTTGCCGGCGACGGTGGTGACGATGTCGTTCTGCATCTTCATCGCCTCGAGCACCGCGACGACATCGCCGAGCTTCACGGTATCGCCCGGCTTCACGGGCACCTTGACGATGAGACCCTGCATCGGTGCGATCACGGTTCCTTCACCGATCCGGGGCGGTGGCGGCGCGGCGTGGGCGTTCGGCGGAGCAGCGCCCGAGACAGTTGCGACGGACAGTCCGGCGCCGCTCACGCGCACCTTGAACACCTCGCCCTCGACCTCGACGTCGAACTCGGCGGATTGCGCTGCGGCAGGCGCCGGTGGAGGGTCGGGCGCGGCCGCAGGTTGGGGGGTCTCCACCGGCACGGGGGGCGCAGCTTTGGGCTTTTCGCCGTCGAGACGCTCGGGCTGCGGGCCGCGCATGTAGTCGGGCGCAAGGCCTGGAAACATCAGATGGATGAGGACTGCGTCGTCGGTCGGCTCGAAGCCGAGCTTGCGCACCTGCTGCCGCGCGATCTCGACCTGCGGCTCGAGAAGGTCGGCGGGACGGATCGTGATCGGCTCTTCGCGGCCGAGCACCAACCGCCGGAGGTCGTGGTCCGCGGGAACGGGGGGACGGCCGTAAAGGCCCTGCAGGTAGTCCTTGAGCTCCTGGGTCACGGTCGCGTAGCGCTCACCCCCGGTCACGTTGTAGACGGCCTGCGTGGCGATCATCTGCCGGATGGGCGCCACGAGCGGTGGATAGCCCAGGTCTTTGCGCACGCGGGTCACCTCTTCGAGCACTTCGTCCAGGCGCTCGGTCGCGCCGTCGGAGTCGAGCTGGTGGTAGATGTCTTCGAGCATCAGGCCTGGCATGTGATAACGGAGGATGCTGGCGTCGACGCGGTCCGCAACAGGGCTCAAGTGCTCGATGTGGCGTCGCTTGAGCTCCTCGACGTCTTGCTGGATGTCCCACATCCTGTCCAGGTCCAGCCCCGTGTCGTACTCGCCGCCTTCGAGGGCCGCAACGACGCTTTCCGTCGCCGGCTGCGACGCGCCCCATGCCAGCGGCGAGATGGCCACATCCAGAATCTCCGCACCCGCCTCCACCGCGGCCATGTACGCCATCGGTGCCATGCCGCTCGAGCAGTGGGAGTGCACGTCGATCGGCACCTTGACCATGTCCTTGAGCGCGGTGACGAGCTCCCAGGTGGCTTGAGGACTCAGCAGCCCGGAGGTGTCCTTGATGACGATCTCGTGGCAGCCCATCTTGACCAGGCCTTTGGCGAGTGATCCCCACAGCTCGAGGTTGTGGGCGGGCGAGACCGCATAGCTGAGGGTGCCCTGGACCCGCTTTTTGGCCTTGAGCGCGGCTGCGATCGACGCCTCCATGTTGCGCAGATCGTTGAGTGGGTCAAAGATGCGAAACACGTCGACGCCGGCCCTGGCCGCGTGCTTGATGAACAGCTCGACCGCGTCGTCGGCGAAGTTGCGCCTGGCGACCAGGTTCTGACCGCGGATCAGCGCCTGGATCGGCGTGTTCGGCGTCGCCTTGTTGAGCTTGCGGAGAAAATCCCACGGGTCTTCACGGATTCGCAGCTGGGTCTCGAAGGTCGCGCCGCCGAAGGCCTCCATTGCGGCAAAGCCGACCCGGTCCATCTTGGCCGCGATCGGAACGATCTCGTCGGTGCGCAGGTACCCGCCGAGGAGGGATTGCTGCGCGTCGCGAAACGTCGTGTCGACGAGCCGGACGCGAGCTTTCTTCTTCGCCACCTATCCAGCCGCCAGCGCGGCGCGCTTGGCGCTGTGGCGCGACTCAACGCCTTCGTCGTTGAGCCCGATGATCCGCGCGGCGAGCCAGGCTGCGTTCTTCGCCCCCGCCTCGCCGATGGCAACGGTCGCCACGGGCACGCCGGCGGGCATCTGAACTATGGAGTAAAGGGAGTCGACGCCCCCGAGGTGCTGCGTCGGCACCGGGACGCCGATGACCGGCAGGTCGGTCCACGCAGCGACCACGCCCGGCAGGTGGGCGGCGCCGCCGGCCGCCGCGATCACGACCTTGAGCCCGCGTGAGCGCGCGGTGGTCGCCCATTCCATCACGCCGCGCGGATTTCGATGCGCCGAGCAGACCTTCAGCTCATGCGTCAAGCCGAGATCCTCCAGAACTTTGACGCATGATTCCATCAGAGGAAGGTCTGACTTCGAGCCGAGGATGACGCCGACGACTGGCTCCACTACTCGGCCTCCTGAGCGATGTCTGACCTGAAGAACGCCCCTTCGAATCGTACCTGCCGGGCCCCGGCGAGGGCGGTCTGCCTGGCCTGCGCGACCGTGTCGCCCAGCGCCACCGACGTGACGACGCGCCCGCCGTCTGTGACCAGCCCGATTCCCGGCTCGTAGCGCGTGCCGGCGTGAAAGATGAGGGCGCCCGGCGGCATCTCGGTCAATCCCCCGATGCGATGCCCAAGCTTCATCGCCACGTCGTCCGGGTAGTGCGCGGACGCGACGACGACGCCGACGCAAGCCCGCGGATCCCAGCGCAGGTCGGGATGGGAGGCCAGTCCGCCTTTGGCGGCGGCGAGCGCCAGGGCGACGAAATCGCTCTGCAGGCGAGGCAGCACGACCTGCGCCTCCGGGTCACCGAAGCGCGCGTTGAACTCGAGCGTGCGAATCCCTTTGCTCGTGAGGATCAGGCCGGCGTAGAGCACGCCGCGAAAAGCGTGACCTGAGCTCGCGAGCTCGGCCACGGCCGGCTTCATCACGCAGTCGACGACTTCGCTGACCACCGCGTCGTCCACGCCCTTCGGTGGAGAGTAGGCACCCATGCCGCCGGTGTTGCCGCCGCGATCGCCGTCCAGCGCGCGCTTGTAATCGCGCGCCGGCGCGAGCGGGATCACGTCGATGCCATCGGTGATGACGAGAAGCGAGAGCTCCGGCCCTTCGAGGCGCTCCTCGACGACGATGGTCGCCCCGCTCCTGCCGAACCGCTGCTCGACGAGCATCGCGTCGACCGCCTTGTCGGACTCGTCAGCGCTCGCGCACACGATCACGCCTTTGCCCCGCGCGAGGCCGTCGGCCTTGACGGCGACCTGTCCACCCCGCGCGCGCGCCCACTCCTTCGCGGGGGCCGGCTGCGTAAAGACGTCGAAGTCCGCGGTCGGGATCTCCGCACGTCTCATCAGAGCCTTGGCGAACGCCTTGCTCGACTCGATTCGTCCGGCGGCCTGGTTCGGACCGAACACGTTGAAGCCCGCGTGTCGCAGCGCGTCCCCGACCGCCGCATCGACCGAGGCTTCGGGTCCGAGCACGATCAGCCCGAGCCGCTCGCGCCTGGCGAAATCGACCAGGCGTACCACGTCCGCGGCGCCGATCGGCACGTTTCGTGCCATGCCGCCCGTCCCGCCGTTGCCCGGCGCGCAGTAGACGCGCTCGACCAGGTCGGACTGCACGCACTTCCATACCAGCGCGTGCTCACGCGCGCCGGAGCCGACGACGAGGACCTTCACTGCTCTCTATTCACCGCGAGTGCCGGCGCTCGCGGGTTTCACTGCTCTCAATTCACCGCGAGTGCCGGCAGTGGCGGGTAAAGCTATTGCGTTACTCCCATTCGATGGTGCCGGGCGGTTTCGAAGTGATGTCGAACACCACGCGGTTCACGCCCCCAACCTCGTTGACGATCCGATTGCTGATGCGCGCCAGCACCTCGTAGGGCACGCGCGCCCAATCGGCTGTCATCGCATCCTCGCTGGTCACGACTCTCACGGCGACTACGTTGGCGTACGTCCGGAAATCGCCCATCACACCCACCGTCTCCAGCGGCGTGAGGACCGCAAACGACTGCCACACCTGGCGGTAGAGGCCGTAGCGCTTGATCTCGTCGATCACGATCCAGTCGGCGAGGCGCAGGATGTCCAGGCGCTCGGTGGTCACCTCGCCGAGGCACCGAATCGACAACCCGGGGCCGGGGAAAGGCTGGCGGTACACCATCTCTTCGGGCATACCGAGCTCGAGCCCGACGGCGCGCACCTCGTCCTTGAACAGGTAGCGAAGCGGTTCGATCAGCTGAAATCGCAAGCCTGGCGGCAGGCCGCCGACGTTGTGGTGGGTCTTGATCTTCGACGCGGTGGACGCGACGTCGGGCGCGGTCGACTCGATCACGTCCGGGTAGAGCGTGCCCTGGGCGAGAAAGTCGATGTGACCAAGCCTCGCCGCCTCGGCCTCGAAGACCGAGATGAACTCGCGGCCGACGATCCGGCGCTTTTGCTCCGGGTCGACGACGCCGCGCAGAGCGGCCAGAAATCGATCAGTCGCGTCGACGTAACGAATGTCCATAACGAGGTGGCCATGCATGACGTCGAGCACTCGCTCCGGTTCCTCTTTGCGCAGGAGGCCGTTGTTGACGAAGACGCATGTGAGCTGGTCGCCGACCGCGCGGTGGACCAGGGTCGCGGCCACGGCCGAATCGACACCGCCGGAGAGGGCGCATATGACGCGTCCACCGCCGACCTGCGCGCGGATGGCATCCGTCGCGTCGGCGATGAACGAGCCTGGGGTCCATGACGGCTTGCAGTGGCAGACGCCGAAAAGGAAGTTGCGCAGCACCTGGCGCCCACTGGGCGTGTGCACCACCTCGGGATGGAACTGGATGCCGAAGATGCCCTTGCCGTCCGTGAAGGCCGCCACGGGCGAGTTGCCGCTGGTCGCGAGGAGCTGAAAGCCCGGCGGCATCTCGCTCACGTGGTCGCCGTGGCTCATCCACACCGGCAGCTCGCCTTGCAGGCCGCGGAAGAGGTCCTTCGATTCGCGCACCGATAGCAGCGCGGGCCCGTATTCCCGGGCATGGCCAGGGTCGACCTTGCCTCCGAGGTGGTGAGCGATCAGCTGCATGCCGTAGCAGATGCCGAGCACGGGCACGCCCGAACGGAGCGCTTCTCCATCGACCTGCGGCGCGCCGGGGTCGTACACGCTCGACGGTCCGCCGCTCAGGATGAGGCCGGCGGGCCGCCGTTTCGCGAGCTCCGCCCAGGGAGTGCTGCCGGGTACGAGCTCGCAGTAGACGTTCGCCTCGCGCACGCGTCTCGCGATCAGCTGGCTGAGCTGCGACCCGAAATCAAGGACGAAAACCGTCTGCAGGGGCGTGGCTTGCTCGGGCCCCCGCGGCGCAGCCGTGGGGTTCCCCCGGGCCGCGGCGGCCTGGGTCAGGTTACTTGCCCATCCCGACGTGCTGGGCCTGCTGGAACACCTTGCCCTCCGAAACGATCGACGGCGCGATGACCATCTCGACGTGCTGGAACTCAGCGATGTCGCGGGCGCCGCAAACTCCGAGCGCGGAGCGAAGCGCGCCGGCGAAGTTCTGCGTGCCGTCGTCGACCCGAGCCGGCCCGAGAAGGATCTCGCGCAGCGTCGCTTTGGTGCCGACGTGGATGCGTGTGCCGCGCGGAAGATTCGGGTCCGGGGTCGCCATGCCCCAGTTGAAACCCTTTGACGCCGACTCCTCGGCGCCGGCAAGCGGCGTCCCGATCATGACCGCGTCGGCGCCCGCGGCGAAGGCCTTGCAGACGTCGGCCCCGATCCGCATGCCGCCATCCGTGATGACCGCGACGCGCATGCCGCCTCGGCGCATGTGCTCGTCTCGGGCCGCGGCGACGTCGGCGGTCGCGGTGACCTGCGGGACGCCGACGCCCAGCACCCCGCGGGTCGTGCACGCGGCGCCGGGTCCGACGCCGACCAGAATCCCTGCGATCCCCGTTTCCATGAGCTCGAGCGCGGTGTCGTACTGGACGCAGTTGCCGACCACCACCGGGATCTCGCATGCCCGCACCAGCTCTTCGAAAGACAGCTGGTGGTAGGAGCGTGAGGAATGTCGCGCGGTCAGCACCGTGCCCTGGACGACGAGCACGTCGGCGCCTGCACGCTGTACCACCTCAGCCCTCTCTTCCGCTCGAGCCGGGACCGTCGACACCGCGCACGGCACGCCGGCGGCCTTGATCGCCTTGATCCGCTCACTGATCAGCCGCGGCTTGACCGGTTCGCGGTACGCCTCCTTCAACACCGCGTTGACGGTGGCCTTGTCGGCGCCCGCGACCTTCTCGATGATCGGGGCGGAGTCCTCGTACCGCGTGTGCACACCGTCGAGGTTGAGGACGGCGACACCGCCGAGCTTGCCCATCGCGATGGCGAAGTCCACATCGACCACGCCGTCCATCGCGGAGCCCCAGAACGGAAGCGGCAGATCAAATCGCCCACCCATCGAAAACGTGATGTCGACCTCATCGGGGTTGAGCGTCACACCGCCGGGAACGAGGGCGACCTCGTCGAAGCCGTACGCGCGCCGAGCGCGCCTCCCGATCCCTATCTCGAAGTCCCCTGATTGGCCAGAGTGCTCCCCGGGAATCTCTTCTCGGGTCTGCAAGCGGCTCTGATTCAGGGTGTGTTTACTCCATTGGAATGGGCGGTTCGGTGGATTATAGCCGACCCCTATTCTTTATCCCGATGTACCGCACGCTCGAGTACCTGAACGGCATCTCCGACGACGATGTGCGCCGTCTTCGCGCGGTCGGCATCCGGCACACGAACCAGCTGCTGCACCGAGCGTCCCTCGACATCGACCGCAAGCGGCTCTTCAAGAGGACAGGGATCACGACAGACCGGCTGCACGAGTTCGCGCATCAGTGCACCATGCTCGAGGTGTCGGGGATGGACCACTGGCTCCCGATCACGCGGCGCCTGGGCATCAACTCGATGAAAGACCTGCGAGCGCAGGACGCCGCACTGCTCCATGGCAAGATGGTGGAAGCGATCGGGCTCGCCGGCGCGCCGACCTTTTCGGACGTGCAGTACTGGATCAGCCAGGCCACCGCGCTGGACATCGTCGAGGAGCCCGAACCGGTCAAGCGGATTCCGGTCATCAAATAGAAAAGGGCGGGCTCCCGTGCCCGCCCCTTCTTTCGTAGCCGCCTAAGAGAAAGACGCGCTGAAAACGTCTGTCGGATTCGTGTTGCTGGTGGGCGTTACGTTGCTGCTCGCGGGAGCGCAGAGCGCATTGCCAGACGGGTACGGAGCATCGCAGTTCGTCTTGACGAACACCGCGAGGAATCCGTTGCCGCTGGGCTGTAGGCCTTCGTAGTCGCCGAGGAAGAATCCACGCGCGACGGGCGCAGTCCGCAGGTCGAACGAGCCTGCGATGTGCTGCTCTGGCCCCCAGGTTGCGCCTCCATCGTTCGAAACCCGGGCCCAGTAATCCGTCGGCCAGTGGGCGGTGTCGCCCGGAGCCAGGTTACGGGTGTCGTAGTAGGTCACAGCGACCTTGCCGCCGTTGACCGCGACCGTTGGCGTAAAGGTCGGGAGCCCCGACGCTAGCTGGTGCACCACTGACGGGGTCGCCCACGTGGCGCCGCCATCGCTCGAGCTAGTGAGAAGGATCTCGTCATCCCACGCGCCACTGCTCTGCTTGAGTTGCTTCTGGTAGTTCGTCGAGCTCTCGTAGGTGACGTAGAGCTTGCCGTTCGCCGGGTCGATTGCAACCTCTTCGAGTCCATCGCCGACCCGCGCGCGTTGACCGGTGTTCGGGTCGATCACGCCAAGGCTGTTGAACGGCGCGATGACCTGCGGCTGCGTCCAGGTGTCGCCGCCGTCGGTCGACTTGACGAACGCGAGCAAGGCGTTGCTGCGCGTGCCCTGGCGAGGGGTGTTGGGCGACTCGATCAGGTCGGTGAAGTCGTAGATCGTTCCGTTGCGAGGGTCGACGACGATGATGTTGCCGATCGTCTGGTTTCGGTTCCCGGTGTCGATGATGACCTTGGCCTGACTCCAGGTCTTCCCGCCATCGGTCGTCTTGGAGAAGAACGCCGGACCGGTGTACGCCTGCGCGTGCGGGTTGTCGTCAGGGTTGTCGGTCGGCAGGATCAGCGTGTCCCACACCGTGTACGCAAACCCGGCCTTCACCGGATCTGCGGTGGTCGCGTTCTTGTCCGTGCCCTGGTCGTTGGTGTCGAAGAAGCCGCCGGGAATTCGCTGGATGTGGTCCCACGTAGCGCCTCCGTCCACAGAGCGCGCGGCCACGACCGCATTGGCCCCGTTGGGCACCTGGATGTTGAACGACAGCGCCGAGAAGTAGGCCGTGCCGTCAGGCCCGATGGACACCCACGGGTCGGAGGCCCTGAAGTAGCCGGCAAGCGACGGATCAATGGGAGCAGGCCCACAGGCGTTCAGCGAGATGGGGACCTCGGTCCAGCTGTTGCCTCCATCCGTCGAGAACCCGATTCCGATTCCGTGGGCGCCTCCGTTTGACTTTCGGTCCTGGTGGAATGCGGCGATCGCGTTACTGCCGTGCACGGCCACCTGGGGCTCGACCTCGGCGTTGAGGAACGTCCTCCCGGTCAGCGAGTTGTCGTGCGTCGAACAGGCGGCATACGGTGACGGACCGCTGACCAGCACCGGCACGATCGCTGCTATCGCGCTCGACGGTGTGACCAGCGCCAGCCCACCTGCGAGCGCAGAGATCCAGACCGCTTTGCGTACCAATTCACATCCCCCTTTGGCGCCCCCGCGCCACCAAGCCACCGTGATTCTTCAGTTGACCTTAACCCCAGCCGGTCCGCTCGCGCAACCAGGCCACTGCGTGGCGTCCCTGCGCCGCCTGGAACGCGCGCACGGTCGGGATGCCGGGCGGCGGAGAATCGAGGGCGCGGACGACGAAGTAGCCCGCGATGCTGCTGATGACTGCGTCGACTGCAAACTCCGCGACGCCCCGAAGGTCGAGCTTCGCCAGCAGCTGTGACGGCGAAGGCCCTCCCTGCATCGCAACACTCGGCGCCATAGCAACCGGGTCGATCCACCAGGCACCGATCCGGGCCCATGGCCAGTCGATCACGTAGACCTTTTCGGCGGCGATCAGGAGGTTGTCCGCGCGCACGTCGAAATGCAGCAGCGTGTCTCCAGCGGCCGCGCTCGGAGCGCGTGACTCGAGGTCAGCGAGGCGTTCGAGGTTACGCACAGACCACGGATCGAGCCGGTCCTCGCCTCGTTTAAGTGCGATCTGCCACCCGTTGATGGTCCGCTCGAAACCCCCGGCCGCAGTCTCCACCAGCTCGATCGGAGACGGCGTCAGATCGCGAGCCATCTTGGTGGTGGCCGCTATGACCAGGTCGAGGTCGGCATCGGTCCAGGGCTCGAAGGGATGCCGGCCGTCGATGTCCTCCAGGCAGAGGGCGACCCAACCTCCGTCGTCGTACGTCCAGAGCAGACCAGGCGCCGGGACCGACGCGGGGAGAGCGGCTAGGATGCGTGCCTCGCGGCGATGGATGTCGGGCGTGTCGGGATTCGCCGTCTCGCTGACCGCCTTGATGAACGCGCGCCGCCCGTCGGCGAGCAGCAGCCGTGCGGCGAGCCCGGGCGAGAAACCCTGCGGCTGAGTGGCCGCATCGACAACCGGTGATCCGAGTTTTTCCTCGAGCGCCTGGCGGACGTTCATTGGGACGTCGTCCCAGTGGATGCGAACGCCTCTCGCCGGAACGGAGCTAGAGAAAGACGCCTCTCCGCAGCTTCAGGTTGTCGTAGATGCCGCGCTGGATGGTGTCCCGCACCTCGTCGGCGAGGGCCATCACAAGGTGCTGGTCGTTTGCCCCGTCGGCAGGAAGTCGATCGACGTCGACGCGGGCGTGGAACTGGATCCGCCACTTGCTGGGCAGCGGGATCATGCCGAGCGGACCGAGCCATGGCCAGAACGGGGTGACCGGAAAGTAGGGCAGGCCAAAAAGCCGGGCCACCGGGGTCAGGTCACCGATCATCGGGTAGATCTCCTCCGACCCGACGATCGAGATCGGAATGATCGGCGCCCGCGCGCGAATCGCGGTCGCGACGAAACCTCCTCGTCCGAAGCGGCGCAAGCGGTAGCGGTCCTTGAAGCTCTTCCCGGTGCCGCGAGTGCCCTCTGGAAACACCAGCACGAGCTCGTCGCGTTCGAGCAGCCGGCGGGTGTCGTCGGGATGCCCGACCGCCTGGCCCGTGCGGCGCAGGAACCAGCCCATCACCGGCATGCCCATGAACTGGCTTGCCACCAGCGCCCTCACGTGGCGCGGGCGCTGGTGCTCGGTGAAGACCGCGGTCTTGACCATCGCCCCGTCCCACGGCAGCACACCGGCGTGGTTGGCGACGAGAAGCGCGCGTCCGGACGAGGGGACGTTCTCCACACCGGTCGTCTCGACACGCCAGTAGTCGCGATACAGCGACTTGAAGGCCGTGATGAACGACTCGGTCCACTGAGGATCGAACCCGAACTCGTCGACCGCATAGTTCGGACCGCGCCGCGCCAGCTCGCGCTGCTGGTAGATGAACTGGACGACCTCCATGATCCGGTTGAGGTCGATCACCTCTCGGCCGGTGGCTTCACGCAGCCGCATCGACAATGCGCTGGCGGCCTGGAGCGCGTACATCGGCGCGTTTCGCTGCAGCCGGAGCAGCGGTTTCGGAAGGCGAGGGCCGGAGCGAGGCGCGATGATCTCTGCCGTCTGGCTGCGCTTGCGGCGCTCCTCAGGGGTTGTCTTCTCCGCGATCAATTTCGCTGTGCCAGCTGATGTTGGGCCCGGCGCCGGCGCTGCTGGAGATAGACCTGGAGCTCGTATTCCTGCGGCGGAGAAGGTGCTTCGATCACCTCCGCCTGCTTGCCGCGGGCGAGCGCCTCCATGGTCGCGCGAGAGGTGCGCGCGGGGCGCCACCCGAACTCCGCCTCGAGACGTGAGCAATCCATGACGGACCCGAAAGACACGACGTCGGCCAGATGGGCCGGCATGTCGACCCCGGTGACCATGCGCAGGGCCAGCCTTGACAGCCATCGCCCGTATGGCGGCAGCAGCGGCGCGGCCGTGCCGCCCATGATCCCGATCGCCTGGCTGAGGAGCACCACGCCCTCGCCGGCGACGTTGAACACGCCGGAACGGTCGCGGAC
>WNGK01007761.1_pt1 | contig 11218 bp, 9 predicted proteins | sample 5400601 | NCBI WGS metagenome assembly WNGK01 (sample SAMN13153376, study PRJNA577476) | soil metagenome | isolation source: 60 cm soil or saprolite under Garry oak tree replicate 1 | place: USA:California | collected 2016-06-15
GCGGTGGAGAAGCCGGCGTATTGCCGGATCGTCCACGGCTGGGTGACGTACATGGCCGGGTAGGGGCCGCGCAGGTACGGCGGGATACCCGGATAGGCGTCGAGGAAATCGAGCTCGGCGACGTCGCTCGGCCCGTAGAGAGGGGACACCGCGATCCCCTCCGGCGTGATCCACGGCTCCGCCGCCCCGGGCGCGACCGCGAGCGGCGCCTCGGCGAAATCGATCCTGGCAAAATCCGGGATCCGGCTCATCGCTCTATGCTCCCGATGGGATTGGGCTGGGTTTGTAGTGCCAATCCGCGGGCCTCAGCAATCGGGTCAAATATGCGAATGCAAGGCCGACAACGAAACCGATGAGCACTATGACCCCAGAAATGAACATGCTCGTGAATTCGAGACGACTTACCGATCTTGACCACCCAAAAATCAATAGCAATGTCTCCACAATAGCAGAAATCACGCCAGTAAGTACAATTTTTCCCACCGCAAGAGCCGCTCTCCGGCGAAGAATAAAATAGGTCAACGGCAAAACAACGAGACTGATCGGCGCTGTGATGAGGCATGCATATTGGAAAGTGAAAATCGATACGAACATTATGGAATCGATCAGACCGTAGACCGTTTCCGTTCTTGGGCGGAAGAGCGCCGCGGCCACGATGATCGCCACACTGGCGACAATGCCGCCTAAAGGCACGAGAATGAGCCCGGCAACAAAAGGCACCGTCTGCCGCTCTTTCATCTCACACGAGCCCTAAAGATCGCTGCGCCTCGGTCAGCGTCGCGAGCACGTCGCAGCCGGGGTAAATGAAGGTTTTTACGCCGGAATCTCGCAACTTTGCTTCCGTTTCTTGCGGCCTGCCTGCCAGATAGATATGGGGCGCGCCGGCCTTTGCGAGCGCCTTCGCGGCCGCCTCCGCCTCGCTTGCGTAGATCTCGTCCGCGGCGCAGACGCAGGCGAGCGTTGCCCCGGATGCGCGAAAGCCGGCGATCAGCGCGTCGAGGTCGGTGGACCCGGCGGTCGTGCCGGCAAAGCCGTCGTTGGTCACCGCCTCGATGCCGCCGGCGGCGAAGAAATTTTTCGCCCAATTTGCCGGAGCGGTGAAGGCGGCAGGGGGTCCGAGGTTGGCGAGAAAGATTTTCGGTCGCGATCCGGTCTCGCGCAGCAGCCGATCCGATCGTTCGCGCAGCCGCTCATAGGGCTCGGAAAGCCGAACCGAGGGCAGCGGCTCGAACCGGATCGCCGCGGCGGCGGGCGGCGGTGGCCCCGCGGGCGCAACGTCGAGCACCGCCACGGGAACCTCGCCGATGTCGGGAAACTCGCTCGTGCCGGTGAGCACGTCCTCGCGCGTCGCGACGGCCTTCTCGCGCTCGGCGCGCACGCGCGCGACTTTTTGCTGGACTAGGCCCTGTTTGAGCGCGGCGGCGAGCCCGCCGCCGGCCTCGATTTCCTGAAACAAGGTCCAGGCGATGCGGCAGAGTTTTTCGGTCAGATCCTCCAGCGCGCCGGATCCCGCCGCCGGATCCGCGACCTTCGCCAGATTGGCTTCCTCGAGCAGGACGAACTGCGTGTTGCGCGCGATCCGCCGCGCGAAGCCGTCCGGGAGACCGAGCGCCGCGGTGAACGGCAGCACGGTGACGGCATTGGCGCCGCCGAGGCCCGCGGAGAACACCGCAACGGTAGCGCGCAGCAGGTTCACCCAAGGGTCGCGCCTCGTCATCATGCGCCAGGCGGTCTCGGCCGAGACGAAAATCGGCTCCGGGCCCAGCCCGCACGCGGCTTCGACGCGCGCCCAAAGCCGGCGCATGGCGCGGAATTTCGCCATGGTCAAGAATTGGTCGGCATCCGCCGCGAGCCGGAAAAAGATCATCCGCCGCGCGGCCTCGAGCGGGACGCCGGCCGCTTCGAGCGCGCGCAGATAAGCGAGCGCGCTCGCAAGCACGAACGCGAGCTCCTGCCCCTCCGAGCCTCCCGCCGCGTGCACCGGGCGGCCGTCTGCGGCGGCGAACGGTCCCCGGAAACCCTGGCGCGCGAGATCATGGATCAGATCGGCGAAGCATGCGGCAGGCTCGTTCCATGGGACGCTTGCGCCGTTCGACGCCATCAGCCCGAGCGGATCGAGGCCGAAGCGAAGCTCGACGGCAGCCGGTGCTACGCCCCGCTTCCGCAACAGGTCCGCAATTGCCCGCGCCACATCCCCGGCGTGCGGTCCGGGATCTAGCTCGATCGCAACGGCGTCCAAATAAACGCCCTCGAGCGCGCGCGCGATCGCCGTTTCCGATGCCGCGATGCCATAGCCGTTTGCGCCGATCGACCCGGCAAACACCACGTCGAGCCCGGTCGCGCCGTTCGCGAGATCCTGGCGGGCCTGCTCGTTCGCGGCGGCAGGATCCGGGTGATCGACGCGCTGCAGGATCTGCCACGCCGCTCCCGGTGCGCGTCCCGGCACCGGCCGCGCGTCCTCGCTGCGCGAATACAACGGCTCGATTTCCAGCTTATCGTAGGTCTTTGCGATGAGGCTCGCGAATGGCGCGCCTTTGAGCGCGGCCGAGACGAGTTCGAGCCAGTCTTCGCGCCGCGCCGGCGGAAACTCGCCGGCGAGCGGAAACTCGGTTTTGCTCATCCGCGCGCTCCGAACCGCATCGGCTTCATGGCCGGCAAACTGCCATGGCCAGATCGGCGAGCCAATCGGTCATTGGCCGGCGTTCCGCGGCAGCCGCTCGATGCCGCTGGCGTCGACGCGCGCGAGCGCATCGCGCACGGTCATTCCACCGATCACCCGCTCCGGGGCGATTTCGGCGAGCGGTACCAGCACGAAGGCACGCTCGGCCCAATGCGGATGCGGCAACGTCAGCCCCGGCTCATTGAGGATGACGTCGTCGTAGCTCAGGAGATCGATGTCGATCGGCCGCGGCCCCCAGCGCCGCTCGCGAGAGCGGTCGCGTCCCAGCGCGCGCTCGACCGCGAGCGCCCGCTCGAGCAACGGGCGCGGGCCGAGGTCGGTTTCGAGGATGACACAGCGGTTCACGTAAGCCGGCTGATCCTCCACGCCCCACGGCGGCGTGCGGAAATCGGAGGATTGCGCGCGAACCTTCGCCCGGCCGTCCTCGCACAGGAACTCGACCGCGCGGTCGAGGCTCGCGCGCACGTCGCCGAGATTGCCACCGAGTCCCACGATCGCCTCAGCCATGACCGATAGCCGAACCAGAATTGGGCCCGCCGCACAATCGCAGAGGCTCCACGATCTCGGCCGGACACAGCGGTTGGAAAGCGCTGCGATCCGTCGCTATAACCCGGAGCCTCGCGGCGATGAAGCCGCAACGCGCGCCCACGACCGGCCCGATCCGCACGGAGAAACCAAATGAGCGTGCTCGACAACATCCTCGATCGGATCGACCAGGACCTCGACCGCAGCCTCGATCGGCTGTTCAGCCTGCTGCGCATTCGCTCGATCTCGACCGATCCCGCCTATACAGAGGATTGCAAGCTGGCGGCCGAGCACGTCGCCAAGGACCTTGCCACGATCGGCTTCGAGGTCAGCGTGCGTCCGACCGGCGGTCACCCGGTCGTGGTCGGGAAAAGCGGAGACGGGCAGGGACCGCGCGCGCTGTTCTATGGCCATTATGACGTGCAGCCGGTCGACCCCCTTAGTCTGTGGGAGACCCCGCCGTTCGAGCCGCGCATCCAGAATCTCGGAGCGGGCCGCAAAGCCATCGTCGCGCGCGGCGCCTGCGACGACAAAGGGCAGCTGATGACCTTCATCGAGGCCTGCCGGGCCTGGAAAGCGGTGACCGGAAGCTTGCCGTTGCCGATCACGTTCATGGTCGAGGGCGAGGAGGAATGCGGATCGATGCATCTGTTCGGATTCGTTCGCGACCATGCCGCCGAATTCCGCCGGGATTTGGCGCTGGTCTGCGACACCGGCATGTGGAACCCGCAGACGCCCGCGGTGACTACTTCGTTGCGCGGTCTCGTCTACGAGGAGGTGAGGATTCGCTGCGCCGATCGCGATCTGCACTCGGGCCTGTTCGGCGGGGCTGCGCAGAACCCCATCCGGGTGCTCGCGAAAGTGCTGGCCGCCATTCATGATCACAACGGTCGCATCACCATTCCGGGTTTCTATGACGGCGTCCGCGAACTGCCGGCGGAGATTCGTGCCGATCTCGCGGCGCTCGATCTCACGCCGGAGGAATTTCTGGGCCAGGTCGGGCTCAAGGTTCCGGCTGGCGAGAAGGATCGCATGTTGATCGAGCAGGTTTCGACGCGGCCGACCTGCGACGTGAACGGGATCATCGGCGGCTATACGGGAGAGGGGGCCAAAACCGTGATCCCGGCTGCGGCGACGGCCAAGGTGTCGTTTCGCCTCGTCGGGGAACAGGATCCGGAAAAGATCTCGCAGGCCTTCCGCGCGTTCGTGCGCGAGCGCCTGCCGGCCGATTGCTCCGTGGAGTTCTCGAACTTCACCAACGCGCCGGCGATCCAGCTCGCCTACGACAACCCGGCGCTGGCCAAGGCGCGCGCCGCGCTCGCCGCCGAATGGGGCAAGAAGGCGGTCACCATCGGGTCGGGCGGCTCGATCCCGATCGTCGGCGACTTCCGCGAAGTGCTGGGCATGGATTCGCTGCTCGTCGGCTTCGCGCTCGATGACGACCGCGTGCACTCGCCCAACGAGAAATACGATCTCACGTCCTTCCACAAAGGCACGCGGAGCTGGGCCCGCATCCTGGCGGAGCTCGCCGCCGGCTAAATTTAGCGCCTTGCTGCGATCAGGGCCGGGGCGATCGTCGTCGACGCCCGACCAGGGGGCCGGCGCGCCGGCGCCCGCTCAAGGCGGCGGGAGGGTGAAGATGCTGGAGATCGCCCGCTCGCGAATATCGTAGACGCGCGCGTAGACGACGCCCTCGCGCTCGATCTCGACGAGGATCGGCGCCTTGAGATCGGCGCAATAGAACTCGCCCAGCACCAGGGCGAAATCCGCGCCCTTGGTCTGCCAGTTGGTCACGAAGTCGGATCCGAGCTCGACGGCGGCCGGCACATTGGGACCGCATACGGCGACCCGCCACGGCCGGCGCCCCGCCGCGGCTTGGCGGCCCGGCTTGAGCTTGGCGCGAAGCTCCTCGGCCGCCTGTTTGAACGCCAGCCCCCAGTAATCCAGCATGTAACGCTCGTCCGCCGCGCGAATCCCGCCGGCGAGATGGTTGAACTGGGTGTACTGATAGGGATGCAGGCGGACCATTTCGACCGCCGGCGCCGCGACCGCCGCCAACAGGAGCCCGGCGCCAGCGAGCACTGCGGCGCGCCCGTGCCGCCGCAGGCGGTCGAACAGAAACATTGCGGCAAGCCCGCCGAGCGCGGCGAGCGGCGGGGTCACGAACACGAAGTGGCGGATGCCGTTGTACATCGCGGGTCGCAGCACCACCGCGAGCGCGATCGGCAGGGTTGCGGCGAGCGCGAGCAGCAGCAGTGCCGCGCGCCGCGGCGCGGCGATCTCGCGTCGGGCCGCGGCGACGAAAGCCCCGGCGATGCCGCCGATTCCGAGCAGCAGCAACACCTCCGGCTCCTTGAGTGCGAACAGGGTCGGCACGTACGAACGCGGCATGTCGGGAACCGCTAGCAGCATGCCGTCGAAGCGCTCCTTCCACGGGCGCTCGAAGAAATGCGAGAAATATTCCGCCGCGCCCAGCGGATTGAGCGGCTTGACCACCGCCCAGGGCCACACCAGCCCCATCACCAAATAGGCCAGCACTAGCCCGGGCAGCAATGCCAGCAGGAATTGGCCGACGTGCCGGGTCGCGGTGCGCGGCCCCGAAACGCGCCGCTCCGCCGTGTAGAGCAACACCAGAGCCGCGAGCCCGTAGGCGCCGGCGATGACACCGATCACCCGCGTCCCGATGCACAGCCCGAGCCCGATCCCGCACAGCGCGATCGTTGCCGGCATCGGCCGCGGGTATTCCTGGAACGCGCGAACCAGTCCCAGCAGCAGCAGCGCCATGGCGACCGCGAACGGCGCGTCCTTCGGGTTCATGAACATGTGCCCGTAGTAGAGCGGGCTGATGGCAAGCAGCACGAGCGCGCACAGCCCGGCGACGGGCCCGGCGATCCGCCTGCCGATCCGCCAGGTGACGAACACGCCGACGAGCCCGATCGCGCCGCCGACCAGTCGTCGCGTATCGAACAGATCGAACGGAAGAATCTTCGCCGCCAGCGCCGCCAGCACATCGAAGCCGCCGCCGTACATGTACAGATTGACGAACGAGAATGCTCTCAAGTCCTTGAAGCCCGACGCGTACAGCGAGAGCAGCAGGTCGCCGTATTCCGAGTGGGCGTAATCGTCCCATCCGAGCCCGTAGTCCCGGAACGTCAGCGCGGCGATCACGGCAAGCGCGCCGAGCAGCGCGATGGCGACGCCATCGATCATGCGAGTGAACGATCGCTCATCGGGAGAGGACGCGGGCATGGATGTTGCGATTCGCGCTGAACTTGCGGAGCGTCCCGGTTCCCCTGGGTGTTTATTGATTATTATGGCGTAATTTCTGCCCCGCCGGCGTGCCCGGCGCAAGAACTTTCATTGCCGTGAGCGGTCTGCCGCGGTGCAATCATGAACAGCGGTTAATGTAGCGCTTCGCCGCCGGCAGGCGGAAACCGGGAGCGCCCGGTTGCGCCGACGCGAAGTGGAGATCTGTTTGCTTCCGCTCTATTTGCTTGCGGCTTGGAACAGCTCGGCGACGTAGTCCCAATTCACCAGGTGATCGACGAACGCCTTGAGATAGTCCGGGCGGCGATTGCGATAGTCTATGTAATAGGAGTGCTCCCAGACGTCGCAGCCGAGGATCGGCTTTCCGCCGTGGACCAGCGGATTTTCCCCGTTCGGCGTCTTCATGACGGCGATTTTTCCGTCCTTGACCGCCAGCCAGCACCAGCCGGATCCGAACTGGGTGACCCCGGCCTGGATGAATTCCTCCTTCATCTTCGCGACCGATCCGAGATCGGACGTGATCTTCTTCTCCAGCGCGCCCGGGATCTTGTCGCCGCCTCCGCTGGGCTTCATCCATTTCCAGAAATGCATGTGGTTGAAGTGCTGGCCGGCATTGTTGAACAGCGCCTGATTTTTCCCGTACACCCCCTTGACCACTTCCTCGACCGATTTGCCCTCCCACTCCGTGCCTTTCATCAGGTTGTTTCCGGTGTTCACATAGGCGAGGTGATGCTTGTCGTGGTGGTATTCCAGTGTCTCGCGGGACATGTACGGGGCGAGCGCGTCATGTGCATACGGAAGGTCGGGCAAGGTGAACGACATCGCTTCCTCCTCGGTGATGGTGCAACCGGAAACGCGACAGGCTACATAGGCCGGTATTCAGCTACGGGCAACGGTCGGTCCACGGTGTGCCGTTTCCACGTTGCGCGAATCCCGATTTGCCCCGATGGTTCCCTCGCTGCGGATGCGGTTCTGTGGCAGAACCCTGGCCCGTCGAGTGCGCGGCGGTTCCACGTCGCTGGATTGTACCGGCAAGGGCCCGCACGGTGTCCGGAGGTCGGGGCGAAGATCTCGCCGCCGCCCGCAGCGATCTGCTAGAGTGCGTTGATTTTCCTGGGTTTCGCGGGCTCACGGACAAGGTGTCCCGTTGGACCTTTTCGGCGAAGGACCGCGGTCGGCATGCACCTCCTCCCATTGGCGCTCGGGATCGTGGCGATCGTGATCGGTATCGCCATGGTCGCTTTCGGCATCCCCATCAACGAGTTCGGCACCGGGAACACGCTGATTGCCGCCGGTACGACCGCAATCGTCGGGGGCTTCGTTCTCCTGGGGCTGTGGGTCGCGGTGCTGCAGCTGCGGCGGCTCGTTGCGGCGCTGGAGCCGCGTTCCGCGAGGGCCGCTCTGGGGCGTGGCCCGGCCGCGGCGCTGGATACGGAACGCGCCCGCCGTCAAGTCCAGGTGGAGAGTGCCGGGGTCTCATCGTTTCGGGAAACCCGGCTTGCGCCCGACGAAATATCCGATCACACGCCGGCGCCGGCCGCGGAATCCGAACACCCGCCCGAGGGGGCGGCTTGGCCGCCCGAAGAGGAGCCCGAGCCCAGGCTGCGCGAGCGTGCGTCCGGCGATGAGCGGCATGCACCGCGCGAGCCAGAATCCTCCTGGGAGCTGTTCGCGCCGTCGAGGCCCGCGAGTTCCGCCCGCGAGCGCAGCTTCGACTCGATCTGGCCCTCGGAGCGCCCCGGCCGCGAAGGCCCGCGAGAAGCCGCGCCGGGGGATCGCCGTGCCGAGGAACGCCATCCCGAGCAAGGCGCGGGGGCGGCGGGGGGCTCGCAACCGGCAACGATCCTGAAATCCGGGGTCATCAACGGAATGGCCTACACCCTCTATACCGACGGCTCGATCGAGGCCGAGCTGCCGCAAGGCACGCTGCGGTTCGGCTCGCTCGACGAGCTGCGGGATTATCTCGCCGGCAATCCCTGAATGAATTTGCGCTGCGGCGAGATTCTCGATATCGCGTGCGATATCGATTGATCTCACTAAAGGATGTATTCCTGCAAAAATGAATGCAGCCAAGCCTTTGATTTTCCTGGCACAGAGTGGGGACAAAATATGCCGGCCGCGCTTCGGCCTGCGACCCCGCCTGCCGGCGGCGGGCTCCGGCGCCGCCGCCGGTGCCACAGAATTCCCAGATCAATTCCGACGTTGGAGCCCGGAACGACTTTGCCTTGCAGGTTGAGAGCACAAAAGTTATGTAGTTTTTCAATAAAGACTCGTTTTGGTCGCTGCTGCGAGCGGCGGCGGCCAATATCCGCGGCGAAAAGATCTGCGCGGCGCGGGTCGAAAATGCCAAGGGTTGCAACCGCGATCTGAATGCTAGGCAATGGCCGACAATCCGACCTCGAGCCCCTTCATCGAGCTGACCGCCGACATCGTCTCGGCGTATGTCAGCAACAACACGGTGGCGGCGAGCGAAATACCGGACCTGATCAACCAGGTGCATCTCGCCCTGGTGCGGGTCTCGGGCGGGACGGTGGAGATTCAAGCCGAGCCCGTGAAGCCGGCGGTCTCCGTCAAGCGCTCCGTCACGCCGGAGCACATCGTGTGCCTGGAGGACGGCAAGAAGTTCAAGTCGCTCAAGCGCCATCTGCGGACGCAATACAACATGACCCCGGAGCAATACCGCGAGAAATGGAATCTGCCGGCCGATTACCCGATGGTGGCGCCGAATTACGCCGCGGCACGCTCGCGGCTCGCCAAGCAGATGGGATTGGGGCAGCAGCGCGGGCGGCGCAAATAAGCGAAGCGCGGGAGCGGGCCCACGCGATTGCCGTCCTCAGCTCAGCGTCTAACTCAAGCGGCTACCAGCGCCCCACGGGCATCCGCTTTGATGCGCTCGACCATGGACCGGAAGCCGTTCGAGCGCTGCGGCGTGAGATGCTCGCGCAGCGCCAGCCGTTCGAACAAGGCGATGGCGTCGGTTTCGAGGATGTCGCGGGCGGACTTGCCCGAGTAGAGCGCGAACAGGATGGCGATCAGCCCGCGCACGATGTGGGCATCGCTGTCGCCGCGAAACGTCAGCACCGGGCCGGCCCTTCCGTTCGGCTCGATCTTGGTATCGAGCCAGACCTGGCTCGCGCAGCCCTGCACCTTGTTGCGATCGTTTCTCGCCTCGTCCGGAAGCGGAGCCAAATTGCGCCCGAGCTCGATGACGTAGCGGTAGCGATCGTCCCAATCATCGAGAAGCGAGAAATTGTCGATGATTTCCTCGATCGTCATGGGTTCGGTTCGACTCCGGAGCTGGTGTCGGCGAGGCTATTGCAGATGCAACCATCGCACGGCATCGCCCGCCCGGACTTCATATAAGCGCAGCCCCGCTCGCCGTACAGGCGATCCTGCGGTGCGGGAAAGATGGCGACGCGAACCGGGATGGCTCGCCCGGCGCTAGGATCGAGGGATCTCGCGGGTCAGGCGGGACGCTTCGCGTCCGCCTCCTTGCGCGCGGGCGCTCCACGCCAGGGCGCGGCAAGGTCGGCGGGAGCCAGCGTATTTAGGGCAGGCTTGCCGACGGTTCGGCCGGGCTTCTCCGCAGCGCCCGGCCCGCCGAAATGTTCGGTGAGGAAGTCGTAGAGCATTTTGGCGCCGGCCTGGGCCTTCTGACCGAAGCTGGTCAGCGCCTGGGAACCCACCACGCAGGCTTCGGGCTGACGGGCGCAGAACTGGCGCAGGTCGGAGACGGCGGCGCTCGCGGCCGACACCGCTTCGCCGGTACTCAACTGCGGCGCCGATGCCGTGCGCTGCGAGGAGAGCGAGGGAAGCAGCAGCACGACGACGGTCAGCCAGAATGCCGTCCGCACCAGAAACTTCATGACCCTGTCCTTTGCCCCGCGGCCGATGGTTTGCCGCAGTCCGCACTCTAGCAAAGAGCGTTGAACTCCAGGTTCGACCGCCGGCTCGCATTTGATTGTGCCCGGCAACCCGCTATTCACCATAACGGGCGAATTCCGCCGCCGAGGATGGCGCGTGATGGGCAAGGCGCCAACCCCCGGCGCCGCCGATTGCGGACCTTAGCGTTCATTTAAGCGAGCTTTGCCAACATCGCGCGGATCTTGGGGAGCGCGTCCGGGAAGTGGCGTGCGTGGGTCGATGAGCGTTCTCGCGCCGGTTCGCGAATACATGCATTCGTTGCCTGCCTTCGGCGGCCGTCCGCGGGATACCGTCGGGATGTGCCTGGCACTGGCCGGCGTCGCCGCGGTATTGATCAACGCCTTGTATCTGCAGCCCGGCCCGCATCCCGCTCCGATCTTCACCATCAAGCCGCGGCCGGTCGGTGCTGCGAGTGCGACCGGAACCGTACGCGCCCCGCGGCCGCGCCCCGGCGATCCCGCCCAGACCGAACCCGGTACCCGGCCTCACGCCGATATCATCGCGGACATCCAGCGCGAGCTGGAGCGCCGAGGCTTCTACGACGGACCGATCGACGGATATCACGGCCCGAGAACCGACGCCGCGATCCGTGATTTCGAGCAGGCCGCGGGTCTGAAGTCTGGAGCCCAGCCGAACGAGGAGCTCCTGCAGGTTGTGTTGCGGTCGTCGGCCAAGCCTGCTTCGGTGCCGCCGCAACGCGCGGTGCCGAGCCCCGGCGCCTCGGCGCGCGGCGACGCGATCGGCGATCTCATCGCGGGCTCCTCGCGGCGCGTGCTCGCCGTGCAGCGCGCGCTCGGCGATTTCGGCTATGGTCCGGTCAAG
>WNGK01009020.1_pt1 | contig 11218 bp, 10 predicted proteins | sample 5400601 | NCBI WGS metagenome assembly WNGK01 (sample SAMN13153376, study PRJNA577476) | soil metagenome | isolation source: 60 cm soil or saprolite under Garry oak tree replicate 1 | place: USA:California | collected 2016-06-15
GCGGATCATCCGGCGAGACAGCCGTGTAGGGCATGCGCGTTTCGCCGAGCCCGCGAAAATCAAACGAGATAACGTCAAAGCCCTGATTAAGATATTTTTCGATTTCGGGCCAGTCTTCCGATGTTGCTTTGCCGTTTTCCGAGAACCACAAGGCGGCCTTTCGCTCGCCGGAGCCCGATTTGAGCTCGGACTTGTGAATGTACAGCAGCGGCATTTCAAGCGACCCACTGTGGCGCAGCAAATAGCGGTCAATCGCCGCGCCTTCCACTTGCGAACTGCCGGCGGACGCCCAAGTCATTAGACCTGCCTGCGGCAAAACGCCTGCCTCTTGGGTTACCCGCCAATTCTTCACGCCGCCGTATTTCTCCCCATAATATTCTTGGGCAAGTGTCAGTGCGCTTCCACTCTTGTGCTCTTCGTAATATTCACGAATCACATCGGTCAGAGGTCTTCCATCGCTGTAATCAACAAGGACCTGCCCCGTTCGCGTGCATTGCAATGTTTGGCCGTCCAGCTCTTTCACAACTGGAAGATTGGTTCGCACGGCCATCCGATTGAAGTGGTCGATGAAATCCAGCGCCGCCTGCTGATTCTCAGTGGAATACTGATGCCCGTGATAGCCTTCCACTATTGCGATGCGGTCCCCGTGGCCGAAGCGCATGTATAGCCCCTGCAATTCGCGAAACGTCTTTCGAGTCCCTTCAATAGGGAAAAAATCCAGCACGGCAGCCGCCACCATCACCGGGCGCGGATACATCAGCAAGAGCAGCCCGGGATGGTCCACGCCGTTCGAAATCATGCCAAACAAATCCTGCTCGGGGTCGCTGTCCGGGTCGACAAAAATCCGGTTCGCCATCCGCATGGGCAGCGCCGTGATGTAGCACGAGGGCACGGCAACTTTTATGCGTGGATCCAGTGCCGCAATCAATGCGGTTTGCGTTCCCCCGCCGCTCGTGCCGGTAATGCTGATTCGCTCGCCGTCAACGTCCGGCCGCGTCAGAAGATAGTCCACAGCGCGAAGCTCCTCTGCTGTTTCGAATCCCAGAACTGACTGCGCTCGCCTTGCCCTACTGGATCCCAGGCAATCACGATGTAGCCACGCCCCGCGAGTCTTTGGCTCAATGCCTGATAATGGAATTTCCCATCGGCGGCGTGACCCGCGGGCACAAGCACCGCCGGATGCTTGCTTACGTGATCGTTCGGAACGTAAACCAGCGCGGTAACGTAAATTCCCGGCAAACTTTGGAAAACGAGCTTTTCGATGGTGAAGCCATCCATCGGAATCCTGCCGGTGATTTCAGCGTGCAGTTCCGTCTTCACAGTGGGCAGGCCACCAATCATCTGCAAAAGCTTTTGCCGCAAATCGTCTTGCAATTTACGCAAGCCGCCTTCGTCGCGGATGGCGTCCCAGGCTTTTTGGCGTGCTTCGTCTTCCTTCCACGCTTGCTCCGCTTGATACCGCAAGTACGGCGTGATGCGCGGTCCCGACGTCAGCGGCTGCTTCAATACTCGGAAGAACTCAGGTGGGGGAGGGTCGGTTCCGGCCAGGGAACAACACGCGCTCGCGCCCGCCAGCAAGACTCCGATGCAAGCCCGGATCACGGCGCTTTCACCGTCAGCGAGCCCATGGCATACCATCCGTCTTCTTGACGGCCTTCCACGGCAAGGCGAATAGCGGGCTTGCCCGTCCTGGGATCCAGCATCGCAATTCGAACGTCGTAATTCCCTTCCGCCAGATTCTCCGGCACATACAACGTTCCGTCGTATACGGCGTCACCAGGAAGCCATTTGCGAATATCCACCGGAACGTTAATTAAGGCTGCTGTCTTCGAAGAACGCAATTCCATCGCTAGCGTAAATTCCTTGTAAATCGGCGCCACTCCTTCGTTCAGCCACCACATATGAACCGGCATCATGGTTCCGGGCGCGACGACCTTCGAGTATTCCAGCCGCCGCAGGTTGAATCGGTAACCGATCTTTTTCTGAAACGCATCGAAGTGAGCTTTCCACTCGCTCGGTATCGGCGCCGACTTGATGTTCACAGTGCTGACGTGCCAGCGCAGCGCCTGCTCCAGAATGTAATCCAGGTCGTAGCCTTTTTCCTTCCAGCCGGCAACGGTGTAGCAAGTTTCCAGCGAAACGGGCTTGCGCTGCCAAACGTCCTGAATCCCCGCGCGCACGATCTGTTGCGGATAAATCTCCAGCATCTCCGCGGGAAAATAAACATTCGTTGAACTCGTGCGCATGTCCCCAAGACAATCCAATCGCCAGCCTGCCCCATGCTCTGTCCCGTACGTAAGCGCTTGCTGTTCATCAAAGTTCATTAACAAAACTGTGCGCGGAAACGCTTCGACCCAAATATCAATCAATTGCTTTTGAAATGAAAAGGCGGGCATGTAGGGGCTCCAACCTTCTCCCCAGTAGCCCACGGAAGAAATATCCACGCTGTCAAGATAAGGATTCCCGTCATAACGTTTCCCCGCCTCGGCAACGAGCTCGCCCCAATATTTCAGATACAACGGATCGCTGAAGTCCGGCTGCCAAATCTGGCCGTCTTTGTCCGCGGGTTTGTTGGCGCGCCGCGCACCCGAATTCCGATACCACTCGGGAAGAGGATCTTGGTTCGAGTACGGCATCAGGCGAATGGCGAGCGTTTGTCCATGCGCCCGCGCCTCTTCCAACGCCAGGTCCACAATCTCCCAGTGAAACTTTCCCGGCTCGGGCTCGAGAACGTTCCAATACCAGCGGCAATAGGAGACAGACGTGTGGGGAAAGTCCGGCTTCGACGCCGCTTGCGGCAGCTTCGTCACCGGGCCTATTTCGGACCACTTCAACGGCGGATTTGGTTCGTGTCCATTGAACCGCTGAAACGTGGTGATGCCCATTCCGGGATTTACGAGCACGTCGTGAATCGCTTTAGGGCGCACCACGACCACATTGGTTTGTCCAAGCGCTTGATTCTCCCCTGCAAACAAAAGAGTAAGGCAAAAACAAAACAAGCTGGCCAATCGAAGGGGCGATGCACTTCTGCGGGTGTGCAACTCAAATTCCGTCAATGACCGAAGCATCCTGCGTTCTCCATTCGGTGCACACTCTACCCCTCCACGGTCTTCTCTTCAATCGCAAGGGAAGTGATTCTATTTGTCGGTGAGTGCAAACGCAGCAAGAGTATCGGACACTTTGCCCATAAAATACCCTCCTCCTCCGGCAGCGATCACTACAAACTGCATGCCGGTTTTCTTCCCCAGGTAGGTGATGGGAGTCGCATGCGCGCTCGCTTCCAGCTCGGCGGCCCACAATTCCTCTCCGGTTTTGGCATCGAACGCACGGAAGTGGCTATCCATCGCCGCGCCGATAAAGACCAATCCGCCGGCCGTCACAATCGAGCCGCCGAGATTCGGTGTACCTGTTTTCTCTTTCAATTCACTCATGCCGCCAAGCGGCGCTCTCCAAACGATCTCTCCCTTATTCGCGTCCACGGCATTCAGCGTTCCCCAAGGCGCCTTCTGGCATGGCCATTGGTTTTGATCCCAGAACCGCGCGTATTCACCATCTTTCGAGCCTCGCCGGTATTTTTCCGGAGCGCCATCGGCTTGCGGCAGCATCGCCCCGACGGCTCCGAACTCATTGGCGTTCACAAACAAATAGCCCGAAGCCTTGTCAAATGACGCTCCCGACCAGTTCCCTCCTCCGAGCGTTCCCGGCATCACTAATGTCGGTTCGACGCCGTATGGCGTGAACATCCCGCGAGTCTTCAGTGAATGAAACAGTTCCGCACAATATTGGCGCGACTCTTTTGTGACTTCGCTAATGTCAGCTTCACTGAACGTCTGTCGCACCAGTGGCGGCGGTTTCTGCGGAAAAGGCTGTGTGGGCCACGCAGCCTCACCGGGCACGTTACTTTCGGGAACCGGGCGCTCCTCGACCGGAAACAGCGGTTTTCCCGTCAGCCGATCGAAAATAAATACGAATCCCATCTTCGTCACTTGCGCCACCGCAGGAATTTCTTGCCCATCGCGTCGCACCGTGATCAGCACCGGTTGCGCCGGCATGTCGTAGTCCCAAATATCGTGGTGGACCATCTGGAAGTACCAGCGAAGCTTTCCGGTCGCTGCATCCAACGCCACCAGAGAATTGGCAAACAGATCCATACCTTTGCGGTCCGCTCCGTAGAAATCGTAAGAAGCAGAGCCCACGGGCAGAAAAATCAGGCCGCGTTCTGCGTCTACGCTCATGATCGACCAAGCGTTTGCTCCAGTGCGATTCTGCCACGCGTCTTCCTGCCACGTCTCGTGGCCTGTCTCTCCCGGTTGCGGAATGGTGTGAAAAGTCCAGACCAGCTTGCCGGAACGAACATCGAAGGCGCGCACAACGCCGCTGGGACCCTTGGAGGGATACTCGGGAACGGCCGCTCCGGTAATGGCGAGGTCCTGATAAATTGCCGGAGGCGAAGTTACCGAATACTCCGCGCCGGGAAATGCGTCCGCAACTCCGGCACGCAGATTAACCGTTCCATCCTCTCCAAAGTCATGGCACGGTTTTCCCGTTTTCGCGTCGAGAGCAATCAGGCGTCCGTCAAAGGTGCCGAACAAAATTCGCCGGTCGTCCGCGTTTTTGCTCTGCCAGTAAGCAACGCCGCGGTGCTGGAAGAACTGCCGTTGTGCGGCACGCCCGGCTTGCGGGTCAAACTGCCAAATCTCTTTTCCGGTTTCCGCATCGAGCGCAATCACACGATTGGAGGGCGTGGAGAAGTACAGCACACCATCAATCACCAGCGGAGTCGATTCGAACGGGGCAATGTTATGCCGATCCGTTTCATTGCCCCCACGATCCACTTCGCCCATGTGGTAGGTCCACGCTTTCTTCAATCGGCCAACGTTTGTGCGGTTGATTTGTTGGAGCGTGGAGAAGCGCGTGCCGCCAGCATCGCCTCCGTAGAATCGCCACTCCTGCGCGGAGGCCGCGGACACGGCCAAAAATAGAAGGAAAACCTGGCCTGCCAGGACGGCTGCCGAAATCCCAAGGCTACGTCTCTCTGAGGAACGCTGGAGACGGAACTTGAACACGCGGTCCGCCGATTTGTCCACCAGTATCATGTTGTCAGATTCATCCGGCCTAATTTCTCACTCTTTATCACGGTTTTGCCTCGGCATACAAATGTAGGCTGTTGCCATGCACGCATCATGCAAATGGTATGAATCGCTACAAATGATGAACAAAAATTGAAGAGAGAAGGTGAATCTGCCTTTCCCGGTTATTGAGCCATCGCTACAGCAATCAGCTCGGGATTTCGCCTGTGGGCTCAGACGCCACAGAACGGCGCACGTTCAACTCCTGGCGGCCCTATTAAAATATCACTTATCAATTAGCCTCTTTCGTAGAGTAGTCTGCTGGCCAGTTGTCCATGCGCGAAGGAGTTTCACGAAATGAGCAAAGGACGTGTAGAGGCGTTCAGTGACGGAGTGTTTGCCGTCATTATTACGTTCCTGGTGTTCAATATAAAGGTCCCTTCCCTGGCCGATCTGGCGGCACTCCTTTCATTGATTCCCGTTTTTCTTAGTTACGTTCTCAGTTTTCTCTACGTAGGTATCTACTGGAACAATCATCATCATTTGTTTCAGGCAGCGGAGCACGTCACTGGCAAGATTCTGTGGGCAAACCTGCACCTTCTCTTTTGGCTTTCCCTTGCCCCGTTCGCAACGTCCTGGATGGGACAAAACCATTTCTCGCCCACTCCGGTGGCGGCCTATGGCTGCATCTTGCTGTTTGCCGGGATCGCGTATTTTATTTTGTCCAGAAGCCTTGTATCCCATCATGGAAAGGACTCCAAGCTGGCGATGTCCGTGGGTGCAGACAGAAAGGGACGACTGAGCATCGTCATCTATCTCATTGCAATACCGTTGGCCTTTGTAAGGACGTGGGCCGCTTACGTCTTGTACGTGCTGGTGGCCTTGATGTGGCTGTTACCTGATAGGCGCATCGAAAAGGTCTTGCGGTAGAAGCCATGACATTGGCTGATTACCGCGACGTTGAACAGCCGCTTACACTGCGCTCGCACAGAGTGTCTTTCCAACTCGGTTGCACAAATGCTCTCAAACATGGGTCTTTCCCACCGGAACACGGCGCCTCACCAGGTCGACCTGCGAACTGACACATCAAGCACGGCGTTTCGGCACGTCCTATCCTCACGTTATACTGGAGGAGGATGAATCAAGAGGGATTTGAACTCCAAAAGCAGGCTTCGCATACTGAGCCGCGTAGCAAAGGCTCGATCCTTTCCATCGATTATGGGAAGGAGAGGATGGGACTGGCGATTGCCGATGCCAACGTGAAGATGGCCCAGCCGCTCAGCACCATGGAACGAGTCAACCGCAATGAGGACATGCGGCGGCTCCGCGAACTTGTCCGCGACCACAGCGTGAGGCTGGTTGTCGTGGGATTGCCGCTCAAGCTGGACGGCACGCGCGGCGAAATGGCGGAGGAGGCGGAGCGCTTTGCACGCCGCGTCCGGAAGCAGATTGGCGTGCCGGTGGAACTGGTGGACGAGCGCCTCACCAGTTGGGAAGCCGAGCGTCTGCTCGAAGAAACCCAGGGAAGATTTCTTCACTCTGACGAATCGCGTGGGGGAAGGAAGCAAAAGAAAGCGCCGGCGCGAGCGACCGTGGATGCAATTGCGGCGGCCGTTATTTTGAAAGAGTACCTCGAACGGCAAGGGCAACCGGCGGAACAGCGTTGAGATTCGAACAATAGGTGTGGGCGAGGCAGGATTGAAATATTTCCTGATCTTGATACTTGTTGTCGTGCTGGCTGCGGGAGGCTACGCGGCGTGGATGTGGTACAGCATCACGCAGCCGTACCAGGACTTCCCGAAAGAAGGAGTGTTTGTCGAGCTCCCTCATGGGGCATCGCCGCGGTACGCAGCCTATTTGCTGAAGCGCAGCGGCGTGGTGCGCAGCAAGCTGGCTTTCGAGATTTATTCGCGGCGTCATCCGAAACGCACTTTGCAGGCCGGGGAATACTTCTTCGATCATCCGATGACCGGGCGCGACGTTTTCTGGAAGATTGCTGGCGGCCAGATTTTTGAGCAGCCTTTTACAGTGCGCGAAGGCGAAACCATGTTTGATATCGCCCGCGACCTCGAAGCCGGTAAGTTTATGCCGGCAGGCGACTTCCTTTACGCGGCGAGCGACCCCTCCTTGATTCGCGATTTCGCGCCTGAGGCCCGGACACTCGAAGGTTTTCTCTTCCCCGCCACTTATGAACTTCCGCGCCATCCCGTCGCAACCGAATTGACCGCGGAAATGGTGCACAAGTTTAAGGACGAGTGGAAGCGAATCGCTGCTTCTGATCCGAACAGCCAAACGGCTTCGAATGGACTAACCAACTCAAAAACGCCAACCAATACGAAAGGCCAAGCCATTTCAAATACGGAGAGCCCCACTGCGCGATTGCGCACGGTGACACTCGCTTCTCTCGTTGAGCGCGAAACGCCCAAACCGGAAGAGCGGCCTATGGTTGCCAGTGTATTCGACAACCGTCTGCAAAAAAGGATGCGCCTGCAATGTGATCCCACGGTGATTTACGGCTTGGAGCGCATGGGACTGTACAAAGGCTCGCTCAGCGGAAAGGATTTGGCTTCCGATTCGCCGTACAATACCTACGAACACTACGGGCTGCCGCCTGGCCCCATTGGAAACCCGGGAGAAGCATCGCTGCGCGCGGCCCTGCATCCGGCGGAAACGAGTTTTTTGTATTTTGTGGCGAATACCCAGGGCGGGCATTTTTTTAGTTCTACCCTGGCGGACCATAATCGAAATGTGTTGAAGTACCGCCGCCTGCTGGCGGGGCTTCCGGCGGACCCGCCGCCACCTCCGCCGAAGCCGCAACCCGCGAAGAAGAAGCAGACGAAACCAACGGCTAACAAGAGCAAGCAGCAAAAAGGCAAAGCTCGATGAACCAGGCTCTCAAAAACAAAAAAGCGCTCATCCTGGAAATCGCGCGCGAAATCAACGCGCAGAAATGGACACCCGCCGAGATCGAGCAGTTGCGGTTACGGCTGATTGCGGAGCACGGCGAAGAGGGCAAGACTGGCTCAGAATACATTGCCGATGTGTTGAAGGATGCCGGCCATAAAGTTCTCCTCTCGATGCAGGAAGAAGCCGAGGAGCAATACGAAGAGGAGTTTGAAGATTTGCTGCACTTCAAGACGCTGGGAGACGCGGAAGTCAGCATCATGCGGCTGGACGAGTTGATGCGCAAGTTTCGCGAGCACGGCGAAAAGGCCGCCGTCGAGCGCGTTCTGGACGTCGCGCGGCTGGGCAAGCGCCGCGCGGAAATGATTTCGCGCAATCAGAAAGTCGAACCGCAAAAGCGCGCAGAGAAAGTCGAAATTGCCAGCTGGTTCCGCATCTGGCTGGAAACTCCGGATTCCTTCTTCGATTGGCTCGACGTACGCAAGCAGTCGCCCGAGTTTCAGCAAAAGTTTCCGCACTCCGAGGATGAGGAATGAGCACGCCGGCCATCGGCAGCGGCGCCCTCGAATTACCGCCCTATTCGCTGGACGTGCAAGCGATGGACCTCGGCAACGACGTGAAAGCCGTGGGGCTCGAATTGGTCGGAACCGAAAACCGGGAGCCGGTGCGCGGCAAAGAAGGTGCGGAAATGTGGTCGGAAATTCTTCCGGCACTGACGGGCCAGGAAGCGTTTGCCGTGGATTTCTTCAGTCACCTCGATCGTGTTCGAGACTTTTGCAAAACGCGGAAAATCGAATGGCGGGAAGCCGCCGAGCGCTGCATCGTGATTTCTTCGCCTGGCGCAGAGGAGTTGCAGCAACTCTTCGAACGTTTCGAAGCAGAAACCTTTGGCATCCGCGCGGGAAACGCCGCGCAAGCACCTGACTCCGCGCTGGAAGGCGACCTTTCCAAGCTCGGCTTGGACGCCTACCAGCAGGCCTACGCGCGGTACACGTTTTGCGCGGTCTGCGAGCCGGAAGACGGCTGGGTAACAGTTTTGAGCCAGACGCTCTGGCCCAGTGAAATTATCCGGCGGGTGCGCCCGGCGGTCCAAAAATTTGATGTCCACATTGCCCGGCCCAATTGAAGACATTTTCGAGCTCGCGCCGCCTCGATTGACGGGCCTCCGACTGGTTGTTAGATTGCTTGATTTACGTGTGAAAGTACGGAACTTATTGATGCGATGTGTACAGACATGTCTGTTACTGGCGACACTGGCGGCTATTTCTTGCGGCTGCCACGGCCGAACCATCACGGGACGTACTGTCGTTCCGCAGGGGGAGAAGCCCGTCGCGAAGGACGCCACGCGCGAGGAACTGCTCGCCGCCTACAATGCCATCGCCCGGAACACGAAAACGCTGAACGCCACGGTAGAGCTCAAGCCCACTGCCGGCTCGAGATACAGCGGCGTCATCGAAGAGTATCACGAGGTAAAAGCCTTCTTGCTCGCAGAGCGCCCCGCGGAAATCCGCATGATCGGGCAGGCCCCGGTGATTGGAAAAACCGTGTTCGATATGGCCAGCGACGGAGATACTTTCCGCGTCTCGATTCCCTCGAAGAACAAGTTTCTGGTTGGCTCGGTTGCCGGAGAACGGAATAGCGCGAAACCCATCGAAAATCTCCGCCCGCAGCATTTGCTGGACGCGCTGCTTTGGCACGAAATCCGCAAGGAAGAAGCGGTGACCATGCGGGAATTCAACAACGAACAAGGGCGCTATTATGTTTTGACCGTTCTGAGAGGCGGCTACCAATTGGAAGTGCTGCGCGAAGTCTGGTTTGACCGCGCGAATCTTCAAGTTGCGCGTATTCTGAACTTCGGCCCGAAAGGTACGCTGCTTTCGGATGTTTCCTTCTCAGATTGGGAGCCATTGGATAGCGCGTCGACGACTCAAGGCAGCCCGTCTGTTGCATCTGCGGCCTCTGCGCCCCCGCCGGCGCCAGCCGTAACTTCTTTTCCGCGTGCCATCCTGATTGATCGGCCGCACGACGATTACAAGCTGGAATTGCAAGTGGCCAAGATTGCCGTGAATGATGAAATTTCCGCAGACCGCTTCAAACTCGAGCAGCCCGCTGGGTCAGAATTGGTTCGCGTCGGCGAAACCGGGGACGCCAAACCGGCCACGGAGAGTAAACCCTGATGATGGGCGAACTCATCCTTCGCAATCTCTTGCACCGCCCGATGCGGACAATCATCGCGCTGACAGGCATCGGCTTCGAAGTTATGCTGATCATAATTATTGTAGGCCTGACCAGCGGCCTGCTTACCGAGACGGCTAAGAGAATCGAAGGCATCGGTGCCGACATCATGCTCCAGCCGCCCGCCGCCTCCATCATCATCAATTTCAGCGGCTCGCCTATGCCGACAAAAATCGGTGAAAAAGTCGGCGAACTGAAATACGTCCTGGCCGTCGCGCCCGCCCTGCTTCAATTCAACTCCAGTGGCGCGGTCGAAACGATTTGGGGCATCGACAAGGATAGTTTTCGCGCGGTCTCCGGCGGATTTGTTTTTATCTCCGGTCACGACATGGAAGGTCCCGACGATCTGCTGGTCGACGACTGGGCCGCCAAAGCCAAGAACTTGAAAGTCGGCGACACCTACAATGTCCTGAACCACGATTGGCACATTGCCGGCATCGTCGAGCACGGCAAAGGCGCTCGGCTCTTCGTGCCCCTAACAACTCTCCAGGAACTCTCCGCCGCGCGCGACAAAGCGTCCATCTTTCTCGTGAAATGCACCCGCCCGGAACACACCGAGGACGTCATGGAGGAAATGCGCCACCTTTTGCCCAACTATACCGTGCGTCCTTTGAAAGACTTTCTTTCTCTGATGACCTCCACGAATATTCCAGGCTTGCAGTCTTTCATCAACGCCATGATTGCTCTGGCAGTTAGCATCGGGCTCCTGGTGATTTTTCTCACGATGTACACTACCGTGATCGAACGCACGCGTGACATCGGCGTGCTGAAATCCCTTGGCGCCGATCACTGGTTCGTCATCCGCTCCTTGCTTTCCGAATCCGCGGCCCTTTGCTTGCTCGGTGTAGCAGCAGGAGTTGGGTTGAGCTATCTTGTGCGCGCGGGGTTCCTTTGGAAGTTCCCCACGCTTTCGATCTTGATTACGCCGGATTGGATTTTCAACGCGGGCATGATCGCGCTGGGCGGGGCGATGCTGGGCGCGACCTATCCTGCGTGGATGGCCAGCCGGA
>WNGK01009523.1_pt1 | contig 11215 bp, 7 predicted proteins | sample 5400601 | NCBI WGS metagenome assembly WNGK01 (sample SAMN13153376, study PRJNA577476) | soil metagenome | isolation source: 60 cm soil or saprolite under Garry oak tree replicate 1 | place: USA:California | collected 2016-06-15
CCAGTGCCTGCCGGTCGCCGCATACCTGACGTAGCAAGGACAGATGCTGGAGAACAATGGCATCGTGCCCAAGTTTTGTATTGAACTCTCGCGCGAAGCCTTGAGGGAAGAAAGAGATTCGCAGCTGGAGAAGGCAATCGACGTGGCGAAAACCCTGTAATCCACGTATTTGCTACCACGCATTTAGGTGACCAGCGACGCGTGTTTCATGTCCCTTGAAAATGACAAAGGGTGGGCCTCAGTCAAGAAGCGGACAGAAAAATGGGCCAACCCGCCGAAGGTTTCCCATCTGCTCAAGCTCTTTGCGGAAGCCCGCTATCACCGCATGTTCACAGCCCATGGCAGGGATTTCACGTTCATCCCCGCGACTTTCGCATTCGCTGGTAGCCCCGAGCCCGGCCGACTACTTCTGCCGGGGCGGCTGCTGCTTTTCCTGCAAACGCTGCTGCTGATTGAACGTGTCTTTGCTGCAATTGTTCCGTCTGCTGCTGATGCCGCTGCTTCACCTGCTGCTGTCTTGCTTCGCTGGTCTTCTGTTGCGTCAGCCGCTGATGTTCCTGATCCTGCTTGGCAAACATTTTTTGCTGCTGCTGCTGGTATTTACGATCGCGATTCGGGTCGCCTGAGTTGGCAGCAGCGAGACCCTCGAACGGCGGCATCCCTTCCGGCGTTCTGTTTCCGGAGTCGCCGCAGAAGGTCGGGTGGCCAGCGTTACTCGCCGAAAGTCGATGGCTGCAGCTGCATCACGACGAACTGGACAATTGGTCTGTATCATAAGTTCGATGTCGAAGCCTCGCCGCAAAACATCCTCTCTGCCGCCGGGCGACACCCTCTACCACATCAAGCACCGCAAGCCCGTCCCGCATGAGTTCGTGCTCGACGCGATTTCTGCGTTGTTGCCGCACACCCGCCCCATGTTCGGCTGCCTCGCGATCTACGTTAGAGACAAAATCGTCTTGATCCTCCGGGACAAGCACGAGAACACAGAAGACAACGGGGTGTGGCTCGCCACCACCGAGCAGCACCACGAGAGTCTACGCCGCGAGTTCCCGAACATGCGATCCATTCATGTACTCGGGAAGGCAGTAACGGGCTGGCAGGTCATTCCGGCTGGTGCGGCGGATTTCGAGGAGGCAGCGCTGCGCGCCTGCGATCTCGTCCTGGCCGGGGATCCTCGGATCGGCAAGGTGCCGGGGGCGCGGCGGGCCTCTGGATCGGGGCCAGGAAGGCGCCGGAATCCTTGAAAGGGGGCGAAGTCCACCAAGAGCGCCGCGCAAGGGCGGCAAGTCGTTCATCGCAGGTCGCAAAAGAAACGTTCATCGAGTCAAAAGACCATGCAACCACGAAGGAAGACACCAACGAAAAGAGCGTTGACCCACGCCAACCTTACCGTGTCTTTGCTATTCCGGGGTGTGCCACCCGCCTACGTCCGTGGTTAAACGGTCCGCCTCATGAGGTCCCCACGACCCAGGTTCATATGAATGTAGAGCGCTGCCACTATCTAGGATTGGCTCAACGATGGCCCAAGCCGCCTCTACCGGCCCTAAGCGGAAGCGGAAATAATTGCTGGTGTCGCCGGCCAAAGTGTCGAGTGGAGGCTTTCTGAGTTTGACCAGTACTTCGGTCGCCGTAACCGGAAGGCACTTTCCCGCACGGATCAGGAACGGCACGCCCGACCAACGCCAAGATCGAATTTCGAGGCGCACAGCAGCGAACGTTTCGACGGCGGAATCCCGTGCCACTCCCTCTTCGTTCTTATATCCCTTGAATTGCCCTCGAACAAGATGTTTCGGGTCCAACGGCGGAATGGTGCGAAACACCTTAACCTGTTCATCTCGGATGGAATCACAATACAGGCCGGTGGGAGCCTCCATCGCGAGGAAAGCCACGACCTGAAGCATGTGGTTCTCCACCACATCCCGGATCGCGCCGGTGTCATCGTAGAACTTTCCCCGGCCCTCGATGCCGAACTTTTCTGCCATGGTGATCTGCACGCTCTCGATGTAATTCCGGTTCCAAATCGGTTCCAGAAAGCTGTTGGCAAAGCGAAAGAACAGAAGATTGAGGACTGCCTCCTTGCCCAGGTAATGGTCGATACGAAAGATTCTCGATTCCGGAAGCACGGCGTGAAGGGCCGCATTCAACCGCTGCGCTGAGGCGAGATCGTGTCCAAAAGGCTTTTCAACAATCACCCGCGCATTTTTCATGCAATTCGATTTTGCGAGAGATTCCACCACACTCATAAAGAGATCGGGCGGAATCGCCAGATAATGAGCAGGACGGGTGGCTCCGCCGAGGGTTTTCTTCAATAAGTCAAAGGTCGCAGGTTCCTGATAGTCACCACCGACGTAGCGAAGCAACTTCAGAAGCTTAGCCAAGGCTTCTTGGTCGACGTCTTCGCCTTGCTGCTGGACGCTGTCGCGCACGCGCTCTTTGAGATGTTCGTTCGTGCGCCCGGCTCTGGCGATGCCAATCACGGGTACATCCAGATGACCACGTCGAACCATGTGACAAAGAGCTGGAAAAATCTTCTTGTGGGCCAAGTCTCCCATCGCTCCGAATAGAACCAGAGCATCGGATGGTGCGGTGTCTTCCGAGGACTTACCTGTCGTGCATCCTTGTCTGAGATCCGGCATTGCACTCCTCCTAATGCTGTATCAAAAGACCCGCGTTGTTCAAACCTGGCTCCCCAACATCCGGTCCAAATTGAATGCGGCGCTGATCAACGCGAGATGTGTAAAGGCCTGGGGGAAATTACCCAGCGCCTCGCCTTGCGAGCCTGTTTGTTCTGCATAAAGCCCGAGATGATTGGCATAACCCAACACACGTTCAAACAGCAGCCGGGCATGATCCAACTTGTCGGCATCTGCCAGACCTGCGCGCGTCAACGCCTCCACCAGCCAAAAAGAGCACATGTTGAAAGTGCCTTCCTCTCCCGGAAGTCCATCAATGCGGGGTTGCGGCGGATAGCGATACACAAGGCTGTCGCTGAGGAGACCTCCATCTCGCGGATTCTTGAGGATGGCGTTTATTGTGCTGATCATCCGCGGATCGGTGGGCGCCATGAAGAAGACGAGCGGCATGATAAGGAGCGACGCATCCAGGTCCTCACTGCCGTAAAACTGCGTAAAGGCGTGGCGTTTCTCGTTCCAGCCTTGGGTCATCACTTCTTCGTAGATACGGTCCCGCTCGCGCGTCCACTTTGTGCGATCGGCTGGAAGCGCACGCTTTTCGGCCAGACGGATGCCGCGATCTAGGGCAACCCAGTTCATGACTTTTGAGTAGACGAAATGTTCCTGGCGATTGCGCATCTCCCAAATACCGGCATCGGGAAGCTGCCAGTTCTCGCAGATCCACTCCAAACGATTGCGGACCTTTACCCAAACGTCGTAGGCGGTGGGGCTGACGTATTTATTGGCTAGATAGAACGCATCCATGAGCTCGCCGTAGATGTCTCCCTGGAACTGCGAAACAGCTGCATTGCCGATGCGGACGGGTCGGGATCCGCGATACCCCTCCCAGTGCTCCAACGTCAGCTCGGGAAGCCGGGTATCGCCCTCGATCCTGAAGACGACTGCGCCGGGGGCTTTCGGATTGGCGTGCTTGGACGCGTAATCTTCGATCCAGCCCATGAAGGCAGCAGCCTCGTCTCTGAAGCCGATGCGCAGAAATGCATAGACCGTGAAGGCGGCATCCCGCATCCAGGTGTACCGGTAATCCCAGTTGCGCGCCCCTCCGATGACTTCAGGCAAACTCGCGGTTGGCGCGGCAATGATCGCGCCGGTAGGTTCAAAGGTAAGAAGCTTCAGCGCCAAGGCTGATCTTTGCACCTGGTCCCGCCAGCGCCCGTGGTAAGTGCAGGAGGAGAGCCAGTCATGCCAGAATTTCACAGTGCCTCGCAGCAGCTCCTCAGCACCCTTCTCGGACGGCGGAGAGGGAACGCCGTCGGGGCAGTCGTCCCTAAGAATGAAGACTTGCGATTCTCCTTCTGCGAGGACGAACTCGGCGGATACCCCACCTTGCCCGTCATTGCTGAGGGGTACGCTGGTTGAAAGCGCCAGGCGCACGCTGCCCGAGTTGAATGTCGCCCCGTTAGCCTCTATTTGGGTGTCATGGGTCTGTCGTCCATAGTCGAAGGCCGGACGGCAGGAGACCGAAATGCGCACAGCACCCCTGACACAGCGTATAAGGCGACAAATACGATGGTGCCCAGGTGAGTCGGAGGGTAAACCCACCGGCATGAAGTCTTCTAGCTCCGCGATTCCATCCGCCAACAGGAAGCGCGTAACCAAGACGTTGGTGGAAGGCCAATAGAACTGCTTGTGCCGGACGCCGCCGGCGCCGGCGGAAATTTGGAATCGCCCACCCTTTTTGTCATCCAAGATCGCTCCGAAAATGCTGGGCGAATCAAACTGTGGGTAGCAGTACCAGTCGATCGAACCGTTCATGCCCACCAGGGCGACCGTGCGCATGTTGCCGATGATTCCGTAATTCTCGATAGGCTGATACGACATCGTTTGTTCCCTCCCTGTGGTCCGAATTGAGTTGATTCGGACCCAACCGTTATTCGTATTCTTCGCGGAACTGACAAGTTTTGCATAGCCGATGTGTGACGAGCAATTCGCAGGTCTAAACTGTGCTGTGAAACGGAAGCCCGGAATCCAAAGCCTCGAAGCCGGGCGCGGCAGTGTTTCAGCTTTCCGGAACAAATGCGAAATGCCTCGAGGGAAACATGACCATAAAATTTGATGTGATCGCAATCGGAACCGGATCAGCAGCCTCCGCGGTGGCGTCGCGCTGTCGCAAAGCAGGATGGCAGGTTGCGGTTGTGGATTCGAGGCCGTTCGGAGGTACCTGTGCTCTCCGGGGATGCGATCCAAAGAAAGTGCTGGTCGGAGCTGCCGAAGCCGTTGACTGGACTCGCCGCATGAAAGGAAAGGGAATTCAGGCCGCGAAGCTTCAGATTGATTGGCCCGAGTTAATGCGTTTCAAGCGTTCTTTCACTGAACCTGTTCCAAGACGTCGCGAAGACGGGTTCGCGGAAGCTGGCATCGCGGCGTTCCATGGTCGGGCCCGCTTCGCCGGTCCAACTACGGTACAAGTAGGGGAAGAGACATTGGAGGGGCGGCACGTCGTTATCGCAGCCGGGGAGGTACCGGCAGACGTGGGGATTCCCGGGGCTGAACACCTTACAACAAGCGATCAGTTCATGGAGTTGAATGAACTCCCGCGGAGGATTCTCTTTATCGGAGGCGGGTATATCGCCTTTGAGTTTGCGCATGTAGCGGCGCTTGCGGGATCGCAGGTCACAGTCCTACACCGTGGCCCGCGTCCTCTTGCCCTTTTTGACCCGGATCTCGTTGACCAGCTGGTTGCGCGAACTCGCGACCTCGGCATTGACGTTCATCTCGGAACCGAAGCCATAGGGATCGAAAAAAGCTCGTCTCAGTTGATTGTCCAGGCATTGGCCGCGGGGGAGACAGCCACATTTCAGTCGGATATGGTTGTGCATTCTGCGGGTCGCGTGCCCGAGATCAACGACCTGAATCTGGATGCTGTGGGGATCGAATGGGCGAAGCGGGGGGTGCGAGTCAATGAATTCTTGCAAAGTGTGTCGATTCCAGCTGTGTACGCAGCGGGAGATGCCGCAGATAGTGGAGGTTCACCGCTGGCTCCTGTTGCGAGCTATGAAGGGTTGATTGTGGCCGCAAACCTATTGCAGGGAAACCATCAGAGACCAAATTACCTCGGCGTTCCGTCGGTCGTTTTCACGATCCCATCGCTCGCTGCTGTCGGTCTCAGTGAACGCGAGGCAGGTGAGCAAAACCTTAAGTTCAGGGTGAGGAAGGAGATGACCTCGATTTGGTATTCGTCCCGGCGGGTGGCGGAAACATATTCCGGCTACAAAGTGCTCGTGGAAGAAGGAACGGACCGCATTCTGGGCGCTCATATTTTGGGCAGCGAGGCCGGTGAAGTCATCAATCTCTTCGCGCTTGCCATCCGTTCCGGGATGCGGGCCACCGATTTAAGGCACGTGCTGTTTGCGTATCCGACGAGTGGCTCAAATATGACGCGCATGCTTTAAATGGCCGCCGTGCCTCGCCGTAGGCGGGTTCACCAGGGTGGATGAAAACAAAGAAGTTGTTTCTTGCGGTGCGCACCAGTTCGTCATACGAGCTGCAACCTAATTGGCGGCCGATTTCAAGAAGCCCGGCAAAAAGGACTTGTTCATGTCTGTATCCCTGGAATGTGGCCTGTTTACCGGGACGGTGGCTGATCCGTTTGACGGTGCCACAGTCATCGTTCGGGTAATTCGTGGACGACAACTTGACCCGGCCCGGCATCGTGCCCAACTGTGGCAAAACGGCCCACTTCCCCGATACTCATGCCGTAAAAGAAAACCTACGAAGAAACTGACGAAATTGCTTGGATAATCGAGAAAGATAGGTTAAGTTGGCCGACATTGGGAATTTGGAATCAGGGGCCAGGATCACAAGCCCGGGAGTCGGCGTGACTCGGTTTCGCGGATGAATGACAATCCCCGCTCTCCGCGACCCACTCCCGGATGAGATCTCGCCGGCTCCGAGAGGAATCCAGCCGTGAAATCCCCTCTTTGCTTCTCCATTCTTATCGTAGCTTCGGTCGTCTCTAGCTGCTGCTTGCCTGCCAACGCCAGGGACTTTGCTGGCGCTGTTTCGAGCCCATCCGAGGGGGCTGCGACCTGGTCTCCACAAGACGGACCGGTCGCGGCCTCGTCGGAGTTCGTGATCGCAGGTCCGCTGCGCTCTTTTCTGCGCATGGCGGGGATCAGTCAAAAGATTGCGCCCGAAGAAGTGCTGCCCTTGCTGAGCCGGAACGTGTTCGCGCAAGGTTATGACGGCTCCGGCCGGCGAACTGAATTTCTCATCCTGCTGAGCCGGTACGTCGTGCAGGCCAGGGAACTGGCAGGCCTCGCCGCAACCGATGGCATGATAATCCGCGTTTCAAATTGTGATGACGCAAGACCACTTCTGCGCATTCTTGGTTATCAGACCCGACCAAACTGCGGAGAGCCGGGCACATCCTTGCAGACGGCGGATCCGGAAAGGGCTTTCCTGACGATCGATTCCGGGTTCCCTCTGCCGGAACTCGAGCAGACGTTGCAAGGAGGCAAACCTTTCGAGTACCCGTTCCCCCCCTCTCCCGTACCGGTCCTGTTCGCCGCAAGCGACTGGACCATGGCGAGCAAGAAGAACTACAAAGAAACCAGCAAGGACTTGATCGACACGATCTTGAGCGACCCGGCCCTCGCACGCCTCTACTGGGGCCTTTCCAAGCTCGATCCCGAAACCAATAGCGTCTTGCAGCGAACGGTTGGGATCAAGAAACTGCTCCCCTATGCCGCAGTCATTGATTTTTACGGGAGCCACATCTGCATCCGCGCGGGGCAGATCGTCGTTCCGGGAGGGCCGGACGCAGAGTCCGCGTGGAAGGATTTAGTAGGGGCTAGCCCGGCATCACCCGCGGCTTTCATCCAGAGATTGTTGGCTAGGGACAAGGGTTGGCTGACCGCTTATTTTGATGTGCTGTCTCGGGTGACAAGAAGTGAGCAGGCGTATTTCACCGAACCGCATCGGCTGCGGCTTTTCTACGATGCATTGCGGGCTCCGGATCCTTCGGCCAGTGCCACAACCGGTTCGTTCAGACCGGCCCCTGCGCTGCTGCTTTTGGTTACTCGCCTTCACTGGGAGGCCAGCGGCGGACCGCTTGTTCCCGGAAATCTCGAGGTGTGGAAAGACATTCTTCGCCAAAAGAGCGACTCTCACATCGTGCGCGAATGGGGCAGGCGCGGCGCCCGCCTAACCAGTCCGGATCAGCTCATGCAAACAATGTTCGCACTTTCCCGGGGGACGACCGATGATGGGCCGCTGCAGATTTACATGGCGATCAGCGAACTTGAAAGCAGACGATCTCCCGAACATCGCCTTGCTCCTGCGACGGTACACTTGTTGGCACGCAAGTTCGCGGAGTTTGGTAATCAGTATCCGGTTCTTTCCGAGTTTCCAGAGTTGAGTGACGCATCCATTGTGCTGTTCCTGGAAACGGCTGAGTCGCTGAACAACGTTCCCAATCCTGTGCGTGGCAACGCGCTGGGTACGTTTCAGGCAACTATTGGAATCTGGCAAATCCTGGCCCGTCAGGGACAGATCTCGAACCCGCAAATGGATGATTCTTGGCAACAGGTGGTCAAGCCATTCGCCAGAATTCGATCAGCAGCCCAGTTGTATGACGCGGGGCGAGCTTCTCTCGGAGAATTGTTTCGGTTTGCCGCCGGCAAAGGCAACGGCTCTCAGGATGAAATCATCGGGTTGCTCGCGGGACCTCGGCAGACTACTGCGGAAGGGAAGAGGATACACCAGGAGCTAGCCAGCAAAATCCGCTCTGTATTGGACGACCAGCGACTGGTCTCTCTTGACACATTGTTTGCTCTGGGCGACGCCTTGAGCGAAAAGTCTCAAGGGAGAACCGTGAACGAATTCGCGATCCATCTGGCTGGAGAATTACGGGAATTCGAGATGCCGCGACCGATTTTCACTCGCGGCGAGAGATCGGAATGGGCTCCAAAAATCTATAACACCCAGCACACCGATGTGGAGATGCGGACCGACCTGGCAAAGGTGCTCCGGTCCGGCACGGCTTCGCACGCCCAACTCGAAGGGGCTCGCGGGCAGCTCGCTTCTTTCTTGAGAGACGCTCTTGTGGGTCTGAATTATGCCTATTATGAGCCACCCGGCGCCCAGGCTCTGCATAACAATCCGCTCTTCGTGCGCTCCCACGACTTTGCTGCAGAAACAGTCATGGGCATGAAGTCGGTCTGGCAGGCGCCGCAGCTCTTTGGCCAAGGTTCTCCTGCTGGCGGAGGCGCTCGTTTTGTCGGCTCTCTTGCTGATCTCCCATATGTTCTGTCCGAGCTCGAGCAGGACTTCATACAGCCGGAGAGTGTCCAAGCTCTCATTTGGCAGGAATTGACGCCGGTTCTGTTGACTAGTGCGATCTTGCCGCGCTGGTGGGACGTCAGCCAGAACGAGCTGCACGCGGTCGCGCTGTATCAGCGGACTGGGGAAGAACTCATGACCGCTTCCTCAAAGGATGAGGAACTGCGCAGCAAGGTGATGGCCATTCTATCGGATCGTATGATTCCACAGCGCGCAGAGCAAGTCAGCCAGGGTCTGCGAGCCGGCCACGTATCGGAAATACTCCCTCGAATGACGCCAGCGGATACGTTCTATCTGACGGCGGAGTTTCAGCGCAGGTACCCGAGAGAAATCGGCTCCTGGGGAACGGCGACCCAAGAGCTGCAAGATCTTTTTCGTCAGCATCCCGAACAGGTCAACTGGAGCCGCTTGTCCCGCGATTTTGGTGTACCGCATCCCAGCTTGGCTCAAACGTACGGCCGCGAACTCCTGAACATTGGGCCTATGCCCGCGTTCTCGGGATACTCCAGCCGTCTTCTGGCGGAGTCTTGGGATTCGCCCAATCTGTACTGGGCTCGCTTGGCCGATGAAACCGGGTATCCTGCTGTGACACTAAACCATCTGGTGCCGGATCTGACCCGACACATGGTCGAGAAGATCTTCGCAACCGACTTCGAAGACTGGCCGGCGCTCCTTCGCGCGATGCACGAAACGGGTGAAGACTTTCGGAAGGGCAAGATGGGTTCGCTCACGAGTGCCGGCGCGTCTAGGCCGTGAACTGCGTGTAGTTGATTTACGGTAACGTAGCGATCCCCAATAGACGGGCTCGCAGAGTAGGAACTTAGGAACTATGGTGAGGACCACCCTTCTGTCTCTTTGGTTTTTCCTCGGTTCATTCTTCGGCTATGGAACTGGAGTGGAAGCTCAGGAGCGCCCCGATCTCCATGTGGTCGTCAATATGGTACAGCTCAACGTCGCAGTGACCGACAAGAAGGGGAACTACGTTACGGGCCTTCGCCCCAAGGATTTTGCCATCATTGAGGATGGGATCACAGAGAAGGTCGCCACATTTGCGGAAGGCAACGAACCGGCGCATAGTCTCGCCGAGTCTGCTGGGCCCGAACGATCCGCGGGCCAGGCCGGTGACTTGACCAAGGGCTCGTCTGTAGGGGACCCGCTTCACAGTCTCGATTCTTTGATGGCCGGCGCCGATGTGTTCGTTCTGTTTGATACCAGCAATTACATGTATCGCGACTTTGTCTTCGCGCAGGATGCGATCGCCGAGTTTGTTCGTTCGCTGGGAAGCGCAGACAAGATCGCATTCTATTCCTACAGCCGAGATATCTCTCGAGCCGCCGTTCTTACCTCCGACCGGTCGCAAGTTCTGCGCGCCGTGCGCTCAAGGGTGGCCGGAGACGAAGCGGCACTCTACAACACCCTGTTGCTGACGCTGAAGGATGCGGCGCAGTACACGGGCAGGAAAGTCGTGGTGGTGTTTTCCAACGGCCCCGACAACTCCAGCGTAGTACCGCCCGAGGATGTCGCCGAATTCGCCCAGTCCGCGGGAGTTTCCATATACATGATCAGTACCCAAGAAGCCAAGTTGGAGCCCGTGTCCACCGCGGTGTTTGAGCGCATGACTGCGGCCACGGGCGGGAAGGCCTACTTCGCCAAGAGCTGGAGAGACGAAAAGCGAGCCTTTGCTTCCATCCGGGACGACTTGGCACACCTTTATTCCCTAAGCTACTACCCCAAGCCCAATCCCAACTCTGGCTGGCGCGCGATCACGGTAAAACTGGTGGGCGACCAGATGAAGAGATACAAGATCCGCACCCGCAACGGGTACCGTCTTCAGCCGTCTCGGTTTTCCAGTGACCGCAAAACTCGCCGGTCGGAGTTTGGTTCCGAGTTGGCGCTCCGTTAGCAATCGCTGGGCACCTCCCCTTCTCGTCTTTTGTGGATGACCATGCCCCATAGAAGAGAGCGTATCCATGCTTTGCGCTCGCGAGGTACGCGGAGCCCCGGCGATCTCCTGCTCGAATTCATCTGCTCAAGTTCTTTGCGGAAGCCCGCTATCACCGCATGTTCACAGCCCATGGTAGGGATTTCACGTTCATCCCCGCGACTTTCGCATTCGCTGGTAGCCCCGAGCCCGGCCGACTACTTCTGCCGGGGCCTGAATTGGCAGCAGCGGGACGCTCGAACGGCGGCAGGTCTTTCGGATGGACCGCGCCGCGAGACGTCCTGTTCTCACCGCCTCG
>WNGK01007765.1_pt1 | contig 11214 bp, 14 predicted proteins | sample 5400601 | NCBI WGS metagenome assembly WNGK01 (sample SAMN13153376, study PRJNA577476) | soil metagenome | isolation source: 60 cm soil or saprolite under Garry oak tree replicate 1 | place: USA:California | collected 2016-06-15
AACACATGGTCGAAATGTTCAAAGGCGCCATTCAACACAAAGGCTTCGCGCTGGTGGATGTTTTCAGTCCGTGCGTCACCTACAACAAGGACAACACTTACCAGTGGTTCAATCCGCGCGTGAAAATTCTCGAGGAACAAGGCCACGACCCGACCGACTTGCATAAGGCGATCGAGCGCGGTTATCAGTGGGGCGAAGAAATTCCCATCGGATTGTTTTGGCGCCGGACCGACTTGGAAAGCCTCGAGGATCTGGAACCGGTGTTACACACCGGCGACGGTCCGCTTGCTTTTCGCAAGCTCGGCATTTCCCCCGAGTACGCGAAAAGCCTAATCCAGGAACTCCTGTAGCCGCGGTCTCGGTTTTTTACTTCCTAATTTTTACTTCCTACTTTCGAGTCAGCCACCTTGATCCAAGGCTTCTTCAGTTCCTAAGCTATCGCGTTGTCCGCTCAGTTCACCCTTCGGTGCCGGTGCGCCGGACCGCTGCTCGCCCGGACGCGCCTCTGCCCGCGTAAGCTTTTGTCCCCGACGTGAGAAGCCCGGGGTTTCGACAGCGACGCATATGCAGCCCGTGCCTTCGGCACAACCCTGGCAGCAATAGGTCTCGCCGTCGTGCGTATATCCTTCGCCAGGCCACTCATTTTTGACCATTCTGCAACCGGGACACGCCGGCAATGGAATCGAGTTCGCCAACGAATCGCTTTCATCGCTTTCTATTAGCATAAGTTTCCTGTCCATCTGGTGGACCGCCTTTCACAAAATAGAAATCGGTTCTCGCGGCACTTTTGCGCGGGTGGCCCCAGGAGCGCGACGAATGGAGCGAAAGGGATGAGCGACATGGCCGGAGAAGCCGCAAGGTAGCGGTCGAGCGCGGCGGGAGCTGCCCAGATACAACTCGACACCCTCGAGCTGAAACTCCACCGTCATCACCGATCCCGGCGGCCGACCAATTTTTTCAGCCGCCTCCTTGGGATAACGGGTAATTTTTTGAATCTTGGAGTTCTTGAAGATCGAAATGTAGATCTTCGCAGCCAGTTCAGCCTGCTAATCGAACCATAGAAAAGGCGAAATTTTCATCGCCTTGTTCTTAGCTCGTCACTTGTCACTTCTGCATTATCTTCCCAGCTTCGAGTTCTTAAAAACGCCGACATAAAACTTCGCGGCCTGTTCAGCTTCATGATCAAACCAAAGAAATGCACTGATCTTCTTCATGAGATTACCTTAACCACGAATGGACGGGAAGGAACACACGAATCGTTTTATGTCCGCACGATACCGATCGCGGCTTGTATTCCGTAAAAGAAGTCTATAGCCTGTAGCATGAAGCAGTACCCCCAGTTAGTCGCAAAAGCAGAAGAAGCAGTATCCGGTATCAAGGACACTGAACTCAAGCGAGTGGCATTCGAAAAAGTCTTGGATGATCTCCTTTCAGAAGGCGCTGAGCCTTCACCCCGTCCAGCGAGCAAGCACGAATCAAGTCGGGACCGCAAGCGAGGCGCGGGATCAAAGCGAACTCCAAAAGCCGGAGGCCCGAAGGCGTACATTACCGAGTTAGTAAACGAGGGCTTTTTTGAGAAAGTGAAAACTATGGGCGAAGTTAAGGCCGAATTGGACAATCGGGGACATCACATTCCCTACACGAGCCTAAGCGGACCTTTTTTATACTTTTGACATTTGTTTCTTGAAACGCTGAAAAGCTGAAATTCTGAAAACTGACATCTGGTACTAGACCATCGCGGTCGCGGTTTCTCATTCGTTTGTTAGGTGAGCAAGATCGGCGGTGAGATCACGGTTTCTTTTCTTCGCAGAGCTTCTGGAAACGAGGGTCGCCACGCAAAGAGTCCCATTTTGGATCGAGCCTTAGAAGCGCGGGCGTAAGACGGTCACTATACGGAATCTCCAAAAGATGCCGCAGCCTTGGAATCGCGCGGTCTTTCTCGCCGGCCATCGCCTCGGCGAACGTCAAATTCTCTTCGTAGCTAGGCCCATCCACTGCATCCTTCGCACTTGGCAGCAGCGTGACCGCACGCTCAGCTTCCTTGATCGCCGCATCCTTCTCCCCGAGCACCGCATGAATTAGCGAAAGCGCTGTCGCAAAAGGCGGGTTATCCGGGTCCTTCTTCACGAGAGTTTCTAGCGAAGGCAACAGTTGTCGAGCAGTGGCTCGCGCGCCGGCAATATCGCCGGCACATTCCTGGGCGAAGACGAGAAAGAATGGATTAAAGAGCTTCTCGATGCCAGACAGGTCGCGAGATTCAGTGAGTCGGCTTTGAATCAATCGAATGGCTTCAGCGCAATGGCGCTCTAGAAGCAATTGGTTCATCTTCGTTCCGATTACATTAAATGAATGGGTCTGTGCGTTTACGCCAGCCAGCAATTTTCCGGCTTCTTCCAGATTGCCCTCGGCCTGATAAATTTTTGCTTCGGACGCGACGGTGTCGGGGTCGTTCGGAACAATGTCCAACACCCGATCGTACGTTTTTAGCGCCGCCGGGAATTGCCGAAGCATCGCGTAAGTCTCTGCGGCCAAGGCTAGCCATTGAGTGTTGCGCGGATCGAGCGCAAGGGTTTGCTCCCAGTAGGCAACGCTTTGATCCCACTGTCCTTGTCGTCGTGCGATTAGGGCGAGAGCAGCGGGAACATCGCTGCTTCCCGGCAAAAGCTCCCGGACGCGGCCGAAAGTCGCCTTGGCAAGCTCGTAATCCCGCAGCACCCAGTATTGGTAGTAAGCCTGCGCAAGCACGGTTTCGGGCGAATTCGGCTGGAGTTTTTGCGCGGTGTTTAAGGCCCGCTCCGCTGCGTCACGGCGAGCGGTAGTTCTATCTAGACCGCCGAAATACACCTGAGAATTCGCACGAGAGAGTCTGGCCCAGGCCAGCGCAAAAGCTGGGTCCAGTTGCACCGACCGCTCGTAAAAGCCGACGACTTTCTCTGAATCGGTTGGAGAGGACGCGCGCAAATCAAGTGCCAACCCCCGGAGGTAGGCGTCGTAAGCCTCTGAATTGTTGGTCGGCTTTACCGCCAGCGCTTGTTGCTCGCCGCCAGTGAGCTTCGCTTGCAACGCGTCAGCGATTGCTTTGGCGACTTCGCTCTCGACACCGAAGATGTCGACGAGCTTGCGGTCGTAGGTATCGGCCCAGAGATGCGAATCGCTGGCCACCTGGATGAGTTGGACGTTGACGCGCACCTGATCGGCGACTTTCTGGACGCTGCCCTCCAGGATGTTCGCCACGCCAAGCTGCTTCGCGATCTCGGAGAGATTGCCTGGCTTGCTCTGATATTGCTGGGTTGAGGTGCGCGAGATCACCTTCAAATCGGCAATCTTCGCCAGCCTCGTGATAATCTCGTCTTGAATACCTGACGCGAAATACGCGTTGTCCGGATCGCGGCTGAGGTTGTCGAACGGCAGCACGGCAATCGATTTTGAGGAAACCGCAGCCAATACGCTTTGCTTCGTAGACGCGGTGAAGCGGCCAAGAAAGAACAGGCCGGCTGAGAGCACACCGGCGATCAAAACCACGTAAATCCACGCGCGACTTCGTGATCGTGGCGCGGGAGCCGCATCAGCAACTTCAGTTCGCTTCAGACCTTCTGGTGTCAGCTCAAACGCCCACGCGATCACGAGTGCGATTGGAAAACCGATGATGATCAGCAACACGACAAGCCGCACTGCCCAATTCGGAACTTCAAAGAATGGGAAAACCTGCGTTGCAACTTGAATCAACAGCCAGGCGACGACCGCGTAAGCGACGGCGACTTTGTAAACGTTGCGCCGCTTCAGCTCGGTGAAGAATTTCTCCAGATTCATCTCTGATGAACATTTGCCACGCGACTTTGCTTCTAAACTTACAAGATGTCGATCTTTGCGTGCCAGCTCGCAAGGCGTACGCTCCAGAGATGAGCGCTCTCGCAAACTTCGTCAGCCGGCATCCTTATTTCAAAGTGCATCCCGGGAAATTGGAGGCGGTCAAAGCCGGGTTCCCGCGTTTTGTCGAGAAAACTGCGACTGAAAAAGAAAATCTTTTTCTACGGGTTCACTGTCAACGGTGACGAAGTTTTCTGTCGCGAAGCGTACGAAAGTGCCGAAGGCGTTCTGGCGCATCTCGATAACGTCGGCGCGTTGCTCGCGGAAATGCTCACGATTGCCGATCTCACTCGGGTGGAAGTGCATGGTCCGGCGGCGGAGCTCGAGAAATTGAAGAAACCGCTCGCGCATCTAAATCCAAGCTGGTTCACGCTTGAAGCAACGTGACGTTGCATCCAATTTTTCTGAGGAACTTTGGAAAGCAGGAAGTCCGACCTTGGACAGGCATTTTCACGCGTTCTTGATTTCCTTAGCGATTGCGACGTCAGCGTTATCCGTGTAATCAGCGGTTAGGATTTGCAACATGAAGGACGAACAAATCGAGAGGATCAAAGCGACGGTTGCGTCGGCGGATCATATTCCGGCCGAGAAAAAGGCGGAACTATTGGGCCTGGTTTCGAAAATCAAGCCTGCCATCGCCAAGGTTTCCGAAACCCACCAGGAACACGCGCAGACCATCGCCAAATTGGTGGAAGCATCGGCCCACGAGGCAACCAAGAAAAAGCCGGAAGCAGTGAAGGGATTGTTGGGCGAGCTCCAACGCTCGGTTAAGAAATTTGAAGCATCGCATCCCGACCTGGTCGCTTTCGTTAACGATTACAGCACGTTCTTGTCCGCGCTCGGGATTTGATCAGACGAGAGCTTGCCACGGCAACAGACACCACAGCAATCCGTTGGAAGTACGAAATGCGACCGGACGATTTGTGACGGGATCTCGGTAAACCGAGACATCCAGCGGCTTTCCGAGCAAAGGCTCATATGACCAGGCCGGAAGAAGCAAACCGATGCGATCTGGTCGCGTCGCGGCAGTTGAATCAATCGAAGTTGCGTAAAGACAAGTGTGGTCGGAATCGGACTCAAGCTCTAGAATGATGCGTTCCGGTGTGGAAGTAGCGGAAGAAAAGATGCGCGAGGCCGCGCGGTAGTGTCGCGGAACGATCGCCATCCCAACGTAACCGCTCAAGATCGCGACAACGCCAAAGATAATAAAAGGCCAATAGCGTTTGCCCTCCGGCGTGTAAATGCCGGTAACGCCGAGAATGAAAAAGAGCACACCGAAGAGGGCCACTCCCGCAGACAGGAAAAAGGCGACCGATACGTAGCGCCTGAGATCGGGGTGGAGGTCAAACATGCTGCTCTGCTTTGCCGATCAGTTTGCGAATGATAAATGCAGCGACAAACCAAGTCAGCGCAGCATTGGCCGCGACCAACGAAGCCAAAACGTAGCTCGGCGCGGTTGGGTGAACTCGAGGACGCCCATGCAGAAACCGTGCGTTCTGTTCGACGGCGAAGAGAGTGAAAACGAACTGGCAAATCACGGCGCCATAAACAAAAGAGCGCAGGAAAGATTGTGAGACAATCACAGAGCGCGAGCGGAGCAATAAACCACCCAAGACTGCGGCGATTCCAGCAGAGATCTGTGATACGCCAATAAAGACGACGAGGCAGAGCGTGATAAAGAGCAACAGAATTGGCGAGAAGATGACGGTGCCGGCATCGGGTTGGAACAATTGTCGCAGGCCTTCGATCATGTTCACGCTGGATTCGAGCCAGCCGTAAAGCGCGCACGTCGCCACGATCGAGGCCAGGAATACGCAAACTAAAAACGGCGAACTTCATGAGGCGATGCAACTGCCAAAAGAGAGCAGACTAGCTGCCAATACGGGATGAGAGTTTGCGCTCCCGTTAGCGCCTTAAAATGTGCCCGATTATAGGATTGCCCTAGGACGGCAGGATTGAGTGTTGAGAGAAAGGCGACTGGGGCTACGCTCGCAATCGTGGATCAGGAGCCGCTCCTAAACGTCGGTGATTACGCGCGGGCTGCGCGCGGTGCGTTGCCGAAAGACGTCTGCGATTATTATGAAGGCGGAGCGTTGGATGAGATCACGTTGCGGGAGAACGTCGCCGGCTGGGAAAAACTGAAGCTCTATTATCACGTGCTCGCCGGAGTCGGCCCTCGCGAGATGAGCACGACCATGCTCGGTCAATCTGTCTCAATGCCGATCGCCATTGCGCCGACGGCTTTTCACAAACTCGCATGCGCCGAAGGCGAGATCGCCGTGGCCAAGGCGGCCAAAGCGGCCGGCACATTGTTTGTTCTGAGCTCACTCTCGAACACCGCGATGGAGTCGGTTTTTGTCCAGGCAGCCAGTCCGCGCTGGTTCCAGCTTTATTTATATAAGGACAGAGAGATTACCCGGGCGCTGGTGGAACGAGCCGAAGCGGCTGGAGCGGAGGCGATCGTGCTGACGGTGGATGCGCCGGGCCTTGGGACGCGCGAACGGGACAGTCGGAATAAGTTTTGTTTGCCGGAGGGTTTGGCGGTCGAAAATCTCGCGCCCGCAGGGAAGGGGAACGTTCCAAAAGTGGAAGGGTCGGGACTGGCGACGTATGTCCGCGACAATTTTAAATCGGACCTGGGTTTCGACGATCTCGATTGGTTGTGCGGCTGCACGCGGTTGCCGGTAGTGGTGAAAGGCGTGTGTCGTGGTGACGATGCGCGCCGGATCGCAGAACACGGCGCAAAGGCGATCGTAGTTTCCAATCACGGCGGCCGACAACTCGATACCGCGCCCGCGACTTGCGAAGCGCTCCCATTTGTTGTCGATGCGGCGGGTGATCGCTGCGAAATTTATGTCGATGGCGGAATCCGGCGTGGGAGCGACGTGCTCAAAGCGATTGCGCTCGGCGCGCGCGCGGTGCTGATCGGTCGTCCGATTCTCTGGGGCTTGTGCGTTGGTGGCGAAAGCGGCGCACTTCAAGTGGTGGAAATTCTGCGGCGCGAACTCGACGAGGCGATGTTGCTTTGCGGTTGCACGAAACTTAGCGATATCGATCGATCTCTGTTGCGCGCGTGAATGAGAAGTCAGAGGACGCGACCAGCGTCAAATCATTTCGGCGCTAGCGAGGCGACAATTTTCTCGAACCGCGGGTCGCCGCGGAGGGGGGCCCAGAGCGGATGCAATTTTAAACGGCCGTAATTGGTGTAGCCCGGCATGGTCAAAAGTTTTTGCACGAGCTCGATCGCGTGGTCGCGGTCGCCGCTCCAGGTGTAAACTTGCGCGAGACCTTCCAAGACGAGTGCGCCGTCGTAAATGTCTTTCGAGATCGGCATCAGATCGATGGCGTGTTGCGCTTCCTGAATCGCCAAGTCTTTTTGACCAAGATTGGCGTCAACTTGCGCGAGGACTGCGATTGTTCGGGCGTGCTCCGGTTTTACGACCAATCGTTGCGCCAGAATTTCGCGACATTCGCGAAACGCCGCCGTCGCTTTCACCGAATCGCCTTTCTCTCGCGCGATCATTGCTTGGTACCACGATTTCGGAAAATAAAAACTGAAGTCGATATCCTGAAAATCTTTGCGCGGCGAATCGGCCAGCAATTTTTCCGCGCCCGCATAGTCGCGATCGAGCATCGCCATGAAAACACGGGTCGGGGTTTGGCCGCCCGCAAATTCCATGTCCGGAAACTTGGTCAGAACATCCCGCATCGGACCGGAATCGCCGGCCCCGTACAAGAGGCACGACGCGTGCCGAAACCGCATGATCGGCGCGGTTTCGCCGGCGGCGAGGACATTGTCATAAACGCGCGCCGCTTCGGGGAACCGGCGTTCGAGCACGTAAGTGTCTGCGAGAAGATTGTATGCGTTCGGGTTCCGCGGATCGATCGCGAACGCAGTGGAAAAATCGCGTTCGGCTTCGGGAAAATGGTTGCACCGCCGATTGATGTAACCCGAGAGAATGAAAAACGGGCTGCTGTTGGGCAGACCCGGCCGCGCGATGGCGAGTTCTTCAAGCGCACGCTCGTAATCACGCCGGCATCGGAAAAGGTAATCGCCTCGCGCGAAGTGGGCCTCGGCTGAATCGGGACGAAGCCGCAGCGCCGCGTTGACCGCGGCCTCCGCCAGAGAAACGCGCTCAGGCGTTGGATCGAGATCGAAAAAGAAAAGGAGATCGTTGGCGCGCGCGACGTAACAATGGGCGGAAACGAAATTCGGGTCGCGCTTGATCGCTTCGTCGAGCGACTTCAGTGCCTGGAGGAGCGCGGCCCGCACATCAGTCGCATTAAGATAGCTGTCGATGATTGTCTTCCCCTGAAGATAAAACTCGAACGCGTCCAGATCTTGAGTCGGCCGTTCTTCGATCTCAGCCTGCTGTTGCGGCGAAAGTTTCGCCTTCAACTGCGTGACGATCGATTGCGCGAGCTCACTTTGGATGGCGAACAAATCGGCCGCGGTACGGTCGTAGGTTTCCGCCCAGACGTGCGAATCGGTCCGAGCGTCGATGAGTTCGGCGTTGATTCGAAGACGGTCTCGCGCGCGTTGGACCGTGCCCTCCATGATGTAAGCAACGCCGAGCTGCTGTCCGATCTCGCGCACGTTGCGTTCGGCGCCAGTCTTGTATTGGCGCACGCTCGTGTGACTGATCACTTTCAAATCCGAAACCTTGGCGAGATTGGTCAGGATCTGGTCCTGCACGCCGTCGGCGAAGTAGGCGTCATTCCGATCGTCGCTCAACGTCGCGAACGGCAGGACCGCGATCGATTTATTGTCGTCGCCCGACGCTGTTCGATTTGGGGCAGTGTAACGGCCGAGAAGAAACAATCCGACCGAGACCGCGACACCGGCCAGGACGATGTAAATCCAGGGGCCGCGAACCGTGTGCGGCTTGTTCACATCGACATCTTCTGCGCGCTTGACGCCTTCCGGCGTTATTTCAAACGCCCAGGCGAAGATCAGCGCAATCGGAAAGCCGATGATGATTAAGGCAACTATCAGTCGAATGACCCAGTTCGGAACATCGAACACGGGAAGGACTTGGGCGATTCCCTGGGAGAGCGCCCAGCCGGCGACGATGTAGGCAACGGCAACTTTGTAAACGTTGCGTCGCTTCAGTTCGGCTAAAAAATTGCCGGGATTCATTCGTTTCCTGCAATTTATCGCGCGCTGCTGCCTGTAAAGCGACAGTCGATGATTGGCGAGGGGAGTTATGGTCTGCGCATTGCCGTCCTTTTCGTTGGCCGCCGCGTATGGCGGAAGTGACGACGATAATGGCCCGGCGGAATTTTTAACGTGCGTTGAAACACATTGCGCATCGAGTTCACGTTTCCGAAGCCGCATTCGGTCGCGATTGTCTCCATGCTGTTCTGACTTTCTTCCAGCCGCCGACGCGCGGCTTCGACCCGTAGACGCTCAACAAACTTCGCGGGCGTGGTCTTCATTTCTTTGGTGAAGACGCGAGCGAAATTACGCGGACTCATCGCGACCCGTTGCGCGAGCACCGGCACCGTGAGCGGTTTGTGCAAGTTGTCGAGCACCCACGACTCGAGCTCAAGCAAAGGCTTTCGATCGGTCAATTGCAGCGACAACGCAGCGCTGAATTGCGATTGGCCACCTGGACGCCGCAAATAGAGAACAAGGTTACGCGCGACCTGCAGCGCCAGACGCGAACCGTAATCTTCTTCCACCAGCGCCAAGGCGAGATCCATTCCCGCCGTGACCCCAGCGGAGGTGTAAATATTTTCGTCGCGAATAAATATCGGGTTGGGATCAACGTCGGCGCGCGGCGCCCGTTTGATGAGAACGTGACACCAGTTCCAATGCGTCGTGGCGCGGCGGCCATCGAGCAAGCCGGCTCGAGCAAGCAGCATTGCTCCGGTACAAACCGAACCGATTCGACGAATTCGTGTGGCGATCTTTCTCAACCAGCGGACGACGTCCGTGTTTATTTCATCCTGCTCGATCGCGCTGCCACCGGCGACCAACAGGGTGTCGATCTTGCCGCGCACTTCTCGAAAAGTTCTGTGCGCGGCGATCCGCACGCCGCAGTTTGTTACAAGCGATCGTTGAGACGAGGCGCTGATGACCTCGACGGAATAAATTGGAGGCGATCCCGGATTTTGTTTGCCGAACATTTCCGCGGCGCGCGCGAAGACTTGAAGCGGCCCGACCAGATCGAGAATCTCGGTTCCTGGCGCGGCCACAAACACGATCCGCCGTGTCCGCGGTGAACTGCCATTATCCCGATCTTTCGTCACTATTCTCTTAAGACAGGTCTTTAGACAGAATTTACAGAATCGGCAGAATGGATTTCTTTAATTCGGACAATTTTGTTCATCCTGTCCTCATCTTCTCAATGTTGCGTCAGCGAACTTATCGGGAGCAGCGTCGAAGGTTTTTTTATCGTCGTCGGAACAAAAATAGTAAGTCGTGCCTTTAAAGACAGACTTGGGCGCGGTCTTAGTGTCGACATCCATTCCGCAAACCGGACAAAGCGGATGTTCGACGGTGGAGACCGGTGCGGCGGCATAGATTTGATTTGAATCCGCGTTCATCCAGCCTTGCCCTTGATATTCCATGTTGTAGGCAGTCTTCTGCGCAACTTCGCGGCCGTAGTAGCGCTCGACCACGCGGAGGGCGAGATCGATGCCCGAAGAAAGTCCGCCGGCGGTTGCGAGATTCCCGTTCTCGACGAACCGCGCGCCGCGCTTGAGATGGATATCCGGGAACTCCATGGCAAAGGAATTAAACGCGGAGTGAAATGTGGTGGCGGATTTGCCGGACAAGAGTCCGGTCTTGGCCAAAACAAATGCGCCGGTGCAAACCGACATCGTGACGTCGGTGTTCTTTGTCGATTCACGAATCCACTTCAACATCTCCTGGCTCGGTTCGCTTTGAGCGGGAACGACGATGACCTTCGGCGCAGGCGCGTTGGCGAACGTAAAGTCAGGGACAATTTTCATCCCGCCGCCCGCATGAATCGGATCGGTCTTGTCGGAAACGGTGTAAAGGCGGAATGGGTGATCGCCGCCGGAAACCATGACATCGCGGAAGACTTCCCATGGTCCGCAAAAGTCGATGACCACGGCGCCTTCTGAAATGACAAAGGCAATCGGAATATCTCCTTTAGCTGGCGGTTTGAGGGAATTCGCTTCGGCGGGAGCTGCACTGGCGACGAGCTGACCGATCACGAAAAGCGCAAGTGCAGCGATCAAACCGAATCTCGCTGCGCTATTGATTAAGTCTCTTCCATTCATGGAGTTTGTTTGTGCATTCATGAGAGCAAGCATCTCGCCGCAGGTGGTTGGCAGCAATGCCAATAATCACCACGTTTCTGCCAACTCGCTACT
>WNGK01021250.1_pt1 | contig 11214 bp, 11 predicted proteins | sample 5400601 | NCBI WGS metagenome assembly WNGK01 (sample SAMN13153376, study PRJNA577476) | soil metagenome | isolation source: 60 cm soil or saprolite under Garry oak tree replicate 1 | place: USA:California | collected 2016-06-15
GCCCTGGTCGCCCGCTCAGTGGCCATCGAGTACGCCCGCCGAGGAGTCCGAGTGAATGCCGAGATCACCGGCGAAATCCCTCACATCGACGGTGGCCAGTCCCCGACACTGAGCCTCGACAGGTGCTGCTTGCTGTGGCAGCGAAGCTAGCGACCCGCGACGGGATCCCGTCCCCGTCCGCGCACGATCAGGCCCGGAACAGCCACCGGTGCGGCATCGCGTGGTCGACTTGACGGTCCGGGGACCGCACGCCGTCATCGAGCTGCGACAACCCGATCCGGCCGACGCAACTTCCGGCCGGGGAAAGGAACGTGACCGGTTCGAAGGTTGACATAGGTGACGACGTTCCATGGCAGGCACCGGGCCGTAAAGCGCGCCGACGTACCAGGCGACTCATTCGTGCACTAGGCGCACGGCCCCGGCCACAGCCGATAGGGCTGAAGGCGGCCCCGGCCGGCGAGGCCGTCAGCGCCTGCGGCGACGGGTGACAGCTGACGGGCGCCAGCGAGCCAGGCTCGGCCCGGCTGTCACGGTCGGCCTAGACGCAGCAGTCGCTGGCAGCGTCCGCCTAGCTGGGGATGACGTCGTCGGATTGCCCGGCATGGCAGTCACTCAGGCCGGCAAGCCCAGGGAGGACCTGGTCTGCGGGCCGACGATGCCGTCGACCTCGATATGCTCGCGTCGCTGCCAGTTGAGGACGGCGTTGCGCATCGAGGGGTCGTAGATGCCGTCGGTGGCCAGGCCGGCGTTGCTGCGCTGATTTAGCGCGTGCTGGAGCGCTCGGATGTCGGCGCCGTGCATCATCGGCGACTTGAGCATGAGCAGCCGCGGCTCGGCCGGCGGAGGATGGCCTGGTCTGGTCGGGTGGGTGGGTCCGCCGAAGGCGACGACCTTTGAGGTGTCGATCACGACCAGAACGTCGTTGTTGCCTGTCCCGGCGGGTGCTGGCCAGCGATGGCGATGGACACCGCCGTCGCCGGTGAAGCTGTCCAGGTTGCTCGGCCCGCTGTTGCCGCCGATCGTGAACAGCGCGCCGTCACGGTAGCCCGTAACGATCTCGGTGTGGTCGGCGACGCCGTCGCCGTTCCAATCGAAGAGCACGATGTCGCCGTGGTCGGCATCCCAGCTGTTGCGGGTCGCGCCGCGCGCCCGGCCGTAATCGACGGCGTCTGGGCAGTAAGCGAAGCCGGACCGGCATCCAGGCTGCATTGACGGGAGCGGAATCAGCGCTCGCTTGTATACGTCGGTGACGAAGTCGCCGCACCACGCCTCCGCGGGGCGGCCCAGGTTAGTGCTGAAGGGGTTTGACCCGTCATAGCCCTCCCCATTGCAGGTGCCGTTAAGGCTGAGCGCGGTACGGACGATCTCGGGCCGGGTTGTCATAGTTTCAGAATGCCACTGCCGGCCGGCGATGTATACCAATGTGGTTGTGCGTCCCAACTCATACCCGGTCTGTTCAGGCGTAGCTGTGCTGAGGCGGCGCCCACGACCAACAGCGTTCAAGAGCGCTAGCTCGACGACAGGCAAGCCCGCATCCACAGGATGCCGGCCTGGCCAATAACCGGGAAGTGAACCAGCAAGCGCGCCAGACTCGGCCCGGCATCCACGCTGGGTTCAGAAGCGCCCTCGGCTCCGGGCTGTCGCCGACAGGGGCCGACCCTGACACTGCCGCGCGGACACCGAGCCGCCGGTTCCGCCAACTGGGAGTCACCCCTGATCAGGCGCCTGACGGCTCGTGCAGTGCCGACCGGCTGCCTTCAGATATGCCGTTCTGGTCGCACCAAGTTGGCGATTCGGTTCGGTTCTTAATAGACAAGATCGGCGGGGATGGCTCGGGCCATGCATTGCGGAATTGCTTGGCGGATGTCATTGGGTGTGGCTCCTCTGGAGTGAGTTTGATCACGCCGCGAGTGTCACGTTGTCTTGGTAGCGGGCGTGGTGGACGCGCTGGTGCTCTTGGCGCAGTTGGAATGCCCAGTACTCATCCAGGTCGCCGTTGCTGATCAGTGCCCGGAGTTTGAGGATGGCTTCGGCGCCGTCGAGGCCCCATCTGGCGCCGGTGATGTCCATCCTGTCCTTACCAGGTGCCTGCAGGCTCCTTCGATGACCCCGGTGGCGATGGTGAGCCTCCGGCCAGCGCGGCCGGGGTAGTCCAGGAACGGCGCCTTGGCGGTCAGGTAGGTGGCGCATTCGTCGGCGCCGGCCCGCTCGAGCGCGATTCCGATTCGCCGGACCAGGAATATAATTTGCCGATATGGCCGATAGGGCGCTCATCGCGCATGCACCGGATGGCCGGAGGCTGACCTTCGCTGAGTGGGGCGACCCGGCGGGATACCCGGTCTTCTACCTGCACGGGACGCCCGGATCACGGCTCAGCCGATATCCCGATGAAGGCCTGATCCGCTCGGCCGGGACCCGCATGATCACCTACGACCGACCTGGCTATGGCGGCTCAGACCGCCAACGCGGCCGGACCATCGCGGCTTGCGCTGGCGATGTCGCCGCGATCGCGGAAGAACTGGGGATCGCGCGTTTCTCGGTCGCGGGCGGGTCAGGCGGCGGCCCGCATGCGCTCGCCGTCGCTGCGCTTCTCGGTGATCGCGTCCACCGGGCGGCTTGCATCGTCGGCGTCGCTCCTTACACGGCACTTGGCGAGGAATTCTTCGCCGGAATGGACCAGCAGAACGTCATCGAGTTCGGGTGGGCTCTCGAGGGGGAGGAACGGCTCACCGCCGAACTGGACGGCCTTGCCCAGCAGAAGGTATTGAAGGCTGCCAACGACGCGGCCGCGCTGCATGATCATTTTGACTTGCCCGAGGCGGACATAAAGGTGATGGCCCGCGAGGACTTCGCGGAGGTCACCCGTCAGTCCGTCGCTGAGGAGTTCCGCAACGGCCCCGCCGGGTGGGTGGATGACGATCTCGCGTTCGTCATGCCGTGGGGCTTTGACCCGGCCGCCATCGCTGTGCCCGCCCAGGTCTGGTATGGCAGCAGCGATGTTCTCGTACCCCCGCGCCACGGCGAATGGATCGCCACCGCGGTCCCCGGCGCCATCGTTCGCCGTACTGATCTTGGGCACATGGGCGACCCGGATGTGGACCTTCTCGAACTCCTCGGCTGGCTTACCGCCTAGCACGTAACTCTGGTCAGAAGGCCCCGTTGCGCGACGGTCGGTGGATCTGCCGTTGGTGCGGCGACAGGTGGCATGACGAGCAGATCTGCAGGAGGCCTAAGTTCAACGGTAAGACCCGGTCCCAGAAGGGCTAACAACCGGCGGGGTCGTCCCCATTCGGCGGCTGTCAGCATGGCCCAGTGGCCGCCTCGGCCTCGTCGCGGTGCCGCTGAGATTCTGCGCCGGGGGGTTCAGCTATGCCTTGGTCATCGACGACTGGCTGTCGGTGCCGTCAGGCTGATGCCCGTGGCGGTGGTGAGCGTAGTCAATGGATGGTGGCGAGGTTCCAGCGCTTGTGAACCGTACCTATCGCAAGGAGGCCCGGGCGGCTACGCCGCCGGCTGAGCTGGGCCGGGCGCGGAAAGGCCCGGCTCGATCCTGCCAAAGTCGAGGATTCCCCCTGAGCCGGACATAGTTGAATTGAGCGACCCAGGCGCCTCTACAGGTGACCGGACAGCGGGAGGGTGGCGCGGTAAACGCCGTCGTGGCTGTTGCTCGGCGAGGCGGTCGCTGGCGCATGCCGGCGGGCGCGAACATCGGCATTCCAGGAGAACGCCACGCGTGCTAGCCTCGGGCCGCTGGAATGCATCCACACGCGCAAATGGCTGCGGCCCCGCAGAACGCCCTTATCTGGGTGGCGCCGCTGGACAGCGCCAAGGAACCTGGTGGCACACCGAACGGCTATGTGCGTGACAACCCGATCCAGCACGAGCACGCTGAGTGACACCGTCCTGGAGCTGCCTTTACCGACCGGGAGCGCCCGGATCGACTCGGTGCGCGTCAAGGTTCGGTGAGTGCAGCGCCTTCGCTGGTGCATATCGGCGGTTATAGGCGGCTGAGGAGGTTCATCTCCTTGCCTCCGATGCTCGAGCGGGGCGTCGTCGCAGGCTGAGGTCTCGATCTACACGCGCTCGTAGGTGAGGTGCACGGCGTTCCGCGACGGGCGAACCTCGCGTTGCCGGTACATCTGGCGCGTCCCTGCCTTGAAGAGCGGCGTGCCGCCTCCAAGCAGCATCGGGGCGAGGTGCAGGCGCAGCTCGTCGATGAGGCCCTGTTCGAGCGCCTGGCCGATGACGTCGCCGCCGCCCATGATCACGACGTCGCCGTGGGTTGCGGCGGTCCGCGCCTGGTCGATCGCGGTGGCCAGATCGCTGGCGAAAGTGACGCGCATGCCCAGGTCGCGTTCCAGCCGGACGTCTCCCGGCGGCCCGTGCGTGACCACGAAGAACGGCGGCGTCCCGGTCTGATCGGCACCGTACCCCATGTCCTTGTTCCAGCCATCGGGACCGTTGACGACGTCGAACAACCGCCGCCCCATCACCACCGCACCGCTCGCCGCCGTCGCCTGTGCGAGGATCTCGGTGTCGACCGCGTCCTGCTGCATGACCCACGTGTGGAGCTCAGGGGCATCGCCGAGCCCGTGTTGTTCATCGGCACCCTCCCCGGTCACAAATCCGTCGAGCGACATGGTGATGTCGGCGATCACGCTCGGCACTGCAGCCTCCTCTCGGCAACGGCCGTCAACGCAGACGGTTGCACGGCCCGGCTCATCGCGGCCGGGCAACCAGGTTAGCGGGAGCCGGGTAATCCGCGGGCCGGCGGTCTCGCACCTCCCTCACCGCAGATACGCGACGTCACCCAGACGCGGAGGCGCTCACGGGTGGCGCTGCCGTCCGCTGGAATCAGGCGCCATGTTGCTGTGGTTCTGGTGGATGGCAGCGGGCCAGGTGAATCTGGCCGGTCATCAGAGCGCGCGACCATCCCGCTATGCGTCAGTGAGCATCAGCGGGCGGACCGCCTTGTCCGGGCGTCCGTCGCCGGCCGAGGCTCGCCAGGTGCTGTGTGGCGGCGGCTGGCTGGAAGCTGCAAGATCCCGGGTGGCTGCAAGCGAGCCCCTATCTCATTGGTGTCCGTATCGGGGTTCTGCCGCGTCGAGGTCGCCGAGTTGCCTGTCACTATCAAGCATGCATCATTTGCGCCGTCATCCGGTCTCCCGCTCGGTGTCCCGTTCGGCGGCGCGTTCCAGGATCGCGTCGGCGGCTGGGATGGGAGGTTTGGGCGGCTGGATGACCGCGTCGCGGCGCCGTTCGGCCAGGACGTTCCAGGCTTCGCCAAGGTCCGCCTCCTCGTGCTCCTCGGAGGGGATGCGCATGGTCCGGCGCTCGTCGATCTCGTTCTGCCGTTTGCGGTTGTACTCGGCGATCTCGGCCATTTGCAGTGGCAGTTCGGGCTGGTCGTAGCCGGGGGTGGCCGAGGACGTCCAGGGCACGCTGCTCGCGTCCGGCCGGGGTGAGCGGCTCGGGCCGTTCGCGGGGCAGGACGATGGTGCCGTCCAGGCGCGGCTGCATCCTCACCTCGGCGGTGGCGTCGCGGCCGGGGTACGTGAACCCGTCGGCCTCGGCGGAGGAATGGGGTCGCCGCCCAGGCTGCCAGGATCCAGGAAGGCAAGTCAGCCCAGGTCGCCGCCGGGATTCGCCGCCGCGCCACCACGTTCGGCTACTCGCCCGCCGAGCGGGCAGGCGCCGACGAGTGCGCTGCCTACCTGACATCCAAGCGGCCCTGGCTTGACTACGCCACAGCGCTGGCCAGCGGCTGGCCCATCGCCACCGGGGTCATCGAAGGCGCCTGCCGGCACATCGTCAAGGACAGAATGGAACATCACAGGCGCCAGATGGGGACTCCGCGGCGCCGAGGCCGTCCTCAAGCTCCGCGCCCCGCACAGCAACGGCGACTTCGACGACTACTGGGACCGGCACCTGCGCCAAGAACACCGGCGCATCCACCAGGCGCGTACCGCGACAGCCTCACCCTCGCGGCGTGATCAGCTCACTCCAGAAGAGCCGCACCGGATGTCACTTGGTCAGGGTGCGGCAGCGGAGCTCTACGCTCGTAGTGGAGATTTCTGAGATGACCAGAATCCGTAGCAGACCGCACGGGCGTGCGGACGTTTCCGACGGCCGGATAACGGGCCGCGGCGCAGCGTCCAGATGCTGCCGTCGGGTTGGCCGGGGCCCATCATTGCGGCTGTGGGTGTGGCACGTCACGCTCGGTGCTGGCTTCAGCTGCCTGTCGCCGCGAACCAGACATCCACCCCGGTGGGACCGGTGACAAAGACGATCGGCGCGATGCAGGGCCTGGGGAGATTCACAATCGCGTCGATTTTAGAGTCACCCGCCGGGTCGGCCTTGAAGTCGCCGGTGCTGACGTTGGTGATGACCGCGGCATTCCCGGGGCCGATGCTCTGGCAGGAGACCAGGGCCCGGAAATCGGCAAACGGGTTGGTGCCCCGCAACGTCGGCGGCACGGACGGCTGATCGGCAAGGACGAGGCCGCGTACCATCACCAGGAGATGGCCGTCACTCTTGAGCGAACCAGTCGCTGCGGTCAGCATCCAGGGCAGGCCGCCGCCTGGCACCCCGCGGACCGGATTGGCCGGGCCCACGTAAGGGCCGGTGACCGGCGTCATCGTCGCGAACTTCACGACCGTGGCCGGGCCAGGCTCGGTGGAGGCGGCAACGCCCTGCACCGCCAGCCCGCTCACCAGGGCTGCGGCGCCGGCAGCGGCCAGCAGCCAACTCATCTTGCGCATCTCACACACCTCTTTGCCGGGCGCGGAGAACACGCAACGCGCCCTGGACGGTTCTTGTGCCTTCTGCTGACACGTCCTAACGGCGTGCCAGGTTCAACGTCACGCGGCGCAGAATGACCATGTGCGGCCGTCGGAGCCGATGACCTCCACCACTCTGCCGTCAGAGCCGAAGCAAGCCTGGCGGGACCGTTGACCCGTTCACCGGGAGCGGGACGACCGGGCTGGCCGCGATCCAGATGGGGCGACGGTTCACCGGAATCGACCTGTCGCCGGACTTCACTCGGCTGGCCGCCGAGCGCATCGCTCAGGCCGTCGCCGACAAGTCAGGGGAGGACGCGCAATGAACGCCGATACCCTCTGGCAGGTCACGACCCGCAACGACATCGCCCGCGACATCATCGCCGTGTTCGCCTCCGTCACCCGACTCTGGCGAGCGTCTTCTGGTTCGTGGACGTCGCGCTCGCCGACGTGGGGCCTACCTGAGCCGACGTGGGGCCTACCTGATCAGCGCGCCGCGTCCTGCGCCACCGCCGGGTCAGTGGCCCATCAGGTACATCGACACCAGCACGGTGACGCGGGACTCAGGCCATGACCGCTCGCGAGGACATCCTGGCTGCGCTTCCGGCTGTCTGCGCCCGGATCGGGCAGGACGTCTTCACGCCTCAGGATGTGATCGATGAACTGGAGCGCCGCGGCACTGGGTACAAGAGGTCGACCATCAGGGCTCACATTATGAGCCGGTCGGTGGCGGGCCGACGTTATCGGGGGCTACACGGGTCAGCGGAATCGCGTCGCGGAGCCACGATGGGCTGCAGGCCCTGACTTCGGCGTCATGCTGAGGGCACAACAGCGCCACGCGGGATATTGCGCCTTGCGAGATCTGCCAGGCTGAAGCGCCGAGATTCGTGCATGGCGTGTGCCAGGTCGTCATGGACATCACGTCGGAACATACGATCTTCCGGCCCGCTGCGCACATGCCGGTGAACTCATGGCACCGGGCGCAAAAGCCAAGCCGGATTGCGACCGCGTCCTGGGTCGGTAACCCGCAGTCGGGGCATGACCAGCGGCCTGTGTCTGGCTGCAGGACCGATCGCGGGCGGGCGCGGCGCAGCAGGCTAGTACGAGCCGGCTCGGGCACGCGCTCACTGGTGTGATCCGGGTTCTGGTTGGCCTTGCTGCGGGCGGCAATGGCGCCTGAAATCCGAGCAGCAAACCTAGTCATCGCTGACCTGCCCCCTTCGAGTCACCCGGTTCCCTGGCGAAGCTCCGCTGACTGATGCGAGCCAGACCTTGGATCGACAACCTGCATCGCAAGTCTCATGACAGTTGCAGGGCAAGACATCCGTCAGCTGGCGGATGTTCGTCGGGGCGGCTCGTTCCGCATGCTTGACGACGGTTCGGCGTGTCCTACGGCCGGTGTCCATGCTGGACGTCTCCATCAGGGCTGAGGTGCTTCAGGTACTCGACATACTTCGGCACAACATGTCCGTAGCTGTGCTGATGATCACTAACGACCTTTCCATCGCGGCGCACTACGCTGATCGTATCGCTGTGATCTACCTCGGCCTGATCGTTGAACTCGGCCCAGCCAGAATGGTAGTCCGCTCTCCTCGTCACCCCTACGCGCGCGCTCACCGCCGCGGTGCCGAATGTCGCGGCACGGGAACAATCGACGATGCTGATTTCCCGTGACGTCCCAGACGGGTCTGCGATCCCGCCCGGGTGGCGCTTCCATCCACGATGTCCGGTTGCACTATCGGATTGCTCATACCACGATCCCGATTTCGTGACGGCGGGCCCTGGCCACGTCGCTGCCTGCGTGCTGGCGTCATAATTCGGTGGTCGATGCCGTAGGTGCCTCCTGCCATATGGCCGAAGCGGTCGGCCCTATGCGCTCAGCGGCCTTGCGTGTGACTGTCATGGGTCATAGTCGGTGTCCGGGGGCGAGTTGCACCCATGGCCGCGATCTGCGGCTTTGCCGACTTTGAACTAGGAACCTCGCGAGAAGTCGCAGGTCAGCGCATGATGACCGGTGTCCGAGGGGCGACCCAACCCATAACCCCCAGATCGCGGCCGGGGGTGGACTGGGACGGTGGTGCCCCGGCCGTCTGGGTCGCGCATGACGCGGTGGCTCCCTGAGATCCTGGCGACCTTGAACCCGGCCCTCTCCAACGCCCGGACCACCTGTTCCCCGCGTAATGCCGGGACGGCTGGCATCAGGCGACCTCGACGGTCACCGTCAGCTCGTCCGGGACGCCGAACTCGGCGATCAGCCCAGCCAGTGCCTCGCGGAGATCCGTGATCGCGGCATCGGCGGTGTCTCCCTCGCCGTGCGCGCCGACGCTGGGGCGCAGCTGGGCATGGGCACACCACACGCCATCTTCGTCCTGCTCGATCGTGTACAAGATATGCACGGATCGGGTCATCGTGCCTAGTGCTTCCTCGGCGGAAGTCCTCATTCATCGTGTCGCGGCTTTCACCGGCGGTGCCGTCGCAGCGTGGCAGTCCGCCGTTCGAGGGCGAGTCGAAGCTGCATGGCCTTGACCTGCAATTTTACCCGCGCCACCGTGCGGCTGCTGTGGCGCCGCGCAGAGCCGGCGACCGGCCGTCCGCTGCGGAGGTCGTCGCCGTAGCCAGCACGTTCCTGACCAGCTAGCCCGCTGTCGTCCCGAAGATGGCACCGGGTTATCGGGCGGCAGCCCAGTGGCCGCGCACCCCGAACTCACCGAAGTCAGCGACGGTCACCGTCAGGCCGACCGGCAGTCAGCACGTCCGCGGCGAGCACCTGCCGGGGCTCGTCGCGGGGAAGGCCGCGCGGGTGCGGCCCGCGGTCCGAGGAGCGCCGGTAAACGTCAGCAGCCGCCATCACCCTGGCAGCGCCGGGGCGTCAGGAACCTCGGGTCCGTGAGAGGGAGCCATCAGGTCTCAAAGCCGCCGCTCAGAAGGTAGTTCAGGCGTTTGGTGATAGGGCGCGGACAAACCGCGGACCCGTCCAGACGTCACCGTGGTTTGCTTCACGCTCACGTGGCCGCGATCTTCCCTGGTGCCCGGAGGACGTGGCCATCTGGTGACGATCACCGAACCGGCGCCAGATCCAAGCGCGGCGCAGCGCCGGAGCGTCATTGATAGTTATGTCGCGACTACTGAGCGAGCTTGCAGGGCGTAGGATCTTGCCTCGTGTGGGACGTGCCCGCAGCCAGGGGGGATACATGGCGGTTGTCGTGATCGGAAAGTTCAAGGCCGACGTAGCCAGATTCCAGGGCGTCGTCCAGACTCGGGCCGCTGACTTCGAGGCCATCGCGGCCGAGGCGAAGACGAAGGGAGCCCTGCACCACCGGTTCGTCGCGGGGGCCGGCGAGGTCCTCATCATCGATGAGTGGGAGAGCGCCGAGGCCTTCCAGAGTTTCTTCTCCAGCCAGCCGGTCATTCCGCAGATCATGCAAGAGGCCGGGGTTCAGGGACCTCCAGAATTCTCGTTCTACAGCCCGCTGGCGAGTACCGACCTGTTCTAGGCCAGGCGCGGGCCGCCGCTCGCGCCTGAGCGCGGCCCTGTGCCTCGCTACGTCGGCGACCCTGCGGCAGCCCAGGTCAGCGCCCGGATGCGATCCGGCGCCCGGTGGGGGTACCTGACGTGAATCCGAGCCACATAGATCGCATGGGGGGCGCATTATGCTCGGTGAGCAGCTTGGTGCGGAGATCGGCCAGATTACCGGGACCCGGGGTGCTGCCCGGCACGAACGGCCCGGAGGTCGAGGTCTCGTTCCAGAGCAACGGGACTCTCCGCGGCGTCCACGAGACCAACATGGGAACCTACATCACCATAACCCGGCCTGACGGGACCCTGTTCGGCGAGGGTCAGGGGGTCGTCATGACCGATGACGGCGAGATGGCTGCCTGGAAGGGCCATGGCGTCGGCCGGTTCACCGGGCACGGCTCCGCGGTGTCCTGGCGCGGCGCGCGCTATTGCCAGACCAACTCGCCCAAGCTGGCCCGACTCAATAGCATCGCTGCCGCACGTTCCCTGACCTGCTGGACGGGCTGAGGACCCGGCCGGCAAGGCAGAAGACCCGGCCAGCAAGGCAGCGGTGGCAGAGCGGCCGGCGGGCGAGCTTGGCCAGGTAAGGACACGCAGCACTCCTGGTGCTCGCCAGCGTCCCGGCTGCGGTGCGCAGCGCACCCGTGACCTGCGCGGCGATCCTGGTGTAAATGACGACACCCCGGGCGGAAGCCACGAGTCAGCCCGGCCGGATTAGCGTGCGCATCAGGATCCGGGCTTGCTTGCTGCCCGACAGCAAGATCTCGAACGTGCCCTCGGTGAGCGGCTGCCGGACGTGATCGATGTTCCAGGCGATGCCCGCGACGATGACAGCCAGTTGATGTCCGACGGCCCGCGTGGTGATCGCGGTCAGTGCCGGTCGGCCGCCCCTCCGCACGGTGACCGCCAGCGCGTAGG